>Ga0214919_10000708_pt1 | contig 56988 bp, 54 predicted proteins | sample LL1503_MetaG_FD_177994 | JGI IMG/M metagenome (GOLD analysis project Ga0214919, IMG submission 177994) | Freshwater microbial communities from Lake Lanier, Atlanta, Georgia, United States - LL-1503 | ecosystem: Environmental > Aquatic > Freshwater > Lake | place: USA: Georgia | collected... | reverse complement strand
GTGTTACCGCCGTGAAAGGGCGATGTCCTAGGCCCCTAGACGATGGGGACGTTTCAAGGCTTGGCAATCTTACCCGCCAAAAGGCGGGTAACCAAACCGCATTAAATGCGCTTAATTAACGCTTATTTATTAGCTGATTGACCAGCGAACAGTGACTGAAACAGAGACTTTTTGTTCTCCCAGATCAACAACAGTTTCAGCAGAGTCTGCTTTAGCGGTGCCGGTATAGATGGGATAGGCAGCAGGTGTTGATGTTTCATCAAGGTAGATGACTCGACCTAACTTAACTCCCAACAGTTTTGCATAAGAGGCAGCTTTCGCTTTCGCTTTCTTTACTGCAGCTGTTCTAGCAGTTTCAGTTGCTTTGTCACTATCTAACACAAATGGGCTCACGCCATTTACTTGTAGGTTATCCCCGCCAGCTTCAACAATTGCATCAACAACAGCACCTGCTGGGGCTACGTTTCGGATAGTGATGTCAAAGGATTGTGTTGCACGGTAGCCAGAAAGAGTTGGTGTGCCAGAGGCTGGGTAGGAATACTCCGGGTAAACAGTTATTGATTGTGTTGCAATATCTTTAGTGGCAACTTTGTTGGCAGTTAACGCTGATCGCACAGCTTTTGATGTTGCACTTGCAGTGCCCAGTGCGCCTTTGCTTGTTGTGCCAAGAACTGAAACCGTTGCATTGATTCTGACAGCATCTGGGACAACGGTTGTTGTGCCAGTGGCACTAATAGTGATGTATCGGGTGTCGGCGGCTGAGGCTGGGGCTGCGAGGCCAGCTGCGCCGGTAAGAGAGAAAATGGTTGTCAGGGCTGCAAGCTTATGAATTCGATTTAGTCTCATATGCAAAGTATGGCTTAATTCCTTAGAAAAGACTTAATTATCCCTAAGCATCAATTGTGAATAAACGTCCTGATGCGCAGAAATCATCGCTTGAGTAGAAAACCTGCTCCGGGCAAGATCCTGCCCAGCAATACCCATTTCTTCTCGCAATTTTGGCTGTTCTACCAACCTTATGAGCGCTGCAGCAATTTCTTCAATTTTTGTTGAAGTGAGAATGCCGTTTACCCCGTCAATGACAACATCCGCCATAGAACCTACATTCGTGGCTATTACGGGTAATCCTGCAAGGCCTGCCTCGATCATGGCAAGTGGCACGGCTTCATTGTCACTTAACAGAATTGCAATGTCTGAGATTGCAAGCCATTGTGCAGAATTACTCTGCCATCCAAGAAATGAAATTGGCAAGTTCTGACTTTTTGCTTCAAGATCAGATCGAAGGTCCCCATCACCGATTATTACAAAGTGGATTGATTGACCCTGCACTTTTGCCAATTTTGCTAATTCAATAATTCGGTCACATCTCTTTATCGTGCTTAGTCTGCCAACGAATGTGCAGATTAATTTATCGTCAAATTTCGACTTAAAGGCCCTAACTTCTGGATTAATAATGCTGAGACCTGAATCTGCAACACCCGGAAATAACACCTGATATTTGTGCTCGTCTCCGATGCCCACGGCTAGTAGCTCATTCTTGACATGATTACCCATGGATATAAGCACATCAGAAATGCGAGCCAGGGATTTTTCGGTGAGCACAATAAACATAGTTGCTAATCTTGAAAAATACCCCTGAAGTAGATGTCCATGAAAAGTGTGAACAGCTTTGCTACTAGAGGATATAACCTTGGTTGCAATGCGGCCCAGAAGTCCAGCCTTGGAGGTATGTGTATGCACTATGTCAGGCTTTAGTTTGTTTAGGATCTTAAGGATTCTAATAAATGCCACTAAGTCTTTTAACGGATTTAATGATCTGTTCATAGTTGAAACTTGAATCTCATTGAGGTTTAAACCGTGAGCCTGCAGATAATCTTCTTCACCACTTTGGCACCTTCCGGTGATCAATGTGAACTCAAATGCTTGGCGGTCGTAGCCCTTGAAAAGCTCAGCAATCAGAACCGCCACCCCACCTGTGTTCATTCGGGTGACAATATGAGCAACTCGTATTGGCTCACCAACTGTTTTCATGTCTGTATTCTCTACCAAAACAAGTCATAATTGTCTCACTTATGAATGATTCCCAGTTTCTTTCACAGTGCACCGCAGATGCGATTGATAAAGCTGCTTCAGAATTAATCGCTGGGCATTTGGTGGCCTTCCCCACAGAAACCGTTTATGGGCTAGGTGCAGATGCCTCAAATGAAGAGGCGGTTAGAAGGATCTATGAAGTTAAGGGCCGCCCGGCAGACCACCCATTAATTGTTCATATTTCTTCGATGAACCTTCTTGAAATTTGGGTATCAGACATTCCAGAGTATGCGATAAAGCTAGCAAGAGATTATTGGCCGGGGCCTATGACTCTTGTACTCAAACGAACTTCCAAGGCCAGAGATTTCATAACCGGAGGTCAGGATTCAGTTGCGATCCGGGTTCCAAACAACCCAATCGCTCTTTCTCTACTACAAACCTTTGAATCAAAAGGCGGTAAGGGGATTGCAGCTCCAAGCGCCAATAGATTCGGACAGGTTTCACCAACCTCATCCGAAGACGTAATTAGCGAACTTGCTAGTTTTCTAATTGAAGGGGATTTAATTCTTGAAGGTGGTAAGTGCGAGGTTGGTATTGAATCAACGATAATTGATTGCACAAGTGCAACCCCAAAAATTTCGCGACCCGGGGCAATTACCAAAGAAATGATAGAAGATTCGACCGAGATAAATGCAACAGATGATGGTTTGAGTGACATTCGCGTCAGTGGCGCACTAGAGAAACATTATGCGCCTAATGCCAAAGTGATTCTTGATCAAATCCCCCAATCTGGGCAAGGCTATATAGCCCTTTCTAATTCCCCCACTCCAGAAGGAGTTATCCGAATTGCTTCTCCAAAAGATATTGTCGAGTTCGCACAAATTCTTTATGACTCCTTGAGGAAAGCCGATCTTTTGGAGTTAAAGGAGGTTGTTGTCACCCAGCCAATCGGTAACGGCTTAGCGATAGGAGTCCGAGACCGCCTGAAGAAGGCATCTAGGGGGCGATAAAAGAAGTGAAAATCGGTAAGAAAATTCGTATAGGATTACCCATCGGCTCTGTAAAAGCCTGAAGACAATGTGGGGCCTATAGCTCAGTCGGTAGAGCAACGGACTTTTAATCCGTGGGTCGACGGTTCGAGCCCGTCTGGGCCCACCGATAGTGCGTTCAAGGCAATAAAATATGAGCGCCTAGCCTCGATTAGATTAAACTCACTTTTATGTCTCAGGATAATGACACAAGAAGTTTGCTCAAGTATGTTTGAGAAATCTGCTGATGTAATTGTGTTTGGTTATGGTTTAATTACAAAGCAAATAATTGATAACCTTTTAGCTCACGGCTATTACATAATCTGTGTCACAGATTTAAAAGAAATGAATAATCGCGCATTAAATGATAAAGGCATTGAATTCATTACCAGATCAGAAGCTACCCAAAATAAATTGCGGGCCACCGCTGCTATCTTCACGTGGAAGAATTGTGAGCCTCTAATAGAGCAAGATTTGCGCATACTAAATTGGTTATCATCTGAATTGCTAGAAGTAAGAGCCAGCTTCTTGTTGAGTTCAGGATCAGTCTACGTAGATTCAGCGAAACCGCAGACAGAGGAAACCAATGAATTGTTATCGAACGTACTAAATAATGAAAAATACAAACTAGAAATAGAAATTACAAAACTAATGGAGTCAAAACGTGTCAGACACTCGAACTTACGTATCTCAAATGTGTATGGTGGTGATTTAACTTATGGTTTTATTGCACACTTGGTAGATTCTTGGAGAAAGAAAACACCACCACGAGTTTTTCGTGATCAAAGTATTGTCAGGGACTATCTATTTATTGAAGACTTGATTTTTGCAATTCATCAGCTTTTAGAAGCGGAATCATTAGGCAGGAATATAAATATTTCTACAGGAATTGGAACAGAGATCAGCCAGGTATTGCATTTATTCGAAAAAAATGGTTTTATTTTTAGGAAAACCGTAGAAATAGAAAACCCGACAACTCAAAGTTCAATACTTGATTGCTCGCTATTATCAAATAATATAAGTTGGAAGCCAAAAAACCTGTCCCAGGGGATTGGAGTTATTGCGGAGTTGCTTTAATGGAAATTAAAGTTGAGAATTAATCCCCTAAAACCTAAATTAAATTTGATCAAAGACCAGCGTCCAAGAGGATGGAATTTCTATATCTTCATTTGGGCTATTCCAAATTTTGGGAACCATTCCTGGAGCAAACAGTGACTCGAAGGGCCTCTTGATTTTCAGTGTATATCCAGACTGACAAATCTCGTCCACCAACTGATTTAAACCAACAAAGCGGTTAACTTGTAATAATCCATAATAGTTTTGAAGTGAAAAGAAATTCTCTTCACTAAATCCGCAAATATCATCGAGAATGATAGAAATTGGTTTGAGAGTCTCTATTACTTTCAACAGCTCACTATTGTCTTTCAAATACTGTAAAACACTATTTGAGTAGAGAAAGTTGCAACCCAAATTTATGGAGCTTAATTGATCTAAAGCTGTCCAATGCATTCTAGGGAGCTGATTCCCAAGATATTCAAATTTGCTTCTCGAGCTATCTAGTTCGCAATTAAAGTAGTTGATTTCTCCTGTCAAGTTTGTTGCAACAAGATACGCCCAAATCCAACCTGGGCCTCCACCAAAATCAACTAAATTCTCAATTTTATTTGATCTGATAAATTCCGGTAAACTCGAGAAGCGAGGCAAAGCCCCATTTAATGCCGAATTAAGCATATTTATTTGCCTTGACTCCCACTCGTGGGAACTAAAACCACCAGCCACTTTATTTCCTGGAAGTGAATTGTGTTCGTTTGCGACATCTGTAGCCTCGCTGAATTCATCAAATCGAAACTGCCAGATATATTTGTAATTGAATTCTCTATAACTCATAGTCCTCATATCGAAACTTGGGGTGATCGATTTTTGATTTTTTTTCACAGGAATATGGCATCTCAAAGATTGGGATAACTCTTGCCAACTTATGATCTACTTTAAAATAACGCATTCTATTTGGCGCATTCGGCGCTGGGATACATCAAAGAAAGTTTGGGGCTCGTGAATAGAACGCCATTATTGTCACTAATTAACAATTTCCAACCACTCGTGAGAAGAAAATCAACACAATATGCGCCTTTCCCCCACCACCCGTTTGGGGAATCTGTTTTCTGGAGCGTGTCGTCTATTACAATAATTGAAAGTTCGCTCATTCGTGGGAGCGCAACTTTTAGTTGCTCAAAATGTACAACGGCAGATCGCTCATTTGTCAAAATCTCACCATTACGTTCATAAGCATCTCCAATCCTTTGTGAAAGTGAAGCCAGATGCGTTGAGTTATAGACGACATCGAAATTGTCAAGATATAAAATTGCAATTTTTGAAGCCCCTGTTAATGATTCCATGGACTCCAGGAATAACTTTCCATCCATTAAAATCGCACTTATACCAACTATTGACTGTGCAATCTGGTGGGACTGGGGGCTGAAATCAACCGAATAAAATGGGAGATTTAATTTCTTGCATAAAGCACTAAAAAACTCTGTTGAGGATTCTGAGGTGTTTTCTTCACGAGAAGAGCCAATTTCAACTACGATCCCCTTTGACAGCCTTTCAAGGTCGATTTTAGATACATGATTATGCGAAGACATCTGAGACCCTCCTTATTCCATAGAGTCTATAACTTTTTCCTATTTGTGACAGTCTATTTTGAGCTTATATTGTAATGTTGAGGAGTGAGTCCACAATACTTAAATCCAAAGCGTAGACAACCGACCGGGATAAAGCGCCTTATTATAAGTTATTTAAACATTTTAGGATATAAGAATTTTGATTACTACTATGTACACGGCGAAGGTTCAGGGAATAAACTGACGCTCGGAAAACAAGTCTCAGTTAATGATGCGGTGTTTAATATCGCGTCAGGCAATATTTCTGTAGGAGATTTCACAATTTTTGGACACAGCGTGAGCGTATTAACAGGTTTTCACCGTTTTGCTGATGGAAAGTTAGCAAAACTAGCAAGTGGCTCACAGATCAACGAAGTACCAAATTCCGGATTTGATATAGTCATTGGAAGTGGATGTTACATTGGCAGTCATGCGGTCATCTTAAAAGGTGTGCAAATCGGAGACAATTCAATAATCGGTGCCGGAGCAGTAGTTACAAAGAATGTCGAGCCGGGAGCATTTGTGATAGGTACGGCTGCGCACAGATTGTAGTTGAGTCCTATAGATTTAAAAGCGATTAATTTGGTCTTAAATTAGGGTCAACAATTTGCAAATCACTATGCAAACAAATAACAAATACTTAAAAAAAATATTGCCTTAGCCATTTGAGTAAAGCGCCCGCGACTCAAAACTTTCTTTAAGTCTTCTCTAGATTCGATATATCTTTTTGACTTTAAATGAATTCTCCCTTTTGTATAAAAAAAGTTTGCTTCGATTTGTTGTCTTTGTCTCTCACTCAATCGGGGCAAAAATTCAGCAATGGCTTCCCTAGGCGGCTGATAGTTAGCCGTATAAGAAATATTCTGATCATGAAGTCTGTAATATCCTAAGAACTTATCAATATGGTGGAAATTTTCTGTAATCTCAGAAATTCGCAGCCAAGTGTTGTAATCTTCCGTGCTAATCAAGTCATGCGACTCATTCATCCCACCCACTCTTTGAAGTACTAATTTTCTAACTACTACAGATGAGGTTGCAATTGTATTTCCCTTTAAGAGTAAATCCAAAAGTACTGGCTCTTTCAATTGTCGGCTTCTAATTGGGGATAATCTAATCTCTGGGGAATTGGAAGAAACGCGGTGCAAATCGTGATAAATGAGATCTACTCCCGGATTGAAATACTTTGAGCACTCCTCGAGTTTTGTGTTTGACCACCAGTCATCCGAGTCCAAAAAGGCAATCCAATCACCTTTGGCTTCAGCCAAAACCCTATTCCTGGAAGCCGCGATTGATCCGTTATTCCGAATTTGAAGCCAATTTATTCGAGAGTCATGAAAAGAAGAAATAATTTCACCGGTATTGTCAGTTGAGAAATTATCGACAATCAGAATTTCAAAATTACCATAGGTCTGTTGAATTACAGATTGGATTGCTGCTTTAAGAAATAGGCCATGGTTATAAGTTGGTATCGCAACTGTAACGAGTCCAGTAATTGTTTTCGGAAAAGTCATTAGCTAAGCCTTTTACCAAATGTTATTGAGCAATACTCTAATAAATCATCTATTTCTGATTCTATGTCATTTAATACCTTGTCAGCATAAAGCTTGCGATGAATTGACCTAAAATTTAGATTCGGCGCGCTACTTGCCTCTTGAATTTGTAAATCTTGGAGCGAGGGCAAAAATCCAAACTTGTAAAGGGCTCGACTCTGAACTAATTTTACAACTTCAAGTGTTGATCGCGTTTGCTCACTACCTACATTCAATAAATGCGGAATCGCCACACTCAAATCTTGGGTGGCAACAAAAGAAATCACACGACAAGCATCTGTCATCGTTAGGAAATCGCGATTTTGATTTTTTGTCGAGTTTAAATGCATCTTTTGGGTTTCTGCAACTTGTCTACATGCGTTGTTTACTAGTAACTCCCAACAATTCACTTTCGAATTAATCGGCACCCCAAAAACATTGGACAATCTAATGACTGTTCCATTCATTTCGCTAACTTCAAAGGTTCTTAATATCGCTCTTTCGCCTTGCAAGTGTGAGGTTGCGTAAGGATGATGATTTTCCGGTTTCGTTTTTTCATTAATTTCGCCAATTAGTGGGTCTGAATAAACATGGGCAGTTGATAAGTAAACAAAACGCTTTACCCCAGTTTTGGCCGCTGCTTTAACAAGTCGTTCGGTCGCCAGTCCATTAAACGAACTAGCCTCATCAGGATTTAAAGAACTATCTTTGGAATTCATACCTGCGGCGTGAATAATTACGTCATATCCATGGCAAAAAGTTTCGAAATCAAATGTCTCGCTCCAAGAGATATCGACTATATTTATCCTTTCAAACCATTCTTTGTGAGTAAGGATATTTCTAGTTGCAACCGTAACTTCGTGTTCCTGCATTGACAAAAGTGAAGCTAACCGTCCCCCAATAAATCCAGAGCCACCAGTAATGAGTATCCGCATGGGTTAATTAACGTTGCACCCAAGGGGCACCTGTACTCCACATAGACTGGAGAAGAGCATGGTCTCTTTTTGTATCCATACACTGCCAAAATCCCTCATGTCGATAGGCCATTAGTTCACCCATTTTGGCTGCAGCTTCGAGTGGTTCGCGTTCAAGAAGAGTACTGTCACCTTCAATTAATTCGAAAAAGCTTGGCCTAACCACAAAAAAGCCACCATTTATCCATCCATCATGTAATTGTGGTTTTTCCTTAAAAGTTAAAACACGATTTCCATCAAGCTCTAACTCTCCAAAACGCGCAACGGGTCTAACGGCAGTCATCGTAATCATTTTGCCATGGCTATTATGAAATTCTAATAGTTTGTCTATATCAATATCGGCAACTCCGTCACCATACGTCACCATACAACTTTCCTCACCTATGAATGATTTCATTCTCTTAATCCGTCCACCAGTCATTGTGTTTTCACCGGTGTCTACCAGAGATACCCTCCAATCCACCCCCCGATCCTGGTCAGAAAAAATCTCTCCTGACGCAAGATCAACAGTTATATCTGAGTTGAGTGCTTTGTAGTTTAGGAAATATTCTTTTACCACTTCAGATTTGTAACCCAAGGCCAAGTAGAAATCCTTATGACCATATTTTGCGTAGGTCTGCATGATGTGCCAAATAATCGGTTTATCGCCTATTCTTACCATGGGCTTGGGTATAGTTTCTGTAAAATCGCTTAATCGCGTACCCAGACCACCCGCAAGAAGAATTACTTTCAAGCCAGGGCCCCCTTCGAAGGACTTAAGTTCAGGAAACTTTGCAGTACACAGACTATTCTAGCAACCTAATACCCAAAACTGCCCTAAGTTTGAATTAAGCAACGGCGACCTTTTGTGGAGAGAAGCAGGTGGAAACTCTTGATTTCTGAATTCCTAAAGGCTTGGAGAATCGTCATTTTTCCTAAGTTGAGTAAATTCAAGGCGTTTATTTCAACTTTTGTCTCTCCACCAAAAATTTGGCATAAACCTTCGAAATCGGAAATCTTAATTTATGACTTTAGTGGCGTAGAGGCGATAGAACCTTTTTTAAAGAAATATTCATTTAGCACACTTGCTGTGCGCGGAGAGCATATAAATATTTTTGCTTTAATACTCGCGCTATCCAAGAAAAATTTCTGGAATGGAAATGCATTCAAAGCTTATTGTGACTCATATATACATTTAGTTTCACCCAAAGTGATAATCACTTTCATAGACAATGATTCTCGTTTTTATGAAATTTCCAATCGATTTCCAAAGTTAAAAACCGTTTTTGTGCAAAATGGAAGAAGAGGAGAGGTAGGTGACGTTTTTGGTTATCTGGAAAAGAATGATCGGTACCATGTAGATTTTATGCTAGTTTCTGGCGATGCCATCGGAAAGAAGTATTCTGAGTATATTACGGGTACAGTTATACCAATTGGATCACTAAAAAATAACAGTGTCCAAATATCTTTAGCTCACAAACCTCATACAGTGCTTTTTATCTCCTCGTGGTCTGCTAAGACGGAGTTAGGGGAACCTTTTATTATCCAACCGGATGGCACTCAAGTAAGTTGGGAGAATTTTTTTTCAACAGAGAGTTTAATTCTAGAGTTTTTAGATACATGGTGCAAAAGTAATGACATGCTATTACGTATTTGTGGACGTTCGCATACCGAGAAAACTGCGGAGAAGGAATTTTATAGTAATTTACTTCGAAAATGTAAATGGGAATACATTATGTGGAATGACATCTACGGTACTTATCATCAAATAGATTCTGCAGAGATTGTTGTCTTCATTGATTCGACTTGTGGTTATGAGGCACTTAGTAGGGGAAAACGCACAGCGGCCTTTACCTGTCGAAATATCAATAAATCTGTGCCCTCAGAGAGATTTGGATGGCCCGCAGAATTGCCTGAAGTAGGAATTTTTTGGACTAATAAGGCAGACATCAATGAATTCAAGAGAATTATGGACTACCTGAAAGATTCCCAGGACAAAAATTGGGAAGCCATAAGGAAATCTACCGTAAACTCGCTTATGGTCTTTGATCAAGGGAACTCACAGCTAAACAAATTACTTGGTGAACTATTGGGAAATCGGTAAACTTACGGAATCCCGAGGTGGAACGGTACTAAATAGATATTGGATTTAGGCTTAACGTTTTATACAGCGCACATTAGGAGGTGAAGTTTGTGAATTATTCAAAAGAAGTCTCAAGTGTTCTAGTTACAGGAGCCGATGGATTTATTGGATCACATCTCACGGAGGCTTTAGTCCGTCAGGGATTTAAGGTGCGTGCATTTACTTATTATAATTCCTTTAATTCGTGGGGCTGGTTGGATAAGTGCTCTGACGATGTCAAAGGTCAATTCGAAGTTTTTCCTGGTGATATTCGCGACCCTCATGGTGTAAGAGAAGCTTTAAAAGGTTGCGATTCTGTTTTGCACCTTGCCGCCTTAATTGCAATTCCATTTTCTTATCATTCCCCTGACTCATATATCGACACAAATATCAAGGGGACACTTAACGTTTTACAAGCTGCTCGCGACCTTGGATTGAATCGCGTAATTCACACATCTACAAGTGAAGTTTATGGCACAGCCGTTACTGTTCCAATTACAGAAGACCACCCCCAGCTGGGTCAGTCACCATATTCAGCAACGAAAATTGCTGCAGACCAGTTGGCATATTCTTTTTTTACTTCTTTTAATCTCCCAGTCATCACCCTTCGTCCCTTTAATACATATGGACCACGTCAGTCTGCGCGGGCGGTTATTCCAACGATAATCACTCAAATTGCAAATGGCACTAAAGCAGTACAGCTTGGTGCCCTAAGTCCAACGCGTGATTTTAGTTTTGTCACGGACACTGTAAGTGGATTTATAGCTGCCCTTAAGTGCGATGACGTATTCGGGCAGACAATTAATCTTGGCAGTAATTTTGAAGTTTCAATTAGAGAAATCGCAACTTTGACTGCAGAAATTATGGGAGTAGAAATTGAATTAATCTCCGAAAAGAATCGTATTCGCCCAGATAAGTCAGAAGTGAATCGGCTATGGGCGGATACCACAAAGGCCAAAGAACTCTTAGGTTGGCGACCCAAGTACGAGGGTATGGAGGGCTTTAAGAAAGGTCTTAATGAGACTATCAATTGGTTCAGCGACCCCGAGAATCTACATTCATACAAATCCGGTATCTATAATTTATGACTTCAAATCCCATTTCAAGAACCCTCCCACGCGAAGTGATGGGAGCAATTCGACGCGTGATTGGCTCTTCCACCGCTGCCTTACATGAACCCAGTTTCGAGGGTAATGAATTAATCTACCTAAAAGAATGTCTTGATTCAACATTTGTTTCCTCAATTGGAAAATTTGTTGATCGGTTTGAAAATGATTTAGCGAGCTATACAGGTTCAAAGTATGCAATATCGGTTGTTAATGGTACTGCTGCCTTACAAATTGCATTAAAACTTGCTGGAGTTCAGGATAATGATGAAGTATTAGTACCAGCTCTCACATTTGTAGCGACGGTTAATGCAGTGACTTATTGCAATGGGGTGCCACATTTCGTAGATAGTGATTCACGGACATTAGGCATGGATGCTTCGAAACTCCGAGAGTATTTAACCAGTAACACTTCACAGCAATCTGGTCGGTGTGTAAATATAAAAACAGGACGCATAATCAGTGCAATGGTTCCTATGCACACGTTCGGCCACCCATCCGACCTGGATGGATTGTTATCAATCGCTCGAGACTACAACATTGTTTTAGTTGAAGATGCCGCTGAATCACTAGGCAGTTTTTATCAAGGACAACACACAGGAACATTTGGTCTAGTTGGAACTCTGAGTTTTAATGGAAATAAGACAATCACTACTGGTGGCGGCGGTGCGATACTTACAAATGACAGAGAACTTGCACGATATGCCAAACACATAACTACTACTGCAAAAATTCCGCATGAATGGGAATTTCATCATGACACAATTGGATATAACTATCGGATGCCCAATTTGAATGCGGCCTTAGGTTGTGCCCAACTTGAACAACTATCATCCAAAATCAAGGCAAAGCGCGAACTATTTGAATTATATCGTAACTCATTTATCGGGATAAAAGGAGTATCACTTTTTTCAGAACCCAAAAATTGCCAAAGTAATTACTGGCTACAGACCTTGATTCTTGATGTAGAAGAAATAGAAGTGCGAAACGAGATACTAAAATGTACAAATGAAGTTGGAATCATGACCCGCCCCGCCTGGTCGCTGATTAGTGAATTTGACCATTTCAAAGACTCGCCAAGAATGGATCTGGATTCTTCGCGTTCAATTGCAAATCGAATTGTAAATATCCCAAGTAGTCCTGGCTTAGTTTTAGGCGCGCTATGAGTAGAAATGATTTGATTTTAATTGGCGCAGGCGGCCACTCTCGTTCATGTATTGACACAATTGAACAAGAAGGAAAATATAGAATTGTCGGACTCGTCGGACTTAAAGAGGAAGTAAGTTTAAATCATTTTGGGTATGAAATTATTGGTTCTGACCTAGATTTAGAGAAATTATCTAAGAGTATTACACATGCTCTTATAACTATTGGACAGATAAACACAGCTGAGCTCCGTATTCATCTTTATGAACAAGCATTAAATCTTGGCTTCAAACTTCCATCGATTATTGCTCCTTCTGCCTACGTATCGCGACATGCAATAATTGGGGCAGGGACAATCGTAATGCCAAGCGCTATCATAAATTCTGGAGTCAAGATTGGAGAAAATTGCATTATTAATTCGCGGGCACTCATTGAACACGACTCGCAGATTTCTGATCACTGCCACATCTCTACGGGGGCAATTTTAAATGGTAATACTTCAGTGGGTATTGGTAGTTTTATCGGGAGCGGTACCATTGTTAAAGAGGGAATTTCAGTAGGAGCTAAATCACTTGTAGGAATGGGGCTAACGCTTCGCCACAACTTGAATCGCGAGAGCATATTCCTAGGAGACTCATTGCAATGAGGGTATTAATCATTGCTGAGGCAGGAGTAAATCACAACGGGGACATTAAGATTGCAAAGAAATTGATTGATGTTGCCGCTGAAGCTGGTGCAGACTTAATTAAATTTCAAACGTTCAGTGCTGAACGCCTAGTTACTCAAACTGCTTCAAAAGCTAAGTATCAAATGCTTTTTTCCGATATGTCCGAGTCGCAGCAAACGATGCTTCGAAAGTTGGAACTCACTGAGCCAATGCATCGTGAACTCCAAGCCCATTGCGCTTTACGAAAGATTGGTTTTTTTTCTACTGGATTTGATATTGAAAGTACGAATATGTTAGTTAATCTTGGACAAACATTGTTTAAGATTCCATCCGGAGAAATAACTAATTTTCCATATTTACAACATATTGGCGGGCTAAAAAAAAGCGTGATACTCTCAACAGGTATGTCAAATATGCAGGAAATTGGATCCGCATTAGATGTATTAGAAAAATCGGGCACCTCAAGAAGAAATATCACCGTGCTTCAGTGTACGTCCGCGTACCCCGCCCCCATGTTCGATGTAAATCTTTTGGCAATGCAGACTATTCGGAGGGAATTTCAAGTCGAAGTTGGGTATTCAGACCACACTCTTGGAATTGAGATTTCTCTCGCAGCCGTTACCTTAGGGGCCTCGGTTATCGAGAAACATTTGACACTTGATAGAAATTCCATTGGGCCTGATCACAATGCTAGTTTAGAACCTGCGGAATTGATGATGATGGTTAAATCGATTCGTAATATTGAAGTAGCTCTTGGTGATGGTGTTAAACGCCTAATGCCAAGTGAAGTAGAAAATCAGATTATCGCGCGAAAATCAATTGTAGCAAAACAATCGATAAAGGTTGGGCAGATTCTAACCGAACAGAATTTGACTTCCAAACGTCCCGGCTCAGGTATTTCACCAATGGAATGGAATAATTTGATTGGCAAAGTAGCGAGGCGAGATTATTCGGTAGATGAGTTGATTGATGAACCGTAAGATTTGCGTGATTACTGGGAGTCGTGCCGAGTTTGGATTACTCCGGTGGGTGATGCAAGAAATCAAAGAAGATCCCAAATTAGATCTTCAGATTATTGCTACAGGTATGCATTTATCCGCCTCCTTTGGTTCAACATACAAAGAAATAGAAGAGGCGGGTTTTGATATCAGCCTTAAAATTGAGTCTCTCGATGATTCTGATTCTCCAGTTGGGATCGCAAAATCAATCGGTATTGGAGTCAGTGAATGCGCCAAAGCATTTAGAGATTTGCAACCGGACGTCGTAGTTGTATTAGGTGATCGATTTGAAATTTTCGCCGCTGCAACTGCCGCACTTGTGACAAAGATCCCCCTAGCTCATATACATGGCGGAGAATCTACAGTAGGTGCTTTTGATGAATCGATGCGACATTCAATAACTAAAATGTCATCCATACATTTCGTTGCAGCCGAAGATTATAAGAAGCGAGTGATTCAATTGGGTGAGAATCCAGAGAAAGTGTACAATGTGGGAGGTTTAGGATTAGATGGAATAGGAAAGCTTGATCTTTTAGGAAAAGAAGAGCTACAGAATGTACTCGGAATTAGATTTCAGTCTAAAAGTTTGTTGGTGACCTTTCATCCAGCAACTCTTGAAAATGATTCTGCAGAAACGCAAATGAAAGAACTGTTGCTATCTTTATCTAAATTAAGTGATACAACTATAATTTTCACATTAGCAAATGCAGACATGGGTGGCAGGGTTATCAATAGTCTAATCGATAAATTCATTGCAATTCATGAGAATGCTTTTTCATTTGCCTCGCTGGGCCAACGCCTCTATTTTTCATGCATTAGGGAAGTTGATGGTGTAATTGGAAATTCCTCGAGTGGATTGACAGAAGTTCCCACTTTTAAGAAAGGAACTGTAAATATTGGTGATCGACAGATGGGTCGAATACAAGCAGGAAGTGTTATTAATTGTAGTGCTATAGCGAGTGAGATCAGTCTGGCCATAGATGTTCTTTTCTCTGAAGATTTCAAGCTCAAAATTATGGGGACAATTAATCCATACGGCGAGGGTGGAGCAAGTGAAAGAGTTGTAAAAGTGTTGCGTGAGATTCCACTTGAAGGGCTCACCAAGAAATACTTCTATGACCTATAATCCAGTTATGAGTCTAGGTCTAATCCATGAGTAGCATTGAAGTTTCTTGGACCAAAGCATTGCTATCAACGGATGGAACAATAAGAGATGCAATCGGCGTTCTTAATAGATCGAGTTTAAGAATTGTACTTGTTGTCAATCAACAAGGAATTCTAGAAGGAACCATTTCAGATGGAGATATCCGCCGAGGGTTACTCAAAGGGTTTGAGCTGGACATGTCAATTAACCTAATTCTTCATAAAGACGCATTAGCCGTACCACCAGAAATGGGTCGTAAAATGGTAATGCAGTTGATGATTGCAAATAAAATTCAACAAATACCAATTGTAGATGACCGCCAATGTGTGATTGGTTTACACGTCTGGGACGAGTTGAGCATTCCTGTTTTGAGGCCTAATACATTGGTCATCATGGCTGGAGGTAGAGGTGCACGCTTAATGCCACTTACAGAGTCATGTCCCAAACCTCTAATTCAAGTTAAAGGCAAACCAATCCTTGAGCACATTATTGAGAGGGCAAGAGAACAGGGTTTCAGTAATTTTGTTTTAGCAATCCACTACTTGGGTCAAATGATTGAAAGTTACTTCGGAGATGGTGCAAAACTAGGGGTAAAAATTGAATATTTACGGGAAGAAAAACCTCTAGGAACCGCAGGTGCATTGAGCTTACTTAGACCCCTCCCAAAAGAACCATTTATAGTGACTAACGGTGATGTTTTGACAAATATAAATTATGGAGAAATGCTGGATTTTCATTCAATCCAGAGCGCAAGCGGAACGATGGCTGTACGTTCGCACGAATGGCAGAACCCATTTGGAGTTGTTCAAACTCAAGGAATTGATATAACTGGCTATGAAGAGAAACCTATAGTTAGGAGCCATATAAATGCTGGGGTTTATGTATTGGATCCGCATGCATTAGAATTGATTCCCCAATCTCAATCATTCAATATGCCCTCACTCTTTGAAATCTTAAGAAATCTTGAAGCTAAAATTGTTGCCTACCCAATCCATGAGCAGTGGCTGGATGTCGGCCGCCCACCAGATTTATTAGAAGCTGAATTAGATGAAGCTAAAGAAACCAAGGAGCCCTGAGAGTGTCTATTATTAGATATCCCGAAGAAACTGATTTCAGTAAATTTAAGAGTGACACCACTCGTTTAGAACCGCTTTATGGATTACCCGTAGAAGTGGTTTATTGCAAGAAATGTGTAATTTCAAATCAGCGACCAAATTCGGCTGTTGAATATGATCATACAAAAGATACAAAAAAGAAAACTATATATCTTAATGAAGATGGTATATGTGATGCTTGTAATTTCAGCGAAAAAAAACACCACGAAATTAATTGGTCTGAACGCGAGAAGCAGCTGCAAGACTTATGCAATAAACACAGAAAAAATGATGGGTCCTACGATTGTATAGTTCCAGGATCTGGCGGTAAGGACAGCTTTTACGCCTCTCATATTTTAAAGACTAAATATGGAATGCACCCATTGACCGTAACATGGGCACCACATGTCTATACAGAGTGGGGTTGGAAGAATTTTCAGTCTTGGATTCATTCGGGACAAGATAACTTTTTAATGACACCAAATGGAAGAGTCCACCGCCTTCTCACACGACTTTCTACAGAATTGCTGTTTCACCCATTTCAAGCATTTATGTTTGGACAAAAATCACTTGCACCAAAGATGGCTATTCAGTTTGACATCCCATTAGTTTTTTATGGGGAAAATGAAGTTGAATATGGCAATCCGATTAGCGATTCAGAAAGTTCTATGCGGGATAATTCTTATTTTACAGGCAATGCTGAGAAGCAAATTTTTCTTGGCGGTGTTAGCACCGACGAATTAAAAGAAAACTTTGGGCTGCATCAAAATGACCTTCAGCCATACCTCCCAGCAAATCCAGAGAAGATTCATGACAAGAATATTGAAGTCCACTATTTGGGCTATTATCTAAAATGGCACCCACAATCATGTTATTACTATTCTGTAGAGAATGGTGGATTTCAAGCTTCCCCCGAGCGCACTCCAGGAACGTATTCAAAATACAACAGTATAGATGATCGTATAGATGACCTGCATTATCTTACTACTGGGGTGAAATTCGGAATTGGTCGTGCTAGCTATGATGCTGCTCAAGAAATTCGTTCGAAAGACATTGATCGAGATGAGGGAGTAGCGTTAGTTAAAAAATTTGATCACGAATTTCCAGAGCGTTTCTTTGATGAGATGCTCCTATATTTATCATTAGATTCTAGAGACTTTCCTGTTGCGGCAAAAATGTTTGAAAGTCCAATAATGGACCGAGAGTACTTTCGCTGCCTGACAGACAAGTTCCGGTCTAATCATCTATGGGTGCATGAATTAGGTGAGTGGAAATTGCGACATCCCGTATGGGAATGATTGTGATTTTAGGTGTGAATTGAGAAACGTTCGTTTAATTGCACGGCTTGACATTAAGGGTCCAAACCTTATCAAAGGGATACACTTAGAAGGCTTAAGAGTGTTGGGTTCACCCAACGACTATGCCATAGATTATTACAATCAAGGTGCTGATGAGTTAATTTATATGGATTCTGTAGCGAGTTTGTATGGAAGAAATAATTTAGTGGAGATAGTAAAATTAGCAGCACAGGATATTTTTATTCCCATGACTGTTGGTGGGGGCATTCGGACATTAGAAGATGCAACATCAATACTCAGAGCAGGAGCTGACAAAGTAGCGATAAATACTGCTGCAATTGCAAACCCTAAAATCATATTTGAAATTGCGCGCAAATTCGGAAGCCAGTGCATGGTCTTGTCTGTTGAGGCAAAAAAGTTAGAAGAAGGTAAGTGGGAGGTGTACACAAATAACGGTCGTGAAAAGACAGGATTAGATGTCATCAATTGGGTTAAATACTGTGTCGCAAATGGAGCAGGGGAGGTGCTATTAACTTCGGTTGATCGCGAGGGCACAAGAAAAGGATTCGATGTTGATTTAGTTAAAGCTGTATCCGCAAATGTATCTGTGCCAGTAATAGCGAGCGGCGGAATGGGCTTGCCCGAGGACTTGCTATCTGTACTTAGCGAAGGTTCAGCTGATGCAGTCGCAATGGCTGACATACTTCACTACAAGCGGGCGACGGTTGGAGAAATTAGAGCTGTGGCATTGGAAGCGGGTTGGGGAGTCAGGCGATATGAGCGCACCTGAAGTTACAGTTATTGATTATGGAGTTGGTAATTTATTGAGTGTGCAGCGTGGTCTCGAAAAATGTGGAGCTAGAGTGGTTTTAACATCTGATCCGAATACCATTCTCAACTCTAGTCGGGTGGTACTTCCAGGCGTAGGGGCTTTTCCAGATGCAATGAAAGCACTTGAGCGGTTAAATTTAGTGACTACACTTCAAGAGTTTGCCGCAAAAAAGCAACCATTATTAGCTATTTGCCTTGGAATGCAATTGTTAATGAATGAGAGCGATGAGTTTGGATTAACCTCTGGTTTGGGACTTATTGGAGGGCGCGTTGGAATGTTGCCTACGCTTAAAATTACAGGGGAAATGCAAAAAATTCCACACATAGGGTGGAGCTCTTTAGAGCCTTCAACTCCGAATCTCAGCTGGAGACAAACGTTACTGTCAGACAACAATTATGGAGATTCAGCATATTTCCTTCATTCTTTCGCGGCTTATCCCATAAATGAGCACAACCGTGTTGCTGACGTTGACTTCGGAGGGCATAGAATTTCAGCTGTGATAGCAAAGGACAAAATTACCGGCTGCCAGTTTCATCCCGAAAAGAGTGGTGAAGTTGGCTTGAAGATTTTGCGACGTTTTTGCTTTGATTAATAGAATACTTATTGTCGGCTCCGGAAGTATGGGGTCGAGACACTTAGCTTTGGCCAGGAAGTTTTTTCCGGATGCAGAAATAAAAGTCCTTAGACACTCACGTTCAAGCGTGATTCCAGAAAATTCCAACGGCCAGTTTTATTCCCAAGAAGATGCTATTAACTTTGCTCCTCACATTGCGATAATTGCAAGTCCAGCCAGTTTCCATCTTGGAATTTCCACAGCATTGGCGCAGGTAGGAGCGCATCTGCTTATTGAAAAGCCACTTTCAGATTCCGTGCGGGGTGCCTCGGACTTAATTAATATTTGCCGGAAAAAGGGTCTTGTTCTAGCTGTCGGATATAACATTCGGCATTCTGAGTCACTTCAATATTTCCGTCAAATCTTGAAAGCTGAGGCAATAGGGAAAATCCTCTCTGTGCGCTGTGAAGTAGGACAGCACTTGAATACCTGGCGCACAGGAACTGATTACCGTCTTGGAGTATCAGCAAGAAAGGAACTCGGTGGTGGCGTGTTATTGGAACTAAGCCACGAGCTTGACTACTTAAGGTGGATATTCGGAGAGATTTCATGGGTTAGTGCGGTATTGAGTCGTCAAAGTTCTCTTGAAATTGATGTTGAAGATTCTGCAAGTTTGATATTTGGTCTCAAGTCGAATATTACAAAAGAGCGATTGATAGCATCACTAAATTTAGATTTTATTCGTCATGATCGGACACGCTCCTGCATTGCCATTGGAGAAAAAGCTAGTTTGAAGTGGAATGGCTTAACAGAAGAAGTGGAGCTTTTTGAATCTGGAGATAGAGAATGGAGGTCTATTTTTAAGGGCCAAAGCAGTGTCAATGAAACTTATGAAAAAGAGTGGCAAAATTTTTTGCAATGTATTGAAGAGAAGAAAACACCATTGGCCTCAGGCATAGACGGCCTGAGAGTTTTAGAAATAATTCAGGCAGCTCATCAGTCTTCTGCTTCTGGAGCCACAATAGATATTTTGGTGAGCCCCCATGAAAATTTGGTACAGGAATGAAAACCGTAGCATTCATATTTGCTAGAGGTGGGTCTAAGGGGATACCCGGCAAGAACTCCCATATGTTAGGTGGAAAACCATTGATTGCTTGGTCTATTGAGCAGGCTTTGGCAGTCGCGCAAGTTGACAAAGTTATAGTGTCAACGGACTCGGATGAAATTGCCGCAATAGCAATTAGTTATGGAGCAGAAGTGCCATTTACTCGGCCGATTGAACTTTCTAACGACGACAGCCCGGAATGGTTGGCGTGGCAACATGGCTTGAATTATCTCCGGCAGAATTTTGATGAAACTCCTGAGTATATCGTTGTTGTACCAGCGACTGCTCCATTAAGAATGCCGGTAGATATCGAAAATTGTATTCACGAATACGAAAAGGGAGGAGCTGATGTTGTAATCACCATAACTGATTCTCACCGCAATCCATCCTTTAACATGGTAAGGCCAAATCCAGATGGAACCTTCGGTTTAGTTAATCCACCAGTGGTTAGAAATCACCATAGACAATCGGTAGATATAGTTTACGATATGACAACAGTTTGCTATGTAGTCAGTTCAGATTTTCTCATGTCAAATAGTTCGTTATTTGAAGGGCGGATGAGAGCCGTGCATGTTCCACTCGAGCGTGCAGTAGATATTGATAACTTCCTTGATTTACAAATCGCTGAAATGCTATTACAGAAACGGTTGGTATGAACATGATCAGTGCGAGAGATTATTTCGATTTGACAGGTCGTCGAGCTTTGATCACAGGTGCCACAGGCAGTTTGGGAAATTTGTTTGCTCACACTCTTGCTGAGCTCGGGACTGACTTGATATTAGTAGATCGACCCGGATCAGATTTTGGAACTTTAAGCTCGGCTTTGATCGAGCGTTGGGGAGTACAAATTGATAGTTACGAATGCGATTTTGAGATTCAAAGTGAAAGAACTCAGTTAATAAATCGTATAAAACAATCTAATCTTCAATTAAACATCTTAATTAACAATGCCGCATTTGTTGGTGATGCTGACCTAAAAGGTTGGAGTGTCCCTTTTGAGGATCAGTCACTTGTTACTTGGCGACGTGCACTAGAAGTGAATTTAACCTCGGTGTTCGATTTGTGCCAAGGACTACTACCGGTACTTAAAGTGAGTAAAGGGGCGACTATAATCAACATTGCCTCAATCTATGGAATTTATGGGCCAGATTGGAGCCTATATGAGGGAACTTCTATGAGTAATCCTGCTGCTTATGGAACATCAAAAGGGGGCCTCATCCAATTTACACGTTGGCTTGCAACGACCATTGCACCAGAAGTAAGAGTAAATGCAATATCACCAGGCGGGATATTTCGAAATCAACCAAACGATTTTGTTAAACGCTATGAATCAAAAACTCCTTTACAACGAATGGCTAATGAGCAAGACTTCCGTGGCCCAATAGCTTTTTTGGCTAGCGACCTTTCAAACTATGTAACCGGCCAGATATTGCAGGTTGATGGTGGCTGGGGTTGTAATTAATGCTCGCTTGCGCCTATAGATTTGTAAGGTTAATCTCTGATTCTAGGAACTTTAGAACTAAATTAACACTTAAATCAGAGATAAGATAAACAAATGAAAGCACTCATACCTATTAAGAATCACTCAGCCAGAGTGCCGGGAAAAAATTTCGCAATTTTGAATGGTAAGCCATTATTTATGTGGATTATTGAATCACTACTAGAGGTATCCGAAATTAGCGAAATATTAATTGACACCGATTCAAAAAGCGAAGAATTGTGGCAACTAAATAGAAACCCAAAAATAAAAATCCAAGTGCGAGCTCCTCATTTATGTGGAGATGAGGTGGATGTTAATTTCTTACTTAAAGACTTGATTCAAAATAATGACGGGGATGATTTCATTATGACTCATGTAACAAACCCCTTTATTTCAGCTCTTACAATTAATTGCGTTATAGAGAGCTATCATAAATCAAAACTGTTGGGCTACGATTCTCTATTTACAGTTGATCAGATTCAAGGAAGACTTTTTGATGCGAATCTAAAACCAATTAATCATGACATTGAAACACTAATTAAAACGCAAGATCTACCGCCAATTTATCTTGAAAATTCCTGTTTGTACCTTTTTTCTAGACATAGTTTTAACAAGACAAATAGAAGAATTGGTCTAAATCCCTCGATCTACGTCACCCCGCTTCTTGAATCCATTGATATCGATACAAAAGAAGAATGGCGATTAGCGCAACTAGTTTCGGAAAACTACTAGCAACGGAAGTCCGCTACGTGTTATATTGGTATGGTGGAAAATATTGTGGAGAAAGAATCTTTTGATAGGACTAGATCTGTAATAATCACTGGTGCATGTGGAGGAATTGGAAGAGTTCTTGTATCTGAGTATGCGCTTTCACATTATCATGTGATTGCGATAGATAAAGTTAGCCCACCTGAATGGCAAGGCAATATTGACTTTATGCAGTTTGATCTTTCAGATGTTAATAACAATCAAAATTTCAGGGAAGAAATCAAAACTCGGATATTAGAGCTAATTGGTGATAACGACTTAGAAGCTTTGATTAATAATGCCGCAGTACAAGTAATTAAGCCTTTTGAGGAAATTAATTATGAGGATTGGTCAATTACACTTAACGTGAATCTTTTAGCACCCTTCTTTTGGTCACAAATGTTTCTTGACAAATTGATATTAAGCAAAGGTAGCGTTTTAAACATTAGTAGTATTCATGCCCAACAAACAAAAAAGCAATTTTCGGTATATGCAACAAGCAAGGCAGCCTTGTCGTCCTTATCGAAACTTTTAGCAATTGAATTGGGAGAAAGAATTCGAGTCAATGTAATAGAACCTGGTGCTATTTCAACACAAATGCTTGAAAATAGCTTCGAGTTTAATACTAAAGGGCGCAAAGCACTAGATGAGCTTCAACCCATGAAGCGAATCGGGGAACCAATTGAAGTAGCCCAACTGGCGATGTTTTTAACTTCTAATTCATCGAAATTTATTAATGGCTCCGCAATACCTATTGATGGTGGAATTCGAAATCAGCTTCATGATCCTGAATAGTTATTGAGGTAGCGAGCTCGCATGCTTAGAATATCTGAAAAAAAGACGAGATTAGGAGAAGGCATTTCTGTTGGAACGAAGAATCACGATATCTTCTGGGTTGACATAGATAGCAATGCAGTTTTTTGGAAAAATGGCCAGGATTCTGTCCCGATTGAATATAACAAATGGTCCTTGCCGAGTTGCACATTCCAGGGCAATGATGAATGGGTGTTTATCGCACATGCAGGGGGCATTGATAGATTCAACAAAGGCTCACAAATTAGCGAACATTGTATTTCTTGGTTTGATTCATTCTCAGGATTGAGATGCAATGACGGAACTATGGATGCTTATGGAAATATTTGGATTAGCACAATGTCAACCGAGCACACTGTAGGCCACGGGAGTATTTGGTTTTGGGACAAAAAATCTAACCCAAGACTTGTTCTTGATAGCTTGACTATCCCTAATTCAATTGCAGTTGATACTAAAAATCGAAAACTATACATTGGAGATTCGCATATTGGGGAAATACAAGTGGCGGATCTTGACTATATAGCAATGGAATCTTTTGAGTTTAAGACTTTTTTGCCAAGTCAAACATCATTAGGTACGCCTGACGGTTCTACTTTGGATAAGTTTGGCAATCTTTGGAATACTCGCTGGGATGGTTCTTCAATTATAAGAATTAATCGTGGTGGTGAAATCGAAAAGACAATCAAGTTAAATTTCAGTCGACCAACTTCTTGCGCACTTGATTATGAACAAAGTCATATTTACGTGACATCTGCAATACAGCCAAATGAAGTTCAGAGTGGCCATACGTTTCAAATTCCCTTAACCTGAGGGGTCTTTTTCAAGAAATTTGCCATTATTTCTATGGTTTTTTCACTTGTGAGTCTTACTGCTTCGATCGTGTTTGAAGCGTTGTGACTTCCGAAAATGACATTTTCTTTTAGTAACAGAGGACTTGAAATTGGCAAGGGTTCTCTGACATAGACATCAAGCGCGGCCCCCGCAAGTATTTGATTCTCTAAAGCACTCAGTAGTGCCTCTTCATCAATCAGACCTCCGCGTGAGATATTTACTAAAAACGACCCCCTCTTCATTTGAGAGAAAATTTCGCTGTTTACGAGCTGGTAAGAGTTCATATTAAGAGGGCAGGACAAAATTAGATAGTCGACTTGATTTATACCTGAAGGCCAGTTTCTAAATTCAATATTAGAGTTACTGAAGTGTCTTTTTTTATCAGTATCAAAGGCTATTACTTTCATTCCAGCCGCAATTGCTCTAGTTGCTATATTTGAACCGATGTCACCAAATCCCACGATTCCCATAATTTTCTTGGAAAGAGACCTACCTGCAGGCTTGGGCCAGCCCCCCTTGATAACTTCGTTATGGATTCTGATTAAATCTCTGGAAAGCATTATTACGTAACCCATAGCAACATCTGCAACCTCATTGCCAAACATTCCAGGAGTGTTAGCAAAATCCATTTTTAAGTGTTCAATCGCCTCAAAATCGATGTTGTCCGTCCCTACGCCCCACTTGACGATAGCTTTTAATGATCCGGACTGACCAGCCTCAATCACTCTGCGTGTACAAGGGTCATCTCCAAGAATCCACCCATCGAAGTTAGAGATTTGTGAGACGATATCAGCTTCGGGCATCTGCTGTTCTACATGTGCCCAGGTTGCTTCGAAGCCCAAATTTCTAAAAGTTAAATCAAAAATTTTCCTCTGATTCACCAAGGGCGGTGCAGATACCAGAATCTTAAACAAAGCTCTCCCCCTTCAATTTTCATATTATCGGAACTTGAAAACTAGAACCAGATACCAAATTTCTCTTCATACTTAGCTGCAGCTGCCTCAAGTAATTCAAAATATTTGGGCGATGTTACCTTATTTAGATCATGCTTTAATTTGGCATAGTGACTTTTGTGATCGTCTCCCGTTGTCAATAGATCAGAAGAGTAACGTCGGTAAGCCCTATTTTTAATCGAATCATTAATATGGTGTCTTGGGAGATTTTGTCTCCGGAGTTCTCTTGTCATGGCCTTTGATAAATTTATTCCAAAGCTTTCGGTTAGCTGAGTTAAGTAGTGATTAGGATTCAAAACAAAATTCTCAAAATCAATCACTACGGTCTTTGGCGAATCCTCAACAAAATTGATGAGATTACCCGACAAGACCGAGATTGCTAAAGCCGACTTATCGTAACTTTGCAAACTTGCAAAATTTGCTTCATATTTTTGGATGAACCAGGGCACTTCAGAAGTATCAAAAGTTGTCACCGTGAAATCTCGTGGGGAAGTACCAAACATTTCTATGTAGCTAACCCAGTGATGCATCAAATAATATGGATGCCTTGCACAGACAATGCGGCGGATTTTCTTTTTCGGTAACTCATCAAGTATTTCCGATGTGTGTAAAAGTTGATGAACCACGAGAAATAGGCTTTCAGGTGTTTTCAATAATCGTTCAACAGCATTTTCCCCGTCGCTCAGGAATAATCTCTGCAAAAATTCTAAACGGCGTGGGCTTGATAGTACAGAACTCAAATCATGAGGTCTAAAATTAATATGTCGAGAAATTCTTGAGTCGTACATTAATTGATCCATAAGTAGTTGCAAAATTTCTATTCCAGCAAATCTATCGATCTTCTTCTCACTAATTGCTATACACAAATGTTCAAGTTGATAGTTAAATTGAGGCGGGACTACATTCTGAGATGTTGCAATCAGTTTCATGATCATCGTCTTCCCACTGCCTGTTAATCCGTCTAATAAAAAAACTTCACCAGGAAAAGTATTTGATCGGATCCATTGATCATTCGGTTGACGCATAGCACTACTATACCTTGTGCATATGAGTCGTTATAGCCTCCAACACAGCTAATCAGATTTCCAAAAGTGAAATCAACAAATACATCCGGAAGAAATGGCCTCGCATACATACCTGCTATCTAATTGGTATACAATCACACATATGCCAAATGTAGGTATTGAACAAGACACACTAATTGTGTTGTACCCGTATAAGTTCACAGATTTCATCTGGACACTATTCGAATTAGACGAATTTCAAAAATATGTGAATGTGGAAGTTTGGGACCTATCAAAATTTCTGAATAGGCGTTACACTAAAAAAATCACCGGTATCTATTCCCAAAGATCAGAAGTTTCACAAGTAAGCAATATTTTCGAGTTTATTTCAAAATTGTCTCATCTTAGAAAGCGCCAAACCAATAGGATTATCTTTTTGAATGAAATTGGTGTTGAAAGCCCCCTAAACCTATTGGTGCGTAAATTGTTGCAGTCATATTTTGGGAGATCTACAGCTTATTTTGTTGAGTTTTTCAATTCTGGTGTCCCGATAAATACTCATACAACAAGACGTGATGATTTTCAAAGTAACGCAAAAATATCTAGATGGAGGAAATTGCATTTATTACTGATAAGTTCGCACAGTTTTCGAGAGGTTCTAAAAAAGGCAATCACTTATGCAAGTTCGCAAGTATCCAAGAAAATATCTTTCCCCCTCACGCATATTTTAGTAGCCGGGAATGATTACTATAACTTTATCAAACCTAGCCTTAGTCCGGCCGTTACAATTCTTTTTGGACATAGTAATGATTACAGTGCCTATCGAATTTATGAAACAAGAATGAAGAAAAATGCATTGGTTCGAAATGAGACTGCTATCTTGTTAGACAGTGCAAGCCCTTATTTTAAATCTGATGAAATATTGACACAAAGAGGTTCAATGGCAACAGTGGAAAAGTGGTACCCATCTTTGAATCTCTTTTGCAAATTGCTGGAGGAAAAATTCGATGTTTCAGTGGAGATTGCAGGTCACTACAAAAGTAAATTTGCTTCACCTTCTGTGATTTTTGGAAATCGACTAGTAAAATATGGCGAAACAATCAGCATGGTTCGTTCAGCAGATTTTGTCTTAACAAAAAATAGCACTGCAATTTCTTTTGCAATAATTTATAATAAGCCGATACTCTTCATCTATTCTGATGAATTAAAGGACGACCCAATAACAATGCCAAGCATCAAAATGATGGCTAGTTATGTTGGTTCGAAACCCATCAACATAGACGCACCCCCCCGTGATATTGCAGGCTACATGAAAATAGATGAGGCTATGTATCATAGATACATTCAAAATATTTTAACGTCGAATCCAAATGGTGCACCAAATTTTGCTATAATTTTGAATGAAGTTTTAGGAATAGAAGTAGGTTTTCTGGATTGATGTTGTTCATGATCTACTAAGTATGTGGAGGTTTCGTGAATTTAACTATTGTATTGACTCTCAAGGGACGAGAAAACTTCACATATAGATGGATGAGTTACATGAATGATATGAAATGTCCCTATAAAATATTGATTGCAGATGGTGGAACTGACATAAACTTACAGAACCATTTAATGAATTATGAGAATTATCCAAATCTAAGATATGAGTACATTAAGTACCCGACTGATATAAATGTTGACGCATTTTATAGCAAATTTGTTGATGCAATAGGAAAAGTAGAAACTGATTATATTTTACTTGGGGACAATGATGATTTCTTTCTTTTAGAGAAAATCCCGGAGATGATTGAATTTCTAGAGGATAATCCAGGTTTTTCGGCAGCTAGGGGATTGCTCGTAAACCTTAAGGTTCTTGATGAAAAGAATAGATCAGTCCCGCGAGCTGTAGGGGAAAAATACATTGCAACGCTTGTAAAAGCACCTGGAATTATGAACGAATTTCCAATTGATCGAATTGAAGTAATGTGCAAAGAGATGTCTAAGTATGATTACTACAGTAACTGGTATGCGGTCACTCGAACTAAATTGCTTGTTGGAATTTGGCAGAAATTGCTTTCACTATCAATTAAAGAGGTGATTATTCTAGAGATCATGACCCATACATTACTTCTTGAAGCAGGGAAAATAAAGATTTTTGACGCGCCTTTCTATATCCGCCAATCAGGTACATCTTCATTTGGTGATACTCTAGTTGTTAATAATAGTTTTTTAGAGCGCTGTTTAATTAATAATTCTTTAACAGAAATTTCTTTTGTAGTTGAAAATATGATGGAATTAGCAACCAGAGAAGAACAAATCAAAGTCATGAAAAGTATTGCTGCCTGGCTTGATCTATTTTTGGAGAATATTCGCACTAGAAATTATCTACATGAACGAAGGCTAAGTCAATTAAGGCTAATCGTTGATACGCTACCATTTATTGGATTAATTGCTCAGAAAATAAACCAGGTACTGAGGATACTTTTTAACAGGTCTCCAATTCAAAAAAGCATAAGATTAAGAGAAATTGAGCCATATGTTTTGGTAAGTTCAAAGCGAGATTTTCTGAAACGTACCCTATGAGAAAAAGCGTAATAGTTATTGGCGGTGGGCTGGTAGGACTTTCGACCTCTTTTCATATTTTAAAGCAATACCCAGGAATCAATCTAACTTTAATTGAAAAAGAAAAAAATGTTGGCTTGCATCAGTCAAGCCACAATAGTGGCGTCATTCATTCAGGGATATATTATGCGCCGGGATCTCTGAAAGCGATAAACTGCGTAGACGGTTATCATGCGATGCTGTCATTTTGTGAGAAATACGGAATTGAATTTGAAATCACGGGCAAAGTTGTAGTTGCGACATCGCCAACTGAAGTACCCAGGCTTGAGAAACTTCATGACAGGGGTGTAGCAAATGGATTAAAGGGACTTCGCTTACTTAATCCAAGTGAGATTCAAGATTATGAACCAAACTGCGTAGGGTTAAAGGGAATTCATGTCCCCCAGACAGGGATTATCAATTACCTTGATGTAGCAATAAAGCTTGCAGAGTTAGTTCGGGAATTAGGGGGCGAAATTCTACTTAACGAGCAAGTATCTGGAATCAGAAATTTGGGTAAACGGATCGAGGTTAAGTCCCTATCAAAAATTTGGATGAGTGACGCAGCTGTTGTATGTGCCGGCTTACAATCTGATCGCTTGGCGCAGTTTTCGCAAAATGACACTTCTTTTCGTATTTTACCTTTTCGAGGTGAATATTATGAATTCACTAAAAGTGCCCCAAAATTAGTCAATAATTTAATCTATCCTGTACCAAATCCGGCCTTTCCGTTTCTTGGTGTTCATTTTACAAGGACTATTAGTGGCGCAATTGAATGTGGCCCAAATGCTGTTTTTTCTCTAGGTAGAGAGACTTATAAGAAATCCAATTTGCCTGGTCGTGATTTACTGGATTCAATTACTTGGCCTGGGACTTATAAACTCGCATATAGGAACTGGCAAATGGGTTTGGGTGAATTTTACAGATCTCAAAGTAAACAAGCGTTTGTGCGTGCCCTTCAACATCTGGTGCCTGCCGTCCAACCAGAACATTTACAGCGGGGCGAAAGTGGAATTCGTGCTCAAGCCACAGACTCCAAAGGGAATCTGATAGATGACTTTGAGATCCTCCAAGATGGTAACTTAATCCATGTGTGTAATGCTCCGTCCCCTGCAGCAACAGCTTCGCTAGCGATTGGTAAAACAATTTCACGCACATTGATGAGTTCAATCGTATGAAGTTTTTACTGAAAGGTTCGCCAGAATGAATGAAGTTTTCTGCAGAATCAGTGGGTCAACATTGACAAAAGTGCATGACTTTGGTTCCCAAGCGTTGGGTAATGGCTTTCTAGAACTAAATGAATTCACTGATGAATATTTCTTTCCAATGGAACTTGGATTTTCGGAAGAAAGTATGATGCTCCAACTAGTCGAGCAACCTGCGCCTGAAAAAATGTTTCATGACCACTATGCCTTTTTTTCGGGTACTTCCAAATTCATGACTGCTCACTTCAAAGATTTTGCAAAGAGTGTCTTAGAATCTGATTTCATTTCCGGGAACAATCCATTTATTGTAGAGCTCGGATGCAATGATGGAATCTTACTCAAAAATTTTGCAGAATTAAAAATTCGCCATCTGGGCATTGAGCCGTCCTTGAATGTCGCAAAAGTAGCAAATGAGGAAGGCGTTCAGACTATTTCTGAATTTTTCACCGAAACACTAGCTGAAAGTATTGTAAAGAAACATGGACAAGCAGATGTATTTCTTGCTGCAAATGTTATGTGCCACATTCCAGATATTATCGATGTAGTAAAGGGGATTAAGAAACTTCTTAAGCCAACAGGAGTGGTGATGTTTGAAGATCCATACCTGGGTGACATAATTTCTAAAGTCTCTTATGATCAAATCTATGATGAGCATGTTTTTCTATTTTCAGCATTATCAGTCAAATATCTGTTTAGTTTACACGGAATGGCATTAATTGATGTCATTCCTCAACAAACTCATGGCGGTTCTATGAGATATGTGCTGGCAAACGAAGGAGTTTATTCAGCCAGCGATTCTGTCAATCAATTGCTCCTTAAAGAAAAATCTCAAGGACTAGATAAAACGGCAACTTTTGAGAATTTCAGTAGAGATGTTACACAATCTAAAATTGAACTGAAGCAATTGCTAGAAGATTTAAAAAAACAGGGAAAGAGGGTTGTTGGCTACGCAGCCACCTCAAAGAGCACGACAATTTTGAATTATTGCGGAGTTGGTCCTGAATTGATTGAATATATCTGTGACACTACACCCATAAAACAAGGGAAATATTCACCAGGAATGCATATCCCTATTATCCCATACGAGGTATTTAAGATGAATCCACCAGACTATGCCTTTCTATTTGCGTGGAACCACTTAGATGAAATCATGGAAAAGGAAAAACAATTTGCTTCTTCTGGCGGCAAATGGATTACACATGTTCCGAGAGTTAATATCTTGTGACGATATCTTGTGCCAATCCTTCAGCTCAATTTCTGAGCCAACAATTAGAAATTGAATCCGCAATCCTTCGAGTTGTGCGCAGTAATCGGTATATTCTTGGAGAAGAAGTGATTGCACTTGAAAAAGAGTTTGCAAGTTATATTGGAGTGGCTGATGCAGTTGGAGTGGCTAATGGAACAGACGCTCTTGAAATAGCTCTCAGAGCTCTTGATATTAGCAATCAAGAAGAAGTAATTACTGTTTCACATACAGCAGTCGCAACCGTCGCAGCAATTGAGGCAGCAGGGGCGATTCCTGTTTTGGTTGACGTAGATCCGATAACTTACACAATTGATCCTAAACAATTGCAGGAAGCCCTTACAGATAAAACTAGGGCTGTAATTGTCGTGCATTTGTATGGGCAATCAGCTGACCTCGATCAGTTGATTAACTTCTGTGAGAAAAATCAATTGAAATTAATAGAGGATGTCTCACAAGCCCATGGTGCATCTTGGAGGGGGAAGCGGCTAGGAAGCTTTGGAGAGGTTTCATGTTTTAGTTGCTACCCGACTAAGAACCTTGGTGCAATCGGTGATGCGGGTTTGATTACAACTGACAATCCACAACTAGCAAAAAAAATTCGTATGCTTCGAGAATATGGCTGGAAAGATCGTTACATAAGCCAAATCGTTGGCAGGAATTCTAGACTTGATGAAATTCAAGCTGCAATTCTCCGAGTTAAGTTACCTGATCTAGATTCCAATAATAACAAGCGGAAAGAAATCGCGGCTCTCTATTTTGCTGGATTAGAATCTCTACCTGTAATTTTACCTGAACAGAGGACTGAATCTAGCAGCGTTTTTCACCTATTTGTGATTAGGAGTAAATACAGAGACGAATTAAAAGAATTCCTACTTAGCAGAGATATTGAATCAGGTATTCATTACCCTATTCCGATCCACCATCAAGCAGCCTATGAGAATCGAATAAGAACTAATCAATGTATGAATGTTACTGAAACTATAGCAAATGAAGTTCTTTCACTTCCAATTTACCCAGAACTGAGTTTTGACCAAGTATCTCAAGTGATAGATGCAGTTGTAGATTTCTTTAGCAGAGTACAAAGTTGATGAAAATATCAAATACTCCTTTGGATGGATTGTTGATCATTGAGCCTGACTTGTTTCAGGATGAACGTGGTTTTTTTCTTGAAACTTTCCAGTCATCTCGTTACAAAAGAGCTGGAATCAACGATGATTTTATCCAGGATAACCAATCAAGGTCATCTAAGGGAGTATTGAGAGGATTACATTTTCAAATGAATCGTCCGCATGCACAAATAGTGACTTTACTTAGCGGTCGTATTTTTGATGTTGGAGTAGATATTAGGCCTACATCAAGAACTTTTGGTAAGTGGTTCGGGATAGAACTGTCCGAGTCTGGGCCGCGCCAGATCTATCTCGCTCCGGGATTTGCTCATGGTTTTTGTGTCATGAGCGATTGGGCGGACTTACATTACAAAGTAAGTGGTGAATACGATCCGGCCGATGAAGGTGGAGTAATTTGGAACGATCCTGAAATTAACATTAGTTGGCCGATTGCTGAGCGTTTAATTTCCGCAAGAGATATGAGATTCCCCAAATTGAGTGATATTTCATTTCGTTAGACTAAACTTGAATCTCACTCTCTGACAAACAAAGTGTGAAGTTGAGGTAGGCGATTGCAAAAAAATAGTCTGGGGATCTCAGGTAAAACAGTTCTAGTTACAGGCGCAAGTGGGTATATTGGAGCAGCTCTGGTCAAAGAGTTAATTAAAAACTCCTGTGAAGTTATTCGAGTGAGTCGTTACAAACTTGCAGCCATTGATGGAACTCGTGATTTCATTGCAGACATAAGTAAGAGAGATTCCTGGTCTAAAATAGTATCCGAAGCCGAAGTAATTTATCATTTAGCAGGAAATACTAGTGTTAACTTAGCAAATGAAAATCCAAAGGATAATAGAGAAAGTACAGTTTCTCCAATAGAACACTTGTATTCAGAGTTACTAAAACAAGATAAGCACCTTCGAATAATTTTTTCTTCAACCGCAACGGTCTACGGATTGACCACACACTTTCCAGTCGCTGAAACTGAACGACCAAATCCCTTGACGATTTACGACAGACATAAACTATTGGCTGAAAATCAACTACTTTTAGTAAACGAGCAAACCAAAGCAGAGTGTGTCATTTTAAGATTGGCAAACGTGTATGGACCAAGTGAAAGAGAGAGCACTTCAGGTGATCGAGGAATTTTAAATAGAATCACAAAAATGGCCTTAGGCGGTAAAGACCCAATTGTCTTTGGAAATGGTACATACATGCGAGATTACATCTATATTAATGATGTTATCAATGCTCTGCTGTTGGCTGGATCCAGTCAAAATATAGATGGGCAGGTATTTAACGTCGGTTCAGGAATTGGAAGAACAGTGAAAGATGCTTTTGAAGCAGTCTCAAAAGGGGTTTGGGAAATATCAAATATTCGCACGGACGTGCAATTTCAGCCATCGCCAGAAGGCACTGATACTATAGATTTCAGGAATTATGTTGCCGACACAAGGCGATTTAGGAGTGCTACTGGCTGGGAGGCACTAATCGACTTTGAATCTGGGATCAGCCTAATGATTAACGATTTTTATAGGAAGATGAAGGTGCAATGACCACTATAATTTGCGCTGGAGACCTTTTCAAAGTCTAGATGCTCAATAATGGAGATCGAAAAATGATGAAACTGATTCCCTAATGAATGTAATCGAACTGCCAATTCACATAGAAAATACAGGAACACTTGTTGTGATGGATGGTGGTGATACCCCTCCTTTTCCAATATCACGTGTTTTTTTTGTTCAAGGTGACAAAGGTGTCGTGCGAGGTAAGCATGCGCATAAACTCTGTTCACAGTTTTTAGTTTGCCCTTTGGGTGAAATTAGAGTTATTTGTACTGATGGTTCAAAAGAAAAGGAATTCCTACTCAATCGACCTAATTTGGGTCTATTGGTTCCCCCAGGTACTTGGACCGAACAACATTATTTGAGCGAAAATGCAATTCTAATGGTGCTGTGTGATAGAGATTATGAGGCAGAAGATTACATCCGTAATTATTCGGAATTCTTGAAATGGCAAGAATTAGTCATTTCTGAACCTAGGGAAGCCCGAAGTAAAAATCAGTGAAAATAGTCGTAACTGGCGCAGTGGGGCATATCGGATCCTATGTGATTCGTGATTTAGCTTCTCAATTTCCTGGTTCAGAAATTATCTTAATTGATAACTTGCTCACACAACGTTTTCCATCCCTATTTAATCTTCCAACAAGTGCAAGTTATAGTTTTATTGAAGCTGATGTAAGAAAGCTTGATCTAAAAGCGGTTTTTAAGGGTGCCTATGTTGTAATTCACCTTGCAGCAATAACTGATGCAGCAGGCAGTTTTGCAAATGCAGAGTTACTTGAGGAAAACAATTTTCAGTCGACACTCAAGGTCTTAGAAGCATGTGAGGATACTGGTACACGTCTAATTGCACTTTCAACAACTAGCGTGTATGGAACACAGTTAGACTTGGTATCTGAAGATTGCGAAGTCACGGACTTAAATCCACAAAGCCCCTATGCAACTACAAAACTTAAAGAGGAAGAATTGATAAACAAGTTTTTCTTTAAAGGTAAATTAAAGGTAATCATCTGTCGGTTTGGCACTATATATGGGGTGTCACCAGGTATGCGTTTTCATACAGCGGTAAATAAGTTTTGCTGGCAAGCAGTCATGGGGCAAGAGCTTACTGTCTGGAGCACAGCATATGATCAAAAGCGTCCGTATTTGGACTTGCATGATGCAGCACGAGCCCTCACCTTCATTATTAAGAACAATCTCTTTGATGGTCGAACTTATAATGTCTTGACTCAAAATGCTACAGTTCGACAAATCGTTGAAACAATTCAAGAATTTGTCCCTACGATACAAATTGGATTTGTAGAAAGTGCGATAATGAACCAGCTTTCATATGAAGTTTCATCGGAGAGATTTCAGTCGGAGGGTTTCTTGTTTTCAGGAGAATTGAACCGAAGCATTGGTGAGACAATTAATTTATTACGTCAAGCGAATAGTTTGAGAGACTAAAATGGAAGTCATGCCACTTATTTTAGATTCAACATTTAGAGGTAAAGTAGTTTTGGTCACTGGGCACACAGGATTCAAGGGATCGTGGCTTACTGCATGGCTTAAGCAATTAGGAGCAAATGTTATTGGTCTTTCGCTTGAACCGAAAACTTTTCCGTCACATTTTCATGTTGCAGATTTGGCAAAAGGAATAAATGATTTAAGAGTGGATATTCGAAATCAATCTGATCTAGAACATACAATTTTGGACCATCAACCAGATTTTGTTTTTCACTTGGCAGCACAATCTCTTGTCATGAACTCATATGAAAATCCGCGAGATACATGGGATACGAATGTCATGGGAACTCTTAATGTGCTTGAAGCACTACGAAAATTGAATAAGAAATGTGCGGCCGTGATAATCACAAGCGATAAGTGTTATGACAATGCAGAATGGATTTGGGGCTATCGTGAAACAGATGCCCTTGGAGGCTCTGATCCTTACAGCGCCTCAAAAGCTGCTGCAGAACTTGTGATTCATTCACATATCAAATCCTTCTTTCCGCACGATACCAGCAAGGTTCGAATCGCTTCAGCCCGCGCAGGTAATGTAATTGGAGGAGGTGATTGGGCGGAGGACAGAATCATTCCTGATTGCGTCAAAGCTTGGTCACGGGGGGAAGAAGTTGAATTAAGGAGCCCTCATGCCACTCGGCCGTGGCAGCATGTGTTGGAGCCTTTGAGTGGTTACTTGAATTTAGCTGTTGCCTTAAGCCAAAGGGATGAAATTCATGGGGAGGCTTTTAATTTCGGTCCTCAATCTCTTGAAAATCACGATGTTTTATCCCTTGTGAATGAAATGGGGTTGCACTGGAATCGAGTGAAGTGGAAGGTTGTTGCACAACCGAGTACTGAGCGGCATGAGTCAAGTCTTCTGAAATTGAACTGCGACAAAGCCCTACATTACCTGAGATGGCGGGCTGTCTTGGGCTTCAAGGAGACAGTACAAGTCACAGCCGAATGGTACAAGTCATTTTATGATGATAGTGCAGAAATAGGTAACTTAACAAAAAAGCAGATAAATAATTTCTGCAAGGCAGCGAAAGAGTTAGGGATACCTTGGGCCCTGTAAACCTTAGAGACATATTAGTTACACCACTTTCGCGGATTAGAACTGAAGGCGGAGATGTCTTACATGCAATGAAAAATACGGATAATGGCTTTGCCAAGTTTGGAGAAGCTTATTTTTCTGAGATAAATTTTGGTGAAATAAAAGCATGGAAACGCCATGTCAAAATGACTCTCAACTTAATAGTGCCATCAGGGAGTGTAAAATTCGTATTTTTGGCCATGGACTACAAGAAAATTTCAGCACATAGAATTGAAGAAATTGGAGATGAGAGATACGTACGAATAACGGTTCCACCTGGCATATGGTTTGGTTTTCAAGGTTTAACTAAACCCAGAAGTTTAGTCCTTAACGTCGCCAGTGAACCGCATGACCCAAATGAAGTCGAGCGACTCAGTAAGGAAGATATTAACTACAGTTGGAGCTAGATACTTCCTAGCGACAAAGATTTTAAGATTCTCAAATCAATAGATTGGACAAATAAGTCCCATAAGGTGAACTTCCATAATTATTCGCAAGTTGGATCATTTCTTTGTTTGAAATCCACCCTCGATTCCATGCAATTTCTTCTAGGCAAGCAATTTTCAGTCCCTGGCGTTCCTCTATTACACGCACATAAGATGCTGCAGCAAAAAGCGACTCCGGAGTCCCTGTGTCAAGCCAAACAGTTCCACGTTCCAAAACTTTAGTGTCAAGCCTTCCCTCTTTGAGGTATGCCTGATTGATTGATGTTATCTCTAGTTCACCTCTTGTACTTGGCACTACTCCTTTAGCTATATCCACAACATCGCTATCATAAAAATAGAGACCAGGAATTGCAAATGATGATTTCGGCATTTTTGGTTTCTCCTCGATAGAGATGACTTTTCCAAGTGTGTCGAACTCAACAATTCCATATCTATTTGGATCCGTAACTTTATATGCAAATATTTGTGCCCCACTAATATTTTGATACATTTCCAACTGCGTTCCTAGACCTGAGCCATGAAAGATATTGTCTCCTAAGATGAGAGCAACATTTTCTTTATTAATGAAACTCTCTCCAATGATAAAGGCTTGTGCAAGTCCTTCTGGTTTAGCTTGAACTTCATATCGAAGGATAATTCCAATTTCTGAACCATCACCGAGTAGTCGCATGAAAGATTCTTGGTCTTCCCGAGTTGTAATAATCAGGATTTCTCGAATCCCAGCTAACATCAAAGTAGCAATCGGGTAATGAATGAGCGGCTTATCGTAAATTGCCAGCAACTGCTTACTTGTTCCGCGAGTGATTGGCCAAAGACGCGAACCACTGCCACCGGCGAGCACTATTCCCTTCACAGCTGCATAGTACTTGGTACTGTGAAGCAATTGTAATCGAATCGCGGAGGATCATAATGCGACTGCTTGTTACTGGTGGAGCAGGCTTTATTGGCTCAAATTTTGTTAGAAAGTGCATTGACGGAACCTATGAAGGAATTAGCAGTGTCACCGTCCTGGATAAACTCACATATGCCGGTGTAAAGGCAAACCTTGATTCCGTAAAAGGCAACAATTCATTCGAGTTCGTAAAAGGAGATATCTGCGATAACTCGATAGTCTCTTCACTTCTGGCAGAAAATGATGCGATTGTAAATTTTGCGGCAGAGTCACATGTAGATCGCTCAATTGAAAGTTCTGCGGAATTTATCCGAACAAACGTCAATGGTGTGCAAGTTTTATTAGACGCGATTAGACGCGAAGGCCTTAATAAGAGATTTATTCAAGTTTCAACCGATGAGGTTTATGGGTCTATCAATCATGGCTCGTGGAAAGAAGAAAGCTCGCTACTACCAAATTCGCCATATTCCGCCAGCAAAGCGGGTGGAGAACTGCTAGCTCGATCGTATTTTCGGACGCACTCTTTAGATGTTGTGATTACCCGCTGTAGTAATAATTATGGCCCTTATCACTTTCCAGAAAAATTGATACCACTCTTCATCACAAATATTATTGAAGGTAAAAATATTCCCGTATACGGGCGAGGGAACAATATTCGTGACTGGCTACATGTTGATGATCACTGCCAAGGGATTTACAAAGTTCTGATGGGTGGGCGGTCAGGAGAAGTTTATAACATTGGCGGGGGCTACGAATTAAGTAATCTAGAAATTTCTTACCTGATTTTGAGTGCGATGGGTGCAGATCGTTCAAGAATAGAATTTGTAGAGGATCGCAAAGGACATGATTTTAGATATAGTGTAAACTGGACAAAAATTCAAAACGAGTTAAATTATGAGCCAAATATTGGCTTTGAGGATGGTCTAAGAAATACAATAAACTGGTATCTGGCTAACGCTAACTGGTGGCAGCCATTAAAGAAACATTAAGTAAGCTCTGTGAATTTGGGGGCAAAGTGTCATGTTGACAAATGAATTAGAGTATCAACGATTATTTACTGAGATAGTCGGCCGTCAAGAATCCCAGTTGCTCAAAGACATAGATTTACAGAGCTATTTTAGTGATTCTCGGGTCTTGATAATCGGTGCCGGTGGCTCAATTGGTTCAGCCCTAGCAAGGCGCCTCACTTCAGCAAATTTAAAGAATATATTTTTTCTAGACCGTGATGAATCCGCGCTTCATGGGCTTGCCTTGAATCTATCTGATGAAGCGGCCTCCCATTCGGAGAAATGTTTTATTGCCGATATTCGAGATTCACAAAGCATTAAAGATGTAATCGTGATGGTACGTCCCACAATAGTGATTCATGCGGCCGCACTTAAACACTTAGTGATGTTAGAGCGCTTTCCACGAGAAGCATTCTTAACAAATATCATTGGCACACTAAACGTTGCTAAATTATGTGTTGAACTTGAAGTAGAGCAATTCGTAAATATCTCAACAGACAAAGCAGCAAATCCTACTTCGATTCTAGGAAAAACAAAGAAGTTGGCTGAGTTGATTACGGAAGAAGTATTCACGAATACAGGTTTGAAGCAATGTTCTGTACGTTTTGGAAATGTTTTCGCATCACGAGGTTCCGTTATTGAAACATTTATACACCAGATTAGCAACAAACTACCTGTAACTATTACCGATACTCAAGTTGCACGATTCTTTATGTCACATAATGAAGCTGCAAATCTTGTGCTTGCTGCTGCCTCGTTAAAGGAAAGCGGAATCTATATTCAAAATATGGGTCAAGAGGTTCCAATTATTGATGTTGTCCATCGAATTGGAAAGAATCTGAATCTCAAACCAATAATTAAAGTGATTGGTTTACAAAAGGGTGAAAAAATGCACGAGGACCTCTACGATGGTCCCACTTTGGCCACAAAATTCGAATCAATTTCCCGGTCAGTCCATTCAATTAAGAGCGGCTTGGTAAAGGATGCTGATCAAATTATTCCTGCGAACAATTCTGAGGCCTTAGCAATAATTGACGCCTTAACCTTAAAATACTTTAGGAAATTGTAGAGTAGCTGCATGCTCACTTTTCACATTCAGAGAACTTACAGGGAGCTACTTGCTGGAAAGCTGCCCATTAGCCGTTCGCATAAATCCCTGCGCTTAAATGAAAACAATATCCTTCTAGTCGGTATGGCCGACTCTTCGCACTTTCAGAGATGGCTCAGCGTGCTCCAGGGGGAATTTCCTGACAAAACGATTCTAGTCTTTCCTTCAGATCGGCCACATTTCACGAAAGAAAAGTTTAAGACTTTACGAGGAGATGAGAAATCAACTCGAGTTTTTAAGTTACTTAGGAATGGCCGTTTGAATTTCATGATCTACTACCTATTGGATAATCTTCTAGGACTTCGATGGAGAGCATATTTCCTGGCTAGATTCATCATTAGGCATCGGCCAGGAGTTATTCACTTTCATGAGACTCAACATGGAGCATATATTTTTAACTTGATTTCATCATACAAGAGAATACCGAATAATTCAAGAAATGTTATTTCTACCTGGGGAAGCGATCTAACGTTATATTCTTGGATTGACAATCACAAAATTCAAATTAGTTCATGCTTTGGGTGGGTCGATATTTTAACTGCGGAGCGTGGAGTTGAGCTAGTAGATGCCAAAAGACTTGGCTTTAAGGGTGAGTTTAGAGCACCTGTTTACATAACAGTGGGTCAGATCCCTGAAAGCTTCACAGTGAATTCGAAAACTAGTTCGCGCAGAATAATTCTAGTAAAGGGTTATCAGGATAATCCAGGTAGAGCGCTAAATGCTTTACAAGTTATTTCTAAGCTAAAAACTGAGCTAAAAGGCTTCGAGGTCCTTGTACATTCTGCATCTGATGCCGTTCGATTGCAAGTGGACTTACTTCGTAATAGGGAGTTAATGAATATTTCTGTACTACCTAAAATCAGTCATGAACAAATGCAGGAATATATGAGTAAATCTCGTGTATCAATAAGTTTGGCAGTATCAGATGGTCTACCAGGTGCACTTGTTGAGGCAATGAGAGCTGGGGCGTTTCCTGTGCAGAGTGAAAACTCGGCTGCTGATGAGTTTCTAATCCATGGTAAAACAGGTTTTATTGTAGATCCTTGGGATTTAAACACAATCGAAGAATCACTTAGGCAGGCCCTACTAGACGATTTGTTGGTTGATTCGGCTTGTGAATTCAACTACATGGTGCTGCTTGAAAAATACTCACTTAATGAAGGTGTCAGAAAGTTGCGAGAGATTTACATTTAGGAGAATTTGAAAAGTTTAAACAGAAGATTCAATATCTTATTTTAAGCTTCAATTTTTAATAATTAATAATTCTTGCCTTAATTGATGGAAATATTCGCATCATTAAAGTACTCATTGGCATTAGAAGCAGATAAGCTACAATATGTACACGCGCTTCTTCTGGCCAGCCATGTCGATGTTTAATAGCTTTAAACAATAGCGTTCGACCCTTAACTCTTGAATCAAAAAAAGCAAGACGAGCTGCAAGACAGTAAGCATTTGCGATAGCTTTGCGCGACAATTTAAGTGGAATGTCATGCTCTATCATGAAATCCTCCATAACTTGTATTCGATCCAGTGCCATTGCTTGCCCACGTTGGGAGATAGACGTTGAATCTTCGTTATCTCGCCACTGAGCTAGAACCCCCGGCAATCTTTGGATTCTTCCAACCCTGCTCAATCTGAGCCAAAAGTCATAATCACCAACATATTTCCACTTCGCTCGGCGCCCACCGATTTTGATTGCTGCATCTTTGCGGAATATAACACCCGGTCCAGGTAAACACCTGCAGCGGCCAATCATGATTTCATCTGAATAATCAGGAAGTATGTTAACTTTTAATGTTGTTCCGCTTTCATCAATAATTATCCAGTCGGGATAAAGCGCAACAATTAGTGGTTCACTCTCAAGAATCTCCACTGCCCTACTAATGAGCTCTCCTGTCAGAAGAGGATCATCTGCGCTGATCACAAGAATAAATTTACCCCTTGCATTCTCAAGCCCAAAGTTAACCGTTGCTGATTCACCCATATTTTCATGGGAGATAGTTTGAATTTTATCCCCGTACCCTTCTAAGATTGCAAGCGTTGAATCTTGTGAGCCATCATTTAAAACAAGATACTCAAACGGAATGTTGATAGAAGCATTCAAGACCGAATCTATAGTTTCAGCAATGTACTTTTCGCCATTATAGACCGGCGTTATGATACTGATTAAGGGTGTCGGTGCCATAAGTCAAACCTACCTTCTTAGGCTGGAAGTAGCGCGATGGTAAGGTTCGATTTATGGCAAGAGTCGCGGTCTTAGGAAGCACGGGAATGCTTGGTTCGACTTTAACAAGAATACTCGAACGAGATTTTGCCAGTGTCACAGAATTCAACCGTAGCGGACGCTCAGTTACGGGTGCCAATCATGTCGAAACCCTAGATGTGCTTGATAGCTATGACCTCTTCGAAAAATTTAATGACTCAAAAATTGATTATATTATTAATGCGATTGGAATGATTAAACAACTAATTAATGAAGAAATCTCTGAAGATGTTTTGGCAGCACATGAGATTAATTCTCATTTTATGATTAAACTTAATGAGTTTTCAGCACAAACTGGGGTCAGGGTAATTCAAATAGGTACTGATTGTGTTTACTCTGGTATGGATGGATCTTACTCTGAGGAGCATTTCTTCGATCCTACAGATACTTATGGCAAAACAAAGAATATCGGGGAGCAAGCTTCCAGTGAGTCAATGATTATTCGGTCTTCCATCATCGGGAAAGAAAAAAAGAATTCAGTCTCACTTTTGAGCTGGGTTTTATCACAGCCAGAAGGTGCGAAAATTAAGGGCTATGTTAATCATTTTTGGAATGGTGTAACAACGCTGCATTTTTCAGAAATTATTTCTGGAATTATTAAATCGGAAAGCTTTTTCAAAGGTGTAGCACATCTGGTCCCAAGTGACGCAGTCAGCAAGTTTGAATTAATAAGGATTATTGCAAGAGAATTCGGGCGTGCAGATCTAGAAATCCAAGAGTTTGTCGCAGAAAATCGCATAAATAGAACTCTAGTTACCGTAGATCCTGCGAAGAACCTACATATGTGGCAGGAAGCCGGATACAATAGAGCCCCTACTATCCAAGAGATGGTTTCAAAATACGCGTCTTGGACCAAGAGGCATGGATGAAACTGGAGATATTGTGAGCAATCCACTGAAGTCCTCCGTAGTAACTATTACAGGAGGAACGGGCTCATTTGGTTCGACGATGGTCAGAAACCTTCTAAGTGAGGGTGTTTCTGAAGTACGTGTTTTTAGCCGTGATGAAACCAAGCAAGATCAGATGCGCAATGAGTTCAATGATGAGCGCTTAAGATTCTTTATTGGCGATGCGCGCGATCAATCTAGCGTTGAGATTGCAATTAAAGGTGCCGATTATGTGTTTCATGCTGCCGCACTAAAGCAAGTACCCTCGTGTGAATTTTTCCCGATGCAAGCAGTGGCAACAAATGTTTCTGGAAGTTCGAATGTTTTAGATTGCGCAATTAGAAATGATGTCAAAGGAGTTGTGTGCTTGAGCTCTGACAAAGCCGTTTATCCAATCAATGCCATGGGTATGACAAAGGCGTTAATGGAAAAAGTTGCCCAGTCATTTGCCCGAAATTACCCTGAGAGCAGAACCAAGATCGCAATTACACGTTATGGAAATGTGATGATGTCACGTGGTTCGGTAATCCCACTTTTTCTGGATCAGATTCGCCAGGGTAGAGCGCTCACAATCACTGATCCAAAAATGACAAGATTTATGATGTCATTAGGTGATTCCGTTGACCTCGTTAAATTTGCCTTTGCAAATGCATCTTCTGGAGATTTATTCGTTAAGAAAGCACCCGCTTGCACAGTTGAAACTTTAGCTAAAGCTATTACTCGTCTTATGGGCGTTGAGGGGAAAGTTCAGATTCAAAATATTGGTACCCGCCATGGTGAAAAACTCTATGAGTCCTTACTAGGAACAGAGGAGCGGGTGCGCTCAATCGATCGAGGTGAATACTTTCAAGTACCACTAGACACTCGATCCTTGGATTATCAAATCTTCTTTGACAAGGGACGAGAAGAAACAGCAAGTGATGAGGCATACACATCGCACAACACTAAGCAATTGAGTATTGATGAGGTCGTGGCCTTGATTGATGGATTGCCAGAATTCAATCAATATAGAAGGACGCATCTCTAATGACCAAGACCCGGATAACTACTATTTTCGGAACCAGGCCAGAACTCATTCGCCTTGCCTGCATTATTGAGCGCCTTGATGAAGTATTTGACCATCGTTTAGTCCATACGGGTCAGAACTCAGATCCATCGTTGTCACAGGTTTTCCTCGACGAGTTGAAAATCAGGACTCCTAATAATTACCTAGATATTTCAACAGGCACTTTGGGGTCGTTTCTAGGGGAATTATTTAGCGCCATCGAAGTTGAATTTAATGCGTACCCACCGCAAGCAGTTGTGATCCTTGGAGACACAAATAGCGGACTTGCAGGAATTATTGCAAAACGACGTGGTATCCCCGTTTACCATTTAGAGGCTGGTAACAGATCCTTTGATCAGAATGTACCTGAGGAGATAAACCGACACATCATCGACCACTTTGCCGATTTTAATCTGGCATATACGGTACATGCAAAAGAAAATTTGTTGCGTGAAGGGCTTCACCCCAGAAATATTTCAGTAATTGGATCGCCGCTGAATGAAGTTATGACTAAGTTTAAAAGCCAAATCGAGAAATCAACGATTTTAAAAGATTTGACAATCGAGTCTGGGAAGTATTTCCTTGTCAGTGCGCACCGACAAGAAAATGTCGATGACCCAATAAGACTAAAACAGTTAGTGGAAGCGTTTAATTCTGTAGCCGCCAAATTTAAATTACCGGTGATTGTGTCAACTCATCCACGGACAAAGAGCAAATTAGATGCACTTAAGATTCAGCTCCACCCCCTTCTAGATATCCATACGCCATTCGGCTTCTTTGATTATAATAAGTTACAGAAAGAAGCAAGAATCGTGTTTTCAGATAGTGGATCGGTCAGCGAAGAGTCGGTGATTTTAGGATTTCCAGCAATAACTATTCGTGATTCAATGGAACGCCCAGAAGCCCTGGAAGCAGGATCTATTTTGATGTCTGGAATATCATCGGCGGGAATTATGGAAGCCATCGACATCTTAGAAAGTGGGGTGATCTCAAAGTCAGCGCCTTCCGAGTATTTGATTCCAGATTCTTCAACCCGTGTAGTTAATTTCATTGCCTCAACAGTCCACCAGCACTCTTTCTGGAGTGGGTTGAGAAAAGAATAAATATGCTTCAACAACTTAAGAATCGCTTGGCTCAATCTACAATTGTTCGCTCAATGCAAGTACTACCTCGTACAGACCGCTCCAAAATGCTTACTGTGGTTTTATTGCAAGTTGGGCTGGGATTCCTAGATTTAGTTGGAGTCGCGGCGATTGGGGTTTTAGGTGCTTTAGCTGTTACTGGAGTGCAATCGCTTGAACCCGGGAATCGAGTGTCAAGCGTTCTAAATTTGCTGGGTCTTTCCAATTTGGGATTTCAAAATCAAGTAGCGATTCTCGGATTATCTGCTGCGGGAATTTTGATTTTGCGAACGGCATTGTCAATCATAGTTACTAAAAAAATATTCTTTTTTCTAAGTCGTCGAGGAGCTGTGATCTCCTCCAACTTGATTTCAAGACTATTATCCCAGTCACTACTTCAAGTTCAAGCCCGTTCCACACAAGATACTGTGTACGCTGTTACTGCCGGGGTAAATTCGATTACCTTAGGAGTGCTTGGCACTGCAATCACATTAGTGTCTGATGGCTCTTTGTTAATCATAATGGTTCTTGGACTATTCTTGGTCGACCCAACAATTGCAATCACATCAATTTTTTTCTTTGGATCACTTGGGTACATTCTATATCGGACTATGAATGTTAAGGCGCACAATCTGGGCTATCTCATGTCCGAACTTTCTATAGTGAGTAACGAAAAAATTATTGAGGTTTTAAACTCTTACAGAGAGTCCGTGGTCCGCAATCGTAGAGAATATTACGCTCGTGAGATTGGCAAGTTGAACATGAAATTAGCCGACGTACTTGCGGAGATGAAATTTATGCCAAATGTCAGTAAATATGTAATAGAGTCAGGAATAGTTCTCGGAGCTGTATTAATTGCTGGAGCTCAGTTCGCATTGCAAGATGCAAGACACGCAGTTGCTACATTATCGGTTTTCCTTGCTTCCGGCACTCGAATTGCTCCAGCAATTATGCGTTTGCAACAGAGTTTGATTCAAATGAAAAGTGGACTCGGCTCAGCCATGCCAACATTAGTTTTGATCGAATCGTTGAATAATATTCCAATCTCGGATCAAGTCGGTGATATTCTCGACACCGTTCACGACGGTTTTAAGGCCGATGTCGAGCTCACAGACATAACTCTTACTTACCCAGATAAAAAAATGAGTGCTCTCAAGAATGTCACACTGAATGTTCACAAAGGCGAATCCTTGGCGATAGTTGGGGCCTCTGGTGCCGGAAAGACTTCATTGGTTGATGTCCTCTTGGGTGTTCTCCTCCCAGATTCGGGTGAGATTTCAATCTCAGGGAAGAAACCAATTGAAACAATCGCAACATGGCCAGGCGCAATTTCATATGTGCCTCAGGATGTGACTATTTCAAATGGCACGTTTAGAGAAAATATAGCTTTGGGATATCCCGTTGAGGTTGCAACAGATGAACTCGTGTGGGGCGCTCTTGAGACAGCCCAACTAGCAGATTTTGTACGGGCACTTCCTAAAGGTTTGGATACTCCAGTAGGTGAAGGGGGAAGCAGAATTAGCGGGGGCCAGCGGCAGCGACTTGGAATTGCTCGAGCAATGTTTACTCGACCTAAGTTGCTGGTGCTTGACGAAGCCACCAGCTCACTAGACGGGCAGACTGAAGCCGACATTTCTAGTGCAATTCAAGGCCTTAAGGGATCTGTAACAGTCATCATGATTGCCCATAGGCTTTCAACTGTCAGGAACGCCGACCAAGTGATCTACATGGAAACAGGGAACATACTGGCCCGAGGTACTTTTGAAGAGGTGCGTAGAGACGTGCCTGATTTTGATAACCAAGCGAAACTCATGGGCCTTTAAGCCTCGACACACTCAAAACTCTCAATGCCGCCTTTACCCTTGCCCACCCCATAGACTTAGACCCTGATTCCGGCAGGGTTGATTCACGCTGCCATTCGGCGAAAGCCCTGCTCGCACTTTCCCCTATATATAAGGTAAAAATAAATCCGCCAAGGGAACAACATTTGCCCCTGCGCGGTGTCTTAACTAATAGAGGGCAAGACGTTGCTCTTCTTATACAAACTCGCGGGAGTTACTTAAATGGCACTATTAAAGTCAAAGGCAGCGAAACTAGCTGCGATGACTGCTGCCACCCGCCTTCTTGAAGCTGCCCCCGCATCAGCCCAAGGCTCTGCTGCAGACTGGTCTATCTCTCAGCTCTCAGCTCTCTACACAGAACACCGCACACAGCTTGTTTCACAGGCTCGCCGCATCACCCGCGATGAGGCAGAAGCCAACGAAGTAGTCCAGGAAGCATTCTTAAAGTTCATGCTTGCTGCCCCAGAGCTAGATTCAGCAGATCGTGCAATTGCATACCTTCGCACCTCTGTTACAAACCTATCTCTTAACATCATCCGCGCTCGCGGAGCTCGTCCTAACTTGGTTGCTATCGATGCTGACACAACCCAGGAGCGCTTGAACGAGATCGCATCTGAAAATCATATCGATCTAGATACCACTATTACTGCAGCAGAAGATGCCGCGATCATTCGCGAAGCTCTAGCTCGCCTCACATCAGATCAGCGCACAGCGCTAGTGATGTGGGAAATGGAAGGTCGCACAACAGAGGAAATCGCAACTGCGCTTAACACAACCCCTGCAAATGTTCGTCATATCCTGGCTCGCGCTCGCAAATCAATGGTTCGCGTTCTTGAAGAGTGGGTTGTTGATGAGTCAACTGGTTTGACTGCACTTAACGCACTTTCAACCACATACAAGAAAGCTGCTCAGATTGCCCAAAAGTCATCTAAGGCTGCTCTTTCACTTCTTCTTGTTATTACAGCATTTCTTGGCTTTAACTCAATGACTGGCAATGAAGGATCTGTTGTTTCAACTATTCCTTCAATGACATCTGTTGCCAAAGCACCAGCTGCTGTGAGTGAATCACCATCAACAGTTGCTTCAACTAAGGCAGCAGTAGCTGCTGCTACTAAGAAGGCTCAGATTGCAGCACTTAACGCAAAGATTGCCGCTCTTTCATTCTTTGGTCTTAACAAGGATGGAATCCCAGCAGGATTCTCAGTTACAGACTCAAAGAACGTTGCCGGCGTTGCCCGTGTGACCAAGGGAGTTTCTTCCGTTGGTACAGATGGCATCGTTGTTAACAACCAGTTCATCACAGGCTCAATAGGACCTAACGTTATTATCGATCAACTCATCACAGTCGATGGAACTGGAACCCGTTACTCAGTCAATGGAATCAACATTGGTTGGGCCGGTAACTGGAACTCAGTTGAAGTAAAGAGCACAGACTCTTCAATTGATCGTCTTGCTAACGGCCAATACCTCATCACAGCCACCTTCAACCTTGGCTACTTAAACGAATCAGATTTCGTAATCCCAACAGGATCTCGCGGCTATGACCTAGCTGATGCTCCTAAATCGATTACGACACGCATTCTTATGAATGCAGGCAAGACACAAGTACTAGCGCAAGCAGTGCAGGTGAACAACTAAAAATAGGTTTCCTCGCCGCGTCCGGATACACGGTGGGGAATTTGGTGAATCAGCACGTGCGATTCATCGAACTGAGTTAAGAAATTGACTCAAAGCCAAGTTCAGGAAATTCCTGATCTTGACTAATCGAAAGGAAACAAATGTCTACAAAGACAACTTTCAAGCGTATTGCGCTTGTTACTGTTGCTGCGTTGGGATTTGGTCTTCTTGGTTCAGTTTCTGCAAATGCAGTTGGACCATCAACCATGTCTGTCCCAGTTACCTCTATGACACTAGTGGATACTTCTAGTTCATTCGGTTTTATTCCAGTAACAATTACTAATGCCGCTGGGGATCCAGCAGCACTAGATACAGGTGAGTCTCTTACTGCAACAGTAACTTCATGGCCAACTGCCATTGATTCAACTACTGCTGCATCAGACTTAATATTCGCTTCAGCAAAGCGCACGCATTCTGCAGGAGTCTCAACATGGGCATCTTCAGTTGCAAGCACTTACACATCTGACTCCGGCACTGCAGGTTCTTTCTCTATTCAAGCTGGTGGAACCCAAGCTGGTATTACAAATGTGGCTAAGGCACAGTCAGGCACTTATTACTTTGCAGTTGCACGCGCATCTGGCAAAGCTTTAGATAAAGGAACTTATACAATCCGTATTCGTCTTCAGGATACAACTGGATTTGTTTCTCAAGCTAATGTCTCAGTTAACTTCGTAACTTCTGCTGCAGATTCTGGAGCCGTAATTACTCTTGCGTCTTCTGGGACTTACGTAGCAGGCGAAACTCTCTCTGTGACAAGCACACATAAATTAACAGCTACGTTGACAAATGCTGCCGGTGGACGCCTTTATACAACTGCTGGTCTAGCACAGGGTCCTGGAGTTCCAGTTCTTACAGCTGGACTATGGGAAGGAACCACTCCGGCAATTGTGGGTGCTACAACTGATTTCTTCGTTTCTGATACTGGTACTCAGGTGACTACACCTGGCTATGCTGGAGACTTCTACTCAGCCACAGCTTCAGATTCAGCTACTGCAGTTGCATCAGACCGCAATGGTGTTTACGCAATCGGACACATCTCTGGCAAGACTCTTGGTGTAACAAATCTTTCTACTTCACCATACTTCCGCGTCACATACGGAGCTACAGCAGTTACTAAGGCAATCACTGTTCAAAATGGTGTTGGCGGAACAGCTGGAACTCCAATCTTTACTGGTGCAGGTGCTTTAACAGCATCAACTCCATTCACACTTCCATTGTCTACAAAGACTTTCAGCTTCGTGGTTTCCGGTGCTACACCAGGAAATGCATATAGCTATTCAGTTGCGTATACATTGGTTGGTACTGGAGATCAGACACCACTTGCAGCGACAGCTACAACTGTTTATGCATCTTCAGCTGGAACTATCACAGTTCCAGTAACGAATGCCAATCCAATTGATGGAGCAAAGGCAGTTGTAACAATCACTGGCTTTACTACAAACCCAGCTGTACAAACTGTTAACTGGGCAAAGTCAAAGGCTACAACTCTTTCTACTGACATGAACGGCGCAACTGTTGCCCTCAAGTCAACAACAGTCTTCACTGCAACAGTTACAGATGCATTCGGTGCACCTGTTGCTGGCGTACTTCTACAGCCATCACTCAAGGCAACAACTGGAAACGGATCTGCAACTCTAGTTCTACCAACAGTGACTACTAATGCTGCTGGTCAGGCTACTTATAGCTTGACAGATGCTGCTGCAGTTGCTGCAGGAACTGACACGCTTACTTGGAGTGCTGTGGATGGATCACTTACAGCAGCTTCTGCAGTAATTACTTATGCTGCTACTGCTCCTGCACCAACAACACTAACTGCTTATTACAGCTCAACACCTTCTGCATCAAGTAATGATGATGCAATTCGTACAGCTGTTCCAACAACTGGTGTTTACCGTACAGGTACAACTAAGTTCTCAATCCAGAAGGCACGTAATAACTCAGTCGCTACTACAGTTGTAGATACAACAGGCGATCAGGTTCGCGTTGTTATCTCAGCTGGTGTCGCAGGCGCTAAGGTCACAGCAACAGCATCTGCTGGTGCATATGTACTAAATAGCGCTTCATTCCAAGCTACGACTGTCTCTGCTTATACTGGTGAAACAGGCTATGCAGCTTCATTCGTAATCGGTTCAAATAAGACAGGCGCAAATACTGTTACATTTACATCCGGTACAGCTTCAACGACTGTTTCATTCTGGGTTGGTAATACAACCACTGATGCACGATTCGTGAAGCTAACTCAGGCAGCAGCTAACGGTGCTGTTGTTGCAACAGTTACCGATCGCTACGGCAACGGTGTATCAAATGTTTCAGTTCAGATCTCAACATCTGCTGGAACACTTGGCAACGGCCAAATGACAACTGTTTACACAACTGACCTATCTGGAAATGTTTCAATTCTTCCAGTTGGAGCAGAATCTGCAGTTATCACAGCGATTGCTACAGCAACAGATGCTGAGCATGCAGCACTTGCAGGCTTTGCAGCTTCAGGAGCACAAATTGATGCAACTGTTGCAGCAGGTAACAGCACAGCAACACTTACTGTTACACCAGCTGTAACTTCAGCTGATACTGGTGCAGTAGCAGCACAAGCTGCTTCAGATGCAGCAGCAGAAGCAACTGATGCAGCAAATGCAGCAACTGATGCAGCTAACGCTGCAGCAGAAGCAGCAGATGCAGCAACAGCTGCAGCACAAGATGCTGCAGATGCAGTAGCTGCTCTATCTGCTCAGGTTTCATCACTGATCTCTGGCCTCAAGGCTCAGTTGACAGCGTTGACTAACCTAGTAATCAAGATCCAGAAGAAGGTAAAGGCGTAAGCCCCCTTTGATCTGATAAAGATCTAGAACCGAAACCCGGTTCCCTCTTCGGAGGGGGCCGGGTTTCGGCTTTTTTAGGCTCATTCCTAAAGTCGGAGCTAATATCAGAAAGAGCCTCCGATTCCTCAGTAAACCCTGAGTTAGAATATTCAAATGAAGATCTCTGACATTGAAAAAAAGCTTGCATGGATACTCTCAATAGGCTCAGGGATTACAACTGTAATTGTGTTGGCATGGAATACGAATGAACCAGTTAATGCACCGAAACTACTCATTTTGGCCGCAACATCATTTGCAAGTGTCTTCTATTTAATCATGCAGTGGAAAAGTAGGTCTAAGAATAATTTTATAAAAACTTCCAATGTTTTATTGGCTTTATTCACGGCATTCGGGCTGATTTCAATAATTGCTAGTGAATCTTCATTTATGGATGGGTTTTATGGAGCCTGGGGAAGAAACACAGGGTTTTTAACTTATTTTTGCCTTGCCTTAATTTTTGTAAGTGCTGCTCAAATTCAATCAAGAAACGCTGTGCAATCGGTTTTGAACGGGCTATTTTACGCCGGCGTTGTTAACGTTATCTATTTTATATTTATTTTATTTGGGATTGACCTCATACCTTGGAACAATGTTTATAAAACCCTACTGGGAACTTTTGGAAATCCAAACTTTGCCGGCGCTTTTATGGCTTGCTTTGTAACCTTGTGCGTTACGAAATTTCTTGATTCGGAATCGAACAAACGGACTCGAATATTCTTGGTCATTTTGATTGTATTGTCATTATTAGCAATTCAAAGATCTCATGCGACTCAGGGAGTCGTTGTCGCAGCACTAGGTTTGTCGATAATTGGATTCTTTTATATTGGTAAAAAATTGAACTCGAAAAAATTACTAATAGGATATTCATTTTCAGTCATATTTATTGGAGCTTTTGCTGTGGCTGGTGTACTCCAGAAGGGCCCACTTGCACAATACATATATAAGAGCTCAGTCTCATATCGAGGGGAGTATTGGGCCGCTGGTTGGAACATGGGCATGGCGCACCCACTCACTGGAGTAGGTCTAGATTCATATGGTCTCTGGTACCGACGTCTACGGGAAGCTTCAGCCCTTGTGTCACCAGGCAAGAACGTCGTTGCCAATGTAGCCCATAATGTTTATTTGGATATTTTTGCTTCTGGAGGATTCCCACTTTTCATAGCATATTTACTTTTAAATGCTTTGGTATTGTTCAAAATTGTAAAGGGAATGCGTCGCATCCGTGAATTTGATGCAACCTTCGTTGCTATCAGTTCTATCTGGATTTGTTATCAAGTGCAATCCATTATAAGTATTAATCAAATTGGGCTTGCAATCTGGGGCTGGATACTTGGGGGATTGATAATTGGGTATGGGGAAGAGGATAGAGCGGAAAGTGCATTATTGATGGCACCCGCTAAAGGCTCTATCCAGATGAAGGGACGTCATGCAAACCAAAAACAAACCACTACATATTTTGCTCCGGTCTTTTTGGGCGCAATTGTCGGCTTAGTAATTTCAAGCCCTCCTTATCTCACTGATGTTAAATGGCGAAGCGTTCTTGATAAGCCATCAGTAGTCAATCTAGAAAGCCAATCGAAAGCCGAACCAACTTCATTGATTCGATTTATTCAAGCTTCAACGCTGTACACGAATAATGGAATGCCTGAAAAAGGTTTAGAAATTGCAAAGTTTGCAACAGAAAAGTACCCAACAGATTTTGCTGCCTGGTACTTTTATTACATGTCACCTTCCATAAGTGCGCCTGAAAAAGCAATAGTTAAATCCCGTTTGCATGAACTGGATCCATTAAATCCAGATTTTAACTAGGATTCGCTGATGCAAATTTCGGTCATCGGGCAAGGCTACGTCGGTCTAACCATCTCAGCTTTTGCTGGCGAACATCATGAAGTAGTCGGCTTTGATTTGAACCAAACTATTGTTGAGCGCCTCAACAAAGGTACTTCCCACATCGAAGGCGTTGATAGTCTTTCTATTTCAAAGCTGATTGCCAAAGGCCAGTACACAGCAACCACTAACCCAGCTGATATCAAAGGCTCGGATATCGTTGTAATTGCCGTCCCAACCCCACTTGATTCAAACCGAAAGCCAGATCTGTCCTATATAGATTCAGCATGTAAAGTCATTGGTGAGAACTTAGATTCACCAGCTTTAATTATTAACGAATCAACTTCATACCCGGGCACTATCCGTAACTACATCAAGCCAACCATTGAGAAGTATTCAAAGACAAAGCTTGCTCATGAGTATGCGATTTCACCTGAGAGAGTTGATCCAGGCCGTGTGGAGTGGAACCAGAAAAACACACCACGTTTGTTTGCAGGGTTAACTTCTGAGGCAACTCGTCGCACGCGCGAGTTCTACGCTACTTTCTGTGACAACTTAGTTGAAGTTTCTTCTCCTGAGGTGGCTGAGGCTGCGAAGTTATTTGAAAATACTTTTAGGCAGGTAAACATTGCTTTGGTAAATGAGCTTGCACAGATTTCTCATGCTTTGGGTATTGATGTTCGAGAAACCTTGGATGCTGCTAATACAAAGCCTTATGGCTTTATGAAGTTCACTCCAAGTGCTGGAGTTGGCGGACACTGCATTCCGGTTGATCCTTCATACCTTGCCCACTTGGCGTTAGAGAACGGTGTGCGAGCAACCTTTATTGAGCGGGCAAATGAAGTGAACTTAGAGATGCCAACATACATTGCTAAAAGAGTTGCTAGTGATAATGGTGGATCATTAAAAGGTAAGAAGGTATTAGTAGTTGGTGTGGCATATAAGCCAAATGTTGCAGACACACGTGAGACACCAGCAGAGCATTTAATAGAGGCTTTAAATGAAATGGGCGCAGTTGTTACCTGGAACGATGAAGTAGTGGGTAATTGGAAAGGTGTGAACTCAAGTTCGCTGGGCGGGGCAGATATAGCCATTGTGGTGACTAAGCATGATGTGATCTCAAGTGAGGCAATACTTAAGGCTGCGCCTTATGTTTTTGACACAACAGGGGCGGTCAAAGGGGCTGTGCAGCTCTAATCTCTACCTAAAGCTAGCTGCAACATCACTGATTATTTGATCAAGGTTTCTTGTTGGCTCCCAATTAAGTGCGCTCTTTGCTTTTGTGATGTCTGGGACTCTGCGTTGCATATCCTCAAAGCCTGCTGGGTAGGCATCGCTATAGGCAGTGAAAGTAATCTTTGATGCTGATTTAGTGTTTGCAATTATCTTTTCAGCTAGCTGCTGAATGGTGGTTTCACCTTCCCCACCCACGTTAAAGACTTCACCGATAGTTTTATCATCTTTTGTGATCTTAAGGACTGCGTCAATTGCATCTAATACATGGCAAAAGACACGAGATTGTGTGCCATCACCATAGATGGTGATGTCTTCATTCTTTGTTGCAGCTTGGACAAAGCGTGGAACAACCATTCCATAGCGACCAGTTTGGCGTGGTCCAACGGTATTAAAGAATCTAATGGTTGAGACTTTAAGACCTTCGGTTAAAAACAGAGAGTGAGCTATTGCCTCTTCTAGAGCTTTAGCATCTGCATAGGTCCAGCGGATCTTTTGTGGGGCTCCCACCACACGGTCATCAGTTTCTTTTAAAGGCTGGTTAGGGTTCTTGCCGTAGATCTCTGATGTGCTTGCAATGATGATGCGCTTGTTATGCTTGAGGGATGCTTGTAATACAACTTCACTTCCAGTGAAGTTAGTTGACACAGATTCCACTGTTTTTTCTAAGATTGTGTTAACGCCAAGAGCTGCAGCCATATGAAGAACTAGATCTGATTGCTCGGTGAGTTTGTTAACCAATGCCACATCGCGGATGTCACCTTGGTGAATTTCAACTTTGTTCGCGAGGTGGGCGATATTGGATAGCTGACCCGTTGAGAGGTTATCTAGGATCACAGGGGTGTCACCTTGGGCTATGAGGGCATCACAGAGGTGTGAGCCTATAAATCCGGCTCCACCGGTTAAAAGCACGCGCATGTGGTGATTCTAGGTCAGATTGTGTGGGGCAACCTGCGCCTTAACCAGGCGCCGCTCGGCTGCCATACAGGTGGCTCTCAGGTTAAAGGGGTCTAATAGGTCCATGACCAAGCCAACGCGCATCTATAAGCACTCATCGGCTGGCACGGACTGGGCAGCGCTTTTGCTTGGCGCAGGTCTTGGCTTAACTCTGGCTTTGCAGTTAACGTCTGTGCGAAAAAGTGATTTCACTTCTGTTTATGCATCCCTTGCTTCTTTTTCTCGTTTGTCTGCATTAGTGGGTACTTACTTAGCAATCGTTGGCATCTTTTTAGTGGCACGTATTCCATGGGTTGAAAAAGGAGTGGGTCATGATCGATTGGTTACGTGGCACCGCAACTTAGGGCCATGGTCGCTCTATGGCATAGGAGCACATGTTCTATTTATAATTTTATCTTTTGCCGGACAAGATTCAATCCCGCTCTATAAAGAGCTATGGCGCATGCTCAACTCTTTTGAGTGGATGTGGTTTGCGCTCGCTGGGTTTATTTTAATGATTTTAGCTGGGATTACTTCTTATAAAAAGGCTAGAGCAAAGATGAGCTATGAGACATGGTGGATCATCCATGTTTACACATACATTGCCGTTGCAGCATCCTTTATGCATCAAGTAGTTAATGGTCAGATGTTTATTGGTCATCCACTTAACCGTGCTTACTGGACAGCGCTGTATGTGTTGATGGCATTTTCAATTGTGTATTGGCGCTTTGGTGTGCCACTGGTGAGATCACTTAAAGTAAACCTGAGAGTAGAAAAAGTTATTGTTGAGGGTCCTGGGGTTATCTCGGTGATCATGAAGGGCCGTAATGTGCACAAACTCGGAGCGCAAGGTGGTCAGTTCTTTGGATGGCGCTTTTTAGCACGTGGACATTTCTTAATGTCACATCCTTATTCGCTCTCTGCTGCTCCTACGGAGCATCTGATGCGCATTACTGTTAAAGACTTAGGTGATCACTCACGCTCACTTGCCTTTATGAAGCCTGGCACACGTGTCTTCGTTGAAGGACCTTATGGTGCTTTCACTGCAGGGCGCTCAACGCGCCCCCATGTGGTTTTAGTAGGTGGTGGTGTTGGAATTACACCTATTAGAGCGATTATGGAAGAGCTACGTGGTGGTGTGCAGATGGATGTAATTTTTAGAGCATCTAAAGAAGAAGATTTAGTTTTAAGAGAAGAGTTAGATTACTTAGCCTTTAATAGCGGTGGTTCTATTCGTATTCACCTTCTGGTGGGACCAAGAAAGAACCATCCCATGGATGCACGTTCCATGAAGCGCCTTGTGCCACAGTTTGCTGACTCTGATGTTTACATCTGTGGTCCAGAGCCTCTGGTGAGTGCTGTGAGAGAAGCTTTTGAAGATGTGGGTGGACCTAAAAATAGATTCCATGATGAGGCTTTTGCTTTCCACCGCGAATAGGTTTTGCACTTATCCACAGAACACCCCATAATTATGGG
>Ga0214919_10000707_pt1 | contig 57108 bp, 50 predicted proteins | sample LL1503_MetaG_FD_177994 | JGI IMG/M metagenome (GOLD analysis project Ga0214919, IMG submission 177994) | Freshwater microbial communities from Lake Lanier, Atlanta, Georgia, United States - LL-1503 | ecosystem: Environmental > Aquatic > Freshwater > Lake | place: USA: Georgia | collected... | reverse complement strand
TCGCCCATCACCCAACGGCGATTGCAACAACGGTAGCGGGTTTGCGTCGTAAGCTAGGCCAATCTCGCATCCTTGCTGTGCTCGAGCCACGTTCTAATACGATGAAGCTAGGCACAATGAAAAGTGTGCTACCGGGTAGTTTGTCTGAGGCCGATTTGGTATTTGGATTTGGTGCAAAAGGTGAAGGCAAAGAAGCATTAGGTTGGGATCTAGCAGCTGCCCTTGCTCCGTTAGGTGAGAAGGCGCGTGCTTTCGATGATTTATCGACTCTGGTGGAAGCTGTGGCGTCGGCCGCTAAGCCGGGCGATTCTATTCTTGTGATGAGCAATGGTGGTTTTGGTGGTATTCATCAAAAATTGCTCGATGCGCTGCAGGCGCCTGTGCGTTCTTAGTTTCCCTGATCGTACTGAATGGTTTTCTATTTGCATGGCTTTCGTTCGTCGCCGCGGTCATTCAAAGCCCGTCTATTGCAGGACTATTTCCAATCGATAGATCAAGCAAATAAATTTCTTTGCCCGCAACTGCCTGTATCACCGAAAGAGGCAATGCAGTTGGCCCGTAAGCTGTGTACAAGCATCGATGTCAGCGAACTTGTTCTCATCGGCTCATCACTCGGCTGCTATTACGCAACGGCATTGGCTGAAGAGCTTGCCTGCAAAGCTGTTTTGCTAAATCCAGCTATTACCCCTGCACGTGATTTACAAAAACACATAGGTACTCAAACGGCATGGCACACTAACGAGCAGATAGATTTTCGCCCTGAATATGTGGATGAATTAACGCCGTTTGAAATTTTAAAAATAAGTCAGCCAGAACGTTATTTTTTGGTGGCTGCGACGGGTGATGAAGTGCTGGATTGGCAGCAGATGGTGCAACACTATCCCGGTGCACGTCATAAAATCATTCAGGGCAGCGATCATGGTCTATCTGATTTCAGAAATTATATGGATGAAATCATTGAATTTTGCGCACACTAACGTCGTCATGGCTTAGTGAATAGAAGTGGTTAAGTTTCTTTTTAGTCTCATCAATGAATTTATTTTTCGAAGAATCCGGCGACTTTAAAGCAGGCACCGTGCTAACTCAGCAAGGTGAAGCATTTCAAGTCGAAACACTCACAGGCAAGCGCAGCAAAGTGCGCGCGCGCGATGTGCTACTGCAGTTTGATACCCCGTCGCCTGGCGAATTGATTTCCAGGGCGACATCCTTGTCACATCAGATGGATGTTGGTTTTTTGTGGGAAGTCGCAGGTGAGCAAGAATTTAGTTTTGCTGATCTTGGTTTGGAGTATTTTGGTCATGCTCCAAGTCCAGAAGAATCTGCAGGATTATTGTTAGCCCTTGCTTCAGCGCCTATCTATTTTCACAAAAAAGGTAAGGGGCGATATAAAGCTGCACCGGCAGAAATATTGAAGGCGGCATTAGCTGGCGTCGAAAAGAAAAAGCAGCAAGCACTGCTGCAAGCAAAACAAGTAGAAGAGCTAAAAGCCGGTCAGCTACCGGCAAGCATGACGTCCCTGGTGAATCAACTGTTATTCAAGCCTGATAAGAACAGTATTGAATACAAAGCGCTGGATGCCGCTGCTCAAGAAGTTCAAACAACGCCAGCGCGATTGATGCTTGCAGTCGGCGCGATTTCCTCAGCGAGGGAATTGCACATGAACCGCTTTCTCTCCGCCTGTTTCCCGCGAGGCATAGGATTTCCTGAGATAGCTATACCCGCTAAGCCGCAATTAGTGAGCGCGGATGTTCAAGCATTTTCTATCGATGATGTAACGACTACTGAAATCGACGATGCTTTTTCTGTTCGCGAATTGGGTGACGGAAAAATCAGAGTGGGTATACATATCGCTGCACCGGGCATGGGCATTGCACCGGGCGATGCGATTGATAAATTAGCGCGCGAGCGCATGAGCACGGTATACATGCCGGGTGACAAAATCACCATGCTGCCCGATGAATTGGTGAGTGAATTTACGTTGGCTGAAGGCGATGTCCGTCCGGCTTTATCGCTGTATGCCACGATCGACACCACAGATTGGTCCGTGATTGCGACCGAGACAGTCGCTGAAGCTGTACCAGTTGCTGCTAACTTACGTCATAACGATCTCGACGAACTAGTTACCGAAGAAAATTTAGCGGCAGATCTGGGTGAATATCCTCATAAAACTGAAATTCAATTGCTATGGCAATGGGCTCAGGCATTAGAGCGCGGGCGTATGCAAAAGCGTGAAAGTTTTGGTTTGCGACCTGAACAAAATAATCGCGTTGATTTTAATTTTTACGTGGACGATGACATCGTCACGATTAATCGTCGCAAACGTGGTGCGCCATTAGATAAGATCGTTGCGGAGTTGATGATTTACGCTAATAGCAGTTGGGGTCTGCTGCTGCATGAGCATGGTGTGCCCGGCATTTATCGTACTCAGGGTTCTGGTAATGGTTGGGCGGCACGCATGCAAGTTCGTATGCTCACGCATGCAGCCCCGCATCAGGGCTTAGGTGTTGATCAATATGCGTGGAGTACATCACCGCTGCGGCGATACACCGATCTGGTCAACCAATGGCAAATACTCGCGTGCTTAAAACATGGCGTAACCGCCCCTCTAGTCGCACCCTTCAAGGCTAGAGATGCTGATTTATTTGCGATTGTTTCTGCTTTTGATGCGGCGTATGCGGCCTATGCCGATTTTCAAAACATCATGGAGCATTACTGGTGTTTGCGTTGGCTCAGCCAACACGAGGCACGTAAAGTTCAGGCCGTTCAGATTAAAGATGATCTGCTTAAGTTGGTGGATATTCCATTGATTCTGCCTATGGTAGGCGTTAAACATCCGCGCGGAACTCAGCTAACCATAGAACTCATTTCATGGGATGAAGTCGATTTGTCCGTGCAAGCTCGCCTATTGGAAGTCAGTCAGGCAGTGCTCGTGGTCGATCAGGATAGTGAGTTTGAAGATGGCGATAGCATTGATGAGAGCGAGCAAATCGTAGAGCAAGTGTTGAGTGAAGAGTCAGATGCCAGCATATTACCTATCATTGCCGACCCTGTTGTTCAACCCGATTCAGATTCATCGACGTCTGCCCTATGATCAGCGCGACAGCAAAAGAAGATCAACGGCTTTGGATAGCTGTAGGTTTCTCATTTTTGCTTCATGCGGCTTTACTGGCAGTGAAATTTGCGCCGCCAACTAGTTCGACATCCAAACCCTTATCCAGCAGTTTAGAAATTATTCTCGTCAATGCACGACACGATAAAGCACCCGTTAATGCTGAGGCACTCGCCCAAGCGAATTTATCTGGCGGAGGAAATGCTGAACTCGGCCGAGCGCGTTCGCCTTTGCCTAATCTTCAGCAATCTGTCGATGGTAATCACATAGAAACTCAGCGTAGAAAAATCGCCGAACTTGAACAGCAGCAGGAACGCATGCTGTCTCAATTGTCGACGCTGTCTAAAGAGCGAATTAAAGCCGCTGATAAATCGATAAAAAAATCAGTGAATGTCAGCGCTACGCCAGAATCTATGGATACGGTGGCCTTAGCTAGGCGAGAAGCAGAAATTGCCCGACAAGTGGCTGACCACAATAAGCGTCCGATAAAAAGTCAGCTAACGCCTAGCACGCGTGAAGTGTCGTATGCCGTGTATTACGCTACGCTACAAAAACAAATAGAGCGAACCGGAACGCGATATTTTCCTCAGCAAGAGGGTAAAAAAATCTACGGTGATTTGATCGTATACATACCGGTTTATCAAGACGGTTCGATTTATGAAAAAGAGGGCGGGCCACGGATAGAAAAATCATCAGGTAACCGTATGCTAGATCACGCGGCATTGGCGATTGTGCGTCGTGCTGCGCCGTTTGGTAGTTTCCCAAAAGGTGCTCTGGGTGATGGCAAGACGCATGTTTGGGAGATAATTACACGCTTTCGTTTTACGCGCGATGAAGTGCTTGAAACTAGCGCTGCCGGGGGATAAGTGGTGAGTGTGAACGACCGTTACGTAGTCATTGGTAATCCTATCGCGCATAGTAAATCGCCTCAAATACATGCGCGATTCGCTGAGCAAACCTCACAATCGATTGAATACGAACGCTTGTTGGCGCCGCTGGATACATTTGATCAGACCGTGAAATCATTTATTGTTTCAGGAGGTCGCGGCGCGAATGTGACCGTTCCATTTAAGTTGGATGCGTTTCGTGCGGCGACTAAGCTATCACCACGTGCGCGTGCTGCTGAAGCGGTCAACACCTTGAGATTTGATGCAGGCGAGATTTTTGGCGATAACACCGATGGTGTAGGTTTGGTGCGCGACATTAGTCACAATGCTAAGTTTACGATCTCTGGCAAGACGGTACTTTTAATCGGCGCAGGTGGCGCGGCACGTGGCGTTATTCAAGCCTTGCTGGCTGAGAGCCCATCGCAACTCGTCATTGCTAATAGAACTCCCGAGCGTGCCAGCGTATTGGTCGAGCAATTTGCCCATGAAGCAAAGGGTGTTTTGCAAGCCAGTAGCTTTACAGATTTACAATCAAATTTTGATTTGATAATCAATGCTACATCAGCGAGTTTGGCGTCTGAACTTCCTTCCGTACCTGCGTCCATATTTGCATCACAGAGTTTTGTGTACGACATGATGTATTCGTCTCATCCCACCTTGTTTATGCAACTCGCGGCGTCGCACGGAGCGATGACTCGCGACGGCTTGGGCATGTTGGTCGAGCAGGCAGCTGAAGCATTTTTTATTTGGCGCGGTGTGCGCCCCGAGACCGCCTCTGTTTATCAGTGGCTTAGAACTCAGCTATGAAATTACGGCGCAAGATCATGCTCTGGCTGGTGGCGTTGCCATTGGCGCTGCTGCTGTTGATTCAGGCTTGGTATCTGCTTCATATTTATTGGTGGGTGAATCACAATCCTACGTCCACAGCGTTTATGCGAACGCAATTGGAAAAGCTCCAAGAAAAAAATCCGAAGGCAAAATTGCAGCACACTTGGGTGCCTTACAACCGAATTTCGGTTCATCTTAAGCGCGCCATCATTGCGGCTGAAGATGCTAACTTTGCTGAGCATGATGGTGTGGACTGGGAAGCTCTACAAAAAGCCTACGAAAAAAATGCTAAGAAGGGCAAAGTAGTTTCCGGTGGTTCAACCATCACTCAACAACTCGCTAAAAACTTATTTCTTTCAGGACAGCGCAGTTATTTGCGTAAAGCTGAGGAAATGGCGATTACCTTCATGCTGGAAATGGTGATGGACAAACGTCGTATATTTGAGATCTATCTGAATGTTATTGAATTAGGTTCAGGTGTATTTGGTGCAGAAGCCGGTGCGCAGCGCTACTTTGGCGTTTCGGCGGCAGCGCTGGGTCCTTCCGAGGCGGCACGTTTGGCGGTGATGCTGCCCAACCCGCGCTATTTTGGTAAACACATGGACTCGAATTATCTTGCCCGCCGCAGCGCTCTCATACAGCAGCGCATGAATAGCTCAGACCTGCCGTGACTCTGGGTCATTCGGTAACTATCTAATGTTGGTCAACCCAGATTGATCATATAAATTCAAATTATCCCTAAACCCGCTGATCCTGACCTTGCCTCCGCTGCGCTATCTCAGTAAACTCGCGGGGTTTAGAACAACGGAGACCCTCTTTGGGCAGTCCCTCTTCATTTCACCGACCGTCATTTGACGGGCCCGTCGCAAGTTAAGGTGCACTTCAATGCGCCGCTGGCCGGGTTCCGGTGAGCAGGCGCGCATGGTCCTAAGGCCGCGTTTCCTGGTTTTATTTTTTCAGATAGCTACGCTTGGTTGCTATCAGTGTTGCGTGCTACGCGGCTGGGAGAACTGATGATTAATGTATTCGTGCTGCAAAATGGACGACTAAGTCAGGCCAACATCGAGACCCGTGAGGACTTGGAAAAGACATCGCCGATCTGGGTTGATTTGACCGATCCCAGCGATGAAGAACGCGACTGGGTTCGTCAAATTTATGGCGTGACGCTTCCCGATGAAGATGAAGTCAAAGACATTGAAGCGTCCGCTCGTTACTACGAGGCTGATAATGGCGATCTGCACCTGCGTTCCGATTTTCTTTTAGAAGAAGATGAAGGTGAGTCGCGTGTAGTGACTGTCGCTTTTATTTTGGCGAAAGAGTTACTGTTCTCCGTACATAACGATGATCTTCCTGTGTTCCGATTAGTACGTTTGCGTGCGCGTTCGCGCCCGGGATCGATTGGTGATTTCAAAGATGTGTTGCTTGATCTGTACGCGACTGATGTTGAGTATTCAGCCGATGCACTTGAGGGTATTTATTTAAATCTGGAAGAAGTCAGTCGTAGCGTTTTGCAAAAAGAATTCAGTGACCAAGATGCCGCCGAGTCTCTGAGCGCCATGGCTCGTGAGGAAGATTTGAATGGTCGCATACGTCGTAACATGATGGATACACGTCGCGCGGTGAGTTTTTTGATGCGCGGCCGCTTGCTCAATTCAGATCAATTTGATGATGCGCGACAGATTTTGCGCGACATCGAATCATTGGATGGTCACACCGCTTTCTTGTTCGACAAAATTAACTTTTTAATGGATGCCACGGTCGGTTTCATTAATATCAATCAGAATAAAATCATCAAAATTTTCTCGGTCGCTTCGGTCGCATTTTTACCGCCTACACTGATTGCTAGTATCTACGGAATGAATTTCCGCATACTGCCCGAGCTGAATTGGTCGCTGGGCTATCCGCTTGCACTGGTATTGATGATGATTAGTGCGGTGACGCCGTTCTGGTACTTCCGTCGGCGAGGCTGGCTGAAATAATTTGGATTAGGCTGATTGTCTGCGTAAAATTTTGTGTTTATTTAAGCAGTGTTTAATTAGGGTGCAGTGACGCACCCTAATTGTTTTGGAAGACGTTTATTTGCTTAACTTAGCAAACGCTTTTTTCGCAATACTAATCGTTTGATCAATGACGGCATCATCATGTGCGGCAGACACAAAGCCGGCTTCAAAGGCAGACGGTGCGAGGTAGACACCTTCTTCTAGCATGGCATGGAAAAATTGATTAAACAGATCTTTGTTACACGTCATCATTTCCGTGTAATTGGTCGGTATTTTATCTTTGAAATAAATACCAAACATTCCACCCACCGCATTCCCACAAAAGGCAATCCCACTTGCTGCAGCTTGTGCGGATAAGCCATCAATAAGTTTGCGAGTTTGTTTAGTCAGATTTTCATAGAAGCCCGGCTTCTGAATAATTTTTAGAGTAGCCATACCCGCGGCGACAGCGACTGGATTGCCTGACAGCGTACCTGCTTGATATACCGGACCGAGTGGAGCGAGATGCTTCATCAAATCAGCGCGACCACCAAACGCTGCCACGGGCAAACCACCGCCGATGACTTTGCCCAATACAGTCATATCAGGTTGTATTCCATATATTGATTGAGCGCCACCCAAAGCGACACGGAAACCCGACATCACTTCATCAAACAGCAACAACGCGCCGTATTGGCTACAGAGATCGCGCATCGCTTTTAAAAATTCTGGCGTTGCGGGTAACAGATTCATATTGCCAGCGACAGGTTCCACAATCACGGCGGCCACCTGATTACCCATTTTTTTGAAGACTTCTTCGAGCTGGGTTGGATTGTTGTAATCCAAGACCATCGTGTGTTTAGCAAAATCTTCCGGTACGCCCGACGACGTTGGATTGCCAAACGTTAGAAGACCGCTGCCCGCTTTAACCAGCATGGAATCAGCGTGACCGTGATAGCAACCTTCAAATTTAATCACTAAATCACGACCGGTTGCGCCACGCGCTAAGCGCAAGGCACTCATGGCCGCTTCGGTGCCTGAGGAAACGAGTCGCACTTGTTCGATCGATGGCACGATGCGACAAATTTCTTCGGCCATTAAAATTTCACCCTCGGTGGGTGCGCCAAACGATAAGCCGCGTGCCGCTGCGTCTTGAACGGATTTAACGACATCGGGATGAGCGTGTCCCACAATTGCGGGTCCCCATGAGCCTATGTAGTCTATGTAGCGTTTGCCATCGGCATCCCAGAACGACGCGCCTTGGGCATGCGTAATAAATCGGGGTGTGCCACCGACTGATTTAAATGCGCGAACAGGTGAATTGACGCCACCGGGCGTACTACGCTGAGCGCGGGCAAACAGAGTTTCATTCTTCGACACGTTATCTCCCGTGGTTATTGATAGCTTCTTGCACTGAAGCTTTTAAGTGTAGTGTTTATTTTATTTTAGGATGCGCTTGGATCGATATCGCCTTCGCGCGCCCAGAAAAAGCGATCAAGTACTAACTTACCCATGCCAAGCCGCTGAGCGTGTGTCAGTGCAGCGTTGGTAAATTCTTCAGCTTCTGATACGGCTTCGGGTACATCCAGACCATTCGCTAGCATCGCTGCCATAGTGGCTGATAAGGTATTGCCTGCGCCGACGAATGGTCCTGCTTGTCTTGGCCAACCTGCGCTGCGCACCAAGCCATCTTCTGAAAAAAGTAAATTCGTTACATCAGCCGCTTCGCCGGGTGCACCGGTTACAAACAGATATTCACATCCAAATTCGATTAATTGCAGCGCATCCGTTTCAATCAGATTATCTGTGCTGGGTTCGCGCCAGGTTTCAGCGAGTCGCGATAATTCATCCACCGAGACCTGCAGCAACGTCGTCTGAGGTATTAATAACTCACGCATCGCCATCAATACTTCTTCACTAGCGTCTTGGTCAGGCAGCATCGTTGTGAAGGGATCCAACACCAACGGTATCTCTGGATAATCAGAAACGATCTCAGCAATCACAGACACGTGCTCGATGCTGCCCATGTAACCCACCTTAAAGGCACTAACCGGCATATCTTCCAGCAGTACGCGTGCTTGATCCGCAACCCAATCAGGATCAACGGCCTGTACATCTTCAGCACCGGTTGTGTCAGAGATCGCCAGCGCAGTAATCACAGATAGACCGTGGCATCCCATTGCAGCGAATGCGGCAAGGTCGGCTTGTATGCCAGTTGCGCCGACCGGATCGGCGACCCCAAAGGTTAAAACAAGCGGAGAAGTTTGGTTTTGCACAAGGAAAAGATTAATATAGAAGGCCAAGTATTCTACTTTAAGGGCTGTACCGTGAGCGATAAAGAGACTGAGCAAGAATTCAAGACATGGATGTGCCTAATTTGTGGCTGGGTATACGATGAAGCAGCTGGTTTACCAGAAGAAGGCATTGCCCCAGGCACTCGCTGGGATCAAGTGCCGATGAATTGGACTTGTCCAGAGTGCGGTGCGCGCAAAGAAGATTTTGAAATGGTTGCGATTTAATTGATGCAATCTACACGCCATCTTGCTTAAGGCGGGTGGTGTGAGGCTAGTTTTATGAGATTTGTCGCCAAAAAGCCCATACTCAAGGAATTTTATTTGCCAATATTTTAAGTAGTTGTCTTTTTTGTTAGAGTTGCGCCATTTTCGTAGAGCTTGCTGCGGGTGGCGTAATGAATGAATTAACAGCGCAGACAAAAATCCGACCTGATGTGTTGGTCGTTGACGATAGCAATACGATTCGTCGTTCAGCGGAAATCTTCCTTTCTCAAGCGGGCTACTCCGTTCGTTTGGCCCAAGATGGTTTTGAGGCCTTATCGATTCTTGTTGAGCAGACGCCCGCGCTGATTTTCTGCGACATCCTCATGCCCAGACTCGACGGCTATCAGACCTGCAGTCTGATTCGCGCCAGCGAGCAGTTTCATCATATCCCCATCGTTTTACTTTCTTCTCGAGACGGTTTGTTCGATAGAGCGCGCGGCGTTTTGTCCGGAGCGAGCGCCTATCTCACTAAGCCATTCACCAAAGACAGCCTGATTAAGACAGTCATGGATCTGATTCCTAAAGCAGTGGATATCTGATTGGTTCACGTGCCGAGTGTGGATGGTATCGGCGGACTTTTAATTACTTTTATAAAGAGCTTTTATGACCCGACACAGTATTTTGGTAGTAGATGACTCACCTACCGATAGACATTTTCTGAGTGAATTACTTTTATCGCAGGGATATCAAGTGACGGCGGTAGATAACGGTGAAGCTGCGCTTGCGGCCATTAAAAGCAATCCACCGCATCTGGTAATCATGGATGTGGTCATGCCTGGTCAAAATGGATTTCAGGCTACGCGAGAAATTACTCGTGATCCTGCAACGCGTTCTTTGCCCGTCATCATTTGCACTAGTAAAAACCAAGAAACAGATCGTATTTGGGGAATACGCCAAGGGGCGCGTGATTTCATGGTGAAGCCCGTTGACCAAGCTTTGTTGTTGCAAAAAATCGCAACAATACTTAGCAACGTCAGCGCTTAGTGATGATGCTTTTCTAGTATTGAAAATCGGTTTCGGCAACTGGTCCGTCAAGTGGCTATGGAGGTGGGACGCGATGTGCGTTTTGAGTTGGATGGCGGTCAGCTTGAAATAGACAGGGCTCATCTTGAGAGTTTAAATGGGCCACTGTCCCATCTGGTACGTAATGCGATTGTGCATGGTATCGAGTCCGTTGAAGAACGCGAAGCTTTGGGTAAGCCGAGACAAGGCTTAGTATTTATGAAGTTGAGCGAGCAGGGTGCTGAATTACGCTTGCAAGTTAGTGATGATGGTCGCGGCTTGAATTTTGTTCGTATTCGCGAGCAAGCCATCGCCCGTGGCTTACTTTCCGCCAATGCTGAGCCTGATTCCGACAGCTTGACCCAATTAATTTTTGAATCTGGTTTCTCAACTGCCGAACAAGTGACCGGCTTGGCCGGTCGCGGCATAGGTATGGATGCCGTCAAGGCGACGATCGTCTCTATGGGTGGTGCAATAAAAGTTGAGAGTCAATCGGGGTTAGGTACATCAGTCATCATGGCTTTGCCGAAATCATCATCAACTCAGAAGATTCTGTTGGTATCAGACGCGCATCAGAAAATCGCGTTGCCTTCCGCGATGGTTCAGCAGGTTTTGTCCATGAGTTCAGCGAGCGCAACCCAGGCAATCACCGAAGGTTTTATTCAATGGCAAGATAAAAAAATCGTACTCTGTGCTTTAAGCGAGCTAATTCGAGAGCCTACAGTGACTCATAGCGCCTCTGATCGCATTTCATTCCTTATTTTGCACCAGCTCGATGACTGGATCGCGGTTAGAGTCGGCGAAGTTCATGGTCATCACGAAGTGGTGGTTAAGCCACCTGGGCCTCAATTGGCGAGTGTGCCGGGATTGATGGGCGCAGCAATGCTGCCCGATGGCGATATTTTATTAGTCATGAATTTATTACACCTGCACGCACATACTGTTTCTAATCCCAGTGCCAGATCAATCTCAGCCACTATTGTTCCAGAGTATGTGCCACCCTTAGTGATGGTGGTTGATGATTCCTTAACAGTGCGTCGCGTCAGTCAGCGTATGTTGGAAAAACAGGGTTATGGCGTAGCACTTGCCAGACATGGTGCGCATGCGTTGGAGTTATTAAGTCAGATCAGCCCGGCAGCATTGTTACTTGATATAGAAATGCCGACGATGGATGGGTTTGAATTGTTGAGTCGATTGCGTTCTGATGAGCGTTTTCGCAAACTTCCTGTAGCGATGATTACTTCACGAATGGCCGAGCGCCATCGACAACATGCGATGCAATTAGGTGCGAATGCATATTTTGGTAAGCCCTATCGTGAGCAAGAACTTTTAGAGTGGCTTGCGCAATGTGCGCCCGTAAAAAATCTAACGACTTCACACAATCGTATCGATCACAATCAAACACTAACGTCGACAGTGGGAGTCGTTAGTCGCAAAAAGACTAACGTGCTAAAAGCATAAATCTATTGATCACTGAAGCGAATCACGTTATTTATTTTTTCACGACAGCATAGCGGTCCAGTGTTTTTTTCCGTGCTTCATCATGCGCTACCAGTGGATGAGGATAAGTTTTACCCAGCGTGACACCGGCCATTTGTAGCTGCATTGCAGAAGCAAGCCAGGGCGCATGAATCGTTTTGCCATCCAGTTTGCTGAGTTCGGGTAAGTAGCGTTTAATAAATTTACCCTCAGCGTCAAATCGTTCGGATTGAGTCACTGGATTAAAAATTCGAAAATAAGGTTGCGCATCGCAGCCTGATGATGAGGCCCATTGCCAGCCGCCATTATTCGCCGACAAATCAAAGTCATTCAAATGCCGCGCGAAATACGCTTCCCCGCGACGCCAATCGATACCCAGATCTTTAATCAAAAAGCAGGCGGTCACCATACGTAGACGGTTATGCATATAGCCCGTTTGATTTAACTGCATCATCGCAGCATCCACTAGTGGATAGCCAGTACGACCTTCGCACCAGGCAGTAAATGCCACATCAGCTTTTGCACCGCTTTCCCATTTGATGCGATCGTAATCTGGCTTGAAGCTTCGTTCAGTCACGTGGGGATGATGATGTAGGATCATAAAATAAAAATCACGCCAAACAAGTTCTGATAACCAGATACGCGCGCCTTCACCCCCTTGACCCGATTGAATTGCCTCAACCGCTAATCGTGCTAGTGAGCGTATCGACACCGTACCAAAGCGTAAATGAATCGATAAATACGAGGGTCCTTTTACGGCTGGAAAATCACGCGTGGCGTCATAGCGCGACATACGTGGCAAGAACTCGTTGAGCAAATCTGCGCCACCTGTCATACCGGTCGGGATTTTATGCTGCATCAAATCATACTCATCAAATCCCATAGAGTTCAGGGATGGCATGTTTGGCGAAGCAGATGGCAGCGCGAGTTGTCCTGCTTCGCATGACCATGCAGCGAGTGGCTGCAGATCTAACTCGAATGAAGGTAAGCCGAGTTTTTTCAGCCATGCATTTTTATACGGAGTGAATACTGAAAAAGACTTGCCGGCGAGTGAAAGGACTTCGTCCTTCGCAAAAATGACCTGGTCTTTGAAGCTATGCAGCTCTTTGCCTGATTTTTTTAGCGCCTGAGCGATTAGACGATCGCGTGCGATTGCGTTGGGCTCGTAGTCTTCATTGATAAACACCGCATCGACCGCCAGTTCATCGGCTAGCTTAGGAATCTCATTCACAGCTTGAGCATGACGAACAATCAATCCGCCCCCGCGTTCTCGAAGCGCGGCATCGAGTTCTTTTAGGCTGGCGTGAATAAATGCTACGCGTCGGTCCACACGGCCATGCGCAAGCAAAGGATCAAGAATATCTTTGTCAAAAATGAAAGCACAGTAGACCGTTCGGCTGGCTTTGAGGGCATGGTGCAGTGCAGCGTGGTCGAAATCTCGCAGATCGCGACGAAACCATACCAGCGCTTTGTCATAGTTCATTATTAGTATCTCGTGCGATAAAAAGCTTAGTGTAGCGTTGGTCGGGAAACTTGATCTGCCAGCATGAACGAAAGCTCGGGTAAAGCTGATAAAATTCGGCTCATGGCCAAGCAAGGCAAGCAGTGTTACCCATCATTTTCCGCGGCTACCGCGGATGTCAGTGATTTTTCTTCTCCAAATAGCGATTCAGCGTCTGAAAAGCAGACTGAAATTCAGTCTTTGCAGCTGGCAGACCATTTTTTGATCGCCATGCCATCCATGCTGGATCCGGTTTTTGGTGGTACGGTGGTCTACATATGCGAGCACAACGAGAATGGTGCTCTGGGCATGATTATCAATCGCCCGACTGATATGACGATGGATGTCTTGTTCGAGCGTCTGGATCTATCACTTGAAATCATTCCTAACGATTTGATAAAGCCGCAGGTACCCGTTCTATTTGGTGGTCCGGTACAAGTTGAGCGCGGTTTTGTTTTGCATGCACCTTCAGCAGAGTACAACTCATCATTGACGGTATCCGATGATGTGTCGCTCACTACCTCGCGTGATGTGCTGGAAGCAGCAGCTCAAGGCAACGGTCCGCCACGCTTAGTGGTGACACTCGGTTGTGCAGGGTGGGGTGCAGGTCAACTCGAAGAAGAAATTTTACGTAACGGCTGGCTCACGGTGCGTGCCGATCCTGCGATATTGTTTGATATGCCCAGCGCAGAACGCTTCGCAGCGGCCATGAACTTGTTGGGGATTGATCCGACTCTGCTCTCCGGAGAAGCTGGGCATGCTTGACGCGCCGCGCACATGAGCACGGTGATGTCGTTCGATTTTGGTCTCAAGCGTATTGGTGTTGCAGTGGGTAACCTGCTCATCAAGCAAGCGCAGCCCTTAAACATCATCGATGCAGCAACCAATGCGGCAAAGTTCGCGGCGATCGGTACCTTGATAGATGAATGGCAGCCCAGTAGCATTGTTGTGGGTCTCCCTTTGCATCCGGATGGGGCCGAACATGATATGACGCTGCGTTGCCGACGTTTTGCGAACCAGATTACCGGCCGCTTCGGAGTAGCAACGGTGCTGATAGACGAGCGGTATACCTCAGCAGTACTGTCTGCATCACGTGGCGAGCACGTAGATAGTCAGGCAGCCGCGCTGATACTTCAACAATTTTTCGATACTCATGAATCCCACTGAACTTCAAGCCGAAGTCCTCTACAGCCAACTCGAGACTGAGTTGAAATCTGCATTGGCGGGCATGCCTAATTTAGCCATCGTAGGTATTTATTCTGGTGGCGCTTGGCTGGCAGAACGACTCGCTAAGACACTCAATGTCGCCGAGACCGGCTTTATAGATGTATCGTTTTATCGTGATGATTACGCTAAGCGTGGCCTGAAAGAAGAAGTCAGGCCTAGTCAAATTCCCTTTGAAATCGAGGGCGCCAATATTTTATTGGTAGATGATGTTTTGTATACCGGACGCACCACGCGTGCGGCGATCAATACACTGTTCGACTATGGCCGTCCCGCAAAAATCATGCTGGCAGCTTTAGTTGATCGGGGTGGCCGCGAGCTCCCCATATCTGCAGATTTTGTTGCGAAGACTCTGGTGCTTCCCAGTGAACAGATGCTCGTGCTGCAACAGGCCGATGATGGCCGCCTCTCTCTGACTATAGACTATGCATAATCCTCAACTCAATAAGCACGGCGAACTACAGCATTTAATTACACTCGACGGTTTGCCCAAGGCCATTCTTACGCGAATTTTAGATACGGCCGCTTCCTTTGTGGGTGTGAGTGATCGCGAAGTAAAAAAAGTACCGCTCATGCGTGGCAAGAGCGTATTCAATCTCTTCTTTGAAAACTCTACGCGTACGCGAACCACGTTTGAGATTGCTTCCAAGCGTCTCTCGGCGGATGTAATTAATTTAAATATCTCGGCGTCGTCGGCAAGTAAAGGCGAGTCGCTGCTAGATACTATCGACAATCTGGCGGCGATGCATGCCGATATGTTTGTGGTGCGTCACGCGCAATCCGGCGCGCCGTATTTGATCGCCAAGCATTTGATTGATACCAATCAGCAGCATGTGCATGTGATCAATGCAGGCGATGGTCGTCACGCACATCCAACGCAGGGCTTGTTGGATATGTACACCATACGTCACTACAAAAAGAATTTTTCGAATCTCACCGTCGCCATCGTCGGCGATATTTTGCATAGCCGTGTTGCACGTTCAGATATTCATGGTTTAACGACGTTGGGTGTGCCTGAAGTACGTGCGATTGGCCCCAGAACTTTACTGCCGGGTGGTTTAGAGCAGATGGGTGTGCGCGTGTTTACGGATATGAATGAAGGTTTAAAAGGTGTGGACGTAATCATTATGCTGCGCCTTCAGAATGAACGTATGACAGGTGCGTTGCTACCTTCAGCACAAGAATATTTCAAAAGTTATGGCCTCACTCCCGAACGGCTGGCATTAGCTAAACCCGATGCGATTGTTATGCATCCGGGCCCCATGAATCGCGGTGTAGAAATTGATTCAGCGGTTGCCGATGGTGCGCAAGCGGTGATTTTGCCGCAGGTGACCTTTGGTATTGCAGTCCGTATGGCAGTGATGAGTATGTTGGCGGGTGCCTGATGTTCTATAGATTGCGGTTGAAAAGAAAAAAATAGTATGAGACTACATATTAAAAACGGACGCTTGATTGATCCTGCTAACCACATCGATGCACAGCACGATGTTTTTATTTCTGATGGTCGTATCGCCGCGATTGCACAAGCACCTGCAGGTTTTGTGGCCGATCAAATCATTGATGCCAGCGGCTTAATCGTGTGCCCGGGTTTAGTCGATTTGTCTGCGCGATTGCGTGAGCCTGGTTACGAATACAAAGCGACACTTGAATCCGAATTGCAGTCGGCTTTAGCGGGTGGTGTGACGAGTTTGCTGTGTCCTCCGGATACTGATCCTGTACTGGATGAGCCAGGCTTAGTTGAAATGCTGGTGCATCGTGCACGTATTTTGAATCAGTCCCATGTCTATCCTTTGGGTGCGCTGACGGTGGGTCTTAAGGGGCGCGAGTTAACTGAAATGGCCGAGCTCACCGAAGCGGGCTGCATCGGTTTTTCGCAAGCAGAGCAAACGATAGAAGACAGCACCGTGCTCATGCGTGCGATGCAGTACGCGCAAACATTTGGCTACACCGTGTGGTTGCGTCCGCAAGATCCGCATCTGGGTAAAGGCGGTACAGCCCATAGCGGGCCTTTAGCATCGCGTCTGGGATTGTCAGGTGTGCCTGTTATTAGCGAAACGATTGCACTGCATACGATCTTTGAATTAATGCGCTCTACCGGTGCACGTGTGCACTTGTGTCGTTTGTCATCCGCAGCAGGTATCGCTTTAGTGCGCGCTGCTAAGGCTGAAGGCTTGCCAGTAAGTTGCGATGTGGGTGCACATCATGTGCATCTGACTGACAACGATATTGGTTTCTTTGATCCGAATGCACGACTCTCACCGCCATTGCGCAGTCAGCGTGATCGCGATGCGATTCGCGCAGCGCTGATGGATGGAACTATCGATGCTATCTGTTCTGATCACACGCCGGTTGATGATGATGAAAAATTATTACCCTTTGGCGAAGCATCGCCGGGTGCGACCGGCCTGGAGTTATTGTTATCACTCTCACTGAAGTGGGCCGATGAGCAGTCTTCTGGCAAAGACAAACTCTCGATCGCCATCTCTCGCATTACTGCTGATGCAGCACGCGTTGCCGGCTTGTCGGCTGGTGGCTTATCGATAGGCAGTGTTGCTGATGTCTGTGTATTTGATGCGGATGCGCGTTGGTTAGTCAACGCGGCAGCTATTGTGAGTCAAGGTAAGCACACGCCTTTTCTGGGTTATGAATTACCAGGTCAGGTCAGACACACGATTATTTCTGGTCGACTGGCTTACAGTCGCTAGTGATGTTGCCGCTATTGCCGTTAGCTAGGGTTGGCCTACATTTGTTCGTCGGTTTATGGAAAGCCGCCGTGCTTTTTCCTTGGTTGGATGAAGCCGGTCGTAATCGTCATATTCAACGTTGGTCGCGTCAATTAGTCGAGATATGCGGTGTTAGTATGTCGCTGAATGCTGAGCAACAAGAACAACCGGTATCTCCTGCGCTCATTATTTGCAATCATATTTCGTGGCTTGATATTTTTGTCATCAACACGATTCATCCTTGTCGCTTCGTCGCTAAATCCGATATACGCAGTTGGCCATTAATTGGTTGGTTGTGCCACAAAACCGGCACCATCTTTATCGCGCGTGGCAAGCAGAGTGATGTGCGACGTATTTATGCCGGCTTAGTTAAAAGTATTCACGACGGTGAACGAGTTGCTTTTTTTCCCGAAGGAACAACAGCATCGCAAGGTACTGTTTTACCGTTTCATGCGAATTTATTTGAAGCTGCGATTGAAGCACAAGTGCCGGTGCAGCCCTACGCGCTGCGCTATGTAGATGCAGATGGACAATTACATAACGCAGCCGATTTCATCGGTGAGATGACCTTCGTAGAAAGTGTGATTGCGATTGTAAAAAGCGGTGGCATTAAAGCGGAATTAATTCGACTGCCTGCACTGCCTACGCAAGGCGCTCATCGACGTGAGTTAGCCGTGACGGCGAGAGAAATGATTGCCTCAGTGCTGATTCCGACTACTACGCCGTCAACTATCCCGGCTGCTGATGTTGAGGACAAACCACCTGCACCAGCAGTCGATCGCGTAAGCGCAGCGCGCTGAGCTTACCGCCCCAGACGCATCCCGTATCGAGCCCGATCACATTCGTTTGTAAAACGAGCCCGAGTGTTGACCAGTGACCAAAGACAATAGGCACATCCTGACTTTGTCGATTCGGCACCTCGAACCAAGGTAGGTAATCGCGAGGTGTGTGTCCCGGACCTTCCTTACTTTTAAATTCCATCTCGCCATCTGCGGTGCAATAACGCAGACGTGTGAGCGCATTCACGATGCAGCGTAGTCGGTCATTGCCTTGCAAATCATCGCGCCAGCGCAACGGTTCATTGCCATACATGGCGCGTAAAAAATCCAGCCAGTGATCACCGCGCAAGACAGCCGACACTTCACTGGCTAGCTCTAGCGTTTGTTGCGCCGTCCATTGTGGCAGTACGCCCGCATGAACGATCAGGTGGCCATCGGCCATCAGGGCCAGAGGTTGCTGCCGTAACCAGTCGAGTAGTTCATCGCGATCAGGTGCAGCGAGCAAGCTATCTAAGGTATCCGAGCGGCTGGCCGAACGCAGACCGTGCGCCACCGCAAGTAAATGCAGATCATGATTGCCCAGCACCATTTGCGCCCGCTTGCCCATGGCGCGCAGGCGGCGCAGACAGCCCAGCGAATCCGGGCCACGGTTGACCAGATCACCGACGAAAATAAAATGTGCGTCTGGCGAGAGTGAGAACACGCGCTCCAGCAGTAGGTCGAGTTGACCCGCGCAACCCTGTAAGTCGCCGATAGCAAAGAGCGTCATTAATAATTAAGCAAGTAAGGAGGTTTTTAGCAAAGAGTTGCACATTCTATTTCTAACTGACCTGAGTGGCTCCGTTAAAATGCAGAGTTAATTCAACAAAGTAGTTATTGAAACGATAAGGTAAGAGCATGATTCTCGTCACCGGCGGCGCTGGCTTCATCGGCTCCAATTTTGTGATTGACTGGCTAGCATCAAATGATGAGCCCGTCATCAATCTAGACAAACTAACCTATGCTGGCAATCCAGATAATTTTTCTTCCTTAGATGGCGATTCACGTCACCATTTTGTGAAGGGTGATATCTGCGATCGTGAGTTGCTGAATCAGCTGATGGCTCAACACAAGCCGCGCGCTATTGTGCACTTCGCGGCCGAGAGCCATGTGGACAGATCGATTCACGGTCCCGGCGATTTCATCAAAACGAATGTCGATGGCACCTTTAGTTTATTAGAAGCAGCACGCGCTCATTGTGCGGGCTTGTCCGATACTGAACGGGCCGCTTTTCGTTTTTTGCATGTGTCGACTGACGAAGTATTTGGAACACTTAATCCAGGTGATCCACCTTTTTCTGAAACGACACCTTACGCACCGAATAGTCCGTACTCAGCATCGAAGGCTGCTTCTGATCATTTAGTCCGTGCCTGGCATCACACCTACGGCATGGCGGTGCTGACCAGTAACTGCTCAAATAATTATGGCCCGCTACAGTTTCCTGAAAAATTAGTGCCACTGATTATTGCTAATGCATTAGCGGGTAAGCCGCTGCCGATTTATGGTGATGGTCAGCAGGTACGTGATTGGTTGTATGTCGGTGATCATTGCAGCGCGATCCGTCGCATATTGACTGATGGACAGCCGGGTGAGACCTACAACATCGGTGGTTGGAATGAAAAAGCCAATATCGACGTGGTGCATACCTTGTGTGATTTGTTAGATGAACTGTCACCGGCAAAGCAATCCTATCGTGAGCAAATTACCTACGTTAAAGATCGCCCTGGTCACGATCGTCGTTATGCCATTGATGCGCGCAAGACAGAGCGTGAACTCGGCTGGCGACCCACCGAAACGTTTGAGACCGGCATGCGTAAAACTGTGCAATGGTATTTAGCAAATCAAGAATGGGTACGCAAAGTACAGTCAGGTGATTATCTGAAATGGATAGATCGTAATTACAGCCAACGTGCCGGAGGTGCAGCGTGAGCGCAGAACAAAAAAATAATCGTCGCGGCATCATCTTGGCGGGCGGCTCAGGTACACGTTTGTATCCGGTCACGATGGCGGTGTCCAAGCAGCTCATGCCGGTGTATGACAAGCCCATGATTTATTACCCCCTGACGACGTTAATGTTGGCAGGTATCCGCGACATACTGCTTATTTCTACACCGCACGACACCCCTCGCTTTACTGAATTACTTGGTGATGGCAGTCAGTGGGGTATCAATATTCAATACGCTGTGCAACCTTCACCCGATGGATTGGCGCAAGCCTTCATCATTGGACGCGAGTTCGTCGGCAACCATCCCTCCTCGCTTATCCTTGGCGATAATCTTTTTTATGGCCATGATTTAGATGCTCGCTTACGTGCTGCGAATGCACAGCAAGAGGGTGCAACCGTGTTTGCGTATCACGTAGAAGATCCCGAGCGTTATGGTGTCGTTGGTTTTGATGATCAACGTCGCGCGATTAGTATTGAAGAAAAGCCTAAACACCCACAATCGAATTACGCCGTCACCGGTCTGTATTTTTACGATCAACAGGTGTGTGATATTGCTGCCAATATCAAACCATCTCCGCGCGGTGAGTTGGAAATTACCGATGTCAACCGAGTCTATCTCGAGCAACAGCAACTGCAAGTAGAGTTGATGGGGCGCGGCATGGCATGGCTAGATACAGGTACCCATGAATCATTGTTAGAAGCAGCGCAATTTATCGCTACCTTAGAAAAACGTCAGGGTTTGAAAGTGGCGTGTCCTGAAGAAGTAGCCTATCGAAAGGGCTATATCAATGCCGCTCAGGTGGAAAAATTAGCTGAGCCACTGAAAAAAAATACCTACGGCCAGTATTTGCTGCGCATGTTGAAAGAAAAGGTGTACTGATTTCATGAATGTTATTCAGACAGCGATACCGGGTGTAGTGATCATTGAGCCGAAAGTATTTGGTGATGATCGTGGATTTTTTTACGAAAGCTATAACCACCGTCGATTTGAAGAATTGACCGGCACAGCCCCAGTCTTTGTTCAAGATAATCACTCGCGTTCAGCGCTAGGAGTGCTGCGAGGCTTGCATTATCAAATTCAACAAACCCAAGGCAAATTAGTGCGTGTGACTGCCGGTGAAGTGTTTGATGTATGCGTCGATCTGCGCCGCAGTTCGCCAACATTTGGACAATCCGTTTCCGTCATTTTGTCCGCCGAAAACCATAGACAGTTCTGGGTCCCGCCTGGATTTGCTCATGGTTTTTTAGTGACTAGCGATAGCGCAGAATTTTTATACAAGACCACCGATTATTACGCACCTCAATACGAGCGTTCTTTGCTTTGGAATGACCCGGCGCTGGGTATAGATTGGCCTTTGCAGCAAGAACCACTGCTCTCCGTTAAAGATAAAGCGGGAGTGCCTCTCGCTTCTGCTGAAGTATTTGCATGAAAATTCTCGTCACCGGCCGCAATGGTCAAGTAGGCGGCGCATTGCAGCATGCCCTAGTCGGTTTGGGTGAGATCGTCACCTTAGATCGCTCGCAGTTGGATTTATCCAATCTAGATTCGATGCGTGAAGTGATTCGTACCATTCGTCCAAATCTTATAGTCAATGCAGCTGCATATACCGCTGTTGATTTGGCAGAGACCGATGAAGCATTGGCCTATCGCATTAATGCCGAAGCACCGGGTGTGATGGCAGAAGAAGCCAAACGACTCGGCGCTAGTCTCATTCATTACTCGACCGATTATGTGTATGACGGCGGCAAATCGGGGGCATGGTTAGAAACGGATGCGACCGGACCTTTATCTGCCTATGGCCGAAGTAAACTGGCAGGCGAACAAGCGATTGCTGCTGTTGGGTTGCCTCACGTGATTTTGCGCACCAGTTGGGTGTATGGATTACACGGCAAGAATTTTTTGCTGACCATGTTGCGTCTCGCACAGACCAGGCCAGAGCTTTCAATTGTGAATGATCAAGTCGGTGCGCCTACGTGGAGCGTTACGATTGCTGAAGCTACCGCGAGCATCATTAAAAAATTTCCCGATTTAGCTGCAGCCGAGCATGTGAGTGGTATTTATCATCTGTGTTCGCGTGAGCAAACAAGTTGGTTTGGTTTTGCAGAAAAAATTTTCGCGCATTCATTGATACAACAAAAACCCAAGCTTCACCCTATAACCACCGCGGACTATCCTACGCCAGCGGTGAGGCCAAAAAATTCTGTCATGAATACGGATAAATTCGAGCAAACATTTGCGACCTTGCCCACGTGGGATGCTGCACTCGGCGATTGCCTGCAGCGCATTCCGACTGAGGCGCCTCAATTACTTAAAGCGAACTGACATCATGGTAAATAGCAACGCAAGCAACGCATCGTTGACTCCCGGTATTTTTAAGGCTTACGATATTCGCGGCGTATTAGATAAAACACTGGATACTGATATTGCGCGTCAGATAGGTCAGTCTTTTGGTAGTGCAGCCTTAGAAAAAAATGAGAAGACGGTTGTTATTGGTCGCGATGGCCGTTTGTCTGGTCCCTCGCTATCGGCAGCGCTAGCTGAAGGCTTGCAATCCACTGGCGTAAATGTGATTGATGTGGGTATGGTCGCTACACCCATGCTTTACTTTGCGACCTATGCTTTGGGCGCGGCAAGTGGGATTATGGTCACGGGTAGTCATAATCCCCCTGACTACAATGGTTTTAAGATGGTGCTTGCTGGTGATGCTATTTATGGCGAGACCATACAGCTGTTGTATCAGCGCATACTCGCGCATCGCTTTTCTCAGGGTGCAGGTAGTTATCGCGAGCATGATATTCGTGCTGCGTATCTCGAGCGAATTATTAGCGATGTAAAAATTTCGCGTCCGATGAAGATTGCCGTAGATTGTGGCAACGGTGTTGCGGGTGCAGTCGCAGGTGATTTGTATCGTGGCATGGGTTGTGACGTCATCGAATTATTTTGCGAGGTCGATGGTAATTTTCCTAATCATCATCCCGATCCCGCCCATCCTGAAAATCTGCAAGATTTGATTCACACACTTGCCACGACCGATGCTGAGCTGGGTTTGGCATTTGATGGTGATGGTGATCGTTTGGGTGTTGTCACTAAAGATGGTCAAATTATTTTCCCCGATCGTCAGCTCATGCTGTTTGCTCAAGAGGTGTTGTCGCGCAATCCTGGCGCGCCTATTTTGTATGACGTCAAATGCAGTAAGCACGTGGCAGCTGTGGTTAAAGCAGCAGGTGGTCAACCATTGATGGGTAAGACAGGTCACTCCTTAGTCAAAGCGCGTATGAAAGAAACACAAGCGCCTTTGGGTGGTGAGATGAGCGGTCACGTATTTTTTAAAGATCGCTGGTATGGATTTGATGATGGTTTATACGCCGGTGCGCGTCTGTTAGAAATTTTAAGCAAGCTGGCAGATCCGAACGCAACATTGAATGCCTTGCCTCAATCTATTTCAACACCTGAATTACAGATACAGTGCGCCGAAGGTGAAAATCATCAACTGGTGACGCGCTTACAAAAAGAAATCAGCTGGCCAGGGTCAGAGCAAGTGCTAACGATCGATGGTGTACGTGTTGAATACAGTGATGGTTTCGGTTTGGTGCGTGCATCAAACACGACGCCGGTACTCGTGCTGCGTTTTGAAGCTGAAAATGAAACAGCGCTCAAACGTATACAGCAGTCATTGGCTCAGGCAATCCACACAGTTAAGCCGGATGCTGTGCTGCCATTTCAGGCTTAATGATCGCTTTGTCACTACGTATTTACTCTGCTTGCTGGTGGCTTGCACTGCCATTAGTGTTAATCAGGCTATGGTGGCGTGGGCGTAAAGAAGCCGGTTACCGGCAGCATATTTCTGAGCGCCTGAGTTTAGCTAAGGCTGCTTTTTCATCGCCACTGATTTGGGTGCATGCAGTTTCTGTTGGTGAGACGCGTGCCGCAGAGCCGCTGATTCATGCCTTACTGAAAAAATACCCGCAGCATCATGTGCTGCTCACGCATATGACTCCAACGGGACGTGCAACTGGCGCTGCTTTGTTTGGTAGCGAGCCGCGCGTCTCTCAGTCCTATATTCCGTATGACACATTGAGTTTGATGCATCGCTTCATTTCCAAAATGAATCCCAGCCTTTGCGTATTAATGGAAACAGAAGTGTGGCCCTCATTAATAGATTCATGCAGCAAAGCGGGCATCCCCATCGCATTGATTAATGCGCGTTTATCCGCGCGCTCACTCAAACGGGCGCAGTGGTTTGGTGGTTTGCTCGGTGATGCGCTGGGTAAGATTAACGTAGTGATTGCACAAACACAGGCCGATGCGGAACGATTGCACACACTAGGAGCGCAAACGATCATCGTTGCAGGTAGTCTCAAATTCGACATCACTCCACCGGAAGTAATGCTGATGATGGGTAATCAGTGGCGTCAGCAAATCGGTGATCGCCTCGTTCTTTTGTGCGCTAGTACGCGCGAAGGCGAGGAGGCGTTGTTACTGGATGCCTATATGGCAGCGACGCTTGATCCTCGTGTGTTGGTGATCCTGGTGCCACGTCATCCGCAGCGTTTTGAAGAAGTAGAGCGCATGCTCGAAGCACGAGGCTTGCGCTGGCAGCGACGTTCACAACTGACGACAGAGAATGTACCTGCAAGTACTCAGATACTGCTCGGCGACACTATGGGTGAGATGTTTGCTTACTATGCCGCGAGTGATCTAGCTTTTATTGGCGGCAGTTTATTACCCCTCGGCGGGCAAAATCTGATCGAGGCTCTATCGTGTGGCAAACCAGTGTTAGTGGGGCCGCATACGTTTAATTTTAAACAGGTCACTGCGGATGCTATCACTGTAGGTGCCGCTATCCGCGTGCCTGATGCGCAGCATGTTTTTTCTAGCGTAAGTCAAATCGATGCGACATCTAAAGACTATCAAGCTATGTCCGACGTGGCGATTCAGTTTTGCGTCCAACATCAAGGCGCAACCGCACGAACCCTCAAGTTGTTATCGCCTCAATTAAAATAACTACAAATAAAAATGCCAGTTGGTTGACTGGCATTTTTATTTTGTTGACTCAAGAGAGCTTATTGTTTTTCTGGCTCGCTAAAACCGCCACCGAGCGAACGATACAAATCAACAGCATTAGTTAAGCGCAGTAGTTGTGACTGAACCAGCGCTTGTTCTGCCGTGAATAACTCGCGTTCAGCATCTAACAGATCCAGATAACTCGAGATACCATTTTCGTAGCGTGCACGTGCGAGCGACAGTCGTTCGGCTTGCGCATTTCTGAATGCGCTTTGCGCTTCGATTTCTTCCGTCAACGTGGCGCGTGCTGATAAGGCATCGGCGACTTCACGGAACGCGACTTGAATCGTTTTTTCATAGTCTGTGATCGCCATATTGCTGCGTATTTCTGCCAAGTTCAGGCTGGCTTTGTTACGGCCATTATCAAAAATAGGCAAGCTAATCTGCGGGAAAAAACTCCAGGTGCGTGATCCACCTTCAAATAATCCACCGAGATCGTTGCTTGCTAAGCCCAATCCAGTCGTTAGTGAAATACGTGGGAAAAATGCGGCACGTGCGGCTGCGATATTTGCCTGAGTCGCACGCAGTCGTTGTTCTGCAGCGCGTATGTCGGGACGACGTTCTAATAAATCCGAGGGTAATCCTTCACCAATATCAGCCGTGATAACTTGCGTTGATAGTGTCGCAGTTTGCGTTGGAAGCTTTACATTCGAGCCGGTGAGTAATGTCAGTGCATTGACGGCTAAGGCATGCTGACGGCGCAAACCTAGCAAGACAACTTTAGCTGAGTAGACCAGTGTTTCACTTTGCTGAAATTCCATTGCATTGGTGATACCCGCATCTAAGCGTTTTCTCACCAGATCGCGCGATGATTCACGACCTTTAAGTGTGCGTTGTGCCAATGTGATTTGCTCTGCCAGAGCGCGTTCGATCAGCCAAGCCTTGGCGACTTCGCTGACTAATGAAATCTGTATCGCGCGTCGCGCTTCTTCCGTTGCGAGATATTGCGAGAGAGCGGCAGAAGAAAGATTTTTTACGCGACCGAAAAAATCAAGTTCAAATGCAGATAGTCCTACTCCAGCCTGATAGACGGTACTTTCGCGCATGGTGCCAGCCAGTAGCTGACGCGTTGTGTTGAGGCCACCAGTAGCATTAATGGTGGGCAGTTGATCTGCGCGTTGAATGCCATACAGTGCGCGTGCTTCTTCTATCTGCAACACAGCAGTCTTGAGATCACGATTATTTTTTAAGGCACTGCTGATCGCTTCGCGCAGATCAGGATTCTGGAAGAAGTCATTCCAGCCCGTATCAGCAATCGGTTTAGCCGAACTACTATCGCTGGCTGGGTAGTTACCTGGAATCGGTGCCGTAGGTTTGATAAACGTGGGCATGATCTGACACCCGGAGAGTGAAAATACTCCGGCGATGACGACCAACGGAAGAGTGAGTTTTTTTGTCATTGTTGTGCCTCGTTTTGATGCAAGTTAGCTGCGTATAGTTTGCGTTGACGTTCGCTGCCTTTAAATATGCGTCGAATCACCACAAAAAATACGGGTACAAAGAATACGGCAAGTACCGTCGCCGTGATCATGCCGCCCATAACACCCGTGCCAATCGCACGTTGGCTGGCTGAGCCAGCACCACTGGCGAGCACCAAGGGCAATACACCCAGTATGAACGCGAGTGACGTCATGATGATGGGCCGAAAACGTAATTTGACGGCAGTGAGTGTTGCCTCGATCAAGTCCATACCACCCGCTTGTAGATCTTTGGCGAATTCAATGATCAGAATCGCGTTTTTAGCAGACAAACCGATGATGGCAATCAGCCCCACCTTGAAGTAAACATCATTGGGCATATCGCGGAATATCGTAAACGACACCGCACCTAGTACACCAAGTGGAACGACGAGGAGTACGGCCACCGGTATCGATGTACTTTCATACAGAGCGGCCAACACTAAAAAGACGGCAAGCAGTGAGAGTACAAACAGCGCAGTGGCGGTGGAACCTGCAGCCTTCTCTTCAAATGATTGACCGGCCCATTCAAAGCCTATGCCAGAAGGCAGTTGTGCCACCATTCGTTCGACTTCAGCCAGCGCATCACCGGATGAGGCACCCGGAGCGGCATCACCTTGAATCTTCATCGCGGGATAACCATTAAAACGTACCAATTGCACGGCGCCGTTAATCCATTGACTACGCATAAATGCCGAGAGGGGAACCATCACTCCTTGCGCATTTTTTACATGCAACTTATCGAGATCTTCTGGACGCAGACGTTTTTCTGGAGCGGCTTGTAAAATCACACGCTGTTGTCTTCCTACGTTGGGGAAGTCATTTACATAAATCGATCCAAACGTACCGGATAAAGTTGCATTGATATCTGCGAAAGAAACTCCCAGAGCATTCGCCTTATCTCGATCGATCTCCAACTTGAGTTGCGGAGAATCTTCCATACCCTCCGGTCGCGCACCTTTAATCACCGGGCTTTTTGAAAGCATACCCAGCAACTGGTTACGCGCCGCGAGTAATGCATCATGGCCTAATCCCGCGCGATCTTGCAGTCGTAGCGAGAAGCCCGTCGCATTACCTAATTCGCGAATCGCGGGTGGGTTAACCGTGAACACAATCGCATCGCGTATCGTGCCCATTAATGACAAGGCTTTGGTAGCGATGCTTTGCGAACTCAGTTCAGGCGTAGTGCGTTCTTTCCAATCATTGAGTGGTACAAATAACAAACCACCATTTTGACCATTACCCGAAAAGCTATAACCCAGCACAGACACCACCGCTTGTACGCCTGGTTGTTTACTGAAGTACTGCTCGGCTTGTTCCAACACATTCAGTGTACGACCGGTACTCGCGCCTGGTGGCAACTGCACATTCGCCAGTAAATAGCCTTGATCTTCTGCCGGTAAAAACGAGGTTGGCATACGTATGGCCATCCAAACTACTGCAGCGATAATCGCGCCGTACAAAACCATGTAGCGCAGCGTCGTTTTGAGCATTTTTGCTACGCCACTTTGATAGCTATTCGTAGTGCGCTTAAAGAGTCGGTTGAACGCGCCAAAAAATCCTTTGCGTTCATGATGTTCAGGATCTATCGGTTTGAGCACGGTTGCGCATAGGGCTGGTGTAAGTGTCAGTGCCATGATGGCTGAGAACACCATCGCTGACACCATAGACATAGAAAACTGGCGGTAAATCGCACCGACTGAACCTGTGAAAAAAGCCATCGGTACAAAGACGGCGATCAACACCGCTGTAATACCGACAATCGCACCGGTAATTTGAGTCATTGCTTTGATGGTGGCGTCCCGTGGTGATAAGCCTTCTTCGCTCATTATGCGTTCTACATTTTCAACCACCACAATTGCATCATCAACCAGAATACCAATCGCCAGCACCATTCCAAACATGGTGAGCACATTGATTGAGTAGCCGAAGAAAGACATGGTGGCGAAGGTGCCCATCAGTGAAACTGGAACCACAATCGCTGGTATCAGTGTGTAGCGCAAGCTTTGCAGGAATAGCAGCATCACTAAAAATACGAGCAACACCGCTTCAAGCAGAGTTTTAACAACCTCTTCAATAGAAATCTGAATGAATAAAGAGGTGTCGTAGGGGATCACATAATCAACGCCGGGCGGAAAATACTTTTTCAGCTCGATCATTTTTGCGCGCACGAGCTTGGCAGTTTCAAGTGCATTAGCCGTCGGTGTAAGTTGTACACCAACTGCAGCCGTCTCTTTACCGTTCAATCGAGCCGCGAATCCATACGATTGACCAGCGACTTCAACGCGACCGATATCGCGAATACGAACCGTGGCGCCACCGGGTGTGGCACGTAGCACGATGTTGCCGAATTCTTCAATCGTCGATAACTGGCCAGTAACGACAATCGACGTAGCGATACGCTGTGAACTAGGCGCGGGAAGGTCACCCAAAATACCCGCTGAAAATTGTGCGTTCTGTGCGCGTATGGCGTTCACCACATCGGCGGGAGTGAGTTTGAATCCGAGTAGTTTGTCGGGGTCGGCCCAAATGCGCATCGCGCGTTCTGTACCGAATAACTGCGCTACACCCACACCAGGAATACGCTTAATTTCATTGATCACGTTACGTGCTAAGTAATCGCCCAGCGCAACGGATGATTGTTTACCTTCAGTAGATACAAGGCTAACGAACAGCAGTAAATTGCTGCGTGCACGTGTGATGGTCACTCCTTGCTGAACCACGGCTTGCGGCAGTCGCGCTTCAATCCGCTTCAGACGATTTTGAACATCAACGGCTGCTAACTCAGGATTGGTGCCATTGCGGAATGTCACATTAACCGATGACTGACCATCGGATTGGCTCTGCGATTCTATGTAGAGCATGTTTTCCGCGCCATTCATTTCTTGCTCGATCAGGCTGGTGACACTTTCATCCACCGTTTGAGCAGAGGCACCTGGGTAGGTGGAATTAACAATGATGGTGGGCGGTGCAATTTGCGGGTACTGCGAAACAGGCAGATTAGGAATCGCCAATATCCCTGCAAGTAGGATGAACAACGCGATGACCCAAGCAAAGACTGGGCGATCGATAAAGAACTTTGCCATGGTGAAGCGTCCTTATTTCTTTTCGGGTGCTGCAGCGGCAGGCGAACTTGATCCATTCGGTGATCCAGATCCTGCAGCTCCAGCAGGCTCCCAAGGATTTGCTTTGACTGTCGCGCCTGGTTTGGCTTTTTGCAGACCCTCGACAATGATTTGATCACCGGCATTCAACCCTGAAGTAATGATCCAGCGCGTGCCATAGGCACCGCCGGTTTTTACTGGCTTCGGAGTCACTTTGCCTTCAGCATCGACGCTCATCACAACCGATCCATCAACGGTACGCATCACCGCTTGTTGAGGCACGGTGATGGTGCCGGCACGCACGCCTTGCTCAAGCTGCACCCGTACATACATACCAGGCAGTAGCGAGCGTTCTGGGTTAGGAAATTGCGCGCGCAAAATGACTGAGCTCGATGCTGGATCAACCGTCGTTTCTGAAAACAGAAACTGACCGGTGTGGGCATAAGGTTTTCCATCTTCAGTTAACAGGGTCAGTTTGACTTTGGTACCGCGTTGACCTGATTGGGTAATTTTTTCACGTAGCTGAGAAAGTTCAACACTCGATTGAGTCAGCGTTACATAAATCGGATCGAGCTGCTGTATCACTGCAAGCGCTGTGGTGTCATTCGCCGTAACGAGTGCGCCTTCAGTCACCAGTGTGCGCCCTATGCGTCCGGCGATCGGTGCTGTGATCGTGGCGTAAGAAAGATTCAAGCGCGCATTGTCTAATACCGCTTTGGCCGCAGCGACATCCGCGGCGGCGAGTTTTTGTGAGCTCTGCGCATCATCGAACTCTTGCTTGCTGATGGCATTACTCTCGACCAGACCACGATAGCGATTTAAGCGCGTGGTGGCTTGACCTAAATTTGCATCAGCGCGAGCCAGTGCGGCTTCAGCGCTGCTATAGGCTGCTTGAAAGGGCGCCGAATCAATCTGATATAACACCGCACCTGCGCGTACTTCGCTACCTTCACCAAACAAGCGTTTTTGCACAATGCCACCCACACGGGCACGTACTTCAGCATTGCGAACCGCTTCAATTCGACCCGGTAATTCAGTGGTGTTAGCGACGTCTTCCGGTGCCACCGTCATCACGCCGACGTTGGCAGGTGGAGGTGCGCCTGCAGCTGCGGGTGCAGCCGGCTTTTTGTCGCCGCAAGCACTCAGCAGCAAAGTTAGAAGGGCGGAGAATACAAATGCACGCGACGTTAGATTCATGTTGTCAAGCCAATCAAAAAATGCCATCTGCCGAACGCTGATGATCATTAAAGAATTACAAAATGAAAACTCGGAGATGTAGTCAGGACTTCATACCTCAAAGTCTCTCTCCTGAGCGAGTGACGGTCATGCAAATGAGATCTGCATGACCGTTCTTTTTATCAATGCTCAGTATAGCGATTTCTGCGAAGGCAAAGCCGCGTTTTCAGGGCTGACAAGGCAAAATAACCTAGTGTGAAACACAAGCTTTTGAATTGTTTAAGTGCTTGTTTTGCTGAGGTCAATCAACGCATATCGAGCAAGGCATTCAATTCGGCCAAATCCACTTCGCCGAGGGTGCCGGCGGCCGCTTTTAGGCGCAACCCATTGATCAGCGTGTCGTAACGCGCTTTGGCCAGATCGCGACGAGTTGAGTACAACTGCTGCTGCGCATTCAGTACATCGATATTGATGCGCACACCGACGTCGTAGCCTAGTTTGTTCGATTCCAGTGCTGAGTTACTGGAGACTTCAGCAGCTTCGAGTGCACGTATTTGCGATAGTCCACTTTGTACGCCGAGATAAGCCGACCGAGCACTTTGCATGGCATTACGTTTTGCAGTATCCAGATCAGAGCGTGCCTGATTTTCTAAAGCGATCGCTTCACGTATTCTGCTGGTCGTTAAGAAGCCAGAGAACAAGGGTATCGTTAACTGAACACCTAGCGCCGTAGTATTGGTCACTGTAGGACTAGTAAACGTCAAATCTTTACGCTGACTACTCACTGCGACCGCATCCAGAGTGGGTAAATGCCCTGAGCGATTGCGACGAATTTCAAGCTTTGCAATTTCAGCAACCAAGCCTTGTGCTACCACACCGAAATTGCCAGCCTCGGCGCTTTGCACCCATTTATCCATGCTGGATGGCTCGGGGCTGCTAAGTTTTACCCCGGCACGCAGACTTTTTAGCTCGGGTGGCAATTGACCTGTCACTACGGCGAATGCGTTCCGTTTCACTTCTAAATCATTTTGCGCAGCGATTTCTTGCGCGAGTGCCAAATCAAAGCGCGCCTGCGCCTCATGAGTATCGGTAATGGTTGCGGTGCCTACTTCAAAATTACGCTTCGCTGATTCAAGCTGCTCGGTAATAGCCGCTTTCTGTGCGCGAATAAATGAAATCACATCTTGAGCTGCCAGCACATCAAAATACGCTTGTGCTACACGTAGGGACAAATCATTTCGTGCTTGCTCGTATTGGATTTCACCGGCAGTCACTTGTAATTTACTTTGTTCGTAGACATCGAAATTATTTCGATTATAGATAGGCTGACGCAGTTGGAGCTGATACACCTCTTGGGTGTAGTCGATAGTTCGATCAACGCCGGTACTGGTTACGTGAGCATTGATGCGATTCATATTCGCTGTTGCAGAAACGGTGGGCAGCAAACCCGCGAATCCTTGCGTCGATTTTTCACGCGCTGCATCGCGTGTACCCCGCGCGCTAGCGAGCTGGCTGTCGTAGGCCTGCGCTGCATTGAACGCTTCGAGCAGTGTCATGGCTTGAGCGTCGATAGCCAAACATATACCGGCGATCAATGAAGCTAATTGAGTTCGTTGCATTTTCTTTTCCCGTGAATTTTGGTCTGGCTTTAATACGTGGGCATGCTGGAATCGACTTGCACTGCCCAACCGTGAACGCCGCCAGTCAGGTTAGTTACATCATTAAAACCTGCACGCTCTAAAAATGCAGCCACTTGCATACTACGAGCGCCATGATGACAAATACAAACGATGGCCTGCTCCGGATCTAATTCTTCTTGTCTGGCCGGTATGCTAGACATAGGCATCAACACTGAGCCAAGAATATGACAAGTTTCGAATTCCCACGGCTCACGCACATCAAGTAGCAGCGGAGCTTTGCGTTCAGAATCTGACAGCCAGTAAGCCAGTTCGGGAGCCGACAAATGATTCATAGCGACTAGCCGCAATCAAAAATGAAACGCGGAGGGCGTTTCAGCATTATGCAAAAGCGTAATGCAGGTTTCAAATAAAATACGCTTATCCCAGGCATCCTCTTTAGTACGTGTAATCAGACATGCGGACATCGCTGGTGCTTCACCGATTACAGCAAGCAAACGTCCACCGACACGCAACTGCTCGAGAAAAATTTGCGGTAACACTGGCAGTGCGCCAGAAATAATTATCACATCCCAAGGCGCAGCGCGATGACCTGCGCCCGTCCAACCATGTGCGCCATCACCGAGCTCAACGTTGACGTTAGCGATACCGTAGTTCGCTATATTTTTTTCTGCCAGCTGTTTAAGTTCAGGAAGAATTTCAACGGTAGTCACGTGTCGCGCATGATGCGCAAGCAAGGCCGCCATATAACCCGATCCTGCGCCGATTTCGAGTATGGATTCATCATCACGGATAGCCGCTTCTTGTAACAAGCGCGCTTCCATTTTCGGTGACAGCATATTTTCGCCACCGGGGAGTGGAATTTCAGTATCAAAAAAAGCCAATGATTGATAGGCCGCAGGGACGAAGGCTTCACGACGCACCGCCACCAGCGTTTGTAAAACCTGTTGATTAAGTACATCCCAGGTACGAATTTGCTGCTCTATCATGTTTACGCGGGCTTGTTCAAAGTTCATGGCTGTCAGGCGAAATTTCATCAATGGGGTTAGCGTGGAAAGTGCAACATTTTATCAAACAGAGTGATTATTTTTTGCTATTAAATCAAGCATAGAAAAACTGAGCATTTAGCTATCTTCTCGGGCGGGCAAGAAGCGCGCACGCGCCCATACAGCGAAATCATCGAGCCAGGTATAGATCACCGGAACCACCACTAACGTCAAAATGGATGAAGTGATAATTCCACCAATCACTGCCTGACCCATCGGTGCGCGCTGCTCGGAACCTTCCGCTAAACCCATCGCGAGTGGCACCATGCCAAACACCATCGCTAAGGTCGTCATCAAAATCGGACGCAGACGTACATGAGCTGCTTCAAGTAGTGCGGCATTGCGTTCCATACCTTCTTTGCGCGCTTGATTGGCAAAATCAACCAGCAAGATTGCGTTCTTGGTTACCAAGCCCATCAGCATCACAAAGCCGATGATAGAAAACAAATTCAAGGTTGAACGGAAAAACATGAGTGAAAGGAAGACACCAATCAAGGTCAATGGTAGTGCCGACATGATGGCGATCGGTTGCAGGAAGCTGGCGAATTGCGACGCCAAAATCATATAAATGAAAATGATCGCTAGTAGAAGCGCCGACAATGCATAGCCAAACGATTCCTGCATGTTTTTAGTCGCGCCGCCCACTTGAAAGCGATACCCCGGTTGCCAGTTCATTCCTTCTAAAACTTTTTTCACTTCCGCACTCACTTGACCCGCTGAACGTCCCACCACATTAGCGGAGAGTTCTACTTCGCGATTCAGATCGCGACGATTGATCTGGTTGGCGCCTGAAGCTGGTGTAATGCTGGCTACTTGGCGCAAGGGCACCATCATCGGTGTGCCGTCGCTATTCATCTGTGTGCTGGCTAACATGAGGCGTGAAAGATCAGCGATGTTAGTGCGCTCAGAAGGAGCTAATCGGACAGTGACATCGTAGGTTTCATCATCCGGTGCACGCCAGCCAACCACCGGATCACCGGCGAGTAATGGACGCAGTGCGTTACCCATCTGTGCAACACCAATACCTAAATCCGCCGCTGCTTCTCGGTGCGGCTCTATCCAGATACTGGGTTTATTCGGTTTTAAATTCGAATCAAGATCCACCACGCCTTGCATCGCAGCCATTTTAGATTTCACTTCATCCGAAATCTTTGCCAATTGCTTGAGATCGGGTCCGAGAATAGATAAGCGCAGTTGTTTGTTATCGCCACCGACGCCATCAAGCGTTCCAACGTGTGTCACCGTGATGCCAGGAATTTTAAGCAGCTGTTCACGCAAAGGCTGATTCAATTGTTTGGTGGTGCGCTGACGCTCGCTGCGCGGCACGAGTCGTGCATACACCGTCGCATAATTTTTACCTTGCAGGGTACCGGTGTTAATCGTGGTGTAGAGATCACGCACTTCGGGTAAATCACGTAACGCCTTTTCGACTTGGCGTGCTTTGCTTTCAGTGAATTCCAGCGATGATCCCACCGGCGTATAAAAGATCACGCCCGTTTCTGAGTAATCGGCTTGTGGCACGAATTCACTGCCGATTAATCCCGAGGCAGGTATGGCTAGGCCAGCGAAAAAAGTCACGAATGCCAAGACTAATGTCGCGACGCGATGCTTGAGTGACCACGTTAGAGCGATTTGGTATGTACTAGAAAACCATTGAACTAATTTATCGAACTGCGCGAGTACGCGACCGATGGTGTTTGCATACCATCCTCGACGTGGGCCATGTTGCCTGTGAACTTCTGGGTCATGCCAGATCGATGACAGCATCGGGTCCAGCGTAAATGAAACAAACATCGATATCAGCACGGCCGCTGCAACCGTAATACCAAACTGATGGAAGAAGCGGCCGATGATGCCACCCATGAAGCCCACCGGTATAAACACCGCAACAATAGAAAATGTAGTGGCAAGCACCGCCAAGCCAATTTCTTGTGTGCCTTCTAATGCGGCTTCGCGTGGTTGCTTGAAACGTCCATTCACTTTCATTCCTGCATGACGCACAATATTTTCGCGCACCACAATCGCATCATCAATCAGTAAGCCCACGCATAATGACAGCGCCATTAGTGTGATCATGTTGATGGTGAAGCCAAATATATCCATGAATAAAAACGTGCCGATCAATGAGACTGGCAGTGTTAAGCCAGTAATGACAGTCGATCGCCATGAATTCAAAAACAAAAATACGATCAAGATGGTGAGTAATGCCCCTTCGATCAGCGTGCGGCGCACATTTTCAACGCCGACGCGTATTTGCCGCGATCCATCTTTGATCACTTCAACTTTTACGCCGGGATGTAGCGCATCCAAGGTGGGCTGCAACTCTTTAATCACTTTTTTCAAGCCATCAGCCACTTCAATCGTGTTTTGCCCTTGCGCCTTAATAATGTCGAGCGCTAAGGTGCGCTGGCCATTAAACATGGCCAAACTCTCTTGCTCTTGTTGGCTATCGACGACGCGGGCAATTTGTCCGAGTAAGACCGCATTCCCACCGCGTTTAACAACAACAATGCGCTCGAAATCTTCCGGGCGTTTCAGGCGACCCTGCACCTGCACCATTTGTTCATTTGAAAGCGCACGTACGGCACCAGCAGGTAATTCTTGATTTTCATTGCGAACCGCATTCAGCACTTGATCCATGCTGATATTTAATGCCTGCATTTCAGCTGGTTTAACGTAAATTTGAATTTCACGTTTAACGCCACCAACGAGCGAGATCGATCCTACGCCACGTACATTTTCCAGGCGTTTTTTAACTAGTTGATCCGCGATCGTGGTCAGCTCGCGCATGGTATAGCGACTCTTCTCCGAATCATTCATGACTGCGACTGAAAAGATAGGTCGGTCGGCTGGATCAAAGCGTGTTACACGAGGCTCTTTCACTTCTTTGCGAAAGGCCGCTTTAATTAAGGCGACTTTTTCGCGTACATCTTGTGCGGCTTGAGCCGGATCAACGGTCAACACAAATTCAATGATGACGATGGACTGACCTTCGTAAGAACGAGAAGTCAGGCTATTGATACCGTTAATAGTATTCACCGCTTCTTCAACTTTGCGAGTGATGTCGCTCTCTACGGTTTCAGGTGCAGCACCGGGATACTCTGTCTGTACCACCACAATAGGAAAAGTCACATCAGGAAACTGATCGACTCGCAAGCGTTGATAAGAAAATAGGCCAAGCACCACAAACGCCACCATCATCATGGTGGCGAGTACGGGGTTACCAATACTGATGCGAGTGAACCACATGGATCAGAACCTTTTATTTACTAGGAGCGTTAATGCGCACGTGGGTACCGGGCTGCAGACTACCCATATCGGTGCCAACGATTTGAGTACCAAAATCGATGCCTGATAAGACTTCAGTCATATAGTCATCGCTAGTGCGGCCGCTCATGCCGATAGTCACCGGTTTGCGCGCTAAGACACCGCCTTCAACCACATAGACATACGTTCCGTTGCCATCTTTTCGGATCGCATTCTGCGGAAGCGCCAATACGCCAGTCTTAGTTTTTAATATGAGTTGCGCCTCAGCGAACATGCCAGAGCGTAGTTGGTTTTGTGGATTGGCGATCTGCACATACACTAAGACCGAGCGCGAACCTGATTGCGTCGCTGGATTAATACGAACGACTTTGCCTTCTATCATTTGCGGTAAACCTTCGATGCGCAGTGTGACGCGTTGACCGATAGCGACGTTAGTAATGTCATTGGTCGGAACAGCGGCTTCCAATTCCATTTTTTGCAGGTTAACGATATCAAGTAATTTATTGTCGGCCGATACTTTTTCACCTGCTTGCACGTAGCGCATCGCCACCACGCCAGAAATGGGTGATCGAATTACTGTGTCATTGACTAATTTTTGCACCACATCGAGCGCGCCTTTAGCAGCTTCAACGTTGGCTTCTGCGGTGGCGTACTGACTGGCCGAGTTATCAAACGCATTTTTAGAGATGAAGCCTTTTTCAACCAAGGCCCGATTGTTATCGCGATTTTTAGTCGCTATATCTAACTGAGCACGCGCTGCATTCAGCGTGCCGCGTGCCTGATCAACGCGCGCCTGAAATTCAGTCACATCCATTCTTGCTACGATTTGTCCGGCGCGAACGGTATCGCCTTCGCGTACAGAAATCTCGCGCACTTCCGCTGCGACACGCGCTTTCACACTGGATATATCAACTGCACGCAGTGCTCCCGATAGCGATAGCGTTTGTTGAATGTCCAGCGGCTTGGCTGTAAAAATTTCTGAAGGTAAGAACTCTAAGGTTGGCGCTGCCACTGCGATGGGAGCGGCAACAGGCGCAGGTTTAAAGGCGGACTTTTGCTTCAGCGTCCAATTCACGCCACCCGCGATGATGATCACCAAGATCAATAAAAGAATAATTCGATGTCGCATGCGATTAGATATTTTTAATTAAGCGATTGAGTGACAGGAGTAGAGCCAGCCGTTGATTGCAGGCCGTTCAATAACAAATCAAGAAAACAATCCAGATACTCCGGTGCCGAAATCGGCTCTAAGCGGCAGGAGTGAAAGGAATGCTTCCACATCATCAGCATCACTACCGGCGCTACAATCACCAGATTGGCGTTAACGGTATCGATAGGCCTGAATTCGCCGCGCGCGATACCGCGTTCCAGCAGGCCAATGATTAATGCGTTACTGCGTTGAATAACTTCTTCGTGATAAAAGCGCGCCACGTCGGGAAAATTACCTGACTCCGCCAGCATTAATTTAGAAATACCCGAGAGCTTGGTTTCTCCTACATGCTTCCACCAGCGCAAAATAAATCCGCGTAAAAGATCGCGACTTTTACCTGTGTAGTGGCTGACATATTCTTCTGCCTCAGCCAATGCGGAAACTAAATTGGCGCGTACTACTTCTTTGAATAATTCTTCTTTGTTTTCGAAATAAAGGTAGAGCGTGCCTTTTGATACACCAGCCCGCGCTGCTACGTCATCTAATCGGGTAGCGGCGTAACCACGCTCAACGAACAGATCCAGCGCTGCTGCTAGCAATTCTTGCGGCCGCGCGTCTTTACGTCGTTCCCAGCGGGGTTTAGTTTTGATGTCAGCGTGAGGCATGGTGGGGTAATGAATTACTAACCGGTCGGTCAGTAATATAGGTTCCGGGTCCGGGGTTAGTCAAGCTAAGCCTTGCGATTAACGAATTAGTAATCTGATAGACGAATAAAGGAGAATGAAGGAACCGACCAAATTAATGGGTTACGGAGTCTTGTCAGTTAGTTATTTAAACCAAGAACCCATCCGTCCATTACGAGGCCAATCATGAGTCGCCCCCCTATTAGTCGTAGTAATTCCAGCAGTAGTCTAGAACAGACAAATACAGAGCAGATCAATCAAAGTCCTAACGACAAGCCAAAAACCGAAGAAGGGAAAAATCTCCCCACGCTTAGCAATAAGCTAGGGCCAGAAACGCCGTTTGACCGAGTTTTTAATCCCAAGAATCAGACAAAACGTGATGATCGTGATGATGAATCAGATAAGGGCGGTCGGCCACAACAGGAAAAATCACCGCAGGGCGATCAACAACAATCCTCAGGTAAACAAGCGGACAAAGTGCCTAAGGGTAAAGTCGGTTCCAGCACTCGCAAAGTAATCATTCCATCGTTGAAACTGGGCGGTTCTGCTGGTGTCGCACCTGGAACAGCCCGGCTCAAAAGCCGCGCGCCGGTGAGTCCAGATTCCTCCAGCGGTCTCGGCTCGCACCGGGCAATGTCACCGCATACAGGTGATGCAACTCAGGCGACATCTCATAGCAGTTCATCGACATTGAATGCCAATACGCAAGGTCAAACTCCATCGTCAGCTCCGCCAGCACGACCATTGCCGTCTCTCCCTCAGACTCCCTCTGTTTCAACAAGCAACGCTCCGATGAGTGCTCGTAGTGCTACATCGGCATCGGGTAACGCTAAGGGTTTTCCAGCGTCAAAATTAACGACACGCTCCAAGAACATTCTCGATTCCGCGCTTGTCAATGGCAAGATCGACCCAGCCGACTTAGGGTATTTGCTTGTGGAAGTGCAGACAGCAGGCTTCACATTAGCAACGTCCTTATTTACTCAAGGCAAACCATTTTTACGAGCAGGATTACAAGTTTCGGGCTTCACAGCTAGCGATGGTCAGACCTATGATTCGATCAACATCATAGAAAAATTTCTTGAACCTATGGTTGAGAAAATATTTACCACACCAGAATGCAATAATTTACTCAAAAATTTAGAGCGAAGTTATTTGCCGGTAGCTTCAGCAATGGAAGCTGCCGCCAAAGGTATGTACCCTGAACAAATGCACCAATCCGAAAAAATTAGTAGCATCATGGATCCAGTAGTTCAACCATTAACAAAATGGGTATGTGGAGAAAGTGAAACTTTAAACAGTTCTCAACTTCCTGTTTCATGGAAATCGCTGCTACTTGGTATTGATGACGCAATCGTTCAGTGGGTAAAAAATATACATAGCACCGACATGAAAGAAATTAAGCGCCTGCGGTCAGAGGCGCTGGTGGGATTTATATCAACGCGAGGCCTAATGGGCGATTGGGGCATCAAATTACAAAATTTTGGTTCGGAGAAAAATATTAGTGTAGGAAAATTAATGTCATATTTAAATTCGTATTTCGCCCATAAAGCAGATAGATTTATTGCCGACATTATGTTGAGCCGAAAAGATTTAGTAGGTGATTCATTCGATAGCAAGATGCGCGGTTACATCAAGGTATTAAGCGGAAATAAAGAACTGATCAGCGCAACTCCCAGAGAAAATATGTCTGGACGCCGTCAGCTGATGAAATCAAAAACCTTGCAATCCACAAAAATTCCGCCATCAAACAGCAGTCATACATTCAATGATGAATCTACTGCTTTGTCTCCCCGTAAAGAAGCTGAGGAAGTACGTGAAATTAAACAAAAGCAAAGCGCATTTCAGCGGAAAAAATTTGTCAATGAGTTTGGTCAATTGGCAAATTTAGCAAAAATTTCACCTGAGTTTTTTCGGGCATTTCAAATGCATGTAGAAGAGATGTCAGCTAAAGCGTATCAAAAATTCGAAAAAGACCCTGTGCAACTTTGTACGAGATATCTGGGTAAATTTTATGTGGGTGTCTTGAATAAAGATAGGCAAGCTGCCGAAAAATCTATACGTGCGGCTCTTGCAACTATTAGACATCAAGATATTGAAAAAATTATTTTTACAGTAGAAAAAGTTAAGAGCTACGTAAAGCCTGAGTCTGAATTACTTAGTCTAGATAAACAAATTTCACAACAGAGAAAAATAAAATTTCTAGGCGAGTTTACTTTCTACACAAATACTAATGCTATATCGAAAGATTTTCTAATTTCATTTAAAAAGTATATTTTAGAATTAAGTGCAGCAGAGTATGTGAAATTTGAAGCTACCCCAATTGCTTCTGGTCTTGCTTTTGTGGAAAAATGGTATTCAAGTTTCGTCACGACATCACCTAGCGCGGATCGCAATAGACTCACTGCTGAAAAAAATCAGTTAGTTGATTCTCTAAAGAATACCCCTAGCGCTAGTATAAAAGGCCTCAAGGATAGTATGGCGGCCTCATCTACGCCTGCTTCTGATGCGGGGTCTGTAGTGGCATCACCTCGGTCAAATTTGAGATTGGAATTACCTGCTAATCTATTTGAGGAGGAAGAGGAGAAAGCTATTGCTGCTCCCTTATCAACTGCTAGCATTCAGCCAATACAAGACAGTCGCATGCCCCCAAGTTCAGCAGGGGATTTGAATTTTGTACGGAAAAATGAAATTTCAGCTGCAAGAAGAAATGACTTCACAAATAAATTTTTAGAGTTGGCAAACATCCACGACATATCGGATAGTTTTAATGCCGCATTTAAGAAACACATTTTAGAATTGAGTGCAAGTGACTATGTAAAATTCTTAAGAAATCCAATTGCTAATTCTCGTGATTATGTAAATTATTTTTATGATCTACCCTTTCATCAAGAAACGAAACAATCTAGAGCGGATGTAAATGAAGATAAACCGGCATTTCTGCATTTTCTTTTATGGAATGAGAAAAATAATTTAGAAGCTATTACTAAGCTAGCTGCCGCTAAAATAGCGTCCACTTTATCAGCCGGCATTTCAACTTCAACGGCTAGCACCCAGCCGCCACAAGACGGTCGCACTCCTCCCGTTGCTAGCGGCGGTTTGAATTCAGTAGCTAAGGATGTTGAATCTGAAAAAACTGAACACAGTTCTGAACCTGAAATCTTTACTGAACCAGATGGAAATGCAGATGCCGCAGCTTCAGAAAAAACGGAAGAGAGTTAATGATGAAACGCATGTAGTCAGTTGATTTTTACAGTCCCCGCCCGCAATCTCTTTGAGTTTGCGGGCTTTTTTATGCCGCCAGCGACCACTTTCGGATGCACCCAGACCATTCCAAGTAAAATCGCCGTACTTTAATTAAATGGCGGTGGACATGGGCTGGTTTAAACGGTACTGGATCTGGTTAGTATTGCTCCTGATCCTGATAGTGGCGAGCGCTGGGTATCTATTGTGGTGGAAGAAGTCAGATGTGCCCCAGTATCGAACCGCCACAATAGAAAAAGGTCGGCTGGTCGCAAGTGTCGCCGCTACTGGTACTTTGCAGCCCGTTGTCTCTATCCAGGTAGGTTCGCAGGTATCTGGGCAGTTGAAAGAGGTCCTAGTTGATTTCAATAGTTTGGTTAAGAAAAATCAATTAATCGCCCGTATCGATCCTGAAAGTTTTGAATACCGTGTCAGACAAGCGCAAGCTGATGTAGACGCCGCACGTGCTCAAGTGGCTACTCAGCAAGCAAATATTGCCGCTCAGCGTGCTTTCCAATCACAAATTGAAGTCAGTTTGGCAGATGCGCGTCGTGACTTTGAGCGCAAAGAACAGTTGGCAGAAAAAAAATTCATATCCATTGCCGAAGTTGATAAGGCGCGTGCCACTATGAATTCTTTGGCGGAGCAAGTGAAGTCAGCTCAAGCGCAGGTTGAAGTCGCCCGCGCTAATGCAGGTAGTGCCACTGCAGTCGTTAAACAGCGCGATGCGGTACTAGCGCAAGCGCGTGTTGACCTGGAGCGCACGGCGATACGCTCGCCGGTCGATGGAATCGTGATCAAGCGTAGTGTTGATAAAGGTCAGACCGTAGCAGCTAGCTTGCAAGCACCTGAGTTATTCATCATTGCTGAAAACCTTACTGATTTGCGTGTCGATACCTCAATTGATGAATCGGAAGTGGGCAAGATTCAGCTAGGACAAAAAGCGACATTTACAGTCGATGCTTTTCCGGGTCGCACCTTCGAAGGCCAAGTTAATCAAATACGTAAATCGGCACTAGTGGTGTCGAATGTCGTGACTTATTTAGTAGCGATCTCTACGCAAAATTCAGATTTAAAGCTGTTGCCCGGCATGACAGCCAATGTGCGTGTGGTGACCTCGGTGCAGGACGATGTGCTTAAAGTACCCAATGCCGCCTTGCGCTTTCGTCCGCCGCAAAAATCGGATGAAAAATCAGATAAAAAAACTGAGCGATCCAAGTCTGGGCAAAAAGACGGTTCTGCGAATGGGTCGGGACGATCTAAGCGCGAGCCAGGTATTGTTAAGTTGTATCGCGTTGAAAATAACGAACTCAAAGTAATGACTGTTAAAACGGGCGCTAGCGATGGGCAGATGACAGAAATTACCGGTGAAGGTGTTGCTGAAGGCGTCGAGGTGGTCACCGGTGTCAAAGGCGGTGATAGCGGTCGTGGTCGATCGTCATCCTCGGGTATGGGGAATGCTCCGCGTGTTTTCTGATGATGCAAGGTTGATGGCATGACTTCCCTGATCGCTGTGCGCGGCATGTCGAAGTCCTACACCATGGGTTCCAACACGGTGATGGCTTTGGATACGGTCTCGCTCGAAATTGCCGAAGGTGAGTTCGTCGCCATCATGGGGGCTTCAGGTTCGGGTAAATCGACGTTTATGAATTTACTCGGCTGCCTGGATACGCCGAGTGCCGGTGAATATCGCCTGGCTGGTGAAAAAGTTTCTGATTTAACGACCGATCAACTCGCTACGATACGTAATCGTCGAATTGGTTTTGTTTTTCAGCAGTTCAATTTGTTGCCACGTACCAGCGCTCTGGAAAACGTGGAGCTGCCCTTGTTGTATTCATCTATACCATCGGCTCAACGTCGCACGCTCGCGATGGCGCGACTGAATGAAGTAGGCTTAGGATCGAGAACCGATCATCAACCGTCGCAATTATCGGGTGGCCAACAGCAGCGGGTGGCGATTGCCCGAGCCTTGGCCAATAATCCCTCGCTAATTTTGGCGGATGAGCCAACGGGTGCACTGGATTCACGCACCAGTATTGAGATCATGGCCTTGCTACAAAAATTAAATACTCAGCGCATGACTATCGTGATGGTGACGCATGAGCCCGATATCGCTGCGTTTGCTTCGCGCATTGTCACCTTCCGTGATGGAAAAATAATTTCAGATGTAAAAAATACTCCCGCCAATGCACAAAGTCAGTTGAGTGCAGCAACGGTGGAGGCATCATGAATCTGCTAGCCACTTTACGCGTTGCGATGAACGCTCTGCGAGTCAATATGCTGCGATCGGTGTTGACGATGTTAGGCATCATTATTGGCGTTGCTGCGGTAATTACTATGTTGGCGGTGGGCGCGGGCGCTGAGCTGCGCATACAAGAGCAAATAAAAAGCCTGGGATCTAATCTCATGATCATCACAGCGGGCGCTCGTACAGCGAATGGCGTGCGTATCGGTACGGGTGCGACGCCTGATTTAACCGAAGATGATGCCACTGCGATTGCGCGAGAAGTCAGTGAAGTTGAAGCGGTAGCGCCGACCTATCGCGGTAGTGCGCAGGTAGTGAATGGAAACGCCAACTGGGCGACGCAAGTCTTTGGCATCACGCCGGATTATTTTGTAGTGCGTAACTGGACCTTGGAAGAAGGCCGTATGTTTGAACCTGCGGAGCTTGCAGGCGCAGGCAAGGTCGCATTGATAGGTCAGACCGTAGCGCGTGAATTATTTGGTGATAACGATCCTATGGATCAAACCATACGCATTAAAAATGTGCCGGTCACGATCGTAGGTGTACTGTCACGCAAAGGTCAGAACATGACCGGTAATGATCAAGATGACGTGATCATGGTTCCCTTATCGACGGCGCGTAACCGCATTATTGGTGTCGAGCCGGGTAAGCAGCGACAGGTGGGCATGATTCAGCTAAAGGTGTTTGATGGCGAAAGCATGAGCGAAGCCGAAGATAAAATTCGTTCCTTGTTACGTCAACGCATGCGGACTACCGAAGGACAGCCCGATCCAATTACGCTGCGCAACATGACTGAGATGCTGCAAGCGCAAGAAGAATCATCGCGTGTGATGGCTATGCTGTTAGCTGCTGTGGCTTCCGTATCATTGATCGTAGGTGGTATTGGCATTATGAATATTATGTTGGTGTCTGTGACTGAGCGTACGCGCGAGATCGGTTTGCGTCTTGCAGTAGGTGCAAGAGGTCGCGACATACTCACGCAATTTTTAGTTGAAGCAGTGACCTTATCGGTGTTTGGTGGATTGATAGGGATTGCTTTAGGCGTTGGAGGCTCATGGTTGATTGCCGAAATCGCTGGCTGGCAAACGCAATTGTCCAGCGCATCGATTATTCTTGCGGTGAGTTTTTCCGCGGTGGTTGGAATATTTTTCGGATATTACCCCGCACGCAAAGCAGCGAGCTTGTTACCGATACAAGCACTGCGTTATGAGTGATCAATCAGCGCCACCATTTTTACATGATGAGCGTATCAAGCTCGCTTAGGTTTGAATTTTAGGTTTCACACCATGGATACAGTACTCCTCATTAAAGTCATCATCATGGGTATCGTCGAAGGTCTGACGGAATTTTTACCCATCTCATCAACGGGGCATCTCATCCTCGCAGGCAGCCTGCTAAATTTTACCGGCGAAAAAGTAAAAGTCTTTGAGATTGTGATTCAGGCGGGTGCCATGCTCGCTGTTTGTTGGGAATACCGTCATCGTATTATTGATGTGATTCGCAATTTTTCATCTGATGTCGCAGCACGACGTTTTGTGGCGAATCTTTTAGTCGCGTTTTTACCAGCGGTGGTGTTGGGTTTGCTGTTTGGCAAACTGATTAAAGCGCATTTATTTGCACCGGTGCCGGTAGCATTGGCATTTATCATCGGTGCATTCGTCATTCTGATTGTGGAAAGACGTAATCGTCTTAATGAAGACAGTCTGCGCATTCATTCAGTGAATGAGATGACGATGCTGGATGCATTCAAAGTAGGCTGCGCACAATGCTTTGCTTTGATACCTGGTACCAGTCGTTCCGGTGCCAGCATTATTGGTGCGATGGCGTTTGGTTTATCGCGCCAGGCAGCGACTGAGTTTTCATTTTTTCTGGCGATACCCACACTGTTTGGTGCGACGATTTATTCGCTGTATAAAGAACGCGCCTTACTCTCAGTGGCTGATTTGCCTATGTTTGGTGTGGGTGCTTTAGCAGCATTTATCTCGGCCTTCTTTTGCGTGCGCTGGTTGCTGCGTTATATTAGCTCGCATGATTTCACGATCTTTGTTTGGTACCGAATTGTGTTTGGCGTGCTGATATTAATTTCAGCGGCGACCGGTTGGGTAGTTTGGGCGGAGTAAATTACACGGCTTAATTTTTAAGCCGTGCGTGTAAAAACTAAGTCCCATACACCATGCCCTAATTTCAATCCACGATTTTCAAATTTGGTGGTAGGGCGGTAATCTGGACGTGCTGCGTAGGAATCGGCAGAGTTTTTTAATGTGGGTTCAGCACTCAAGACTTCCAGCATTTGTTCGGCATACTCTTGCCAATCCGTAGCGCAATGCAAATAACCGCCTATTATTAAGCGCGATGTCAGCAGCTCTACAAACGGGCCCTGAATCAATCGACGTTTGTTATGACGTGCTTTGTGCCAAGGGTCAGGAAAAAACACATGAATGCCCGCTAATGAATTCGGCGCGATCATGTCGCGCACGACTTCAACCGCATCATGCTGAATCAAGCGCAGATTAGTGAGTGATTGTTCACCGATCAATTTCAATAAACTGCCAATGCCCGGCGTGTGTACTTCTACCCCCAGAAAATTTTTATCGGGCAAATGACTTGCAATAAATGCGGTCGTTTCACCCATGCCAGTGCCGATTTCAAGAATGGTTGGCGCAGGTCGCTGAAATACCGCATCAAATGCTAAAGCTGATTTTTGAAACGGCAGGCAGTAAGTCGGCCCCAGCGATTCTATAGCGCGTGCCTGCGCTGTAGATAAACGCCCAGCGCGGGTGACGAAGCTACGTATACGCCGCTCATTCGGGTCGTACAGCATGTGTCTATCAGTTTCGGGAGCGGTGTTTTCAGACATGAATAACGAAAATAAAAGTAGTACAAAAAAATATAGCTAAATTCACAGCGGGAAAATGAAATTAAGCCTAGCTAGTTGGTGCGACTATTTTTCTTCCCAGTCACTACAAGCCATTTTCCAAAGTGGCAGTGTGAATTCATCAAACTGATCAATCAGCCAGACATCAGGAATAGTCACTTGATTGACAATTTCGCCCGTAGCCATAGCTCCCGCATACCAGGTGTAAGACACTTGGCGCATAGCGCGTGATGGGCAATCAAATTCGGTACGAATTTTTTGTGAAGTGAGCGGCTTACCGTTGACTTTGCGTAGCGAAGGCGGCTTGTGCTCGAATATGCGCCACAGTTCTACCAGGCCGAGATTACGTTCTATGCTGTCCACATCCACATATTGCGTCACACCTGTTTTAGTTGATTGCGTAATGATGACCCAGTTGTCAGCATGGGCAAGTGTGGTTAGTAATAGCAAAGCAATCGTTACACTAATTTTTTTCACTGCATTCCCTTTATTTTTGTAAGCCAGCCGAGGGTTGTATCAGAAGTACTAAACGCCAAAATGTAAAACCCATTAGCACTAACACTAGCTGACCGATGGCTAAGTACAGCACCGAATCACTCAGCATGGGGGCAAGCACTCCGGCCACGAGCGCTGACAGCATCGTCATAGTAAATGACTGGCACGAAGCCACCGTGCCACGAATCGTTGGAAATAAATCGAGTATCAGTAGCGTTAATCCCGGTGCTGCAATCGACATACCGATTGTATACAGAAATAGCGGTGCGACTGTCCAGGGCACGGCGGCTGGGAAAAATGCATGGTAGCCGACGTTGAACAAGCAAGCTGCCATCAAAAAAACAAAACCAATTAAAATTTGCCGTTGCGTTGAAATGTGACCGGCCAGACGATTGGCTGCTAACGCACCCAGAAAAATTCCCACAACAGAAGGCACAAACAACCAGCTAAATTCGGTTGGCCCTAAGCCGAGATGGCGCGTGATGATGGCCGGTGCTGAAGCTACATATAAAAACAATCCTGAAAAATTACAAGCGATCGCCGCTGCTTTTAGCTGAAACATCCGCGAGCTAAAAATTTGTCGATAATTTTTCCATAGCGATTCGGGGTGAAAGCGTTGTCGCTGATTGACTGGCAGTGTTTCAGGCAGAGTGCGCCAGCACCACCACAGCATGGCTATGGCAAAAGCGAACAGCAGTAAAAAAAGTGTACGCCACACGGATACAGCGACTACCCAACCACCGACTATGGGTGCAATCGCGGGCGAGACAGAAAAAATCATCGTCACCAGCGACAACATCTTTGCCGCTTCTGAGCCGCTATATAAATCGCGAATAATCGCACGACCGATGACGACGCCAGCGCCAGCCGATACGCCCTGCAACATTCGGAACACCCAAAAATATTCGATGCTGTGAACTGCTGCACAACCGATAGAAGCAATCGCATACACCGCTAGCGATAACAGAATAATGCTGCGCCGACCAAAAGCATCTGATAGTGCGCCGTGCCAAAGGATCATTACCGCAAACGCTGCCATATAGGCGGTGAGTGTTTGCTGCACTTGCAGTGCACTAGCCGACAGACTGTGTTCTATAGATGGAAATGCGGGTAAATACGCGTCAACAGAAAAAGGTCCCAGCATAGCCAGAGCCGCCAGCAGTAACGCTAACTTACCTGAGGACGGAGTAGTCGAATCTTGGATACCGCCTGATTCATTCGACATCAGGCAGCATCCAGTGAGTTAGCCGCATCAAATGCCGCCTATGCAAAGATATTTCAGTTCTAGATATTCATCGATGCCGTACTTGGAACCTTCACGACCCAAGCCTGATTGTTTGACGCCGCCAAAGGGACCGACTTCATTGGAGATAAGGCCGGTGTTGATACCCACCATGCCATATTCCAGTTGTTCAGCTACGCGCCACATGCGGCTAGCATCACGTGAATAAAAATAACTCGCCAAACCATAATCGGTATCGTTGGCGGCGGCGATCACTTCTTTTTCATCATGGAAGCGCACGATAGCTGCGACCGGGCCAAAGGTTTCTTCCTGCATGATTTTCATGTTGGGAGTTACATTCGAGAGGACCGTGGGTTGATAGAACAATCCACCTAAGGCATACGCAGCGCCGCCAGCCTCTAATTTGGCGCCTTTGCTCAGTGCATCCGTTACATGCTCGGTCACTTTAGCCACGGCCTGTTCATCAATCATAGGACCTTGTTGAACACCTTCGTTAAATCCATTACCAACAGCTATTTTGGCAGCACCAGCAGCGAGTTTTTTTACGAATTCATCGTATACCTTGTCGTGCACGTAAAAGCGATTAGTACAGACACAGGTTTGTCCTGCATTGCGATATTTGGAAATCAGTGCGCCTTCAATCGCTGCATCAATATCAGCATCGTCAAAAACGATGAAAGGTGCATGGCCGCCTAATTCAAGCGCTAATTTTTTGATGGTTGGTGCACTTTGTGCCATCAGGATGCGGCCCACAGGCGTGGAGCCTGTAAACGAAATGTGTCGTACAACAGGGCTGGAACACAGCACCTTGCCAATCGCAATCGAATTGTCGCTATCGGCTGTTAAGACATTAATTACGCCCGCCGGCAAACCAGCGCGGTGCGCTAACTGAGCCAATGCGAGCGCTGATAGTGGTGTTTGTTCTGCAGGTTTAATCACGATCGTGCAGCCAGCCGCCAGTGCAGGTGCAATTTTTCGGGTGATCATCGCAATCGGAAAATTCCACGGCGTAATCGCAGCACACACTCCGATGGGTTGTTTCAGTGTGACGAGTCGGCGGTCTACCGCAGGGCTAGCGAGCACATCACCATTCACGCGCTTAGCTTCTTCCGCAAACCATTCGATAAAGCTCGCGCCATACATCACTTCGCCTTTGGCTTCCGCCACAGGCTTGCCCTGCTCAGCAGTCATCAGTCGCGCCAGATCGTCTGCATTGGCGACGATCAGATCAAACCATTTGCGCATGAGCTGAGAACGTTCCTTACCTGTTTTCGCGGCCCAGGCTGGAAAAGCAGCTTGTGCAGCTGAGATCGCGAGCGCGGCTTCGCTTGCACCTTGATTGGGCACGTTGGTGAGGGTATGGCCATCGGCTGGATTCGTTACATCAAACCGCGTCGCCGCATCTACCCAAACGCCATTCAGATAGGCCTGATTACGTAGGAGGGCGGTGTCGGTGAGTTTGAGTGGGCCGTTTACAACATCCAGCATGGAATTCTCCTGAAGAAAGCAAAACCGAAAGGATAACCCATCGCCTAAATTTGATCACGTTGTCCGATCTTTGGAACTAAGTAGTTAGGAGGGTTACGAATTTTCGTCCTTATCTTTTTCTTATTTTTAAACGGCTATAAAAAATGAAACCCATATCGAAAAAAACTATGACGCCAGAAGAACTAGATCTGGCATTAAACGCTCTCTTACTTAAAATCGAAGGTAAAAATTCATCCGATTCCCGCACAGAAAAAACCCAAGAAAAAAATCAGCAAGCTGCATCGGGAAGTTCCGGCTCAGTAAGTGCGCCGACTACTCCGCGCTTAGCATCAGGAACAAAAACTACAGAAAAAGATGCGCTAGCGTTTGATGGATCCAAAGTCAATGGAGATCCTCACACAACGCCAATCAAGAGAGCAAAGCCTGTACGGCAAATTAATATAAAAACTGAAGTGATGCGTCGCCCCAAAAAATCTAGCGATGAAGAACAATCGAGCTCATCGACCACACCGCGATCGGTGAGGTTTGCGACTTCAGATTCCACTACCTCAGTTTCGAATAGAAGTGCCGCACCTACGCCAACATCGACACCCATGCCAATACCAGCGGCAACCCCGAGAACAGCAGCTGTCCGTAAAGAGGATTCCTCAAGCGAGAGTTCTAGTCAAAGTAAAAACAAGAGTCCAAGAACAACGCAGTTTCGCAAAACGGTCAGTAAGGGCTTTTCTAGGGCAGCATTAAATATAAGTAAGTTTGGGGAAAAACTATCAAGCCACGTTGCGTCTATAAGTACGAGTACGCTTGCGACACCGAAGTCGTCAGGACGGAATTCACCTGAGGCTCATTCATCCACGCGCAGCTCAGAGAAAAATAATCCGTATCCTGAAATTACACCTTCGATAAAAAACCAGGCAGCTCGAGCATTACTTAAACTCCAGTCTGATGAGGACTATAAAAATAACACTGAAGCTATAAATAAAATAACGCTTCTCGGCGCCTTAGTCGAAATTTTGAATGCAAATAAAATTGAAATAGAGCCAAGAAAATTAAAAATGTTACAAGAAGAGACATTAGAACGTAGTAAATTTTCTGTGGTTGACGCCGAAATCGATATTCAAACTGAGCCGTATGTTGGATCGGTCATGAGTACATTGAAATATATTGAATCCATGTGGGGTATGGAAAAAGGTGATCGTGGCGATAAATATTTAGCGATGATTGAAAGTGAAAAAAAAGAAGCAGATCTTTGTTTTATCCCCATGTTCTTGAGAGATGAAAATAGCGGCTTTATGCATTACAAGATTGAGCAAGCAGACGGTAGCTATAAAGATGTTTCATCATTAGCTGAACTTGCCGATTTTTTGAACCAAGATGATCCAGAAAGTATCGCTGTTAGGAAAAATGGAGAAATCCGAAATCAAGATGGTGTTTTAATCGATTCGTTGCGATCTAAATACATTAGTTTGTTTACATGCCAATTTATCTCAAATGAGATTGGCAATCTTGGATTTGCTATTAACCCAACGACCCCTTCAGTAATCCGGCTTTATGACGGCACGCCTTTAAGTCCGAGCGGCATGACAAATACAACCTGGAGTTATAGTAAAACTTCAGATGGCGGCATAAAAGTCAAATTACTGATTGAGAGGAATCCTGGATCAGGTAAGTTGAGTAAGCTGAAAAATGAAAATGAAACGAAGATTGAAATAGACGATGGTGCGACCGCTACCATAGAAACGGAGCTTTATTTTTCAGCCGCTAGAGATTTACGAATTGGCAATCTAAAAGTGCATGCTACCGGCTGGAACCTGCCTAAAGATATGTAAATTACTTCGTAGGATTTACGCTTTACGATTCGATCCCGCCACCATCTCAAATCGAAACAATCTGCATTCAATAGCGCCGTTGTAAAACGGCGTTTTTTTTGATTCTTTCAAACGCAGCATACGTGGCAGGTTGAGGTCAGCGGTGAACAGGCAGGCGGTCCAACCGGCAAAACGTGATTTAAGTGTGCTACCGAACGCACTAAAAAAGGCCGCGGCTAATTCATCCGGTTCTTGGGCGCGATCGCCTCGCACACCGATGCGTTCGCCATACGGAGGATTGGCAATCAAAATACCAGCTTGCTCGGTAGGCGCTTTAATTTCTTGAGCTTCGATTTGTTTGAGGGGGACATCAAAAGCTATCCCCGCTCTTGTCAGATTATTGCGGGTCATGACGATCGCATCGCCAGAAATATCACTACCAAAAATCAAGGCTTCACTAACGACGTTGGGCGATGCAACTTCAGCTTTAATCGCTTGCCATTCGGCTTCGTCAAAGTTGATAAATTTTTCAAAGGCAAAGGATCGATTGATACCTGGGGGTATACCCGCAACCATTTGCGCGGCTTCGACTAACAAAGTACCTGAGCCGCACATAGGATCAAGCAGCGGCACACCGGGCTTCCAACCCGCGACACGTAATAAGCCTGCGGATAGATTTTCACGTAAGGGAGCATCGCCGGTTTCTTCGCGCCAGCCGCGTTTAAATAAAGGCTCGCCTGAGGTGTCGAGATATAGCGTAACGGTGCGCGCATCTAAAAAACCAGAAATGCGCATATCGGGTGTGCGAGTGTCGATGGATGGACGTTCGCCTTCACGATCACGAAAACGATCGCAAATCGCATCTTTAATTTTTAGCGTAATGAATTCCAGACTTTTTACCGGCGATTTGATGGCAGTCACATCGACACGCATGGTGTGGCCTACATGGAACCAGTCTTCCCACTTTGATTCCAGGGCAAGGTCGTAGATATGATTTTCATTCGCATAGCTGCGGTGAGCGATACGCATCAACACGCGTGAAGCGATACGCGAATGCAGATTTAATCGCAGTGCATCCGACCACTGGCCCGAGCAGTGCACGCCACCGGGGACTTGGTTGTGCACTTTGAGCGTGCCACTTTGTTTGGCTATTTCGCTGATTTCTTCAGCGAGTGCAGCCTCTAAACCGCGAGGGCAGGGACAAAAATAGGAAAGTACAGTAGCCATGGATGCCTTTTATCCGTGAATGATCAACAGTCCATACGTGTTGATCGTGGGTGATGAGTGAAGGTGTTGAATAAAGGTGTTGAGTGAATGTGTTCAATGAATGAGTTGAGTAAAGCAAGCATCCCGTTGATGGCGGGATGCACATTTGCATTATTTGCCCATCAAGGCGCGTTCAACAAATTCTAATCGGTCTTGGCCCCAGAAACCTTCGCCATCGACACTGTACCAAGGGGCGCCAAATACATTGGCAGCGATGGCTTCTTCCGTATTTTTTGCGAACTCAGCGGCAACAGCGTCACCAGTAGATTGCTTGAATAGTTCAGCGCCGTGCATACCGAGATGATCGGCGATGGCAATCAAGGTGGGTTCATCCGTGATGTTTTTCTCATCTTCCCAAACCGCATGGCCTAAGGCGTGAGCAAGCTCAAGAGCTTTGTCCGTGCCATGCGCTTGCAGCGCAGCGATGATGAGTTTGGCACCGGGTTCACCTGAAATAGGAAAAAATTTAGGATGCAGCGTCATCGGAATATTAAGAAATTTACTCCAACGCTGTAGTTCAGCCAGACGATAGGCCTGACGTTGTGGTGGGCGCTGAGAAACCGGCACGCCGCCTGAGACGCTAAACACTTTGACTAAATCAGCAGGCTTTAAATGAATGGCGGCGTTATGTTTTTTTGCCATGGTGACGAGTCGCGTATGACCCAGATACGACCAAGGTGAGTGCGGTGCCATGTAGTAGTCAATTTTTTTCGTCATTTTGATCTCGAAATCAGGTGGTAACAAGTTTATTGAAATGGTTTTATTGGAATGGCTTTACTACGACCAGAATTACTACGGCGATCATGCCTAGCACTGGGGCTTCATTGAACCAGCGATACCAGATATGTGAATGAGTATTTTCGCCGTTCTCGAATTTTTTTAGCAAGCGTTTGCAGATGTGGTGATAACCGATTAGTAGTATGACTAAAACTAATTTTAGATAGAGCCAAATACTTTGCTGACCTATACCGTACAGCAGCCACAACCACAGACCGAGCACCAACGCAGGAATCATCAGTATTGTCATGAAGCGATACAGCTTGCGCGCCATAAGCAGCAAACGCTCATTCACAACAGGATTCGTTTCCATCGCCAGGTTAACGAAAATTCTAGGCAGATAAAATAAACCCGCAAACCATGATGCGACAAATACGATATGCAGAGCTTTAATCCACAGCATGCTTATACCCTCACTTCGCCATGACCTAGCACGACATATTTGAGTGAGGTTAAGCCGTCTAATCCTACCGGACCGCGCGCGTGTAATTTATCGTTAGAGATACCAATCTCGGCACCGAGCCCATATTCAAAGCCATCAGCAAAGCGGGTTGAGGCATTCACCATAACGGAGGCGGAATCGACTTCACGCAAAAAGCGCATGGCATGCGTGTAATCTTCGGTGATGATGGAATCAGTATGTTGGGATGAATAGGTATTGATGTGATCAATCGCTTCATCGACATTGGCAACTACTTTGACAGCCAGAATGGCATCTAAGTATTCGGTGCGCCAATCTTCTTCGGTCGCTGCTGTCAGGTGAGCATAGCCGGATAGAATTTTTAAACTTTCAGGATCGCAGCGTAGTTCAACCTGCTTCTCTGCAAATAGCTTAGCTAATTCAGGCAATACCTTAGCAGCGAGCGAACGCGCAACGAGTAAGGTTTCCATGGTGTTGCAGGTGCCGTAGCGGTGACATTTCGCGTTGTAGGTCACCGGCAGTGCTTTGGCGATATCGGCTTTATCGTCGATATAGACGTGACAGATACCATCCAGATGTTTAATCATCGGTACCTTGGATTCTTTCATCAGGCGCTCGATCAAACTTTTACCGCCGCGTGGCACGATTACATCGACATACTCTGGCATGGTAATCAAGGCACCCACGGCAGCACGATCGGTAGTCTCGACGATTTGCACAGCTTCAGCAGGTAAACCTGCACCCGCTAAGCCTTCTTTCACCAATTTCGCCAGCGCTTGATTACAGTGAATCGCTTCAGAGCCGCCACGCAATATGGTGGCGTTACCGCTCTTGATGCACAGTCCTGCTGCATCGACGGTGACATTCGGACGCGCTTCATAAATGATGCCAATTACACCCAGTGGCACACGCATTTGTCCGACTTGTATGCCGGTAGGACGATATTTCATATTGCTGATTTCACCGATTGGGTCTGGCAACGAAGCGATTTGTTCCAAGCCCTCGGCCATGGTGGCAATTGCTTTTTCAGACAGCGTTAATCGATCAATCATGGCGGCAGCCAAGCCATTGCTACGCGCTTGTTCTAAATCTTTTTGATTGGCGGCGGTGAGTAGTGCGGCATCGCGTCGTATCGCTTGCGCAATTAATTCTAGCGCACGATTTTTAGAGGCGGTATCGGCCTTCGCCATAGCACGCGCTGCTTTACGTGCTGACTGACCTAAGGTGTTCATATACTGTTGAATATCCATGACTAACTTCCTGTGTCGAATTTTTTATCGTGCGATTTGCATAGCCAACTGCAATAAAGCATCCCAAGGATCACCGGCGAATGCTCGCGCACGTAAACCTTTAATCAATTTATCGATCTGAGCCGCTTCATGCATCGATGTTTGTAAAGTCTTGAGTGTGACGCGCGCTATTGCATTCGGTATCAAACGCTCGCGCGGGCCCCAGATGCGATATTCCTTCATCAATACGGCGAGCGGTCGTCCATCATTCACGCCCAGCTTCAATTTCAGCAAAATACGAATTTCTTCGGTCACGGCCCACAGCACGAGCGGTAAGGCTTCACCTTCACCTTTAAGGCCTTCTAGCATGCGCACTAGTCGGCTGACATCGCCAGACAGCATCGCTTCGGAAAGCTTAAACACGTCATAGCGTGCCACATTCAATACAGCGTCTTGTACTTGTTCGGCACTCAGTCTGCCCTCAGGATACAACAGCCCGAGTTTGCGGATTTCTTGATGGGCTGCCAGTAAATTGCCTTCGACTCGTTCCACCATGAAGTCGAGTGATAGCTTGTCGGCGCTTTGCCCTTGCGCTGCTAAGCGTTGACCGATCCAATTAGCTAGCTGGGGCCGCTCAACGACAGGTATGTCGATATACACGGCGGCGCGCTGCAAGGCAGTAACCCAAGCACTTTTTTGTGCGGCCCAATCTAATTTGGGTAAGGTAATTAAGGTTAGCGTGTCGTCAGCCGTTGCCGCTGCTGCGCAATTTGCGGCGTAATCTTGTAAGGCTTGTCCACCTTCTTTTCCGGGTTTGCCGGTAGGTATACGAAGCTCAATCAGTTTTTTATCACCAAACAGTGACATCGATTGTTGGGTGGACGTGAGCTCACCCCATTTGAAGTAGCGATCAACGATGAGTACTTCACGTTCTGAAAATCCTGTGCTGCGTGCTTTTTTACGAATTCGATCGGCCGCTTCCATAGCTAGCAGATGTTCGTCACTAGCAATCACATACAGCGAGGCTAGTGATTTTTCGAGATGCGCATCAAGCGCTTCAGCGCGCACTTGCACTAACTAGCCTATTGCTCTGGTTTGATCTGCGCTAATCGGCGCATGATTTGACTGACGGCATCGGCACGAAGATCGTTATAAATTAATCGTTCTTCGGTTTCTTTCGCGACGGCCTGCGATTCGGAATAACTCATGAAAGTTTGTAATGCCAGCTCGGTATCCTTAACTATTTGTGCATTCTCTTTACCGATGACGTCGAAACGTAATCGATACAGCAAACTAAATTCACGCACCTGACCTTGCGCATTCAGCGTGAGAACTTTCTTTTCCTGACGTTCTGACAGAACACGCAATGTGATATCCGCTGATTTG
>Ga0214919_10000706_pt1:0-52500 | contig 57136 bp, 52 predicted proteins | sample LL1503_MetaG_FD_177994 | JGI IMG/M metagenome (GOLD analysis project Ga0214919, IMG submission 177994) | Freshwater microbial communities from Lake Lanier, Atlanta, Georgia, United States - LL-1503 | ecosystem: Environmental > Aquatic > Freshwater > Lake | place: USA: Georgia... | reverse complement strand
AATCATTGATTGAAAACGATTAATATAATTGGGGTCTTTTATTTGGTTTTGTAATTTCACAAAATTATTTGAGTCAAAGACGAAAGGAAAAGCCATTTCAAAAAATGAAAACCTTGCATCATCCTTTGAAAACAATACACTCAAATCTCTAATCTGTTCTACCATAAAACACTTTGCTTTCAAATATTTTTTGGTAACCTTTAATTTATCATCATCACTATCCGCTCCCATTATTCTTTTTCTAAGTTTCATTATATCATCTTCAGAAGCAAGAACCGTACAATCTGAATTTACCATCAAAGTCTGACGTACTTGCTGTGCTGGTTCATCAACCGGCCCCCTCTTAATATTTACACCAATCGATTCTTTGCTTTCAGAAATCACATTTTCAACTGGCTTTTTATCTGAATTTGCTCCGCCGCTAACGGGTAACTCAATATCAATAAAACGTGCTTTCCCCACCTTGTCTTCCTTTATCGAAACTGTTGGACTAATTTCTTGAACCGGAACTTTAGTTTCAATTGGTTTTACTTCAATCATTGCAACGGGTAATTTATCTTCAGCAATAAATACGTTAACCGTATCTACAGTTCCCTTCATCCTGTCTACAAAAACCATCCTAGTGCCTTCTGCTTCCTTTTTTATCAAACTGCGACTAATACTAGACTTGGCATTATTTGAAACTACTTGCTTTGCATCAATACCTTGCAAGCTATCCCTAGTTTTTACTGTAACTGCCGATGTATTGATGCTCATTTCAACTTTGGGTTTTTGAATAACTGATTCTTGTTGAACAGCCAAATCTGCCGACTTCTTTTCTTGCTCCTTGATAGTAACTTTATTATTCTCATTAATCAGTGGATCAGCTTGCCTTATGGTTGAGTCATTTACTACTTCGGAAAGCATATTTGAGAAAGCGTCCGTTTTGTTTACAACAGAAATCTTATTGGAATTGACTGCTCCATTATCCATTACAACATCTAATGTTTGTAAGTTGAACAATCCCCATCCCTTGTTCTCGAAATTTTTTAATATAAAACCAATATCTGCTTTATCAATTGTGCAAACCATGTTTTGTTCTGCAATACTGGTTGAAGGAAACCCAATAGAAAGCTTGTAAGTCCCGTCTTTTAGTTTAGGTAAAATAACATATCCAGCAGCAGAAGAATTGTATGTTTTATTATTCAGTTTTACATAAAAAGACTGATTCGTTTCATGCTGAATATAAATAAAATGATTTTGCTGCGCTTTTAAACTAGGCAACAAAAAAACAAAAAACAAAAAAAATACAACTGTTGAATACTTCATGCGATGGTTAACTTAGATGACAAAAATACTCATTATAGCAATGGTTTTACCATTTATCATAAAAATGATTGTGCTTTAATAAAAGTCCCACTAATTTTACAATAAATACTTTTTTATGAAGCAATTAATACTATTAACAACCCTGATTATTGGAATAGGACTTAGCAATGCTGAATCACAAAAAATAGCGGTGGATAGTTCTTGGAAAAAGATTTATCGAGAAAGCTATCCAAAAACAAATGAACTTGTTCACACCAAACTAGAGGTGAAATTTGATTTCTCCAAATCATGGATGTACGGCAATGCAACGATTACGCTTCAACCCCACTTTTATTCTACCGATTCATTAACATTAGATGCAAAGGGGATGGAAATTAAAGAAGTTGCTATTGTAAAAGGGGCTGTTAAATCCCAATTGAAATACCAATATGATGGACTTCAACTGTTCATCAAATTGGATAAAATGTACAAAGGAGCAGAAAAATATACTATTTTCATTGACTATATATCCAAGCCTGACGAGCTAAAAGTTGAAGGTAGTGCAGCAATCACCAATGCCAAAGGCTTATACTTCATCAATCCTTTAGGCGAAGACAAAGAAAAACCAATCCAAATATGGACACAAGGTGAAACAGAAGCCAACAGCGTTTGGATGCCCACAATCGACAAGTCTAACCAAAAGTCTACCGAAGAGATTTACCTTACAGTCCCTTCAAAATATGTAACACTTAGCAATGGGAAATTAATCAGTCAAAAGAAAAATATAGATGGTACCCGCACTGATTATTGGAAAATGGATTTACCGCATGCCCCTTACTTATTTTTCATGGGTGTTGGAGATTTCACAATTATAAAAGATTCTTATAAAGGAAAAGAGGTAAGTTATTATGTTGAAAAGAAAGAGGCGCGCTATGCAAAAGAGGTATTTGGTAATACTCCTAAAATGATTCAGTTTTTTTCTAACAAACTTGGGGTTGAATACCCTTGGGCAAAATATTCCCAGATTGTAGGTAGAGATTATGTAAGTGGAGCGATGGAAAACACAACTGCTACACTTCATCAAGAAAGCGCCTATCAAAATTCAAGACAATTAAAAGACGGTAACATTTGGGAAGAAACTATTGCCCATGAATTGTTTCACCAATGGTTTGGCGATTTGGTAACAGCCGAAAGCTGGAGTAACCTTACTTTAAATGAAAGCTTTGCCAATTACAGCGAATATTTATGGGATGAATTTAAATATGGAAAAGATTCAGCTGACGAACATAACCAAGACAACCTAATTGGATATCTACAAAGCGGAAGTGAAAATAAGGACCTCGTCCGCTTTAAATATGCAGACAAAGAGGATATGTTTGATGGAGTCAGCTATAATAAAGGAGGGCGAATATTGCATATGCTGCGCAACTATGTTGGAGAGGAAGCTTTTTTTAAATCGCTCAATAATTATTTAACCACTAATAAATTCAAAGCAGGTGAAGCAAGCCATCTGAGACTTGCCTTTGAGGAGGTAACAGGAAAAGACATGAATTGGTTTTGGAATCAATGGTATTATGGAAGCGGGCACCCGAAGGTAGAAATCAATTATAATTACAATCAAGCCGCTTCAAAAGTATCCGTTTATATTAAACAAACTCAGGTAGGAGAAAAAGTTTTCCAACTGCCCCTTTCTATTGATGTATACTCCGGGAAGAATAAAAAACGCTACCTAGTATGGATGAAAAACAAATCGGATAGTTTCACTTTTAGTAGCAACACAAAACCCAATTTGGTAAATGTAGATGCGGATAAAATTTTACTATGGGAAAAATTAGACAACAAATCATCCGATGAATTCATTTTTCAATATCTAAATACTCCCAATTATTTAGATAGAAAAGAGGCGCTAGATTATTTTAGCAAAAAGAATATGCAGGAATTAAAACTTGGTTTAATGGATCGATATGCTGGTTTAAGAAAACTTAGTATTGATAATTTAGCAAAATCGAAATTTGCATTAGACAAAAAAATTATCGATGACATAGAGGTGATTGCCGAAAAAGAAAGCAATAAAAAAACAAAGGCTGCTGCACTTCTTTTTTTAGCAAACACCAAGGATCCGCAATATCTATCACTTTATAATAAATTTATAGAAGATTCCTCCTATAGTGTGGCAGGCGCTGCCCTTAAGGGTTTAAGTTTATTAGCCCCTTCTAAAGCATATGAAATTGCAAAAAAATACAGTTCAGATGCAAAAGATTTATTGGGAGAGGTGGTTAGTGATATATTAATCGAATATGGAACAGAGAATGATTTTGAATTTATATCAAAACTATACAATGATGCGCCGCCTAGTCAGGAAAAACTTCAGATGACAGATGGATTTTGTAATTACTTAGCAAAAATATCCGACACAAAAAAGATAAAAAAGGGGATTGATTATATCATAGCATTCAGAAATTTTATTCCCGAGCAATACAGGACTTTTTTAGATACTAATTTTAAAGCTGGACTTGAAAAAGTTTCAAAATCAAAACCTATTGAAGTTGCTGATTATATCGAGAAGGTATTTAAATAAATCACAGGCAATGATTTATAAAAAAAGTCCCAGCCTAAAATTACAGCTGGGACTTTTTTTATACGTTTACTATTTTACCAACTTCCACTACTACCACCTCCTCCAAAACTTCCACCTCCAAAACCACCGAATCCTCCAGAGCTAGATCCACCATCTCCGCCGCCGCCAAGTGCACTACCCAAAAGAAATGCGCCTCCATTACTCATTAATGAGCCACCGCCACCTCTCCTACCTTTAATAGTTCCTACTATTAGGAAGATAATAAAAATTAATAAGATAATTTTTCCAATTGGTCCCAATTGCTTTTGCTTAGAATACTTGGCATCTACCTTATACTCTCCTTTGGTAGCCTTGATAATAGCATCAGTCCCTTCCTCTATCCCACGATAATAATCGTTTCCCTTAAAATTCGGTACAATTAATTCTTCAATTATATGCTTACAAGTAACATCTGGTAAAGCTCCTTCAACGCCATAACCTGTTGAAATATTTAACTTTCGATCATCTTTAGAAATTAGTAAAACAACTCCATTACTAAATTCTTTACCTCCTACACCCCATGCCCTTCCCAATTTAACTCCATAATCTGCAATTTCAAAATCTCCAATATTGGGTACAATTACTACTACAATTTGAGTAGATGTACTGTCATTAAATTGGACTAGCTTATTCTCTAAAGCACGCTTTTGATCACTTGTTAATACTCCTGTAAAATCATTCACCAGTTGTTGAGTACCAGTTGGAGGATTTAGTAAATCTTTTGCATTGAAGGTGCTTTGAGCAAAAGCAACACTACAGATTGTGAAAAATAAAAATAAACAGGCGATTTTTTTCATGTAGGATTATTCTATTTTACTTCTATACTTTTATTTTCCAAAAATAATTTCATCTGATAGTTCATTTTTATCAGTGGATGCATCATAAGGGAATGTATCCTTTAGTGTTTGACCAACTTGAAGTATACATTGCTCTATTCCAACAGCAATTTCCTGCTTTGAAAATTGACCAATCATATTTTGAACTGCATTCTGCCAGTATTGTGTTCCTACTTTTTGGTGAATTCCTTCATCACCAAACAAAGCCAGCTCACGATCTTTTAGAGCAATATATAAAAGCACTCCGTTTCGGTCAACAGTATTTTCCATTTTTGATTGAAAAAATATCTCTGCTGCTCTTTGCAATGGATCCATGTATGGATTTTTACTTTCAACATATAGTCTGATTTCTCCACTAGTAGACTTTTCTGCCGAGGAAATTGCAGCGACTATCCGAGCCTGGTCTTGCTCAGAAAAAAATGCTTTCTTTTTAAAAAATGAAAATAATCCCAAAATGAAATGTTTTTATTATTTACTAAAATCTACTTTGGTATCTTCAGCTCCAGCAGCTGCTTCGTAATTTTTTTTCTGTGTGTAACCAAACATTCCCGCAATTAGGTTGCTCGGAAAACGGATGATCTTTGTATTGAAATCAGTAATGGCAGTATTCCAATCACCCAATGCAACAGTTACACGGTTTTCAGTTCCTTCAATTTGAGCTTGTAAATCTCTATACAAACCAGTTGCCTGTAAAGTAGGATAAGACTCAACATTGATACTCAATGCAGCACGTCCAATTGAATTCAATTGCTTGTCTGCTTCTGCTACCTGTTGTGGGTTGGATTCAGGAGAGATATTGGGCACCCTTGAACGCATCTGAATAATTTTAATTAAAGTAGTGTCTTCATTGCGTGCAGCGCCTTTAATTGTATTTACTATATTCTCATACAATTTTGCCTTTCTATTATATTGAGTCTGCACTTGTCCCCATTTACCATTGATACCAATTTCTGAGGTTGCCATGCCATTGCGTGCACTAATTACCCAAATTACAATAATAGCTACCACGCCTAAAATAATAAGTCCAGTCCGTTTCATAAGTTTAAAGTTTTAATGTTAAGAATTTCTTATTCAATTTATCCCTCTATGGAGATTTAAAATAATTCTAAAAAAGATTTGATAAAAATTAAAATTAGTTCATAAGACTAACAAATTTCAATAATTTTTAAAAAAGTAACAATTTTTTATCTAAATCTATTACTGAATAGCTGCTATACCCGGCAGTACCTTTCCTTCAAAATATTCAAGCATTGCTCCTCCACCAGTACTAACATAACTCACTTTATCAGCTAATTTAAATTGATTTACTGCTGCCACACTATCACCACCACCCACCAAACTGAATGCCCCTTTAACCGTGGCCGCAGCTACTGCCAATGCAACTGACTTCGTGCCATTTTGAAATTTTTCCATTTCAAAAACTCCCATTGGGCCATTCCATAGTATAGTTTTTGATCGTTGAATTACCTCAGTAAACATTTCGACTGCCTTTGGACCAATATCTAAACCCATCCATCCAGAAGGAATTGAATCACTAGAAAGCACTTGAGTAGCTGCATCAGCGGCAAACTTGTCAGCAACAATTGAATCCTCTGGTAAATGAATCTTTACATTTTTTTGCTTTGCCATTTCTAAAATATCAAGAGCAGTCTGCAATCGATCATCTTCGCAAAGAGAATTGCCAATTTGACCCCCAAGCGCTTTTAAAAAAGTATACGCCATTCCTCCTCCAATAATGATATCAGTCGCTCTTTCCAATAAATTTTCAATGATTAAAATTTTATCTGAAACCTTTGCTCCACCTATAATTGCTACAAAAGGTTTTTCGGAATGATGCAAAACTTTTTCTGCACTAATCACCTCAGCTTCCATTAGTAATCCAAATATTTTCTTATCTGAAGCAAAATACTTTGCAATAACTGCAGTAGAAGCATGGGCCCTGTGAGCAGTTCCAAATGCATCGTTCACATATACATCTCCTAATTTGCTCAATTTCTCTGCAAATGCTTCATCACCCTTTTCTTCCTCCTTATAAAATCGAAGATTTTCAAGCAATAATACTTCCCCAGCTTTTAATTCCTTTGCCAATAGATATGCTTGTTCCCCAATACAATCCTCTGCAAAAAAAACGCTGGTGTTTGAAGTCTCATTAGCGTTCAATAAAACGCTGGTGTTTGAAGTCTCATTAGCGTTCAATAAGGTTTCCAAATGCTTCACCAAATGCTTCAAGGAATATTTATCCGTTGGCCCTTCTTTTGGTCTTCCAAAATGACTCATCAATATAACACTTCCACCATCGCTCAATATTTTTTTTATCGTTGGAATAGTGGAAGACATTCTGGTGTCATCTGTAATATTATATTCAGCATCCAAGGGAACATTGAAGTCTACTCTTACCAAGGCTCTTAAACCCTTAAAATTAAAATTGGAAAATTTACTACTCATAATAATTATTGTCCCTTGAAATGGAACTGATTTTTAAGTTTGTTGCAATTAAGTAAGGCCCCCAAAAGAGAGCCTTATTTATTAAAATATTGAAAAGAACTGGTTGATTAGGGTATAATACTCCGATTCTAATTTTTGATTTTTAAAACTAATTAACCAAATAGAATTCGAAACAATATTATCCGAAATTCAAATTTTATTAACCAATAAATTATTTACTCATAAGGCCTGCAAAATAATTTACAGTTCTAACCAATTGAGAAACATAACTCATTTCATTGTCATACCAACTAACTGTTTTTACCAATTGCTTGTCGCCAACAGACATTACTTTGGTTTGAGTTGCATCAAAAAGAGAACCGAAATTAGTACCAATTACGTCTGAACTTACTATTTCATCTTCAGTATAACCAAAGCTTTCGTTGCTTGCTGCTTTCATAGCTGCATTTACTTGTTCCATAGTAACCGTCTTTTCTAGAATGCTTGTCAATTCAGTAAGAGATCCAGTTATTACTGGAACCCTTTGAGCATTTCCATCTAATTTTCCTTTTAATTCAGGCAATACTAGGCCAATTGCTTTTGCAGCACCAGTACTATTAGGAACTATATTAGCAGCAGCAGCTCTTGCTCTACGCAAGTCATTTTTAGGATGAGGAGCATCCAATGTATTCTGATCGTTGGTGTAAGCATGAATGGTAGTCATGATAGCAGTTGCTATTCCAAACTGATCATTCAAAACTTTAGCCATTGGTGCAAGACAGTTGGTTGTACAACTTGCACAACTGATGATAGTCTCGCTACCATCTAAAATTGTATGATTTACATTAAAGACCACCGTTTTTAAATCTCCTGTTGCTGGAGCTGAAATAACCACTCTTTTTGCACCTGCTGTAATATGAGCTTCTGCTTTGGCTTTGTCAGTGAAGAAACCTGTACTTTCAATTACTACATCTACTTGGTGAGTACCCCATGGAATTTGTGCAGGATCTTTTTGAGCATATATTTTTACTTCATGGCCATTCACTATAATTGAATTTTCAGTAGCAGTTACCTCCTGTCCAAAACGACCCTGAGCACTATCATATTTTAATAAATGTGCCAATACTGCAGGACTAGTTAGATCATTGATGGCTACGACATCAATACCTTGCATATTATAAATCTGGCGAAATACTAAACGACCAATACGTCCGAACCCATTGATGGCAACTTTTACTGTACTCATATTTGAAAAAATTTTATTTGTTTTAAACTTTGCAAATGTAACAAAAATGCTACAAAAAAAAGCCCGAATTTTCGAGCTTTCTAAAACAACCTATTACTTATTGCTATTAAACCCATGTAACAAAAGAAAGGATCCCTCAAATTTTACACTATTAATAACTAAAAATGATGATAAGTTAACAATCAGTATTAATCAATTGTAAATATCTTTTCTTCAATTGGCTTATTCACCTCAATAGTTTTGAATACGATTCTTCCCGCTTCAATTGTTTGAACATATGGAAATACATACCCATCATCTGTCTTCTTATAATCACTGTAAGAAACTTCAATATCTACTTCTCCTGAAGCAGTGCTTCCTTTACCAATCATCTTAACTCGATAGTAGGTTTTGGCATCAATAAATAAAGTATACACTTTTCCTATTTTGCTTGTAACCTTCAATTTAAAACACTCTGCACCTGAAAGTTTTTCTTTTCCCAATAATTCTACCTGATTTCCTTTTTCTTTGTAATTTACAAGCAAGCCCTGTAAATCCAAGGACGCTTGAGCATATTTTAATTGTTCTTGGGAAATCTCTTCGGGACTGGTTTGTCCTCTAAACGGCATAAAGTCCCATCCCTTTTTGGTATTCACTACTTGAAAACCCTCTCCCATTCCTGGGACAGAAATATCATTGCGAGTGCCTACACCATTCACCGCAGTAACGGTTACTCCTACCTCATAACCTTGCACATCAAGACTACCAACCATTTTGACTGATTTTAAGGACAACAACTTTTCCTTGCCTCCATTGGCAATTTCATAATTGTTAACAACTTCATCCAAAGTTTGTGCCTTCATCGACTGGGTGCTTATGAAAGCTGCCATCGCGAATAGGCCAATAGTTAATTTTTTCATACTAGTTTATTATTGATTTTAAAGGTTTACATAAGATTGAATAAAACGCCAGATTTAGCGATACTTAAAAAAAATTCTACGGCGATCATACATATTTCTAGATCATATTCATCTAACAAGGCAATATCCGATTTTGTTTCTAATTGTATTTAATTAACAAAAAAATAAAAAAGAATTAACATTTAATAAAATGGTTTAAGCTTTCTAAATTGTTAACCAGGATAATCAAAAACCCTTCCTGTTTATTATTAAGTACATTTAAAATAACCAACGACTTCCTAAAAAAAGTTATTTTTCAACATTTTTTTATTTTGGAAATAGACATTAAAATTAAAAGAAGCTATAATACCTAAGCCAATTTAAATTTCATAATTAATACCCTCATTAGATTGAAAATGAAGTTAGTGCAATTTCAATCAATTGATTCGAGCAAACGGACTTATATTTGTTTCAATTATATTATTTAAAATGTCAAAGAAGATAAGTGGAAATATTGTAGACCTTTTCGACGAAAATATTTTTTTTGGTGAGATCGAAATTGATCAAAAAAAAATTGTATCAATAAAGAAAACTGAATCATCAATCAAAATACAAACTGCATTTATTATTCCTGGTTTTATTGATAGCCATGTTCACATAGAAAGCTCAATGCTGGCGCCCAGTGAATTTGCTAAACTAGCAGTTGTACATGGCACTGTTGCAACTGTGAGTGATCCCCATGAAATTGCCAATGTTTGCGGAATGGAGGGTGTAGAGTTTATGGTTTCCAATGGCAATACTGTTCCTTTTAAATTTCATTTTGGCGCACCTAGTTGCGTACCTGCAACTAATTTTGAGACGGCGGGTGCTGTACTAACCTCAGAAGAGGTAGATACCCTTCTACAAAAAAAGGAAATTAAGTACTTAAGTGAAATGATGAATTTTCCTGGTGTTTTAATGGGAGATAAAGAAGTGCTAAAAAAAATTGCCTCTGCAAAAAAATACAATAAACCAATTGATGGGCATGCACCTGGTCTTAGGGGACAAGACGCTTTAAATTATATTAATGCGGGTATCAGTACCGACCATGAATGTTTTACAGAGGCCGAAGCTTTGGAAAAATTAAAGTATGGCATGAAGATATTAATTAGAGAAGGAAGTGCTGCTAAAAATTTTGATGCCCTAATTAATTTATTAAATGAGTTTCCAGATGAAATAATGTTTTGCAGTGATGACAAGCATCCCGATAGTTTGGTGGAAGGACATATCAACCTTCTTTGCGCAAGAGCCATCGCAAAAGGTATCGATCCATTAAAGGTTTTAAAAGCAGCATGCATCAATCCAGCTCTACATTATAAAATGGACCTTGGTCTACTAAGAGTTAATGATGCTGCCGACTTTGTAGTTGTAGGAGATTTGATCAATTTTCGAGTATTACAAACTTATATTGATGGTGAATTGGTTGCAGAAAATGGCAAGTCTTTCATCAATGGCAATGTATCAAAACCAATCAACAATTTCAATTGCTTAGAACAATCTGTAAAGGACTTTTCTATTAAACATGAAAATGAAAATAAAATTTTAGTAATTGAAGCATTAGAAGGACAATTGATTACCAATCAACTTTTGGTGTCGCCTAAAATTAAAGCAGGCGAAATTGTAAGCGATGTCGACAATGACATTTTGAAATTAGTAGTAATCAATCGATACACCAAAGCACCTATATCAAAGGCATTTGTAAAAAATTTTGGATTAAAACAGGGAGCCATTGCTTCTACTGTTGCTCATGATAGTCATAATATCATTGCGGTAGGAATTGACGATGAAAGTATTTGTAAAGCAGTAAACCTAGTAATCAAATCAAAAGGAGGAGTTAGCTGTGTTTCTTCTCAAACAGAAATGATTTTAGCTTTGCCTATTGCTGGTTTGATGAGTAGTGAAGATGGTTATCGAGTTGCCGACTCCTATATTGCAATTGATAAAATGGCAAAAAATGAGTTGGGATCAACATTAGAAGCCCCCTTCATGACTTTATCTTTTATGGCGCTTTTAGTAATACCTCATATCAAACTTAGTGATCTCGGACTTTTTGATGGAGATCATTTTAAGTTTTTTAGTAAATTGTAAAAAATGTACAAGTAAAAAAATTGCTACTAAATTCTTCAACAATATGATTATTAATTTAAGCGAACAACATTCATTGGTGAGCAATTGGATTGCAGAGTTAAGAGACCAAGATATCCAATCTGATCAAATGCGTTTTAGAAGAAATCTAGAACGAATAGGAGAAGTAGCCGCATACGAAATCAGTAAAAAATTATCTTGGAAAAATAAAGATGTTACAACTCCATTGGGAATAGCCAGCTGTAACGTGCTGCAGTTTCAACCTATATTAGCCACCATACTTAGAGCTGGGCTTGGTATGCACAATGGGTTATTGAATTATTTTGACAAGGCCGAAAATGCATTTATAAGTGCATACCGCAAACATAATTCTGATGGGAGTTTCGAAATAAAACTTGAGTACATGAGTTGCCCAGTGATAGAAGATAAAGTGGTAATTATTAGCGACCCAATGATTGCAACTGGTGCATCCCTTGTAAAAGTGATTCAATATTTAAAAAATGAAGGGAATATAAAAGAGCTTCACATTGTGTGTGCCATTGCCTGTAATGTTGGCCTTGAATATGTTTTAAAGGCTCATAGCAATGCGACCATTTGGTGTGGTGATATAGATGACGAACTAACAGCTAAGGGTTATATTGTTCCGGGTTTAGGAGATGCAGGTGACCTTGCATTTGGACAAAAAATACAATCCTAGAAAAGAGTTGAATCTTACATATTATTTTTTTTATCTTTTTATAAACAAAATATTACCATACACTAAACTAATAGGAAGTATTTTTTGTAAAATAATAGACCGAACTTGCAGTTAAGAATTTAAATTCGTAAAATATTGTAAGAGAAATCATTTACCACCCATTAAATGAAGAGAAAATTAACCATATTATTAGGAGCTATGCTACTTTTTATTTTTGTAAAAGGGCAGGATCCTCATTTTTCTCAATTTTTCGCTTCTCCTCTCACCCTCAACCCAGCTTTTACAGGAAAATTTGATGGAGACATCAGAATGACTGCCATTCATCGTGATCAATGGCCTTCTATACCCAAAGCTTATGTAACCACTGGAGCTTCTGCTGATTTCAATATGTTGCAAAATAAAATCGGTGAAGGTGATATTTTTGGAATTGGATTTTCTGCATTAAGCGACCAGAGTGCAGATGCCGCTCTAAAACTCAATTATGGCTCATTGTCACTAAGCTACCATAAGTCATTGGATGAAAATGGATACAATACGCTAGGAGCAGGTTTTCAGACTACCTACAGCAGTACGATACTTGACTTTAATAAATTAACATTTGAGGACCAACTAACACAAAATGGTTTTACTGGTTCTACTGCAGAAAGATTAAACAATGGAGATACACACAATTACCTAGATGTAAATGCTGGTATTTTATATTCTGGATCAAGCACTGGTTCAAATAATTATTATTTGGGTGCTTCCATCTATCATATCAATAGACCTAATCTAAGTTTTATCGATAAAGTATGGAATCTCTCCTCTAGAGTTACGATCCATGGAGGTTATTCTTTTCCCTTAAACGACCAACTATCCTTAAATGCTTCTGTAATCCACCAGATTCAAAATAATGCCAGTGAAACATTGGCGGGGGCTGCAATATCTGCTAACTTAAATGGAGAATCTGACCATCCTAGCAATTTATATTTTGGAACCTGGATTCGAATGAATGATGCGCTCATACCCTATTTAGGCATTGAAATAAAAGGTCTAAGAATTGGTGCTAGTTATGATATTAACACATCTAGCCTTAAGGCAGCCACCGTAAGTAGGGGTGGCTCAGAGTTTTCCTTAATCTATATTAAGAAAACGAGTCAAACAAAAGGTATTCCCTGCCCAAAATTTTAATCAATTTTTGAAACAATTCTAACATTGTTTAATATTAAATGCAACAAATCGTTAACTGATTCAACTAAATTGTATTTTAGTATCTCAATCAAATAGGTATTTTAATAGAATAACTTATTGTTTGCCACTCAATAAATTTAAAAATAGACGAATAATTTATTACTAAGTCTATTTCAAATGAACTTTAAAAAAGCTTAGCCCATCGAATGTTAAAAGATATTATTATAGCCTTTCAGTCTTATTACCTGGCACATATGTTCATCATCAAGCATCGCCTTTGGAAATGGATTTTAATACCTGGTATTATCTATTCTTTGTTGTTCGGAGCTGGTATTTACTTATTTTGGATTAGCAGTGGAAATGCGATCGACCTTCTTTTTTCACTAACTGGCTTAAAAAAATGGATGTTTACCCTGGAAGAAAGCTGGCTTAAATTTCTATTTATTTTTGGGCAGGTAATTCTTCAATTGGTATTGATGTTATTTTATTTTTCTTTATTTAAATATATTTTTTTAATCATCGGGTCTCCTGTTTTTTCCTACCTAAGTGAAAAGACGGGAGCAATCATGGAGAATAAAGAATTTCCATTTAGTTTCAATCAACTATTAAAGGATATTGCTAGAAGTGTGAAACTGGTATTGCGTAATTCTTTGTGGCAAACCGTTTACATTTTATCAATCTTAATTTTATCATTCATTCCTTTCATTGGATGGTTTACACCATTTTTTGCGATATTGATTGAAGCTTACTACCTAGGATTTTCAATGCTAGATTACAGTTGCGAAAGAAATAAATTATCTGCCTCTCAAAGTATTGCATTCATCAGCGATCACAAAGGATTGGCTATTGGAAATGGAATCGTATTTTACCTAATGCATCTTTTTGTTGGAGTTGGTTGGATACTAGCACCTAGTTATTCAGTTATCGCTGCTACTATTAGCTTGTATAAAACACGTAAATAAATTACTAATCTTCCAAGGACAATAAAAAATACCTCCATCAATCGAAATATCCAATCATTTACATTTCAATAAAAGAAGCATACTATGAGTAAAGTGTACTTAGTACCCTCTGTTTTAGATGAGTTGGCACTTCAAACGATTCCAACTTATTTAATAGATTCAGTAAAAGATTGCCAGGTAATTTTTGCAGAAAATGAACGTACCACTCGACGATTTTTAAAAAGCATTTGCAAGGATATTGTAATAGACGATTTTGAATGGTTCACTATTCACAAGGCTGAAGAAGAACAAAAAATCAGCTTCCGGCAAAAAATAAAAGAAGGGAAAAATATTGCAATTATAAGCGAAGCTGGTTGCCCTGGAATTGCTGACCCTGGACAAATACTCGTTGAACTTGCTCAGCAATTAAATATTACTGTAAAGCCTCTGGTAGGTCCAAGCTCCATTCTATTGGCACTAATGGCTAGTGGGATGAACGGCCAACAATTTGAATTTGTAGGATATCTTCCAATTGATAACAACGAGCGCATAAAAACTATCAAGGAAATAGAATCTTCTTCAGCAAAAAAAAATAGTACCGAAATATTTATTGAAACTCCCTACAGGAACAATCAATTAATAGAAACGCTGTTAAAAACTTGTAAGGCTACTACAAAGATTTGCATAGCTGCGGAGCTAACGGGTACCAATGAATTTGTAAAAACTAAAACAGTAGCTGATTGGCAAAAAGAAAAAATTGACTTTCATAAAAAACCAGTCATATTTCTATTACATGCCTAATAAATTATTATTTTATATTTGACTGGTCAGTAACCCCATCTACTAAATACTCACTATCACCTCGCCAACAGATAGAATTGTTTTTTTGTACATAATGAAGTTTCACTTGTTTTCCCTCATAATTTTGAAGAATAGTAGCAATGCTGTCACTCGGTACTGAAAAATAAAATTTTTCGGAAGCCAATGCGATATTATTGGAAGAAACTATACTACTCAACACCAACTCACCTTCATAGGTTTTAAAAAAATTTCCTCTCAAAGATAATTTTTGAATTAACCCTGTTCGATATCCCTCACTAAATGTAAAATAGTATTTCCAATAACCAACTATTGACAATCCAATTGTCAAACAAAAAAAAATTGAATACAGGATTTTTTTATAGCCAGGCATTTTTCTTTTTTAGGTTTTAAATAAAGTTCTTTATTGCCAATTAAACAGATAACCTTATAATCCATATTTGTCAACCAAATAGATAAGAGCTGCCATATTCAAGGCCCCCATATGAAGTTCTCTTCGACTTACATTTTCAAAAACATCTGTAGCGGCATGGTGAACATCAAAGTATCGTTGACTATCTGGCCTAAGTCCAGCCAATGCAGCACCGGTAACTTTTAAAGGGCCAACATCTGAACCACTTCCGGAGGCTGAAAAATCATACACTCCATAAGGATAAAATAAGTTTTTCCATTGCTTAATCTTATTAATCTGCCCTTCACTCATTTCAAGAGAAAACCCTCGTGGAGAAAAACCACCTGCATCACTTTCTAAAGCAAAAAAATGATTCTCCTTATTTAATAGCGCCAATTCAAGATACTTATCGCCCCCTCTTCCTCCATTTTCTTCATTCATAAACATTACCGCACGGACAGTCCTAATTGGACGAATACCAGTAGCCTTAAAAACTCTAATTACTTCAATGCTCTGCACACATCCAGCTCCATCATCCTGAGCACCTTCAGCAAGATCCCAACTATCCAAATGACCGCCGACAGTAATAATTTCCTTTGGTAGCGTACTACCTCTAATTTCTCCAACCACATTAAATGATGGTTCATCAGGCAACATCGTACAGGTATTTTTAAAATAAGCAGTCAATGTTTGACCCTTCGTTAATTGCTTACTCAGCCAAATAGCATTATTGGTGCTAATAGCCAAAGCAGGTATTTTAGGAAAAGAATCGTTGTAGATAGTAACACCGGTGTGAGGATAGTCGTCGAAATTACTTGCCAATGACCGAACAAGTACTCCTACAGCACCATAACTTGCAGCCAAAGATGGACCTGCCGTTCTAGAAGGACCACTCTGTCCGTAGGCATTAAAAGTAGCAATAAAAGTAGGGTTCATTTCGAAATTAAAGAAAACAATTTTTCCTTTTACACCCGTTTTGCCCAATTGTTTTAATTCTGCAAAATTATTTACCTGAACGATTGGAGCAGAGATTCCTTTCAGTCCTGTACCTTCTGAATTACCGAGAGAACAAAGATTTAATTGATATTTAGATCCATTGGGGAGATTAACATATCCTACCTCTTTTACCCCTCTAACCCAATGGGGAACCATACAAGGCTGGAGGTAAACCGTATCTGCTCCGGCATCTTTTAACATTTTTGCAGTTGCCTCTACTGCTTTTTGAGCTTGTATCGAACCGCTTAACCTAGGTCCAATTTTTTTGCAAATCTGCCGAAGATTTTCATAGGCTGTTCCATGAATCAATACATTATCTGCAATATTTTTAATAGTCATTGAGTCTTCTTTTTGGGCAGCAGCACCCAAAGAAAGTAAAACAGTAAATACTAGCGTGATTGTTTTTTGTATCATATATGATATTGAGTTAACAAATTTGATAATTCAAATGTAATACTTAATTAAAATACCGACCATAATAAATCGGTAACTTGCAATTGCTTTCTTCTATCAATTAGCATCAAATACCACAATCTAAGGTGCTAAATTAATTGGTTCTAAAGCAGACTATCATGAAATGTCTAATGAGATTTTACTTAGGCTTCTTCTTGATTAACTATATATAAAATAAATTGTATGAACATAGCAATTGTTTGTTATCCCACCTTTGGGGGCAGTGGAGTACTAGCTACAGAATTAGGAAAAGCCCTTGCTGATAAAGGACACCAGATACACTTCATTACCTATCAACAACCCGTTAGGTTAAGTCATTTTCACGGTAATATTTTTTATCACGAAGTAAGGGTTCCCACCTATCCGTTATTTGACTACCCTCCCTATGAAACGGCTTTGTCTAGCATGATGGTGGATGTAATTACAAATAACAACATTCAATTACTTCATGTTCACTATGCAATACCACATGCTTCAGCAGCGTACGTAGCAAAACAAATTTTAGCCAAGCAGGGCATTCAAATTCCAGTAATAACTACTTTGCATGGCACTGATATAACCCTAATAGGCAGGGATAAAACCTATCGACCAGTAGTTACCTTTTCAATGAATGAAAGTGATATTCTAACTGCTGTGTCCGACAATCTCAAAGCAGAAACCTATAAAAATTTTGATATAGAAAAAGAAATTGAAGTGATACACAATTTCGTTGACGTAACCCGTTTTAATAAGAAACCAATCGAAGAGTTTAAAAAATTAATTGCACCGAATGGAGAAAAAATTATTGTTCATGCAAGTAATTTTAGAAAAGTAAAGCGTGTGGAAGATGTAGTAAAAACTTTTTTTCTAATCAATGAAAAAATTCCTGCTAAGTTATTATTGTTGGGTGATGGACCCGAACGTTCGCTTATAGAAGCTGAAGCAAGAAAAAGTAACTCATTTGAAAATATTAAATTTTTAGGCAAACAGGAACAAATGGAAGATATTTTACCTGTAGCCGATCTTTTTTTATTGACGAGTGAATATGAAAGCTTTGGTCTTGCTGCATTGGAAGCATTGGCTGCAGAAGTACCTGTAATATCAACCAACGCAGGTGGATTACCCGAAATAATTATTAATGGAAATTGTGGCTTTATGAGTGATATAGGTGATGTAGAGGATATGAGTAAAAATGCATTGTTCATTTTACAGAACAAAGAAACGCATGATCGCTTTAAAGCCAATGCGCTGATTCAGGCTAAAAAATTCGATATTGAAAATATAGTTCCAAAATATGAAGCGTTGTATCAGCGTTTAATTAATTAATCATCTTCGTCTAAGCCAGCCCTCAGGATTCAGATTACTTTTTTCATTGCTAATAATGAGATCAATGGACCCAATTCCCTCATCATTGGGTGCAACTTTTCCAACTACCTGGCCTGTTCGAATACCTTGACCACGAGAAAGATGAACACCAGATAAATTACTGTAGGTAGTGAAATACGCTCCATGTTTAATAATAACAACCTGCATATTTTCAATATTAGTAACAGAAGAAACTTCTCCATCAAATAACGCTTTCACCGATGTCCCAATTTCACTTCCTATAGTGATGCCAGGATTGTCAACGATTACTCCAATATCAAGTTTTTGAGGACCAAATCGCATCATCATATAGCCTTTGTCCACCGGCCATGGCAATGTCCCTTTGTTGCTTATGAAATTTGCATTCAACTTAACTTCCGCATCATTACCTAACAAAATACTTTCTTGTCTAACAGAGGTTGGCAAAGCTTTTTCGGGTTTTAGTGGAGCTGGTTTTGCAGCTGTAGCATTTCCTTTTTCAACAGCTGCCTTATTTTTTTCTGCAGCCTTTTCAGCTGCATCACGCTTTGCCTTTTCTTCCAATGCTTTAGCCAAGGCCTCTTTTCTTGCCATTTCTTGAGCCCTTTTAATAGCAGCTGCTATGGCATTGCTCACCTTTTGCATTTGCTTTTTCTTAGCTGCAATCTGATTGTTTAATTCCTTGCCCTGTTCCTTAAGCTTTTTTACAATTTGATTTTTTTCCTGTTGCTGTGTTTCTAGAATAGACAATTCCTTGCTTTGTGTTTGCAATACCTGCCCCTTCTTAACCTTATTTCCTGTCAACTCCTCAATGTGCTGATTCAACAGCACTTTGGTTCGCAAAATATTATCCCCTTGTAATTCTCGGTAATTTCTGTAGCTCTTTAAATAAGTGACCCTTTTAATCGCATCATTGAAACTAGACGCTGAAAAAATGAAATTTAAAAAATCGGAATTACTTCTGTTCTTATAAGCATACAACATGCTTTTACCATATTCCTGTTTAAGGGTATCCAATAAAACTTGTAGCCTATTGATATCTCTTTGAGATTTATAAATTGAATTGTCAAGTAAATTAATGTCCTTACTGATATTGTCAATAATATTTTCTTGCAAATTCAACTTACGATTGATAAGAGAAAGTTGCCCTAAACTTTCTTTGGTATTTTTATTGTTTTTATCCAACAACTCTTGGGTTTGCTCAATTTCCCTTTTCAATTCCAATCTTTGTTTTTCCAACTCCTGTTGTGCAGTAGACTGTGCCAATGAAGAGTACCCCATAATAAAAGAGAGCAACAAGAAAAAAAAACTTTTAATCATATTCAAATTTTACGAGAATAACAAAAATAAACAAGTTGGCTATTTCATTGCTCCTCTGGTCACCAAAAAGTTAAACCAGTTTAAATTATAAAACTATTAACTCTCAATTAACCGCCTGTACTACTTTCTGGTATAATTAGCGGGGATATTGAAAATAATTACAAGCTCTTTATTAAATTCATATTGTTTGAAATTTAGTTGAACATCTAGCTTGTTTTTTTCTGAAACGATAATTTCTCTAAAAGTTGAAAAATTAACACCATTGTTGTTTGCATAATCACCATAAGTAATGTCAGCAGTTCTATTTCTAACAATATTAACATCATCTAATTTACTATGAATTAATAAATGATCTGACTTGTTAAGCGTTAGTAAATGCTTGAAATATTTTCCAAGAGTTGCGAGTAATATTTTTGACTCAGTTTCTTTAAAAGAAATTACATTGTCATCTAAAAAAATCGGGTTACCAATCAATAGATTTTGAAGTGTTTTAAAATCAAATGGTATTTCAGTCACTTCCTGTAAAAAGTCAATTGACCTCAGCTTTACTTCTTTGTTGATTTTATCCAAAACAAAAACACTGTCTTTTTTTATTAAAATTCTAAAAGCCTCTACATTGAAAATTGTTGCATATCCTGAAATCCAAATTAGGCTATCTTTCAAAGCACGCACATAAGCTGTTATGTTGGGCTGCTTTCCATTTGCATCTTCATATTCAACTTTGATTTTTGCAGAAAAAGTTTTAAAGTCAATTTTTTTGCTATTCACCTCCTCAAAAGCATTCTTGACTAATAAAATTGAATCTTCGTTTACTGGTTGAGTAATATTTATTGAGGTGCTATCTTTTTTATCAACGGCTGCCTGTATTTTTTTTGCGGTCTTGCAACCAACAGAAGCAATCACAAGCAGCGTTGTGAAAAGTAGAAAGAAGAAATGAATTCTAAGAGTAGTTGGATATTTCATTTTTAATTTCGATGAATTTATTTTTTGCCTGTATGACCAAACCCACCCTCTCCTCTTGATGTACTGTTAATTTCCTGCACCAAAATAAGATTTGCTTTATCAACCGAACTGATAACCATCTGAGCAATTCTATCTCCGTGAGATAAAATTTGTGGTTCATTGCTTAAATTAATCAGAATGACTTTTAATTCTCCTCTATAATCACTGTCAATAGTGCCTGGTGAATTAAGGCAGGTGATTCCCTGTTTTATTGCCAGTCCACTTCGAGGTCTTATTTGTGCTTCATATCCATCTGGAAGTTCAATAAATAAACCAGTAGGTATAAGAGTCCTTTCTAAGGATTGTAAAGTAATGGGTTGATCCAGATTTGCCCTTAAATCCATACCTGCCGAGCCCTCCGTTGCATACACTGGTAATTCATTAGAAGATTTGTTGATGATGTTTACAGAAATTGTATTCATATGATATCATTTTTATATTTTCTCAGCCCCAAAAATCCAAAGAGAAACAAACAATAGGATTCAAAAAAAATTATTCAATTCAATATCTGCAAAGGTAATAAGTTTACTCTTTTTGATGATTGTTTTTTAATACAATCAATCCGATTTTTTATTTAATAAAATAGATGCATAAGCTACCAACCCCTCTTCCCTTCCAACAAAACCCATTTTTTCAGTAGTCGTAGCTTTAATAGAAACGTCGGTAATTTGTAATGATAGAATTTCAGCGATTACCGTTTGCATTTGGCCAACATAGTCTTTAATTTTTGGTGCCTGCAAACACAAAGTACTATCAATATTTACGATTGTATAACCAGCATTTTTTATGAGTTCAAAACTTTTTTGAAGTAATATTTTACTATCAATATTTTTTAACGCAGCATCCGTATCAGGAAAATGCACACCAATATCACCTAGACAGGCAGCACCCAACATCGCATCACATATGGCATGCAACAATACATCCGCATCGCTATGACCAAGTGCTCCTTTGGGATGATCAATTTTAACACCCCCCAACCAAAACTCCCTGTCAGTTACTAGCTGATGAAAATCAATACCAAACCCTATTCTCAAACTCATAATATTTTTTATTGATTAATACCGAAGGTACGTTAGTTTAAAAATAAAAAAGCGTTCCGACATAAATCGAAACGCTTTTTAAACTGAAATATTTTAAATTACTTTTTCCCTTCAGCGAAGTCGAACACCAAGCTAAATCGCAAAGTGTTAGACAGAGGATTGCGACTTACCCCTGATCCAGAAGGTAGAAGGTAAGAGAAATTAATGCCATAAGTGCTATATTTTAAACCAGCACCTAGCGTAAAATATTGCCTATTCCCTTTTGTAGGGTTTTCATAAAAATAACCTGTGCGCAAAGCAAACTGATTGTTATACCAATATTCTACCCCTAAAGATGTCTGAAATTCTTTCAACTCCTCTGAGAATCCACCTGGTGCATCGCCCAACGAGCTAAACCAACTACCCACAACCCCTTTGCTACGATAACTCACCAGCCCAGCGCTATCTCCTACTAATGGAGGCGTTGGTACCAATAATTTATGAATATCTAAACCGAAAGTGATTTTATTAACAGGATCAATCTCGCGGGTATATGCAACACCCAATCCAAGATTAGCAGGAATAAAATCCTTTTGATTTGCATCACTGGTGTAGGAAATTTTTGAACCTAAATTACTCAAAGTAACTCCATAATTTAAACCAGAGCCACCCGATACAGCACCCGTATGAAAAAGACTTAAATCTCCCGCAACAGAAGAGCCTGCCTTATACGAAACACCATTGATGGTGCCGCTAGCAAGGTTTGAATTAATATACCTTAGTGCAATGCCCAATGATAATTTACTAGATAACTTTCTGGAATATCCTGCATCAAAGGCAAACTCCCTTGGTCGGTAAGAACTAAGGTCATTTCCTAAATTGTCAGTGAATTGAATATTTCCCAAACTAAAATACCTCATGGAACTGGAAATTGCTTGCTCTTCATCTAATTTATAATATCCAGATAATGAAGCAAGATAAACATCATTTAACCCAAGGTCCTTGAGCCATGGCGTGTAGGTTAAAGAAATTCCAGATTTGTTAACATTAAATGGAGTTTTGGCTAAATTCCAAAATGCTGAATTAGCGTCTGCTGAAGTAGCAATACCCACATCCCCCATTCCTCCACTTCTTGCGTCAGGTGATATTCTTAGAAAAGGAACCGCAGAGGTTACAACATTGATAGTAGGATCCTGCGCTTGAACTTGACTGGTGGCGGTTACCAGTAAAATAACTAACCCTGTTAGTTTAATTATAGCCTTTTTCATTCTGTATTTTGTCTTGGTTAGGTAGACTTAGAATCGATAAGCTATAAATTTAGAGGTTAAAAATACAGGATAATCCCTGCTTCTAGCACAAATATATAACTTCTTGTTAAAAATAAAAGTAAAAATGGTTATTTTTTTTCCAATTGCCAACAGCTCTAAAACTTTGAATCACCATAGGTCAGGAAGAATATAGTCAATTAGAATTGAGGAGTTGATATATATTATTAATTTTTATAATAAAATATCAGTTGGTTCAAACTCAAAATCAAGGAATTTTTATATGAAATTTTAAAAAAATAATTAAAATGAGAGAAATTGCTAAATATCCACAAAATCATATCTGATTATGAGTCCATATCGTGTAAATTATTTATATTCGCAATCAAGTTTTTACAGGTTACACAATATCTGTAAAAAACATTCGTTAATCAATCTGCAAATTGTACGCACATGTATAAAATGATTCATATAAAAAATTTATTTCTCCTTGCAATCCTAATCACCACATTGGGGGCTTGTAAAAACGGAGGTATTCTTGGTAAGAAAAAAGGTAAATCATCTGTCACAGGATGGAATTATGATGACAAAAATCAAGGTAATTTCCATGTGGCAAAAATGAAAGCGCCAAAGGCTGGTCCTGGTTTAATTTTCGTTCAAGGAGGTACTTTTGTAATGGGTGCCAAAGAAGATGATGTGATGGGTGACTGGAACAATACACCTAAGAGAATAACCGTTCCTTCTTTTTTCATTGATGAAACAGAAGTAGCCAACGTACACTACAGAGAATATATTTATTGGCTCGAAAATACATTTAGTTCAGATTCAGCAGTACTTGCAAAAGCCCTACCAGATACACTTGTATGGCGTGAGGAGCTTGCATACAATGAACCTTTTGTAGAATACTATTTCCGTCATCCTTCCTACAATTACTACCCAGTAGTGGGTGTTTCTTGGTTGCAAGCACATGATTTTTGTATTTGGAGAACCGACAGAGTTAATGAATTGACTTTAATTGGAAAGGGATACCTTAAAAAAGATTTTGCAAAAAAAGAAATGAAGGGCGGCGGAGGAGATGCGACCTTTAACACTGATACATATATTATGAATCCTGAATTAATTCAGGGAAGAGGTAAACCAAGGAAATCAGAGTTTAACGATATCAATGGTAAACCAAGAGCAACTGTTAAAATAGAAGATGGAATACTTAATATTGGTTATCGCTTACCTACAGAAGCTGAATGGGAATATGCTGCTTATGGGTTATTAGATCAAAATCCTAACCCAAGAAAAAAAGAAGGTAAAACAGGGGAGGAATTGATTTCTAATCAACAAATTTATTCGTGGAGCAACAATCCAAATGGATTAAGAGATAACAGAAGAGGTAGTTGGCAAGGGAAATTCTTAGCAAACTTTAAGCGAGGAAGTGGAGATAATATGGGTATTGCTGGTGGATTGAATGACCGTTCTGCTATTCCAGGTAGTATCAAAGCTTTTTACCCAAATGCATTTGGTGTATTTAATATGAGTGGTAATGTATCGGAGTGGGTGATGGATGTGTATAGACCTTTAACTCCTTCAGATGGTGAAGACTTTAATTACTTCCGTGGTAATAGATTTCAGAAATTTTTTAAAGGTAGTGGTGGAGAACTTGAAAGAGATACACTTGGCAGATTGAAGAAAACTGATATCAGTGATGCAGATGTTAAAAACAGAAGAAACTATCAGCACAACAATGCACTTGGCTACATGGACGGTGACTCTTTAAGTAATTCAACCTACACAACTGGAGCAAGTACCTTAATCAGCGACCATTCAAGAGTATTTAAAGGTGGCAGTTGGAATGACAGACCCTACTGGCTTTCTCCAGGATCTAGAAGATTTTTAGATGAAGACCAATCTTCTAGTAGCATTGGTTTTAGATGTGCTCAAACTTATTTAGGTTCTCCAGAAGGTCCTGGATTTAAAGAAGGAAATATCTTTGGAAAGAGGAAACAAAATAGTAAGAAGAAAATTTAAATAAACTTAAATCAACAAAAAACCCTTCGGAATTTCTGAGGGGTTTTTTGTTGGCACGAATACATCCGCTGTTAAGTTCGTTTTTTATTATTGAAAATAATTTGATCTGCCTTATTTTTGAGTCATGCTTCTAAAAGAATTATACTCCATCTTTATTCAATACCCCTCCATCCAAACGGATACTAGAAAAATAAAGACTGGAGACATTTTTTTTGCCTTAAAGGGGCCCCATTTTAATGGAAACCACTTTGCCAAACAAGCTCTTGATGCTGGTGCTGCCTATGTGATTATTGATGAGCCTGTAAATTTTTCAGATGCTAGGTTAATTGAAACAGAAGATACACTTAAGTTATTACAAGATTTAGCCAAATTTCATCGGCAGCAATTTACCATTCCATTTATAGCGATCACTGGAAGTAATGGTAAAACAACTACCAAAGAGTTGATAAATGAAGTGTTGGCAAGTACTTACAAAACCTATTGTACCAAGGGTAATTTGAACAATCATATTGGAATACCTCTTACAATTTTAGCCATAAAAAAAGATGCTGAAATAGCAGTCATAGAAATGGGAGCCAATCATCAAAAAGAAATAGCCAGTTATTGCCAATATACCCTACCCACCCATGGCATTATTACCAATTGTGGCAAGGCTCATTTGGAAGGATTTGGCGGTGAAGAGGGCGTAATAAAAGGAAAAGGAGAACTATTTGATTACTTGAAAGTAAGTGGAGGCACCGCTTTCATAATGAATGATTATGATTACCTGAAAAAAATAAGTATTGGTATCTCATCAATAAAAACTTACGGAACCGAAAATGCTGAAATTACTGGAAAGACTGATAATTCGGGACATTTTTTACAAATAGAAATGACCAAGGGTACTACTATAAAAAAAATAAAAACAAACTTAGTAGGTGAATATAATCTTCCTAATGTATTAGTAGCGGTGGCCGTAGGTAAATATTTTTCTGTAAAAGATGAAGCAATTCAAAATGCAATAGCGCATTATTTACCTTCGAATAGCAGATCTCAATTAATTGAAAAAAATGGAAATCAAATTATATTAGATGCCTACAATGCCAATCCATCTAGTATGAAAGCTGCTATTGAAAATTTTGCATCAATGGAAGGAAATGACAAAGTATTGCTATTAGGTGCTATGATGGAACTTGGAAAGGAAAGTATTGCGGAACACCTTTCTATTGTAAACTTGATCAATCAATATCGTTGGAAAGCAGTAGTGTTGGTAGGAGGTGATTTCAATAATATAATTCATGAATATCTTTTCTTTCAAAAAGCAGAGGAAGCAAAAGAATGGCTTCAAAAACAGGCATACATTGGAGTGAAATTATTAGTGAAGGGTTCCAGAAGTATGGAGATGGAAAAAGTATTGGAATAAATTTAATAATAAAATCAATCCGAGTTAAAGGGCATTGTTTAAATACTCCTGCAATTCAGCCTCCGTTTTAATCAACACATCTCTTACTTTACTACCTTGGTTTGGCCCCACAACGCCAGCTGCTTCTAGTTGATCCATCAATCTTCCTGCACGATTGTATCCAAGTTTCATTCTTCTTTGTAACAAAGAGGTACTCCCACTCTGACTGGCAACAATTAATCGAGCGGCATCTTCAAAAAGGGAATCTTTGTCATTTAGATCAAAATCTTTTCCGTCCATTTCTTTTTCATCAACATATTCAGGCAATAAAAAAGCTTGCGTATAACCGCGCTGACTGCCAATAAAATCAACAATTTTATCCACTTCAGGAGTATCTACAAAAGCGCATTGTAAACGAACCAGCTCACCATTGTGACTAATCAACATGTCTCCTTTACCAATCAATTGTTCTGCTCCCCCTGCGTCTAATATGGTACGACTATCTATTTTACTACTTACCTTAAATGCTATTCTCGCAGGAAAGTTGGCCTTAATAGTACCTGTAATAATATTTACACTTGGCCGCTGGGTAGCAATAATTAAATGGACTCCTACTGCCCTAGCCAACTGAGCCAATCGGGCTATTGGCATTTCAACCTCTTTGCCTGCTGTCATTATCAAATCAGCAAATTCATCCACAACCAAAACAATGAATGGCAAAAATTGGTGACCTTTTTCTGGACTTAATTTTCTTGCTACAAATTTCTCATTATATTCTCTAATATTTCTACAACCAGCCTCCTTTAAAAGGTCGTATCGATTGTCCATTTCTATACACAATGCATTTAGTGTATGTACTACTTTTTTGGTATCAGTAATAATCGCATCCTCTTCACCAGGGAGCTTTGCTAAAAAGTGTTTTTCAATAGTTTTATAAATACTCAGTTCTACCTTTTTAGGATCTACCAACACAAACTTTAGTTGAGAAGGATGTTTTTTATATAACAATGAAACTAATATTGCATTGAGTCCTACAGATTTACCTTGGCCAGTAGCACCCGCCATCAATAAATGTGGCATACTTGCTAGATCTACTATAAAATTTTCATTGTCTATCTTTTTTCCAATGGCTATTGGCAGAGAAAAATTATTATTTTGAAATTTATCTGATGAAAGCAATGTGCGCATACTCACAATTGTTTTCTTAGTATTGGGCACTTCTATACCAATGGTCCCTTTTCCAGGTATGGGTGCAATAATTCGAATTCCCAATGCTGCAAGACTGAGTGCTATATCATCTTCCAAATTTTTGATCCTAGATATTCTAACGCCTGCAGCTGGAATAATTTCGTACAAAGTAACTGTTGGACCAACCGTAGCAGTAATTTTTTGAATCGAAATATCATAATTCTTAAGCGTTTCTAAAATCTGTGTTTTATTCTGTTCAAGTTCTTTAGGATCCTGCACAATTTTTTCACTACCATGAGCCTCCAATAAATCGAGCGTTGGATATTTATAATCTCTTAAATCTAATATTGGATCATAAGGTGTGCCAAGTGATGAATGTTTAGCTTTTGGAATTAATTGATCATCAGCATCCCCCTTTTCTGGCACAGTTTTAATTTCTAGCTCTAAAGAAGGCAGCTCCTCTTTATTTTTAGATTGCTTTGGTTCAATAGGTGGTTCAAAAATAATTGGTAGAGGCTCTTCGACAGATGCCAATGAATTTTCCTTTTCAACAATTTGAATATCATGTTGAAGAGAATTATTAAATTGATCCTCTATCAAAAGCATGGCTGCATCTGACTTTAAATAATTACCCTTTACCTCGGGGTCAAGTAATTCATCATCCAAAACGTTGTTGGCAGAACCATCGCTTTCATTTTCACCCATTGAGCCTTTGTCGGTCGTTTGTTTAGAAGGCAATGAAAAAACCGGATTAAAACGCCAAATGACATAACCTAATAAACTAACTGCCAACAATGCAATGGTTCCCAGTTGGCCCAAGCGCATGTATAGCCATTCCCTACTAGCGTCACCTGCCGAACCGCCGAAAGGAAATCTATTCCCCTTCATAATTACAGAGGCCGCCACGCTCAATAAAGGCAATCCTACTATGAGGTATTTCAGATTTCTACGAAAGGAAAATACTTTTTTCTCGAAAAATAAATTAACACCCAATACAAAAAAAGTAGTACAAAAAAGATAGGAAGCGATTCCAAAACCATGGCGAATAAAAATCTCAGATAAAAAAGCACCCAAAGTGCCTAACAAATTTTCGACTTTTATATTATTAGCTAATAACATACGATAGCTAAACTTATCCTGATCTTCGGCCCAAGTAAAGAGATAAGAAGAAAATGCTATAAACAACATAAATGCAATTAACAATAAGATTGCACCTATAATTTTGTGTGTACGTTCATCTTTAAGCAACTGTTTGACAGCTACCTTTTCTTCGACATCAGATTTAAATGTCTCCTCAACAGAAGTATCCGATTTAGTAGATTTAACTTTATTAGCCATTGTGACAAAGATAATTAAAAACCATTACTCAAAAACCCTTCTATTTGGAAGGTGGAAAGGTCAAAAAATCCAATAATTGATGTAAGTTTGAAAAAAGAATCCGCTTTGAAAAAATTATTACTCTGCAGTTTCTTAACTCTATTAGCTTGCGGTCTATTTGGTCAGCCTATTACTGACAGCAATGTTCTAAACATTGCTAAAATCGATGAATCTCAACTCATTGATAAATATCAACTTCTTATAGACAGTACAGGTAGTACAGGTAGTTTACCGATGGAGAACATTTTGAATCAAAAATGGACTACCAATACCAATTTTAATCTTGAAAAAAATATACCCAATAGCTGGACTACCAGTACTATTTATTTGAGATATTTTCTCGAAAACAATCAGGATACTACTAAAAAAATATTTTTTTTAGCCGGAACCTATATCAAAAAGATTAAAATTTACAAATTGCTGATGAACAATAAATTCATACAGCTCAAAGACGAAAGTCGTAAAGACGGTTATCAACCCATAAAATTAAATGGTGGAGAAAAAGCAGAATTTATTGTAAAAATTAATTTCAGTAAGAGGTCAAAAAATAAATTAACGCCGACGTTTATCAATCCAGATTATCTCGAAAAATTCAAACTACTTAGGTACTACAACGGAAGTGGATACCCCGTTATTTCTTATATCATCTGTGGTATATTATTGTTGATAATGGGATATTGTTTGAGTAAAATGATTGAGAGCAGTAATAAAAAAACCTATTTATATTTTTTTTTATACTCAAGCACAATATTTTCAACGATTTTGCTCAATATGCTTTTCAAACGCCATGGTGGTGAATTCAGTAGTTTCTTTATTGAATATTTTCAATTTGCCTTATTAGTAGTTAGCACCATTTTTTATATTAACTTCTCAAGAGAATTTCTTGAAACAAAAGTTAATCTTCCCTTAATCGATTCAATTCTTCAATTAGAAAAATATTTATTAATTGTCCTTTTAATATCCTTCACTTTCATAGTTTATTTTACGAACTACTTCATGTTGAAGGAGGCGATTGAATATGGAACTGAAATATACTTGACTTTCATTGCAGCATTATATGTCAGTTTTTATTTTTTTAAACCCGGTATATTAGTAAAATATATCGCCGCAGGTAATTTCATATTGCTTTTTTGCGCCATTGTATCTTATTTAATACACTTTGATTTGCTACCTAAAATTGGAATTTTTGAAAATTCAATGTTTTTTATACAAATAGGATACGCAGGTTTGTTAGCATTATGTTTATTAGGCGTTGCACGCAAAGAAAGGAATTCATTGGTAGCAATTGTAAAAGAACAAGAATCACTAAAAAAAGAATGGGAAAATAAAAATCTCGAAATTCAGATAGCACTTTTACAATCACAGCAGAATGAGCGAAATCGAATCAGCATGGAGATGCATGATGACCTTGGAGCTGGTATTACCACGATCAGGTTGTACAGTGAATTAGCAAAAAAAAGAATGGGGAAAAATATAATTCCAGAGATTGAAAAAATATCCTCGTCAGCCAATGAATTAATCAATAACATGAATTCAATCATCTGGACGATGAGCCCTGAAAATGACACATTATATAACATGATTGCCTATATAAGAAGTTATGGGATTACCTATTTTGAAGACGCTGGAATCAACTGTCAAATCAACGTTGATGAAAATATACCTGACACTTCAGTAAATGGAGAAAAAAGAAGAAATATTTTTTTAGCTATTAAGGAAATACTCAATAATATCATCAAACACTCAAAAGCTACTGAAGTAATAGTAAATTTAAAAATAGAAAATAATTATTTAGTACTCTCCATCCATGACAATGGAATTGGAATTAATACCGAAATTTTTAGAAAATTCGGGAATGGACTAAAAAATATAAAAAGGAGAATGGAAGATATCCAACTTGAATTTAGTATTGAAAATAAAAATGGCACGCTGGTAATAATTAAAAACAAATTAGATTAGCCTTTCACTATTCCCACTAACATAAAAATCCATCCTGCAATTAAACATAGGCCTCCCAAAGGAGTAATGGCTCCTAACCATTGAAATCCCTGCTTTCCCATCGCTTCTAATAAAGTCATTAAATAAAGTGAACCGCTAAATATTAAAATTCCAAAGCAAAATAAACGACCAGACCAAACCAATTGGTTATTAGGAAATTCTTTTAGTAAAATACCTACTGCGATTAAAGCAAATACATGATAAAATTGATATCGAACAGCGGTTTCAAAAACTTCTAGGTACTTGTCACTAAGTATTTTTTTTAAAGTATGAGCTCCAAAGGCCCCCAATGCAACAGCTAGAGCTCCCAACAAAGCAGCAGTTTTAAGATAAAAATTTTGCATAAAAAATAATTTATTGATGAATAGCTGAAGCAATTTCAGCAAATGAATTTTCATTCAAGCTATCCGATTCTACTTTTATTTGAGCCTGAGAATAAAATGGTTCCCGCTCCTTTAGTTTTTGTTCAATATAAAAAAGAAGCTCCTCTTCATTTAATTTTTTTAACAAGGGTCGTTTGTCTTTTTCTTCCATCACCCGATTAAATATTTCAACAGGCTTAGATCGGATGAAAATAGTTACTCCATGATCATTCATCCATTGCATATTCTCATAAAAACAAGGAGTCCCTCCCCCACAGGCTATTAAGGTATTTTCCAATTCACCACATTTTCTCAACACCTCCTTTTCTAGATTTCTAAAATAATCTTCCCCCTTGGTGTCAAAAATTTCAGCAATCGTAGTTTTTTCTGCATTTTCAATCAATTCATCTAAATCTACAAATGTTAACTTATTGGCAGCTGCCCACAATTTACCCCAATGAGATTTGCCTGTTCCCATAAATCCAATGAGAAAGTAATTTTTATCTAACAGCAATGGCTTCGATATTATATTTGATCCGCTCATAGCTTAAGCTTGTATACTGAAATAAAAAACAAAAATTATTTCGAATGTACTTTTAAAGTTTTAATTTTTCAAAGCGAAGCTGAAGAAGGTTATTTCTTTTTATAGTCCCCTCTTTTCCATGCTTGAATAAACTCATTCCAAGCAAATGGATTAAAAATATTCATTGGTGGAACCTGTCCCGTATAATAAGATTTTACAGCTTGTTGAGTAAGATATCTACCTGCCGCTTCCCTTCCATCGATTGGCAAGGTGGCCATTAAAAGTCGTCTTCGACTCTCGTCGTTGTTTTTACGAGCTATTTCCAATTTGTCATCAGGAACAACTGTCTTTAGGAAATCTCTTTCAAATTGTTCCCTAGAAGGCCTAGATTTTATAATGGTTGCAGCTAAATAAATTGTATCATTCACCATTAATTGTAATACACTGTATTGATTGCCCTCAATATCTTTGGGAACAGTAATTAATTTAGGCTTAAACCCAATACTTGAAAATTCAATTTGATCCCCCTTCAAAACGACGATACTAAATACACCCTGGTTATTAGTAACGGTGCCCCTATTTTGACCTTTTACTACAACACTTACAGAAGGCAAACCTTGCAGACTATCTGCTGTCATAACTACTCCATAAAGCTGAACCACAGAGTCTTTGAAGGACTCAAACTGTGCTTTAGAACTGATGGGCAAAAAGCAAGTTGCAATAAAAAATAAGGATATAATTTTGTTCATTTTCTATTTACTTAGAGGCTGCTCAAAGCTAAACCTGTAGTTATTTCATAAATGTTTGAAGCTTGAAAAAATCAATCAATTATCCCCTTTCTATTTGATAATTGTCATTAAAAAATCATTCTACAATTATTTTTGTCGTCCGAAATCAGAAATACCGAATTCCGTCTACTACTAATTACTGTTGAAAAAACGTTTTTACAAGCTGATAAAGTTATAATATAATGCTGAGTATCCAAAATAACAACATTCTACAATTAATAAACAAAGTAAAGTCTTCATTGATTAATTTTACAAACAAAATAGCATTTTAACAAATAATTGAACGATGACAAACGAAGACATCCTTAGAGCGCTCAGTAATGTACAGGAACCGGATTTGGGAAAAGATCTAGTAACGCTCAATATGATTAAAGACATTGCAATTGAGGGGAAAAAAGTTTCCTTTACTGTGGTGCTAACTACCCCTGCATGTCCTTTAAAAGACATGATAATGAATGCCTGTATCAATGCTGTAAAAATATTGGTAGACAAAGAGGCGCTGGTTACGGTGAATTTTACTAGCAATACCAGTAGCAATAGAAAGGATGCAAAATCAATTTTAGGAGGTGTAAAAAATATTATTGCAATAGTTAGTGGCAAGGGAGGAGTTGGGAAAAGTACCATTTCAAGCAATCTAGCCCTTGCATTATCAAAAGGTGGCGCGAAGGTTGGCCTGATGGATGCTGATATCTACGGACCTAGCCAACATATTATGTTTGGTGTTAGAGGCGAACGCCCTATGATGACGGAGGTAGATGGCAAAGGTTTGATAGAGCCCATTGAAAAATTTGGAATTAAAATGATGAGTATCGGTCTATTGATAGACGAAAAACAGGCGGTAGTATGGCGTGGACCAATGGTTAGTAGTGCAATTAAACAATTTGTGAGCGATGTAAACTGGGGAGAGCTAGACTATCTGGTGATCGATATGCCTCCTGGTACAGGAGATATTCACTTAACCATCGTTCAAAATGTACCCGTTACAGGTGTGATTGTAGTTACCACACCTCAACTGGTTGCATTGGCCGATGCAAAAAAAGGCATCGCAATGTTTGGACAAGCCCAATTAAAAGTGCCCGTGATTGGACTAGTAGAAAATATGAGTTATTTCACTCCTGCTGAATTACCTAATAACCAGTATTTTATTTTTGGAAAAAATGGCGGGAAAAATTTGGCAGAAGAATTCGATATACCCTTTTTAGGCCAAATACCTATTGTACAATCTATAAGAGAAGGTGGAGATAGCGGTATCCCCATTATGGCAAGTGATGATGAGCTTACAAAAAAAGCATTTCTAGACTTTGCTGGTAATGCAGCAAGGGGTATCGCTATGAGAAATGCAAACATGGCTCCTACAGAAATTCAAGAAGTAAAATAAATGATATTTGATTACTCCTGAAATTCATAGATGAACGACCAATTAAATTATTAAATTAAAATCTTTCCTTGTTTACATCAATCCCTTAAGAAAAGCTTTGATGGTGCATTAAAAAAATCTCTACCCAACTACTGAGATACTTGGATTGTAAGAATTAATCTTTTACCTATTAACTTTGAACTATGACAAGGCAACAACTGATCCAGCAAATTCAAAATAAAAAATCTTACCTCTGTGTAGGGTTGGATACAGACCTTACTAAAATTCCCAAACATTTGCAATCTCATCCAGATGCAATTTTCGAATTCAATAAACAAATAATTGATGCTACTCATGATCTTTGTGTCAGTTATAAAATTAATACTGCTTTCTACGAAGCCATGGGGGTGAAAGGATGGGAAGCAATGCAAAAAACAGTTGACTATATTCCTGCCGAACAATTTACCATTGCAGATGCGAAGCGTGGCGATATTGGAAATACTTCTACTCAATATGCAAGCGCTTTTTTTGAAGCGATGAATTTTGATGCCATTACTGTTGCACCCTACATGGGAGAAGATAGTGTAAGACCATTTTTAGAATATCAAAACAAATGGACCATTGTATTAGGACTCACCAGCAACAAAGGTTCTGACGATTTTCAACAATTAATTTTAAACGATTCCTTATCTGACAAATCCAAACCAATTGCATTGTACCAAAGAGTAATTAAAAAAATTGCTGGATGGGGAACACCTGATAATTTAATGTTTGTAACAGGTGCTACCAAGGCTTCCGACTTTGAAGGAATAAGAAGTATTATTCCCAATAATTTTTTACTAGTACCTGGAGTGGGTGCTCAAGGAGGCATTCTGAAGGATGTCTCCAAATATGGGTTGAATAAAGAATGTGGCTTACTCGTCAATGCAAGTCGTGCCATCATCTACGCCAGTGAAAAAGAGGATTTTGCAGTAAAAGCAAGAATAGTTGCCCAAGAATATCAACAAGAAATGAGTGGCTATTTAATGGATAATTCTATTTAAAAAAAACCCTTTTGGGATTTTTAAATATTCAAAAGATTTTTTTCTACAAATACAGCAGCTTCAAATAGAATAGACTATTGAAAAATTCTCGGGAATTTTTAACAGAATAAACTTCTAATTATTGATTGATAATTAAGACTGAATTTGATCCTTTGCTTCTGCCATTTTAGTTTTTATTTGTCCTGTCAGCATATGCCAAAACATTACAAAGTCACTACCCAAACTATACAATGGATAAGTAAAAGTTGCAGGTCGATTCTTTTCTATAAAGAAATGACCTACCCATGCAAAACCATAGCCACAAATGGGTATTGCAGCAATTAATTGCCATTTTTTTAAAATAATCCCTGCAATTAAAAATCCTATAATTAAAGCAGTTCCAACAAAATGCAAGAATCGATTTTTCGCATCACTATGCTCTGTAAGATAATAAGGATAAAAACTCCAAAAACTAGTGTATTTTTTTTCTGTTCCCATCTAAAATATATTTTAAGAAAATTACGAGAATACAATTTATCAGACAAGTTTTTTTACATCCACACTTTGCAATTCTTTAAGTCGATACAACACTTCCGTGAGTCGACTTTTTGGAATACCTGTTGAAATATTACAAAATAATTGCAGCTCTTGAGTTAAGATAGTACAATTACACTGTTTTAAAACCATCATCACCTCATTAATCAATGTATAGTCAAAATGAACAATATAGCTTTCTTCAATCTGCTTTTTAACGATCGGTGTAATTTGTAAAACCAAACTGGTTACAGTTTTGTATGCATTGATTAAACCTGGTACACCCAATAAACTACCTCCAAAATACCGAACAACAATTACTGAAATATTGGTTACTTCCTTACTATCAATTTGACCTAAAATTGGCTTACCTGCTGATCCAGCAGGTTCTCCGTCATCGCTTACCCTAAAAGTATTTCCATCATTCCCAATCCGATAAGCAAAACAGTGATGGGCAGCTTTGGGATGTTCTTTCTTTAAAAAAAGAAGCCATTTTTTAAAATCCTCTACCTTTAAAATAGGATCTGCGAAAGCTAAAAATTTACTTCCTCTATCCTTGTATTCTGCTACAGCAGATTGATCAATCGTTTTATAAGACTCTGCTTCACCCATATTTATTGAAAAATGAAATCGGTAAAAGAAATTTAAAAGCTCTTTGATAATAACTCAATCTACGAATTGAAAAATTATCAAAGACTATTTTAAAATAATTTGTTTGAAAAAAGAATAAAAAATCAACCAGCTGTAATTCGACGATAATATTGAATCAAATCCTTTTCGATGGTCTCACTAAAATATTTTTCAGCATTTTTAAGACGAGGGGCTTTGAGTCCATCCGATACTTCCATTTCAGTATTGGTGATTACCCTGGCCTCATCCCAATAATTTTCATCTATAAAAGACTGCAATAAGGTGGCTCCACCTTCAACTAGCAAACTTTGAATATTCATCTGATAAAGTGCCTCAGTTATTTGTAACACCCAGCTTTTATTTTCTGCTAATTTATAATATAAAATAGCACCTGCTTGTTCTTGTCTCAGAGAATTAAAAACAATTGTCTGAACGCTGCCATCTAATAAATGGGAGGTAGCTTGAATTTTTAAATTGCTATCAATAACTAGCCGAATGGGGTTTTTACCCGGCCACAAACGATTCGTTAAAGAAGGGTTATCCAGCAAAGCAGTATTGGTACCTACTAAAATAGAAGCCTCCTCACTCCGCCATTTATGAACTTGGCGGTTGGTAGTTTCATGGCTAATCAATAATCGAGAATAATTATTTTGAGCAATCATTTCATTGGCAGTCTGTGCCCATTTCAAAATAATATAGGGACGATGCTTCGTATGAAAAGTAAAAAATCGTTTATTTAAATCCAATGCTTCTTTTTCCAGTACTGGATAAACCACTTCAATACCAGCGATCCTTAAGGTTTCAATACCTCTCCCATCTACTTTGGAAAAGCTATCTTGACAACCTACAACTACCTTAGGTATTTTTTTTTCGATGATACTATTTGTACAAGGTGGTGTTTTTCCAAAATGAGAACAAGGCTCAAGAGAAACATATAAAGTGGACTGGCTGATTAGGTGCAAATGTTCATTGGCTACACTATTAATACAATTTACTTCTGCATGCTCTTTTCCGAATTCGCTGTGATAACCCTCACCAATAATTAAATCATTGAATACCAATATAGCACCTACCATTGGGTTAGGCGCCACATTGCCCTCCCCTTGTTTTGCCAATTCAAAACAACGCCGCATATATGTTTCATGACTAATCAAGCAACAAAAGTATGAATAGAAAAATTAACTATGTTTGCTTTAATGACAAATAAACAAATATACCGACAGTATCTACATCAATTGGAGCAGATTTATAGTTCACTTGAGGCGATGACAATAACGGATTGGATATTTGATACAGTGGCAGGAGTAAAGAGGTCTGACCTAATCAAAAACCCAGACCAGCTTGTAGAAAGTAAAATAATTCTTCAATTGAATGGCTGCCTTACTGACCTGATGCAACACAAACCAATTCAATATATTTTAGGTGAAGCCTGGTTTTTTAAAATGAAATTTAAAGTAAACAACCAGGTCCTTATTCCAAGACCCGAAACGGAGGAGCTGGTTCAATTAGTAATCGATGATTGCAATAACAAAAAGTATATTCTAGGATCTGGAGAAATTTTATCGATTTTGGACATTGGTACTGGAAGCGGATGTATTGCTATTGCATTAAAAAATAATTTAACCAATTCAATGGTTCATGCTATTGATGTGAGTGATGGGGCTTTAGAAATAGCCAAAGAAAATGCACTCAATCAAAAAGCTGAAATTAATTTTATGGAGATTGATTTTTTAAACGAAAAAAATTGGGAACAATTACCAAATATTGATATTATTGTCAGTAACCCTCCCTATATACCGCTTGAAGAAAAAAAAATATTGGATAAAAATGTAACTCAGTATGAGCCTCACCAAGCACTTTTTGTAAGAGATCGTTCACCCTTTATATTTTATGAAAAAATAGCAGCTTTTGGAAAAAAGCATCTCTTGGCCAATGGAAAGATCTTTGTAGAATTTCATGAGGACTTTGCAAAGCAAACAGCTGCAATTTTTGAAGTTGATTATCAGGTAGAAATTAAAAAAGATATATTTGGAAAAGATCGAATGCTAATCATCAACAAAAAATGATTCATTGGTAAACTTTTAAAAGTACAGTTATTCATTTCCAGTAACAGTAGCAGATGTAGACGCACCCAAGCGGCGAGCCACTTTCATTACTCGAACGATTTCACCCCAGTGAGCCACCGAATCCGCATTGATTACTACTGCTGGCTTAATGCTATCACCCTGATTAATATATTGTCTTAACGCAGATTCTAGTGAATCAGAAGGAATAAGCCTAGCACCCACATAAATATTTTTATCCTTATCTACACTCACTACTACACTTTGTTTGGTCTTAGTGTCACTCGTAGCTCTTGGCACACTCATCTTTATTACATTAGGATTGGCTAATGTGGAGATCATCAAAAAAAACATCAAAAGAATAAATAAAATATCATTCAATGGACCTGTATCTACTTCGTCATGATGCTGTCTTAAATTATTTCTTCGAAGGCTCATTTATTAATGATAATTTATTTTGATAACTGATTTATTATTGATGACTTTTACAAAAGTTTTCAAATAATTATTTCTGTGGTTCTTGAAGCATATCTATAAAATCACTACTAGCAGATTCCATCCGATTGGCTGTTCTGTTAATTTGCGTATCAAGATAACTGTATCCTAGATAGGCCAACATACCAATAATCAAACCACTTGCACTGGTAATTAGTTTTACATACATCGCATCAGCAATTTGACTTACAGAAGGATTACTAATGGTAGCAAATTGCTTGAGCAACAACACCAATCCCACAATAGTTCCTACAAAACCAAACAAAGGTGCAATTCGAGATATGACAGAAAGAATAGAAAGGTTTTTTTCCATTTTGTACATTTCAAGTTTCCCAACATTCTCCATACTTTTTTCAATTGCATCAATTGGCTTTCCGATTCGCTGAATACCCTTTTCAATCATTCTGGCTACTGGATTGTCAGTATTTTTTGCAAGACTTCTTGCAGCAGTAACATTACCAGTTACGATATGATCACGGATTATACGCATAAAATTATCATCTATTTTACCTGCCTTATTGATAGACATTAGTCTTTCAATAAAAAAGAAAACAGCTAGTGCAAATAAAATACCCATAGGTATCATCAGTGGGCCACCTTTACCCAATAAACTCCAAACAGACTCCACCTTTGCTGCGGAGCCAGCTGCTGTACTGAGGGAATCTACTTGTAAAATAATATTAATCATAGATTGTTTAATTTATAACAAATGTAATAGTTTCTTAGCTTATTCAATTATTGGAGTAATAAATCAGTAATTGGTATTTAATAACGAGGGAAGTTAGGAATGAGTATGAATAAAAAGTTAAAATTCTTCCCAATTGAATCAATTCGAAATAGGGTTCCTAAATAAAAAGAGTTGGGGGGTTAAGACCGAGGAAACTATAAAATTATTGACATCATTCATTGATTACTGAAAATAAAATAATTAATCTCAGTTAAAAAAGATGGACTAGTAAAGAAAAAAGAACATCCAAATCATTTTATTAATTACGATCATTGAAAACATTAAAAAAGCGAAGCAATTGCTTCGCTTTTGTTTAAGAAAAAATTTATACTAAAAAGGCAAATCATCTGCTCCTACTTCACTTGAAACTGTAGAACTCGGCGAACTTACTGCTGAAGCGGCTGCTGAAGACATCGACCCATTATTTTGAGTTGACCCCTCTGCTGCTGTTCCTCCGAGTAACTGAACACTTTGAACCCTCATTCTTAATGTAGCTGCAGCTTGATTTTCTTTGTTTGTGTATGCATCTGCCTCAGGAGAACCTTCCGCATATACAGTTCTTCCTTTTGTAAGATACTGTGCTACAGCTGTTTTATCAGTCCAGTAGGCACATTCTACCCAGGTTGTTCGCTCCTTTTGATTTCCTAGACTGTCTTTGTACCGCTCAGTGTGCGCTACGCTAAAATTAATTACATTTTTTCCGTTCACTTCTTTTACAATGCAATCTTTACCAAGATTGCCAATGATTTGTAATTTGATCATAATTGTTGTTTTTTAGTGTTAATCGATGTATCTGAATTTGAAAATTATGAAAATTCACGGACTGAATAATAAGTTTTTTCTCACAAACAATACAGTGCTAGCCCTTTATCGTAAATGAACTGTAGGATTATAGATTTTATAATCAATTAAAATAAAATCATTTTTGGATCATGCAAACTCTAACCAATCCTTGGTAAAGGAGACAAGATCCTGGTCAGTCTATATTAATTGAACTCAATAAATTACACCTGAAGAAACTAATTCATTTTCTTTTTTAAGGTAGTAACTTGACTTTGAAGATTATTCACCATACTTGCTAAAGAATTCATATCCCAGCGCTGTTGAGCGCTTACTTTACTGATAACCATCTGTGCCTGCCATAGTTCTACTATGTCTTCTGCATTTACTTGGTAAGGCTGATATTGAGGATTATCACTTACCAAGGTTAACTTATTTTTTAAACGATTATTCTTTACTATTCTCTTGTAAACAATACCTTCATTTCTACTAACCACAATATAGGCCTGATCATTCTTAAGGTCTTCTGAATCATCCACCTTTTCTCCAACAATAATACTTCCGCTAGGTGTTGGCATCATACTATCCCCAATTATTTCAAATGCTCGATAATTTCCACCAGCCAACATAGGAAGCGTAAATGTATTTAACTCATCTATAAATTCACTGTCCGCATATCCAGCAAGATAACCAGCTGCAGCTTTTACCGGTACAAAATGAATAATATTTCTATCAGCCGACATCATTTTTTGCTGCCTGCGCTTGGCTAAAAAACTATCCCCCGTATTACTGAGGTCTTTTAGTAACAATTCATCTAAACTAAGCTTAAAAGTATCCCCCACAATTTCAAGCACTTCTAGCCTTGGATCTGCCCGCTCCTCTTCATAGGCACCCACTAATGATCGTTTAATTCCAAGTTTAACTGCAAATTCCTCCTGTGTCCATCCGCGAAGTTTACGCAGATATTTTAGATTTTGACCAGCTTGTGACATAGTATAACTAATTTGATTAGTACAAATATACTAATTTTTTTAGTTATTCCAAATTTTTTTATTTTTTATTTATCCACCCATCATTTTTCATCTACCAACAAATTTTAAGAGATCAACGGGCTAGTCCTTACTTTTGTAAAAAAAACTCATGCAAATAATATTGATATTACATAGTCTATTTCGTTGGGCTGTTTTAATTTGTGGCCTATGGACTTTGGTAAATGCCTTGACTGGCTTTTTCTCGAAAAGAAAGTATTCATCCAATGACAACAGAAGTAATTTATTTTTCATGATCAGTTGTGACATCCAACTGCTAATCGGATTGGTTTTATATTATTCCAACGGATGGTTTGACCGTCTGAAAGATTTAGGAAATAATATGAAAGACCCCGTTAACCGTTTTTTTACAATGGAACATACGACCTTGCTTATAATCGCCTGGATTCTCGTTCATATTGGAAGAGCTAAAGTTAAAACTGCTCAAACAGATAATGCCAAACACAAACGCATGTTGATTTTCTTTGGTATTGCACTTTTGCTAATTGTAATATCTATTCCTTGGCCTTTTCGACAGTTGATTGGAAGACCCTACCTCAGATGGTTTAATTAATTCTTTGATTTAAATAAATAGATACCAAGTATGGCAAAATCTTCCGCATTACCTACTATATTAATTACCAATGATGATGGTATAACTGCACCGGGTATCCGTAATTTAGTAGAAGCGGTAAAAGGACTAGGCAAAATAATAGTAGTGGCCCCCGACAAACCCCAGAGTGCCATGGGCCATGCCATTACAATTGGTCACCCGCTGCGAATGAACAAAATAGATATTTTTGAAGGTGTTGAAGCTTGGCAAACTAGTGGAACGCCCGTTGACTGTGTAAAGCTAGCAGTAGATAAAATTTTACATCGAAAGCCAGATCTCTGTTTAAGTGGTATCAATCACGGTGCAAACCATTCTATCAACGTTATTTATAGTGGAACCATGAGTGCCGCAATGGAGGCCTCTATTGAGAGTATCCCTAGTATTGGATTTTCATTAATGAACTACAATTACGAAGCCGACTTCAGAGCTGCAAAGCATTATGTAACAAAAATTGTAAGTAGCCTTCTCCTGAAGAAAATGGACAAGCATATGCTTTTGAATGTAAATATCCCATCAGTACCAGTTGAACTAATTAATGGGATTAAAATCTGCAGACAGGCCTATGCTAAATATGAAGAAGAGTTTAAAGAACGCAAAGACCCTCAAGGCAAAAAATATTACTGGCTTACGGGTAAATTTATAAATATGGATAAAGGAAAAGATACCGACGTATGGGCACTTGAAAATAATTATGTAAGTGTGGTTCCTATTCAATTTGATTTAACCAATTATAAACTCAAACAAGCATTAGAAAAAAATTGGAAAATAAAATAAAGTTTAACAAAGACAATTTCTTACTAGGGATTTTATTGGGACTCATTGGTCCTTTGATAGGATTTTATATTTTTAAATTTATAAAATACAACAACTTTACGTTAAAGGAAATGTATCAATGGATGACCATGAATCACAACTTGATAACCGCATGGATCAGTGTATCTCTTTTCGCAAATGCACTTCTATTTACCTTATTCGTAAATGCTAGAATCGATAAAACTGCAAAAGGTATTTTTTGGGTAACGGTAGCTTATGCTTCAATAGCTTTGTGCGTCAAATTTTTTGGATAAATCTTTAATCTAGTTATTTATGCAAGACCGATCGTGGTTTAAAGATTGGTTCAACTCACCCTATTATCATCAACTTTACTTTAAAAGGGACGAAGACGAGGCCGCTCATTTTATTGATCAACTCATCGATCACTTACAGCCAGTAAGCAATTCAAAAATACTTGATATTGCCTGTGGAAAAGGAAGGCATGCCATTCACCTTTCTCAAAAAAAAATGGAGGTAACTGGTATAGATCTAAGTGAAGAAAGTATCACTGAGGCGCTTAAATATGAAAAAGAAAACCTACACTTTTATAAGCATGATATGCGCCTTCCTTTTTGGATTAATTACTTTGACTTCGCCTTTAATTTTTTTACAAGTTTCGGCTATTTCAAAACTTCCAAAGAACACAACAATACCATCAGGACAATCTCAAAATCTCTCAAACAAAATGGCTGTTTTGTGTTGGATTACCTAAACCCCCCATTTGTAGAGGCGAACGAGGAAAAAGAGATTGAAAAAACAATAGATGGAGTAAATTATTTTATAACCAAATGGATGGACCAAAGTTATTTTTATAAAAAAATTGTAGTGGAAGACCAACAATATAATGAACCGTTCATTTTTACAGAGCAAGTTGCCAAATTCAATTTAGCGGATTTTGAAAAAATGTTCGCCCAACAAGGATTGCAAATAAAAGAAGTATTGGGTGATTATAATTTAGCCGCCTATCATGAGAATACATCACCTAGACTAATTCTAATAGCAGAAAAAATAATTATTTAAAATTTGTCCTCAACTCAGATATATTTACCTGAATAAATTTTATAGCTAACTTTGGCAAAACACAAAAATCAATTACTTGGGAAAAGACTTTACAACTAAAGCCACTTTTTTACTACTCCTTGCAATCGTTATTTTTTTAAATACCTTGGGTTTATTTAATGATATCATGGAAATAGATGGCGCGCTTTATGCTTCTATCTCCAAGCAAATTGAAGGAGGCGATAATTGGCTTTATCTTTGGGCAGAAGGGGCTGAATGGCTTGATAAACCGCATCTTCCATTTTGGCTAGCAGCCTGCAGTTTTAAATTATTTGGAATCTCTGCCTTCTCTTATAAACTACCTTCCTTCCTGTTTTTTCTTTTATCTATTTTTTATTGCTATAAACTTTCCTATTCCCTTTATTCTAAAAAAATAGCACAACTAGCTACACTGATTTATGCTACTGCTTTACACACGGTTATCTGCAATTTTGATGGTAAAGTTGAGATATATTTGACGGCCTTTATTATTGGAGCTACTTACCACTTATACAAAGCACTCAATAAAAATTGGTGGTGGCATTTATTTGCTGCGGCATTATTTTGTGCCGCTGCAATAATGACGAAAGGGATTTTCTCGACAATCATATTTGCTTCCGGCTTTATAATTTATTGGATCAAAACAAAACAATGGCGTGAATTTTTAAACCCTAAATGGTACCTAATAATTTTACTTGTACTGATTTTTATTTTACCAGAGCTCTATGCACTTTACACACAATTTGATCTGCATCCTGAAAAATTGATTTTTGGTGGTACGCATGTTTCGGGATTACGCTTCTTTTTTTGGGATAGCCAGTTTGGTCGCTTTTTCAACAATGGTCCTATTAAGGGATCTGGTGACTTGACCTTTTTTATGCATACAACTGTATGGGCATTTCTACCTTGGTCAATACTTCTTATAATAGCTGTCATTAAAATATGTACCAGCAAAAATACATCTGCCAACAACGACCAAAGATGGATAATCGATGGTAGCGCATTGATAACATTCCTCCTGTTTTCTTTTTCAAAATTTCAACTGCCGCACTACATTGTATCCATTTTCCCTCACCTTGCGATCATCTCGTCTTTCTATATGATTGAAATCGCCAATGAAAAAACGCTGCAAAAAATAAATTTCTTCCAAACCTTTTTGATACTACTGCTTCTTGTATTGATTGGCTGGATCATTGTTACCTACCAATTTGATTCAATCAGTTGGTTTTTAATTGTAATTGCCATTGCCGTGACTTGTATATTTTATTACAAATCAGAAAATTTGCTTACCACCATCACGATAAAAAATATTGGATTCGCTTTCATACTTTCATTATTTCTGAATTGCCTTTTCTATCCTTCCTTGCTTCAATACCAATCGGGAATGATGGCCGCAAAATGGCTCAACTTAAATCATATTAGCCAACCCATCACCATTAACAAATCAAACTCCTCCTCCTTTCATTTTTATTATAAAGGAAAAATTATTTACAACAACAATCCTCTAGTTGCCTTTGATTCTGCTACGAAAAATTCAAACATCTATTTTGCAAGCATGAGAGATCTAAGGGCATTAACAAAGGATAGCCTCCAATTATCGATTTTAAAAACATTCCCCCATTTCAGGGTGAGCCAATTAAATATACAATTTCTCAACCACCTTTCTCGAAGCAAAACATTGGATACATTTGCGATTGCTAAGATTAAATAGAATAGTAAAAACATACAATTAATGATGTATTCATTGATTTATAAATTAATAAAATTTGGGCTCACTGGTTTACTAGGTATGGGGATAGATTTCGGTATTACCTGGATTGTAAAGGAGCAGTTTAAATGGAATAAATACCTAGCCAATTGCTGTGGTTTTTTACTAGCCGTAGTCTGCAACTACTGGATCAATAGACATTGGACATTTGAAAGCATAAATCAATTATGGATGACTGAGTTTACTAAATTCCTGATGATCAGCCTCATTGGATTGGCACTCAACAGTTCATTTATTTATTTTTTTCACAAGAAAAAAGAATTGAATTTTTATTTTGCCAAATTTCTCGCAATTCTTTTGGTTTTCATATGGAACTTTTCTGCTAACGCTTACTTTACTTTTAAATAACTAGACATCTTAATTTATTCAAATGCAAACACTAATAAAGCTTGATAAGTACTTATTTCATTTGATTAATGGCCAATTTACCAATTCTTTTTTGGATTGGATATTACCTTGGCTAAGAAATCCAATGCTATGGATTCCATTGTACTTATTTATCTTTTTATTTCTGCTTATTAATTTTAAAAAGCAGGGCGTATGGATCATTGTTTTCTTGATACTAACAGTTTCCCTTACGGATAGTATTAGCAGCCACGTTTTCAAACCTTTTTTTAATCGGCTACGCCCCTGTTCAGATCCTGAAATGGACGGAATGGTAAGGCTCCTTTTAAATTATGCACCAAGGAACGGAAGCTTTACCTCCTCACATGCTGCCAACCATTTCGGGATAGCCTTTTTTTTATATCAGTCTTTAAAACCCTACTTCGCCCATAAATTGTGGCCATTTTTCCTATGGGCATTTTTTATCAGTTATGCTCAAGTATATGTAGGTGTTCATTATCCAATGGATATAATAGGTGGAGCAATACTAGGCTGCTTAGTTGCTTACTTTTCTTGTTTGCTGCTAAAATTCACCCTGAATAATAAAGATTCAAACAATATAAAATCTATTTAAATTACGCTTGAATTATGAAAACTTTATTGACTAAATAATTCAAAAAAAAGGCTGAAAATTATAATATTATACAATTATCAAATATATACTCTTTAAAAAAACAGCGATTTAATATAGAATATAGATATTTGTAACAACAACCGTTATACAAAGCGGCGGTTGAAGTAAAACGAATCATGACAGAAATATTTATTTTATTGGCATTGATATTAGTAAATGGACTGTTTGTAATGAGTGAAATTGCATTGGTCAGTGCTAGAAAAGGCAGACTGGAAAGCATGAGTAACAAAGGTGACCTTAAAGCCAAAGCAGCTTTACACCTAACCGAAAATCCTGATAAATTTTTATCGACTGCACAAATAGGCATCACGCTAATATCCATCTTAACGGGTGTTTACTCTGGGGAAAAGTTCAGCGCTGATTTGAAACCTTTTCTTGAAAAAATAGAATTTTTTAAACCCTTTGCCGAAACCCTATCCACCGTTTTAATTGTAATTATAGTTACCTTTTTATCTATTATTTTGGGAGAATTAGTTCCTAAAAGATTTGGATTAATTAGGGCAGAAAAAATTGCGCGCGTAGTAGCTGGACCAATGAATTTTTTATCCTCATTCGCTTATCCCATTGTTTGGTTACTAAATAACATTACAAAAATTATTTTCAAAATTTTCAATATCAAAGCTTCCGCAGACAATGCAATTACAGAAGAAGAAATTAAAGCCATGATTACTGAAGGTAGTGAACATGGCACCATCGAGGAGGAGGAAAAAGACATTATCGAAAGAGTCTTTCATTTAGGAGATAGAAACATTACCTCTCTCATGACCCATCGAACTGAAATTGTTTGGTTCGACATGCTTGATACTGTCAAAACAATTACTGAACAACATGATCAAATCAACTATTCCACTTATCCAGTGTGCGACAAAACAGTCGACGATATCAAAGGCATCATCTATATAAAAGATTTATTGAAAGCACCCCCTTCGACTGTTTTAAAAGATCTTGCTAAACCTGCTTTATTTGTTCCCGAAAACAATAGCCCTTATCAAGTACTCGAAAAAATAAAACAAACAAAAATTCACAGCTGCTTTATCGTTAATGAATATGGCACCCTAGAAGGAATGCTAACACTCAATGATATATTGGAAGCCATTGTGGGGGATGTACCTCAAACTGGTCAAGAAGAATACGAAATAGTGAAACGCAATGATGGCAGCTATTTAGTAGATGCCCAAATTACATTCTATGACTTTCTAAGTCGCTTTGAAAAAACTGAATGGATGAACGAAGGTGAACATGAATTTGATACCATCGCTGGTTTTGTTTTACATGAACTAGAGCGAATTCCGAATACAGGAGAAACCTTTGAATGGCGTGGATTTGAATTCGAAATTGTAGATATGGACGGACAACGAATCGACAAATTGATTGTTAAAATATCAGACGAATTAAAAGAAAGTTTAGAAGATTAATTAAGCCTTGGCGATAGTCAACAACAAATCATTTTAACTTTATAAATCTAAATTTCTCGCTATTTCATTTCTTTAGTGTATGCACTAAAATGAAAAACTAACTTTTTCATTCGGGTTATCGAGTCGACTACTTTTACGAATTCCATTAACCATGATATGAATAATGCCCATTTGCTGGGCGTTGAATTCATAAAGTAAATTATTTACCAATTCAATGTTTTCAACCTTAGCAATATTTTTTACTTCAAAAAAACTAATGACTCCCTCTTCTTGAATTTCAAAACCTAAAAATTGCAAGTTGACTTTTTTACCACCAATTGATACAGAAAAGTGCTTTTGAATATAATCATTCACTATTCTATTCATTTCAATTTTTAGCTTAGCATCTAGCAGGTCAACCTTTGTATTGTATTTTTTTCGCAATGTCTTTTCAAAATCATCCACAAAGAGTTTACAACTTATTTCTACTGTCTTTTCAGCTGCATTGTGTTCCAATTCAGTTACACTCACAAATATTGGATGGTGATTTATTCCAAAATTAGACAATGCAAAAGCAATTAGCCATTTATATAGTATAGTTGCCATTTAAAAAATATTTTTCTTTTTACCTTGCGATGAAGGATATTTGAAAACAAAAATAGCAACAATAAAGCAACTATTAACCAATGGATGATTTTGTATTTTACTTCAAAACAGGCTGGACCCATATAATTAGTTGGGATGCATTAGATCACCTCCTATTCATTGTTGCATTAACAGCTATTTATACGGTGGTGAATTGGAAAAATGTGCTTCTATTAGTAACTGCATTTACTATTGGTCATTCTCTTACATTGGCTTTAAGTGTTTATGACTTGATAAGATTCAGTGAAAAATGGGTGGAATTTCTAATCCCTTGTACGATTGTGTTTACAGCTGTCTTTAATTTAATACCACAAAAATTAAATGAATCCCCCTTCAAAACCAACTATCTGATTGCCCTATTGTTTGGGCTCATTCACGGAATGGGTTTTGCCAATACCATCAGATTTATGCTGGCTAAGAACCAGGATATTGTAATTCCATTAATAAGTTTTAATTTCGGTCTAGAGGTTGGTCAAATTTCAGTAGTATCCATAGTCTTGCTGACCTGTTATTTTTGGGTAAACAAAATTGGGCTGAGCAGAAAATGGTGGATTGGCGCATTATCAGTTTTTGCAATTTTAATAGCAGCTAATATGGCAGCTCAAAGATGGCCTCTTTAGATTAACAATCAACAAAGAAAAAATTTAATTAAATCCAATATATACAATCAACCTTAAATAGAAAGACTGAACAATGAAAAAAACAAATTTTACAACAATGAAAAAAATAATATCTTTTTTGATTTTACTGACCTTAACAATTTTTGTTAATGCCCAGGATATTAAAAATAATCCAGGTAGTAATCATGGTAATAAATTTGAGCAGTTAGGTACAATTCTTCCTACGCCCAATGAGTACAGGACTGCGAGTGGAGCGCCAGGCCCACAATATTGGCAACAACGCTGTGACTATGATATTGTTTGTGAACTAGATGAACCCAATCGTAAATTAACTGGAAAAGAAACCATTACCTATTTCAATAATTCGCCAGATCCCCTCACCTACCTTTGGGTACAGCTGGATGAAAACCAACATAGTTCTAAAAATAACGCTGGTTACCCAATAAGTGATGAGATGCCCAAAAGCTTATCAGAAGAGGATATCAGCCGATTCGGCGGAAAAACCGATAAGGACTATGGTGATAATATCACTAAGATTACTGATGCTGCTGGAAAGCCGCTAACTTATACTATCAACAAAACGATGATGCGTATTGAGTTGCCTGCTACCTTAAAAACAGGTCAGCAATTTATTTTAAAAATTGAATGGAATTATTTCATAACTGATCGAATGAAATTTTATGGTCGTGGAGGTTATGAGTATTTTCCTGAAGATGGAAATGATTTATACACCATGAGTCAATGGTATCCGCGCCTTTGTGTTTACAGTGATTTCCAAGGCTGGCAAAATCACCAATTTGCTGGAAGTGGCGAATTTGCTCTAACCTTTGGCAATTTTAAAGTGGCAATCACTGTTCCTTCAGATCATGTGGTATTAGCTACAGGAGAAGGACAAAATTATCAACAAGTATTATCTGCTGCTCAATTTGCCCGTTGGCAAAAAGCTCAAACTGCCAAAGAGGTTTCAGAGATTGTAACATTGGCTGAAGCTACTGCAAGAGAAAAACAAAAATTAACTACCAAAAAGACATGGATATTCAAAGCGGAAATGGTTCGTGATTTTGCATGGGGAAGCAGCCGTAAATTTATCTGGGATGCAATGCCTGTAAAAGTAGAAGGTAAAAAAGTAATGTGTATGAGCGCATACGGAAAAGAGGCTTATAATCTTTACAGAAAATTTAGTACAAAAGCAGTAGCACATACCATCCAAACTTATTCAAAATTCACCATCCCTTATCCATATCCAGTAGCACAAAGTATCGAAGCTTCCAACGGTATGGAGTATCCGATGATTTGCTTTAATTATGGAAGATGTGAAAAAGATGGCACATACAGTGAGGGTACAAAAAATGGAATGCTCGGAGTGGTAATACACGAAGTAGGTCATAATTTCTTTCCTATGATCATCAATAGCGATGAAAGACAATGGACTTGGATGGATGAAGGCCTTAATTCATTTTGTGAGTATCTGGCTGAAGAACTTTGGGATAATAAATTTCCTGTAGCTAAAGGTGCGGCATTCAAAATTATAGATTACATGGAATTGCCGAAGGATCAGCTAGAACCCATCATGACCAATAGTGAAAACATTATTCAATTTGGACCAAATGCTTATACCAAACCATCAACGGGTCTAAATATTTTAAGAGAAACTATTATTGGAAGAAATCTATTTGATTACGCCTTTAAAGAATATGCAAGACGTTGGGCTTTTAAACATCCAACCCCTGCTGATTTATTTAGAACAATGGAAGATGCCAGTGGAGAAGATTTAGATTGGTTTTGGAGAGGATGGTTTTACGGAATCGAACCTTGTGACATTTCCTTAGACAGTGTAAAATGGGCTAATCTTAGTCTTGACAATACTCCTCAAAGAAGTCCTACTGGTGGTCGCCGCAGACCAATGGGTATAACTTCAAGATTTTTTCCAAAACCTTTATTAAATTCTTTTGAGGACATATCAAAAATTAGAAATAGAGAAGATAAAAATATAATTTTTGCAACAGATGCCGATACTAGCTTAAGAGATTTTTATTGGAGATATGACAGGGATTTGGTAGCGGTTGACACTACCCTTGCACCTGCCAAACCCCAGACAGTGAGCGCTGTTCAAAACCTTACCAATGAAGAGAAAATGTCAATTGCTGGCAATAAAAATTTGTATGAATTGAGCTTTAGTAACAAAGGGGGACTCATCATGCCTATCATTATCGAATGGACCTACAAAGACGGGACCAAAGAAATAGATAGAATACCTGCTCAGATTTGGAGAAAAGATGAAAACAATGTGACAAAAGCATTCTTAAAAGACAAAGAAGCTGTCTCCATCAAATTGGATCCATTGAGAGAAACAGCAGATATCAACGAAAGCAACAATAGCTGGCCTACCCTAATAAATCCTAGCAAGTTTAAACTATATAAGTCTGGACAAGGTTTAGGAAGAGGCGCTGCAACTGGAAGCGTAAATCCAATGCAAAGAGAGATTAAAAAATAAATTACTTATCAATAAAAAAAGGATGACAGACTAGTTAGTCTGTCATCCTTTTTTTATTGATATATTTTTCATGGTAATTCTATAAGCCTGTTTTACCATCTCTCTCTAATTGTTGCCGTTTCTTTTTACTATACTTTTTTTCGTAATCTAATATTTCTTTTGTCTTCACTTTTTCTTTTTCGGGGGTTTCTACTTTAGGATTTTCCTTGACAGCGGTATTTTTATCAGGTGCTATTACTAAAGCTCCCCGATCATATTTTTCTATCTTGAGTATTCTTCCTTCACTATCAAAATACTTCCATTCCCCATTTTTAACACTGTAAGGCAAGGCCTTTACAATTTTATAAGATAAGATTTCATTGCTTTCGTTGCCATAAACAGCAATGGTATCAAAAAGAAAATCAGGATTATAACCCTTCCACTCTTCCTGCCTTTGTAAAATACCAAGAAAATTAAAATATTCCTGTCGACCATCCTTACCTCCCAAACGGAAATTTTCAATCGCTAAAATATCGCCTGTACTCGTATATTTTCGCCAAGGTCCTGTTTTTTCATTGTCTTTATAAAGCCCCTCTTCATCAAAGCCAGGCTCGCCCCTAATTTCACCCACTGTAGTCACCCACCTGCCCTGCTTCAAACCATTTTTATCAATAATATTTATTGTATCACCATTGGCAGATAAGGAGTAATTTTTGTACTGGGCTTTTCCGCTCAATAAAAAAAAGAATAGCCCTATTCCAATTAAAATTAATTGACGTAATTTCAGTAATGAATTTTCCATAAAAATATTTTACTAAATGAAATACCTCCACAAACTTAGTTTTTCTTTTACAATCCTATTACTGAATAGCTTTTTTTTAACAACAATGGCTCAAATAAAGCCAACGAACGCAAAGGATAGACTTATCAGTCTTCAAAAAAGAAAGACAGACGCCAGTAACTCATTGTTAAAAAATATTCATTTCAGAAATGTAGGTCCTACCCAAATGAACGGAAGGGTAGTCGATATTGAAG
>Ga0214919_10000705_pt1 | contig 57189 bp, 56 predicted proteins | sample LL1503_MetaG_FD_177994 | JGI IMG/M metagenome (GOLD analysis project Ga0214919, IMG submission 177994) | Freshwater microbial communities from Lake Lanier, Atlanta, Georgia, United States - LL-1503 | ecosystem: Environmental > Aquatic > Freshwater > Lake | place: USA: Georgia | collected... | reverse complement strand
TTACATCACCACAACAATTACATCACCACAACAATTACATCACCACAACAATTACATCACCACAACAATTACATCACCACAACAATTACATCACCACAACAATTACATCACCACAACAATTACATCACCACAACAATTACATCATTTATAATTGTTGAGGAATCGCTCATGAACTGAGGGATCGGTTACGTGCGATCAGTCACACGACAACACCACTACATGCGTGCGATCAGTCACACGACAACACCACTACATGCGTGCGATCAGTCACACGACAACACCACTACATGCGTGCGATCAGTCACACGACGCATTTATATCGCTTATTGCTTTTAACATCAATCATCAATTGTCATACCCAATAATTCACCCGACGAACACATTCATCATCCTATTCTCTCACTTTCACAATCATGCAAACCTTTCTTTCAATCTTTTCTGATTCTTACAACATTCAATAAGAGAGATATTCAACATTATAATCAATTATTGAGAAATGGCTCGCATTATGAGGGATGGCTCACTATATGATTATACGCTCAGTCACACGACACGACACACATCCCACAAAATCTCACTCACATTTTCAATTGCTTTCCAAAAAATTGATTTCTTTTTTTTTCACATTTTCACCTTTCACCGTTTCCACCTATCAATATGACCGATTCAACTTGTTCCATCTGCTTTGACGGCTTCAATGCCTCCAATCACAAACCCGTTCGCTGCCCCAATGATTCATGTGCCAAGACCGCCTGCCGCTCCTGCTACCAGACATTCCTCTGTGGCGATGATGTGTCTGTTCCCAAGTGCTTGTTCTGCAACACTCAGTTCACTCATTCTCAACTTCAACACCTCGGACTTACCAAGACCTTCCTCGCTGGCGAATTCGCCAAGCATCAACAAGACATTCTATTCGCTCAAGAACAAGCCATGCTACCTGCCGCTCAATCCGCGCTTGCTCATGACAAGCTCGTCAAGAACATTGACGATCAAATCAGGCACATTCATGCACAAATAAAGGCCCTCACTGCCCTCAAGATTGATCTCGTCCACACCAAACATCAATTGATGCTACATGATCCTTCCAATCTTGATGCCGATGACACCGATCAATTCATTCATCGCTGTGCTGATTCCGAATGCAATGGCTTCGTGTCTTCCGCTTGGAAATGTGCCACTTGTGACAAACACACCTGTTCACACTGCCGCGAACTCAAGCGCAATCGCGATGATCCACTTCATGTTTGCAATGCCGACACTCTTGCTTCTGTCGCTCTTCTCAAGTACGACACCAAACCTTGCCCTAATTGCAAAATTCCCGTTCACAAAACCGAGGGATGTGATCAAATGTTCTGCACTCAATGCAAACGCCTTTGGTCTTGGAATACCGGCAAATTTGAAACTCGCGGACACAATCCTCACTACTTGCAATGGATGCGGGAAAATCATGCCGGCGGTATGCCTCGCGATCCCGCTGATGTCTTGTGTGGACGGGAAATTGATCCTCGCTTCCTTGTTCAACTTCATTCTCAAATTACCGCTTTTCAACACACCCTCATGGCTCGCAAAGCATGGAATGATGACATCGCACAAAATTTCGGCGCAATCTCTGTCATGCTCAATTCTATTCCTCATTTGCGCATTCATGATCAAGCACGATTCCAAGTTGATCGCATCGCCATCAATCTTTCCGCTCGCAAAGCCTTTGTTGCCAATTCTTTGGCTCTTCACAAATTCAAGCAAACCATTCTTCGCAATCATCTTCTTGCCAACAAACATGAACACATCGCACAAATCATTCAGGCCGTTGTTCAAGCCACCACTGACATCGCTTTCCGGCTTCAACATGACATTCAATGCAAACCACAACAGGAGGATTGGAATAGTCTCTCTTACTCCTTCGCTCAAGAACTTTTCCATCTCAAAACCTATGCTAACCATGAACTGTCACTCATTCATTCCGATTTCAATTCAACCCCTTCCAAAATTTGCTTCTTCTCACAATACGATTTCAAATTTGCCAACATTCTTAAACCTTCCCCTTCTTCTTACTCTGACACTCGCTTCCCCCTCTTCAACTCACACAACCCTCCCATTCGCAGACATTAAACACCTCTGAAACTCCTTCTCAGATTTACGACCACACGACCACACGACCACACGACCACAGGTATACATTTTTTTTTTCTATTTAAAGACATATTATTATGTTGATACAACCAACTAATAAAACCATGATCACAAAGGCCGACGTTATTGCACAGTTCAAGGAGCTACACAAAAAACACTATTGCTCTTATGGCCATATTATTTCCACGGTGTCCGACGAAATGTCAAATGATTTTTATGCTTCGGACAGGAGCTCCAAATTCACATGGCATGAAATATACAATAAATATGTGTCAGACCGCGTGCTAATTCGCTCATGTTGCGGATTCGTACATCTCATGGGACACAAATTCAAAATTCGTCTTGATGGTCCATTAGTGAAAGAACATCGGTCTGAATTTGAAACGTATTTTGGATTCGGAGGACATTGCGAGGGATACACTGAAAAACGAATCGTGGCATGTTATCCGGAAAGGATTGACGATGCGTTAGACATTGATGGATTGTTGTTGGATGGATCCGATTCAGACCAGGTGGATCACGACTACGCAAAACAGGTGATGATGATCATTGTCTTAGGAGGCTATGTGAAATCGTGGGAAGCGGTGGCCGAATTTGAGCAATGGTTTATAACAGAAGCGGGCATTGACGTTTGTGACACTGGAAAGGAACTTTTGGCGTACACATTCAATGCAATGGAATCAGTGCCCAAACCAACACCAGAATCGGAATCTACGAATGATGATTTAAGGCCATGATGCAATACAGTTCAGACATGTCGGCAATGCACACATTGGTGCATGAGCAGTCGCTTGGTTTCGGGATCGCATTTGTGTGCGTGCATTTCACGCGACACTGTGCATTTGCAATAAACGTGTCTATCTCATCTCTCGTTTCCATGATTTGACATTTGGGAACGCAATTGCAGGCAGTCAGCGGCGGCCCTCCGTTGGTCATCTTGCAACTAGTTTTTGAGGCGCACTTTGGTTTGGAGGATGAATAGTTGCGCATGTGCAGCAGCGACATGAAGCGAAACATGTTATTTATTGTGAGGGATAAATAACAATGCGCCAGTTGTGTTTATGTTCATTTATTTGTAGATTTATTGCATCCATCATCTCATGCCTATCGTTCCACGAAAACCTTGAGCTGCTGCCATTTCAAAATATTTTTTTGATTTATCACTTCATTTGTCTTGATCAATTCACATGCTTCCATGTCTGGCGCCACCAATAGTCCCGCCCATTTCGTGAATGTTTTTCCATTAAGTTCAAATACCTCGCCCTCTTTCATGCATGTGAAAAGTTCATTTGCGCATTTATAAATAATAAATAATGACATGGGCCTATTTCAATTCAATTTTATTGACATTACACAGAACATCAATGGGATTCATGTTCGGTTTTTATTAGATTTATTGCGTCGGATTTTGTAATGTTTCTTGGATTTTTTGGGTCGTCGTTTTTTGGAACCGCCTTGGAACAGATTCGGTCTAAATTTGCACACCAGATTTAATGTGCTTTCCACTTGAATATTGTAATCAGCCAATGTGCGTTCTGGTTCCAAACGTTGTTTAGAGAAGATGAGATGCATGACGCCGCAATCTTCCAGTGCAGAAATGTAATAGTGCGAATTCAAATAGTCTAACACTGCCTGAATTGACATTGTCGAATTAAATGGAACAGGGTATGTTTTCCCAGTGAGCCCACGCACAAAAAATATCGGCCTTCCTCTTTCTTCATTGTCTTTTTTTACTTGTTCTTCATGGTGTCTGGCACGGGCTTCCATGCCTTCGCGCAAAAACGACGTTACTGCCTTCAACTGGTTCTGCATGGAATGTTGCGACAAATCAGACATCTCTTTTAGAGTTGCTTTTTGAGACTGCCTGGCAGTCTTCAATGACGATTTTTCACCATCAATATCACGCAAGTATAATGAATTGTAATAACTCATAAAACAGTGCTTAACGTTGGTATTTGGATTAATCATGCCTGCCAAGGAAATTAATGGATTATCCTGACATTTCAAACCTACCAATCCACGTGGGAACTGCACTCCTTGCAAAGTTGTGATGCGATTCTGGTCCAAATACAAATATGTTAATGTGGATGGAAATTGCACTCCATCCAAAGAAGCGATTTGATTATTGGATAAATACAATTTATCCAATTCATGTGGAAAATGCACTCCTTGCAAGGTTGTGATGAGATTATCATTTAAACGCAATTCTCTCAATCCAGGCGGGAAATTAACTCCTTGCAAAGAATGTATTTGTGTTACACCTAAATTGAGTTTGGTCAGTCCAGGCGGGCACGAATCCAAATATGCTTGCAACTTTTGATGAGTGTCCAACATCCTGAGGGGAGGTTGCTGTGGTTCTGGTTGAGCCATTTTATTTCAATTTGCGTTGCGTATAATCTATTTAAATACTATAATCCCATCATAAATTAAAATCGCATTTAATGTTATAACAATTGTCTCAATGGCCGAATCCATTGATTATAACACAGATTTAGAACAGTTGCTGAAATTGCACGCGGAGGAGTGCGAATCCCTCTCCATCCTGCACCGCAACTCGTATGAAAAGTACAACGGGCGTTCCAACTACATCAACATTCCGGTAATTATTCTGTCGTCGGCCATTGGATTCGCAACGGGCATTGACATCGGATACGAAAAAATGAACATAATTCTGGGTATAAGCAGTATTTTCGTGGGAATCATTAAATCCATAGACACTTATTTCCAGTTAGGCAAGCGCGCCGAGTCGCACCGACTCTGCTCCCTGCAATTCCAGCAAATCAACAAGAAAATCCAAATTGAGCTCGCGCTAGTGCGTTCGCAGCGGGTTGATGCCAAAGACATGATGAACATCATCAAAACCGACATCAAGAACCTGTTTGACATTGCGCCTCTCATTGATCAGGATGTAATTGAAAAATTTAAAAAGAAATACGGGCATCAAAATCCAAACTCACCTGGTAAATACACGTTTGATGCGCACACACCCAACCTGTGCAACGGATTGAGCATTGTCACCATCAATTCCGCGCGAAACAAGCAGGACTACGAAGAGAGAACCAGCCGAAAAAGCAGTCGGGATGGAAGTCCGTCACGCGACAACAATGATGGCGGCGGAAACAATGGACCCAACGGACCCAATGGCGGAAACAATGGAGGTGGCGGGGTCACTGTCGTCATTGATGACGCAGCCATTGTTCAAGAAATTCAACAGCAACGAATGCAGCAACAACAGCAACAACAGCAACAACAGCAACAACAGCAACAACAGCAACAACAGCAACAACAACAACAACAGCAACAACAGCAACAACAACAATTGTTACAAGTGACTTCAAATCCACAATCACACCGATCACTGAATGTGCAACAACCATTGCAGTCAAACAATGCTATTCAAATGACTCGTTTAACCCAACAATTGAATCAATTGCAACAACTACAGCGCGACGATGACACAATTTTCATTGAAACCATACCGATCAATAACACATACCATGCTTCGGCTGATTTGGTGTCACTTCATTCTAGATCATCATCTGTTCATCAAGACATCGGGGGCGTAGTAGCACCAAGCGCAGCGCCGAGTGTGCATCAAAGTGTCAGGGGCAGCGCATCCATAAGCTTGCATAGCAGTGTTCGCGGTGAATTGACGCCCACGATTCAATTTGATGATGTCAATGATGCACAATCTACACCGACTCAAGAACAACTGCAACTGCAACTGCAACTACACGTCCAACAACAACAACTGCAATTACAACAAATGATGCAAGACTTAGAAGGACATGATGGTGAAATGATGTGATATCATCACCCGCGTCTTTAAATTGTTTCCACAATATTCTTAAAAATTGATTTAAAAATATTGGTTGGGATTTATGATAGATAACACGCAAATGGACCGACGAATCAACTCCCGCATTGATGCACACGCAATTGCATTAAAAAATCAAATTGCTGCTAAATTTGAGTTGGTGCGCCAAAAACATGCGACCATGATTGCTGCAACACCCCAGTTCATGGAACTGCAGCGCGATTACACGGAAATAATGAATTTCATTTATGAATCTGACAAATTGAAGCTATCCAAGGACGATTTTGTCAAGCGCAAACGTGTGAAAAATGCGGTTCCAGTGTTTGACCGATGTCATGCGAAACGAGCCAACGGTGAACAATGCACACGGCGAAAGAAGGACGGGTGTTTGTGTTGCGGCACACACGCCAAAGGAACCCCTCATGGCATGTTTGACAGCTTGGATCCGCCAGTGACAAATGTGAAGGTGGAAACTTGGGTTCAGGACATCAAAGGGATAATGTATCACATTGACAACCAAGGGAATGTGTATGATCCAGAAGACATTGTTGCCAACAAAATGAATCCCAATGTAATCGCCAAATACGCAAAACATGAAAATGGCACATACATCATACCAAAATTTAATTGATTTGAATTTCAAAAACATGCAAAAAATAATTGCATTCAGTCATTCCCATTGCCATTCCCCAAAAACACGAACAAAAACATAGGAATACTAAATGATGCAAATAAAATGTACACAATGTAATCAGGTATGTGTCCTTGATTTGCAAAATACAAAAAAATCTGCAATGTCACCCCAAACAACACCAAACCAAACAATCGCATTAACACTGATAAACGCATATTATGATATACAATTTGAATATTATAATGTGTTAATATTATTTTGCACAATGACGTCAAATCAAACCAACTTATACTTTGCAAATGTGGCATCATATTCATCCGGCACAGATTTCATGTCCACTTGATGACAAGACAACGGTGTTTGATTGTCATAATCCTTAATGGTCCAATTCGGAATGCGATTTTTTGTTTTCCCGTCAACCTTTAAATTGTATTCGCCCACATAAGCGGAATTGAATGAACGCGTCCAGTCTCCGTTGATGTCTCGTAGCGCCAATTTGGCTTTGACGAATGGATCTTGGTTGGCCCAAAACATGCTCAAATCGGAACGATCCTCTTCGCCGTTCATAAAAAAGGCACGGCACCTCCCCAAAAAAACAGCAAATCGCACAATGCCGCCTTGTGTGTGCTTTCCATATTCATTAACGGTCAAACGGGTTCCATCATCCAACACATGCGGTTCAAATCCCATGGAATAACACGCATATCTCATCGCTCCTTTGAAACTCACAAAATAATAATACGGTCCAAAATGAGCTCGGGTTGAAGCCTTTTTGACTCCGAATTCTGCCATGTAAGAAACATAATTGAAATGCTTTCCAGCATATAATGCACTCGGAGATTCCAATATTTCATCTCTCAATTTCAAGGTCATGATGCTAGGATGACGATTGAAAAATGACACCACTATGTCTGAAATGGAATATTGCATCATTTGGTGTTCATTGAATATTTCACTGGACAACGTCCAAAACCAACGGTTATTTTCCTTCATAAATGGAACGCCGTTCATATGTTTCTCATAATATTTATTGAAAAATAGGGTGCACCTCTTTTTTGTTTTTTCATATACAAACCCATTGTATTTCACTATATCCAGATTCCCAAATAGCGCTAGTAAAGCCGTGCTGCATTGATCCACCAGTCCAGTTTTAGTGTGTCTTGACAAAATGTAAGGAAACGTGAGATTCCGCCCACCTTTTTCCTTTTCACTGCCTTCCATGTACAATAAAAATTCCAAAAAAGGAAGATTGTCTACCATTTGATTGATTTGGTAAATGCACATGTCCACGCGCGTGTCCAACGGCAGGTCAATGTCATCCACCTCGGATTTCAAAACATCCATAAAAGGGTATTCCACAACCATGCCTGCATCCATGTCCATGATTGCGCTTGAACTCACATTGTGATACTGTTTGAAATCAATCAACATGCCATCCACATTGATGTCGGCATTCAGTTTCATTGTTATTATTGTTATTTGCTGGATTGGATTCGCTGGATTCACTGACATATGCAACTATTTATTTTTGAATTTTTCGGCGAATGGACTCCTTAATCTTTTCCTGGCGCGAATCCATGATGAACTCGCTCAGCTTCTTGGCCGCGCCTTCGTCGTTGTAGTGCTGCATGAGGGCGGCAAACAGGTTCGTCTTGTTGATCGGCACTTTCACCTTCGTTTTGGCATACACCAGCTTGCCGTCGTTGATGTCAAACACGTCAATCTCGTTGCTCTTCATGACGTTGACCAGCGCATCCGTGAGCGTTTTTTTATTATCTCTCAACGTCTTCATGTCCTTCTGCAGATTGCGCATCTCATTGTCCACTTCAATCCAGGATTTGATGTACTGCACCAGCTGCGCCTTGGTCTCGGGACCTGCTGCTGCGGCCTTTGGCTCATCAGATGCTGCTTCACTCATTTTGCGATTGTTGTATAATATGCACGCAATAAAATAATTTTATATTGATATTACATAACATTAACAATAATGGCGGCACAATACAAGTTTGCCATGGACACACATCATTCAAGTGGCACTAAATACAATTCCCAAATGAAAGCAACGCCGAATATGAGTTAAGAATGAATAAATTAGATGATGAACTAGATAAAACCTTGAACGATGCTCTTGCCGCAATGGAAGCGTCAATGCAACGATCATCAATGCAACCAAACCAAGCTGGTTCTTCAAGAAAACGCGTAAGAAAGCAGTTCAAAAAATCAAAATCAAAATTTAAGACAAGACGCCATCAATAAAGGATTTATTCCTGGACACAGACTAAAAAAAATGTTTTTTTTGTTTTTTTGTTTTGTCTTGAATATCTCTCTTTGATCACCCTGATAAAGTGTTCAGATAGCCACGCCGTTGCTCCACATGCCGTCATGCACCACTTGCATGACTTCATTGCTGGACATGTATCGCATGGTGCCTTGTCCGTGCAGCACTCCGTTGGACCAGGTGCCAGTGTATTCGGTCCATCTGAGCACATGCGAGTTGTCGTTTCCGAGACAGCCGTACAAGTACATCGCGGTCTTGAGGGTGCCTTGGCCATGCTTGGCTCCGCATTCGTTGACATGGCCCGTGTACATGCTGCCGTCCTCGCCGTAAATGGTCACGGGGGTCTTCGTGTTGGTATTGGTGGCGGCCATTGCGGTGGCGGTCCAGTAGTCATTGTAAGTCTGAGTCTGAGATTGCATCGTTGTCGTTCGTAGTTGATTGTCGTAGAAACACTGATTCGTTTCAAATACTTTTTGAAACCAATTCAATTTTTTTTATTTTCATTGTTTTTTGAAAACACATTTTGTTGCAAAATCAATTTAGCATATTCAGATTGATATATATTTTAGTTCACATAATATATAACCATCGCTAACATAACCAACCACATTCATACCCAATGGCAAAGGGAGGTTCTAGGTCTATCGGAAATGGAGGAGTTTTAGGGTCAGGCATTTTCGGCATTTTTGGAACAACCATCAAGTGTGATTCCAAAGATGATTCCATGTTTTGCACCATCATGAAGCTGTTCAACTTGCTCGTCGTGTTTCTCATTGTTGCCTACATTTTGTATATCGCATATAACTTTTTTGTTGCGCCATCCATCAGAAAAAGGAGATAGATACACAGAGACAGAGATAGAGAATGGGTGGTCTCCCCCACTAATGCAGCATGGATTTATCAATTTGCACCTCCTTGATAAATCCTTTCAGAATCTTCCGTTGCGCGGCGTCGTCCTTTTCAATGTTTTTGTACAGCTCCTTGCACAGCGTCAAGTACTCGGTTTGCAACTTTTCATTGGATTCCCAGCCCGGATGCACCGCCATCCAGTCCTGAATGACGCGTGTCTGATAGCACGATGTCAGGTAAATGAATTTGCGAACGTGCTCCAGCTTGTCGTCCTTTTCCCATTCGTCGTTTTTAATGTACATGGTTTCTCTCTTCATGTCGGTGCAATGGATGGGACGTTTGTGCACGTCCATGCCCTTCAGGTTGTTGACGATGATGGAACTCACGCCTTCAATGATTCCGTTCGTCTTCGTGAATTCCAAATCCGCAACCGTTATGTTGAGAGACTTCACAAAATCACTCAATTTAATAGCATCCTTGCAGTCCTCGTTTAAAAACACATTCAGGTTGAACTGCGTGTTGTTCGTGGTGTGCACCACGTTGTTGTTGCCAATTCGCGGCGTCATCTCTCGGATCGTGTTCATCAATTCCTTGTTTTGGTTCAGCAGCTCCTGCACCACCATCTTCTGCTCCTTCTGGTGCTCGTCATTCTGCCGTTTGAAATGGCTCAACATGCAGGGAACCATGTCCTTCAGACTCAAACACATGCCGCTGTCTTCTCCTTCGCTCGTTTTATACAGGTCGGCAAGGCTGATTGTTATGGTGTCGCTGTTGGTTGACAACTTCTTGATAACCTTTGTTTCAACATGATGTGCTGGCTTGTTGCTAGGATTGTCTAGGCACTGTTTTTCGTGATACCAGCAACTGTTCCTAGCAGAATACTCTTTTTTGCAGAATTTACAAATGAATTGGGGATTTTTTGTCCCTTTTTTACGGTTTGTGTTCAAAAGTGTTCTAGAACAGTGTTTACTAGTGGAGAGATGTTTGTTAAAATCCTTCAAACTGCACGTGGTATAGTCACACGGTTTACATACGAGGGATTTTTCGGGATTTTTCGGGATTTTTGGGTCCGTTTCCTTATCGTCACAACTGTTGTCGGAAGGCATGGGATGCAGATTGATTGGCGTAATAGATTATAACATATCATGAGAAAAAATCTTTATATGGGTTGCGTTCTAAAAACGTTCTAAATTTTTAGAACAAAAATCCCAACCCGTGGTGCCTTTTTTTAAGTTTTTTTTGGAGCCAAATAATCACTTTTTTCACCCCATCAAAACATGACATCATTATGCTCTCACTTTTTACAACAAAATTTATAATTTAAAATTGTTATTTTTTGTTTTTACTCTGCAAGACTCTATAAAATTTTCAGGAAATGGACAAAAAAAATGTCCAAAAATCGATATGTCAAAACCTTTTTGTGCAAAAACGCGCGGCCCTAGGTAATTTGCGGAACTTTTTTTCATGACATTTTGTGAGAGCATTTATGGTGTGGCAATAAAAATATGTGAATTTGCAAAAATGCGACCATGGGTTCAAAAATGGTCCGAACACGGTGTTTTATGTTCTCAAATCGGGGTTTCTTATTTCCGGGAAAAATGTTTTGCCATTTTTGGGACATGCGTTGCCGACATTTTATGTGCTCAAATCGGGGTTTCTTATTTCCGGGAAAAATGTTTTGCCATTTTTGGGACATGCGTTGCCGACATTTTATGTCCTCAAACCGGGGTTTCTTTTTTTTTGAAAACAAGGTGTGCCATTTTGGGGACATGCATCGGCTGGTTTGTGGGAAAAAGGATAGAATTGAAACACTGTTTGATTATTATGGAGCTTACTGTCATTCGTCTGCTTTCATTTTTTTTATTCATGTATATATAAACATTTCAAATAACAATAACTGTTTCATAAATGCAGAAGCCAATGCCGCCTTCTACTTCAAGAGGCAATTCATTCACGAGGCGTCGTCGTTACAGGGAACCTGATCCTCTTGCAGCCGCTCGCGCTGCACTAGGCGAACCAAATGAACCATATCAGGACATAATCAATCTAAATGAATACTTAGAAGAACATCCCAATGTTGTTTTACTTCCACCACCACAACAAGATTCTCCTGCATCCACACACCGAAGCATCCATGCTATTCCCGACATTGATTCAGTTCATGATTTGATTGATCCCGCCGATATTACATCCGATGCAAATGGTGACAATTTTGAGTGGTGGGAGTGGAACAAACCAACACTACACTCGTCGCCACGAGAATTGTCATCGTCGTCATCGTCGTCATTGTCATCGCCACGAGATGATTCGTCATCGGCGCCACCACTACAACCAGCACCACAACCAGCACTACAACCCGCACAACGACCAGCACCACAACCAGCACCACAACCAGCACCAAAACTTTCTTGGGTTAATAAACTTGTTGGCAAGGTGTTTAGGAGAAAAAACTCAACACAAGTCGCTCCTGCGGGCGGTAAACGCCGCAAATCTAAACGCACTATGCGCGCTTGTCGCAAATTGCGCACTAAACGCGCTCGGCATTCTAAACGCCACAAAACACGCAAACACTAATTGACAATTTCAGTGCATGTGAATATTGGAAAAAAAACGTAGTTGAAAGTTTGACAACGTTTTTTATTTGGGTTAAGAATTGGGTTGGGGATGGGTTCAGTCATCATTGTCGTCACCACTTTCGTCGTCGTCACTTGAATCGTCAAATTCGTCCCATGAATTGTGGTACGTTTTGCCCGACGTTTTTTGCCACCTTGCAATGCCGTGTGCCGTGGCAAATGCCACCTCCCTGCAAAGAGAGAATATCATTGCCGCTCGTCCATTCATTCCTGAAAATGAATCAATCACTGCAATTCTGCGGGTCATTTGAATGTTGCGCTCTTCATCACGGATTAGTTCAGATGCAACCGACACTGGCAATGGTTCAATGGATTCGCGGGCAGGTTCTATTTGGGCACGACACGTGGGGCACGTGTTTTTTGTTTTCAAGGATGACAGTAAACACGACATGCAGAATTTGTGTCCGCATGCCGTGATTGCAACATTTGTGTGTCCGGGAACCTCCATGCACACTGGACACACGTCTACTTCGGGTGAAGTTGAAGTGGAACGATCTGCATCGGGGTTTGTTTGATTTGTTTGATTCCATAAATACTGCATTGATCGTGATGGAGATATGATATTGATTGTTCTGGCTTGGTTATTGGTTTAAATGAACATCAAATTATGGTTTCAATTTTTAAGGTTAAATTTAAGTTTATGCAAACAACCCAATAAAGTATTAAACAAATGAACACAATGCATTGCAGAAGCACCCAATCAATGGAACCATATGAAGCCGCAATTACGGCCATGACGCACATGCTGAATTACTTGGATGCATCGTCGTGCGACGCGCAAATGACCCTCCGGCACAAAGAGAGCCGGCACAACATGGATCAATTGCATGACCAATGTTGCAAAACTAAAAAAATAACGAATGCGGATTGCCAGTGTTTTTATGCGAATCTGAAAGCGCTGGAGCCGGTCATAAGCACGGACGAGGGTCCAGAATACACCGCCATTTACAATGAACTCATTCGGTGTTTTCGCGTGGCAAAGCGCCGTGGCGAACTGGGTTAGAGGTGATTGTGATGCTAGATTGTCAGATTGTCACCACCACATCGCATTTCGCATGTGTTTTGCACAACGTGGATCCATGGGATGCATTGAGTTTGCATCGGTTTCCTTTGTTTTTTCCGCTTTGATTTTCAGCAATGCAACGGGTCACGGCGGTTGCATTTGATGCAGGGTTGGGTTTGGGTTTCATTGCAATCTGATAATGCCGATAACAATACATTTTTTCGGCGCATTCATAGAATGCATTTGCATTGCATTTGACAGCGCCACACGGAGTGCCAGGCATGCACATGGTTGCAGGAGCGTTCACTCCAACCAATCGTTTGATTATGGGGTGCGGGCTGTTGCCAATGTAGGGCAGCAATTGATTGGTCATGCTGCGACAATATGGACACTTGATCTGATATGTGCCAATCTTTTCAAAATAATTGTGCATTCCCATTCGTCCTTTTTGTCGCAACACTTCTTGATATAGTGGTTCATAATTGAAAGCGTGCCCACATGCCAGCTTAACATGAAACGCATTCAACGGTTCATTTGTTATTAAGCAAGCATGGTGGTGATTTGAATTGTCTTGTCCATTTTCCTGTTCAATTGGTTCAGACGATTGCTGCAATTTTTTGAGTGTTGCAAAAAAATCAACATCCAAATCATCTTCAACGCTGTAAGTTTGCATGACATGCATGATATATGTTGGTATTCTTTCAAAATAAAATGTCTTTATACTTATATTTAAGTTTTATTTTTGCACACAACACACAACCCACAAAATGGCAAGCAAGGATGTATGGGGTCCTGCAACATGGACACTTTTTCACACTCTTGCTGAAAAAGTAAAGGAAGAAAATTTCAATGAAATGCTGCCAGACATACTTGTCATGATAAAACGCATTTGCATGAATTTGCCGTGTCCCGATTGTTCAGCTCATGCGGTGCAATTCATATCAAAGGTGTCTGCAAATAATTTTGACTCCAAGGAAAAATTAAAAATTTTTTTATTTCATTTTCATAACACAGTGAATTTGCGAACCGGTAAACGAATTTTCACTGTGGAAGAGTTGAATGGCAAGTATGCGCGGGCAAACACGTTTGCGGTCATTCCGCATTTCATCAAGGTGTTTTCATATCGCAACACGAATGTGAGATTGCTAATAAATAGCTTTCACAAAGACATAATGATCAAAGATTTCATTAAATGGATGCGTGAAAACAATTCCAAATTTAATAGATGAAATGAAATCATCATGCAATCATGAGGTGTGATTGTTGTGGGGGGATGGGTTGTATAAAACAATTGGGTTGTTTCTTAATGTTTTGGATGAACCAAACATTAAGATGTGGATGAATGATGTTGCACGTATAGGTAGAAATTAGGTGTGACAGTCATTTACTGGCCGCCGCATCCGATTTCCAGAGGCACACGCATGAGATCGGGGGCGATGGTGGTGTTGTTCCATGGACCGACGTTCAGCTGGGGATTGGGGGGTTCGGAGCGAACCTGCAGATTGGCGTTGCGAAGGGTGTTGCCGATGGTGTCAATGCCGATGAGTGCACCGGCGCTGAGGAGATTGACTCCCTTAAGATCACCCGCTCCCGTGGGGTTGAGCTGGGCCCATTGGCTGTTAACGTCCTTAGGCAAGAGCTCCAGAGGGTCAACGGTCTGCTGAGGGGTGCAGCTGGGAGGCAAGCCGTTCATTGTGGTGCTGGCTCCATTTGCAGGAGCGTACTGTATGTTCTCTAAACCAGAGGCTGGATGCACATTCCCGATGTCAGCGGTGTGTCTGCCGGCGGCTTGTTCATAATACTGCTTGCGTTTTTGTGCAGACAGTTTAGAGGGATCCACCAATTCCATGCCTTCGGAAGAAGCCTTATACTGAGTGAGAGCCCAATACAAAACAATTGCTCCTAAAATTATCACCACAAAGTGATTTTTAAGCATGTATACTAAATTGTGCATTGTTATTTGTTTGAATGTTGTTATATAAAATTGATGATAAAATATTTTTTTGATTTAACTTTTATTTGATTTACACTATTCGCATCATTTGACGACATACTCATTGTCGTCGTAATCATTGTCATCATCGCTGTCGTCGCTGCTATCCTCCAACATGTGTGTGGATTTTATTTGTTTTGCTTCCAAATGAGCAGCAATTGCATTTTTCTTAAGTTCTTTTGCTTTTTGTTTTGCAATGTGATACATTTCATAATACACTTGTGTTGGTTTTTTTAGTTTAAGATGCATGTGTTCCAATTCTTCTAAAACATCCAAATTCACTTCCTGTAAATCCTGTTGCATTTGGTCATTGTTTGGTTGGACGGGTTGGACGTGTTGGGCTTCATCTTCTTTTGGTTGGACGGGTTGGACGTGTTGGTCTTCATCTTCTTTTGGTTGGACGGGTTGGACGTGTTGGGCTTCATCTTCTTTTGGTTGGACGGGTTGGACGTGTTGGTCTTCATCTTCGTTTGGTTGGATTGGGGCATGTTCCGGTTGCGATGGTCGGCGAATCACACACGATTGAAACAACGGCACATTGGGCACAAGTAGCACTTGTTTTATCGCCACTTCCATTTGAAAGCTGCGTGACGTAAATTTTATTCCTTGAAATTCAATTACGGCATACATTTGGTGGTCTGGCTTAATGTACTCCAACGGCACCGGTCGCTCATTTTCGTCAAATGCTGAACACGACGACGAGGCTCCTGTTGCTAAATGTTTGGCGGGTTGAATGTGGGCACGAATGAGATAGTGTTTTCCACCCTTATAGGGCCGAACTGGGGATGTGAATCCCGCTTCAATGTCCGATTTTTCAATGTCGGAACTGATCCAGAGGTTTCGTTTCTCATGAATGAGACGGATCGCATCTGTTTCCAGTGCTTCCAGCCACTCTAAAAACGCCATGTCGTGGCTGCTAAACATTAGGTCAATGTACGGGCGTTTGCCCGAAACCACACCCTGTCGTGACGTGCACATCGGAGTTTGAATGTAAAGCGGAGTGTCCTTGTAATACAGCATTGAAAAATATGATCCACCTTGCAATCCGTTTGGAGGGGCCAAATGCAGCCCGTTGTGGTCAAATGTGGAGTTGGGCAAATGCACATAATCTGTCATGATCGCGGTTGTCAGTTGCAGCATTTAGAGAAAATAAACACGCAATAATGACGTATATTTTTTATAAAATATTTTTTATAAAATACACATAAATGTGACTAACCATCATATGTAAACAAACATCCCAACCCCCAAAATGATGCTAAGAGAGAAAATAATTGAGCAATGTTTGCAAGCTATGAAACGAGATGATGTTAAAAAAGAATTAAAGCAAATGTTTCAGCCGGTGATTGATATGATTATGCAAGAGATTTATCCATATATATATCTCTCGGTTGTGTTTGTCATGATAAGTTTTTTGCTCACATTGAGCATTTTTGTTTTGATGATGCGGACTTCACATTTTAAACAGTTCATGCCTCATTGTCAATGATATTGTCAACAATGAATGATGGTCAATTCGGTCAATTAGGTCATTACGGTGCAAAATAAATATCATCGGTTGGCCATAACTGCATTACGCGAAAACTATCAACAACCACGTAAACTTGCATTAGTCCAAATGCAATTATGGACAACGTAAAAAAACTTACAATTGGACTACACGTGTTATTAGTCTTATTGCATTCCATCAATGTGTGCATGTTGTAAAATATTAGAACCCACAATGAAATCATAATGTGATTATTAATGGTGTCGGAAATGCTGGGGGTTATGTATCCATATTGCAATCTAGGATAATACATCGCACACAATGCAATGATAGCCACATAAACAATCAACAAGAAAAATAGTGCTGCAAAAAAACACCTGAGGTCAATGGTTGCAGTTGGGTTAGAGTGCAAAAAATTGCCAATGAACACAACCATCACTGCTAAATACAATGTCATCATTGTGTATTGCACTATGGAACTAATGGCATATATGTTTGAAGTTTTGCTGGTGTGAGACCATGAATCCATTAACCATTTTATGCAAAAACCCATAACGGGCAACCATGTCATGAAATAAATTAAAGATGTATTGTTCATTTTTTGTGCAAATGTTTCAATAATAAGTTATAATGAGATTTAAAATGCAATAATCATTTTCATGTTCATTTGTTTGATTTGAATAATTTGAATATAAAATATAATCATATATCATATTCACATCACATTTGCATTGCATCATGAGCAAGTACGTGCTTAAACAGGAACATCCTCTCATTCCGAGGGAGCAGACGTATTCCATCAATCGCAAGCTGATCACTGTGCATTCCGAAGACCGTGACATCAACAAATGGCCCAATGCCAATCATTTTGAGTTGCAATTGCCGCAAACATACACCAATGTGGAAACCATTGCTCTGGTGGAGTACAGTTTTCCTACATACCATTACACTTTTTCAAATGAAAATCAAAACACCCAAATCACATTTACAGCGACCATTGCAATGGCTTCATACGGTGAAACGGATCCAATCAGTATTACCATTGAATCCGGGTTTTACAGTCCGACCCAGTTGGCCACTGAGATGCAGAACAAGCTGAATTTGGCAGTTCGGTCGTTGGAACAGGCACTTGCAACATATGACAATTTCCGGGTGTTTTACGACGAAGTGCGCCAACGACTCCTGTTTGGAAACAAGGAAGATCCGTTCACGTTCTACTACAATGAGCCCTACGCCCCACCTAAAAGCGGCGATTCCCATTATTATAGAACCGATGTCAATTCTTATAAGAGCGACCCATGTTATTTGCCGTGCATTGCCGCTGCTGCAGCGGCTTCTGCGCAGCCGAGTGCCACCATTCGTTGGAATCAATACACAAACTGGGGACTGGGATACAACCTTGGGTTTGTCAAGTGTTTGCCGAGTGAGTGCGGCAATCCCAACGACGTGATCAAGGCAAATAAGGCGATCGCGACTGCCGTTACAAGCAGTCAAAGCGTGTACTACATTAATCCGACTCCTCCCACCATTGGTTACGAGTGGCTGACGGTTGCGTTGGGGAAAACGGGACACGTGATTGTCCCCACGAATCCGCCCAGTTTGAACGGGAGCACGGACATGTATGTGGAGATTGACAAATGCAACTACTTGGATGAAATGCAGCCGTATTCGTCGAACACGAATGGCAGCCGACACAATGATTACAACGGGATAGTGAATTCGGCATTTGCCAAAATTCCACTTCGGATCAAGCCCACAAAACTGGTTTCCATGTTTGAATACACGTACGGGGATGATCCATCCGACACGTCGCAGGGGGTCGCCACATTTTTCCCTCCATTGGACAAGCTGAGTAAACTCAAATTCAAATTTCGCTATCATGACGGAACATTGGTGGATTTCGGCGGACAGAATTTCAGTTTTGCGGTTGCGCTTTACACGTATCGCGATGAAATTGCGCGTTCCAATCACCTGCGCACTCCATTCGTTCTTTCATCGTGATCATGTGCCTTATGCACCACCCAAGCCAGGTATCATTTTTTTTTCACAGGGGTTGTTGTGGACCACGCATCCAACAGTTGCAGATCGCACGTTTTCCAGTCGTCTTTGAACCCGCGCAGGGACACAAATGCGGGGGTCTTCATTTTCGGATTCTTGTAATAAATGTAGGGACCATATTGACCATTGCGCACGTTGGCATGTGCGCTAATTTCCCGCAAAATGGATGGATTTATTGATGGATTTGTATTGGCAATGGATGACGCATCTTCATTGTCATTGCGAGTGGATGATTCAATGCAGCGCACTGCTTCATCGTATGACAATGGGACAACATCCACGTTTTCATTCATTTCATTGTTTTTCCCCTTCAATTGTGGAAGCGACTGTTTTTGCTCGCCCCATGTCAAATATGGTCCATATTTTCCTGTGCGCAGGAACAAATCGGCGCCGTTGAATTTTCCAAGCAATTTGCATAAATTTTTTGCGGTTGCATTGTTTGTATTGGTTGCATTGGTTGTATTGGAAACGGAAACTAGGACCAAGTCTTCCACCCGGTATTCGCCCCGATTCAACTTTGCGTAATCCACCACCACGTCCTTGCGCACGGGTTGCATGATCTTGTTGTCTGTGTGGCGAATGAGCGGACCGTGTTTTCCCATGATGAATTCGTGCACGCCGTCCCCCAGAGGAATGGCGCATTTGGTGAGCCCTTTTGAATTCAGTTGATTGATCAGGCGGTCAACGCACGACAGGCACTCGGCGCACACGTCGCTCCACCGTTTTTGGCCCGACAACACCTGGTCCAGCTGCTGTTCCATGCGTTTTGTGTAGTCGTAATCAAACAGTTCCGCAAAATGGGCGCACAAGAATTCCAGCACCATGCAACCAATCGGTTGAATGACCAAGCGGTTTTTTTCGTTCCCGAATGCACGTTCTTCAAATGTTTGACTCAGAATGCCGCCATCCAGGTCGTAGTTCGTGCAACGGACGATTCGCCCTGGCACGTCCCGTTTTACAACGTATCCGCGCTCTTGAATTTTATGCACTAGGCTGGAGAAGGTGGAGGGGCGCCCAATGCCGCGCTCTTCCAGCATGCTGACAAGGGATGCATCTGAATAGTGCGACTTCAATTCGCGAACGTGCATGCGGGACTGCAGTTTGTTGTATTTGATCGCCGAATCCGGAACAATGGCCTGAAAAAAAGACCAATGCGCTGCGGCGGAGTCATTGGGTTGCACGGCGACAATGCGCCAGCCCGCAAACTCGGTGCGTTCCACGGAGTGCCGGTATTCCCGCCCTTCAGGCGCCGTAATGCAGGATGTGAGTGTTTTCCCCGTGCACGGGGGCATGCAGCTTTCGGCAGAGTGACGCCAAATCATGCGATACAGACGCTGTTCTTTTGTGGTCATGGCGTCGGGCACGGAAAGACAATGCAGGGATGTGACGTGCACTGCTTCGTGGGCTTCTTGTGGTTTCACGTTATCCGGGACATCTTGTTCCAAATCTTGCGTTTTTTTTCGTTTCACAACCACGATGCGTTTTTTAGACGGTTTTTGCGTTTGTTGCTGTTGGGATGGTTGTTCTGGTTCTGGTTCTGGTTCTGGTTCTGGTTCTGGTTCTGGTTCTTGTTTGTCGGGCTCTTGTCCAAATGCGTATTTTTCGCCCCATTTTTCGGTGATGTAGGCGCGGGCATGCTCCAAGAACGGCTCCGAATACGCGCGGCTGTCGGTGCGCGGATACGTGATGTAGCCGCCTTCATACAAATGTTGGCACGCCGTCATGGTGTCGGCGGGTGAAAGGTTAAGCTCGTTGCTGGCTTGCTGCTGCAATGAGCATGTGGTGAGCGGTTGAGGGGCTGCCCTGGAAAAGGGGCGTATCTCCGGCGCACGAATGACATGCTTGAACGCGGCAGATGCGTGCAGGAATGCGGAGCAGGCTTCGTCCGCATCGTGCCCCTTGTTTAGGTCGTATTTCAAATTCAGTTTGGTGAAATAACCCACCGTTTCAAACACCATGCGTCCCTCGGCGGCGGCATCAATGGCGCACTGGTTGTCGTAAATGAGGCGCAGGGCGGGGGTCTGGCAGCGACCGGCCGACAGCGCCGAACCGGCAACATGGCTCCACAGCGTCGGCGTGATTTTGAATCCGACCAACATGTCCAGCGTTTGGCGGGCGATTTGCGCGTGCACCGCATCCATGTTGAGCAGCTGCGGCGATTGGATGGCGCGCTCCAGCGCAGGCTTTGTGATTTCGTTGAACACGACGCGCTTGGTGGTGGCGAGTGGCAGGCCGAACAGGCAGCACACGTGGTACGCGATGCCGGCGCCTTCGCGGTCGTTGTCCGTCATGAGATACGTTTCTTTGCACTCGCTGATGAGCGCCCTTATTTTTTCAATTTGGGCCTTCTTGGTGTCCATAATGTGGAACTGGGGAACCGAGGCAAACGTGGGGTCAATGTCCTTCAGCCCGACCAATTCCCTCATGTGGCCGAATGTGGCCACACACACGTATTTATCCGCACCCAAATGAGACACGATGGTGCTGCATTTGGCGGGAGATTCAACGATGAGCAGGATTTTGTTTTTGCAATTCTTATTGTATGACATTGAATGCTATATATGTGACTATATGTGTGATGAAATGCAAACTGTATAATGCAATTGCATTGTAAAGTTTATATTGGTTTTTTTAAATTTCTAAAAACAATGGAATGGAAATTGAATGATCAGTTAAAATGAAATAATTGGAATTGAGGTTTAATTTTGGGTTTCAGATTGATAGGTTTAATGTTGATGACATGTGACACGTTGGGCAAATGTGAACGTGCGAACGCCACCACCATGGGAGTTTTTTGTTTTAGTGTCCACGTCCACACCGAATTAAAATGATTTATGCTGGTCAGAGGAATATTGAATGCATGACTCACCCATTGCACAAATCCCGAAATCCATGTGTAAATTGTGTATGTTTTAATGCTTTTGGAGTTCATGAGCAAAAATAAGTCAAACAATGTTTCTTTGATCATGCGTGCATCCTTGTCGGTTGAATGCGACAAATGAACGGGTTTGGTTGGAATGATGCGATTCATCAAATGCGGGCGAACGTGAAGCAAATACTGTTTAAATCTGAATGAATCTGAAATGATTAACACATTGTCGTTTGATTTGACATGCGCATCAACGATGGACAAATTCTCCTTGTATTTTTTAATATTAATTGAGTGTTTCACTAAATCATCATCTCCCATTCGCAAATGAAGAATTGAATAGTTGTTGGTGATTTTACATGCAGTGCACATGGAATTAAATTCTGTTTTGAATTCTTCGGTTGGAATCAGAATAGTTCGTATGAATGATTTTGTGTGTGCGTTGGGGGGAATGTTGACATTTTCCATGCTATTGCTTATTACCAAAATGGGGTTTTTGGTTGAATCCGGATGCATTAAAAGTTTTTTAATCACTTCTTCCACACCATTGATTGAATTCACCAAATTAAGGACATTGTCCTTGTTTTGAAGGACAAAATCCGAATATTCGTGAGAATCCGAAATTAAAAAATTGGAAATGGGGTGCAGTTGCGTGTCAACAATCAACCTGAAATTCAACTGTTGAGACAATGCGTGCAAATGGACGGTTCCTCTCAACAAATCGCCCAATCCAGCCAATTGATCTTGCTTCCAAACCATTATTACGACCGGTGGTTGCATGGACGTAATGTTATATACAAGGGCAATATAAAAAAACCATAAATTTAATGTTTTGCAGCCTGCGACTCTTTGTATTGTTTCCATGATAATTTTTTAGCAGGAGGCAATAATGAGGATGCTGATTCCGAATGCCCGGCGCCATGCAGTTTGTCCAGTTTTTCTGACTTTTTTAGCGCGCTGTCAATGTAAATTTGTTTCAACAACTTTCCAACTTCAACGGATGCTTCATGTTGGCCCACTTTGCCGTCTTCAATCATTTTTAGCACGCCCAACAGCCGTCCTAAAATTTCCAAATCAATTTCGTCTTTTTTTACCTTATTGAAAATGTCGGTGTAATTGTTGAACAGAAAAGAGCACCGATTAACACACATCATGTCAAACTGCTCGGGATTGGATCTAGCCAATCTTGCGTAATCGTGCTTCAAATTGATCAATGTACCCACATCCTGGTGAATCAACATGCTGTGTTTCAAGTCCCGTATTTGAGATGTGTTGTCCTCTGCGTCATTTGCCTGAATCATTTTTTCAAGTTGAATTCGGTCCATGCTGTTCATGTTCATATTTGAAGTGGTTATTGGTTATTTTAATACAATAAGATATTATTATACATCAATGCACCGTGCTTCTTTTTAAATCAGTAAATAAAAATATATATAGACATATTATCAACCAACAATGACCCCCCCTAATCCCACCAATAATCCTTATGGACCACAAATTGCCAAACTAAGCCCTCCTGCATTGTCCAGTGCTGCAGCTGCTCCTGCCCCCGTCAGCACACTTAGAGGGGGTGATTTAATAAAAGCCAACATTGATTCTGCGAAATTACAAAACAATATAGTTAATGGGAATAATGGAAGAGTGGTTGTTGGAGGAGGAGGATCTAATGGGAAGCGGTCTCATAAGCACAAGCGGTCTCATAAGCACAAGCGGTCTCATAAGCACAAGCGGTCTCATAAGCACAAGCGGTATCATAAGCACAAGCGGTCTCATAAGCACAAGCGGTCTCATAAGCACAAGCGATCCCGCAATAAACGTGGAGGGAATCCAACCAATCCAACCACTAGGCCAACTGTAACCGTTCCACAGTTTGGCGATCAACATCCCGGAGCAAATTCGGCTAGTGTGAATTTGAACGGTGGTGCAATGTTGCAAACGGAACAATCAAAATTTGACAGTGTGAATCAGCCCCCCTCAACCACGCATTTTAATTAACAATGTAATGTAAATATAAAAATAATTATATTTGGATTTTATAGTGATAAATAAATTCCATTTATAATTTCGGCAATAACACATGGAACCACAAGCCCAACAACAAGCCCAACAACAAGCCCAACAACAAGCCGAAGAACCCAATGTTGTATTTGGCACTGATCCACCATCCAAAATAATCACATTTGTGGATGTGGTTGTGATAATATTGTATTACATTGGATTGGACGTTGGGGTTTCCACGCTGATATTCATTAAGCACATCAAAGAGAATTGGCCTTATTACAAATGCAAGACAAATTACATGCTTTTTTCTTGGTTTTTTGGATATGATACAGAAACCAATTTTCAGCAGTGCATGCAAACCATGCAGTCTGGATACATGACCATTTTGATGCAGCCTGCAAATTATTTGATGTCTCTGACAACGGACAGCATAAACGGATTGTCATCCAGTTTTAATGATGTGCGCGAGTTCATGAACAGCTTTAGAATCAATGTGTCCGGTGGAATTTTCAACATTTTCGGAGTGTTCTTGAACATGCTCATTCAAATCCAAATGATGATTGTTAAAATGAAAGATATGATTTCAAAAAATATTGGCATAATGACTACTTCTATTTACACCATGGACACGAGTATTAAGTCAATGCAAAGCGCATGGGCTGGTCCAATTGGACAAGTTGTGCGTGCATTATAGTTTATAATAGTTTGTGGTGCAATTTAGGGGGAAGTGCAAAAAAACAAATAATTAGAATTATTAATAGACACATTTGATTGGGTAATAAATAATCCAATAATTCTAATTTTGAAATGGCGGCACCACCAATTAACGACCACGATCCACCATTGGATCCAGAACCAAATCCAAATCAAATTCCAGGTGTGGTTGCATTTGGTGCATGGATTAAATTCTTATACAAAAACAAAATGTTTGATCAGGTCCTAACGGACATTTTATTATCACTTCTCATTATCTTCATATATTTGTGTGCCTATGCATATGTAAAAATACGCGCAAATTCCAAATTCATTCGTGAAAACTGGTCGGTTTATCGCTGCAATCCATCTTACATGCCGTTTGCGGGCATGGTCATGCAACCAACTGACATGTCCAAATCCGAATACGCACAAATGAATTTTGAATATTGCTTTCAAAACATAATGAATGATGTGGCAACTTCGTTCATGGAACCTCTGTATTACACGCAATCTGTGGCAGGAAGCATGTTGAGCGGAGTTGCCAGCGCATTGAACAACATGCGTGAATTGATCAACCTTGTGCGGAATGCGCTTTCGTCCATAATTGCAGAAATTCTGGCACGAACATTGAATGTCATGCAACCCATCATAATGATGTTCATTAAAATGCGGGACATGATTGGAAAAATGCAAGGGGTTGTGACGACGCAATTGTACACCATGTATGGCATGTATCAAACGATGATGTCAGGACTTCGGTCTGTGTTTCAAATCATTGTCATCATTTTGATTGCAATGGGTGCTGTGATAATTGCAGTGTGGGTTGCGGTGGCGATTGCGATTGGATTTGGTCCATTTGGCGTTCCAGCCGTCATCGCAATGACTGCCACCGGAGCTGCACTGACCGCAGTTTACATAGGCATTGCAATCCCATTGGGATTCATTGCGCATTTCTTGGCTGAAACATTGCACATTCGCGGACTGTCATTGATTCCATCACCACCTTCGCGTTAAATGGTTTAGGAACATGGATGAAAATCAAATCAAATCAAATCAAATCAAATCAAATCAAATCAAATCAAATCAAATCAAATCAAATCAAATCAAATCAAATCAAATCAAATCAAATCAAAATAAATGGAAATAAAATATTTATATTTTGATTATATATAATCGTTGAAATCATTTACACACACAATGGAAACGAAACTTCTAGCGGTTTTATTTATAATAATTGGCATGGTTTTGGGTGCGCATTTATTTTGCAGCTGCACTTCATTCACAGTGGATGGTGTGTCAGCAAATGTTGGAAGCGTAATTAAGGAAGCTTACACACAACGAGACACGGTGGGGTCTGCAATTAATTACAACATGGACAGCGGGGTTTCGGGAGGCAACAACTGGGAAAATGCTGCTCGCGAATATGCGAACCAAGTTGGCAACCAAGACAATACCAAGTCGGGTCAGTATTACACCGGTGGCAAAATCCCCCTTCCACCTGGCGAACTTCTCATTTTTGCTGAAAATCCGATCAAACCCGAATGCTGCCCTAGCTATTACTCGTCCAGCACTGGGTGCGTTTGCACCAGCCAAAAGCAGTGGGACTACTTGAACCAGCGCGGTGGAAACCGCACGTTGAACACCGAGTTTTGAAATGCACCACCTTCTTCCTCATTTTAATTGTAAAAAAAAGTTTATATTTTTTACAATCAATTCTACTTCAATTCAATTTTTAAATTCTACAAGTACATGTTGATGTTTGGACGGTCATCCCCCTTTTTGATCAGCTTGTCCACCACATCCCGGCTCACCGTGTAAGGGAACGACACTTCAAATGATTTTTCCTTGTCGTCAAACAACTGCGTCCCCGGTCGCATGAGCCGATACAGGTTCAGCTTGGTGTAAATGATTTCCAAGCAGCGTTTCAAATTGCGCACCCCCGCCTCTTTGTGAGTGCAATGATCCACGATGTATTCCACCACAGCATCGGGGATGACAATGTCGCCTTCCGCGAAATTCACCTCGGAACGAATGTGCGGAATCAAATGGTGCTGCGCAATGAACGTCTTGTCCTTGGTGCCGTATCCCGTTGTCCTAATTTTATACATGCGATCCAGCAACACGGGATTCACGCGGCTCTCGTCATTGTAGCTGAAGATGAACAAGCACTTGCTCAGATCAAACGCCACCTCCGAAAAGTACTTGTCGTGAAACTGCGAATTCTGCGACGTGTCGGTCAAGTGCGTGAGAATGCCGACGATTTCTTCGCCCTTGGACGTCTCGCTGATCTTGTCCAGCTCGTCAAAGTAAATGACGGGGTTGCTGGACCTGCATCGGATCAGAATGTCCACAATTTTCCCCCACATGCTGCCCTCGTATGTGTAGGAGTGCCCCTCCAGGAAGCTGCTGTCCGTTGCACCACCCAGCGCAATGAACGCGAAATCACGGCCCAGAATCTTGCTGATGCCTTCCTTGACCAGCGACGTCTTTCCCGTGCCGGGAGGTCCGTGAATGGCGACAGCGGTGCCGATGGCTGCGGGGTTCGCAATCCATTGCCCCACCATCTGCATGATCTGCATTTTGGCGTCATTCAGACCATAGACTGCATTGTCCAGCTGGGTTTTTGCGTCGGTCATGAACTCGTGGCAGCGTTCCACGCCGTCTGCGATGGTGAGCGGGAGATTTTTGTTCCGATTGAAAGGGATCTGCATGAAGGCGTCCACCCAGTTCTTCAGCTTGCAGTACTCCCCGCAGCCGGGTTCCATGTATTGCAACATGCCAATTTTGCGGATGGCAACGGCCTTCATATCGCGTGGAATGTCGGATTCCAGTAGGGTCAACTTATACGGCTTCTCAATCTCGGTGACCTTGGCCACTGCGTTCATTTCATCAATCATCGCGCGCTGTTGCTGCAGAGTGAGGTGCTTTTTGAAGTAGTCCAAGTCATTGGTGGAACTTTTCCTGCGCATGAGTTTGCGAAACTTCTTGGAATTCTTGCGTTTTTGCTTGTGAGTCAGTTCATCCAATTCCTGTCTGATTTTTTCCTCGGATTCTTTGAGCGTTTTCAACTGCTTTGCAACTACGCGATTCGTCTTGTCATTGGACAATAACCCTTCATAGGTTTCTCGCAGCGATTGCAGCATTTTCATTTCAGCCGTGAATTTTTCCTGCTGCTGTTCCAATTCTTCGGCATCCTCATCGTCGCTTTCAGACGAAGATGAATAGTAGCTCTCGTCATCATCATCATCGTCGTAATATTCATCATCATACTCTTGATCTTCATCGTCGTATGTGCTCCATGATGATCCATCTGATTCGGAGCATCCTGGCACGTAGTCTTCGTCACTGTCATCATCATCCACTGCAACCGCATGATGCTTGGCACGTGTGTTTGATGTTGTTTTTGTAGCGGCAGATGGCGGCGACACGACCTTGTTTCCAAAATCAAGTCGTTTGGATATGTCGTTTTTAGAAGTGGAATCATTTGCGCCTTGTTTGGGTTCAACATGAATGATGATGTTGAAATTTTGTTTGTGTTTTTTTGAACCCTTTGTGGCGGCCGAATCCTTTTGCTTTGATTGCTTTGATTTTTTTGGGGCATTTGGTAGATTTTGAGAATTGGTTGAAGTTGGCGGAGACGTTGGTGGAGTTTTGAAACTGTCATCATTTGCAGACACATTGAATGCGCTGTCAATAATTGCATTTGCAATCAGATCTTCTTGCTCGTGTTTTGCGTTGTGCGGAGCGGCCTTTGTTGTGACATTTGTTTCTTTTCGGTGTCTGCGTGTCGCTGTGGTGGATGTCGCGGTAGTGGTCACTGGCACATCTGTTGATGCTGATGCTGATGCTGATGCCGCGGTTGTTGTTTCCAATGCACTCAGTGCTTCAAGTGCAGCCACTTTGTTCTGGATGTGTTTTGATGGATACAACTCGGACAACAGCTTATTCACTTCCAACCGCTGTGTCAAATTTGACTTTTTTGATTTTCTTTTGGCAGGCGGGGTCGTTGTCGTTGTCGTTGTCGCTGTGGTGGCAGTGGCTGTGTCAACGTGTTCGTCGTTGTCATCGGTGGCATCGCTTTCCGGTGACGGAGGCTGTGGTGCATTTGGTCCTGGACCATTCACATTGCTTTTGTAAACACGCACAGCATCGTCTTGTTTCTTGGATTTGGTGGATTTCTTGGGAATGGTTGAAAGAGTGATGGGCATGAATGGTATTAAACCTAAATTGATGCATTGTGTTTATATTTCATTTTTTGATTTCAATTTTTTTTGAAATCCAATTAAATGATTAAATGATTAAATGATCAAATGATTTACATTATCAAAAATTTTCATTTTTATTAAAAATTGAATTGCAAAACAATCTAAATATTATTTAGTTAGTATAAGGAGGCTTCATCAATTCAATCTCAAACATCAACATCAAGGAAATCGTAAATCATAAATCAAACCATGGCAACTGCAACAAAACCGCGTGTGTCAAAAATTGTTGGAATTCAGTTTAGCATATTGTCTCCTGAAGAAATAAGAAAAGGTGCGGTCACCGAAATCACGAGTCGCGACACTTACATTGGAAACAAACCGGTGCTTGGTGGCTTGTTTTGCCCCTACATGGGAGTGTCCGAACCTGGAATGTTGTGCCCCACCGATGGGTTGGATTACATGAACACTCCAGGCTACTTTGGTCGCATTGAGCTTGCCATGCCGGTGTTTTATTACCAGCACTTGAACACCATTCACAAGATCCTGCGATGCGTGTGTTTGAAATGCAGTCGTTTGAAAATAAACAAAGAAGAGCACAAGCAAGCGTTGAAAATGTCGCCCGATGAGCGTTGGTCATACGTGTTCGGCGTGGCGAACAAAGTCAAGCGCTGCGGCGACGTCAATGACGAAGGTTGCGGGTGCCTCATGCCCAAAAAAATCAAAAAAGAGAATTTGGCGACTCTAATTGCAGAGTGGGAAAGTGACGGCATCAAGGGCATGAGCGAAGAAGACGCCAAAAAAATGAATATGCAGCTCACTCCCGACATTGTTCTCAAAATATTTCGCAGGATCAGCGACGACGATGTGTCGTTCATGGGATTCAGTCCCACATTTTCACGCCCGGATTGGATGATTTGCCAAGTGTTGGCAGTGCCTCCGCCAGCGGTGCGCCCTTCTATTAAAATGGACGGGCAGCAGCGCAGCGAGGACGATTTGACGCACATCATTGTCAACATTGTCAAGGCCAACAAGACGCTGCAGGAGAAGATACGGGATGGTGCGCAAGCCAATGTATGGCACATGGTGTTGCAGTATTACTGTGCCACGCTGGTGGACAACAACATTCCGGGCGCTGCACCCGTGGCCCAGCGTTCCGGACGCAAACTCAAATCCATCAAGGAACGTTTGAACGGCAAGGGCGGCCGCGTGCGCGGCAACCTCATGGGCAAGCGCGTGGATTTTTCGGCACGTTCCGTCATCACGCCCGATCCCAATCTGTCCATTCGGGAACTCGGTGTGCCGCTGAAGATTGCGAAAAATATTACGAAGCCGGTCGTGGTGAACGACATGAACCGCCGGTTTCTAATGCGCCTCGTGCGCAACGGGCCAGAGGAGTACCCCGGTGCGAAGATTCTGGAGCGCAAAGGCGGCGAGAGCATTTCACTGCGATACGCTGACCGCGAGAACATCGTGCTTTACAACGGCGACATCGTGCACCGTCACATGATGGATGGCGACGGTGTGCTGTTCAATCGTCAGCCCACACTGCACCGCATGAGCATGATGTGTCACATTGCGCGCATCATGCGCCAGGGTGACACATTCCGCATGAATGTTGGCGACACCAAGCCCTACAATGCCGATTTTGACGGTGATGAAATGAACATGCACATGCCGCAGGACGAGGAGGCCGAGGCAGAACTTAAAAATCTGGCAGCTGTGCCGTATCAAATCATCAGCCCGGCGAAAAATCAGTCCATTATCGGTATTTTCCAGGACTCTCTTTTGGGTTCATATCGGTTTACCCGCCCTGGCGTGTCATTCACCCCACGCGATGCAATGAATCTGCTCATGGCTTACAACGGGGTTAACGAGGGGCTGTTTGCGGCGCATGCGGAGCGCATCACCAGTTTCCAAATCCTGTCGCAGATCATGCCGGCATTCACCATGAAATACAAGACCAAGGGCTTCGGAGAAAACGACGACTTTGCGACTTCTCCCGGCGTGCTGGAAATCGTAGACGGCAAGTATTTGCGCGGGCAGCTGGACAAGGATGTGCTCGGTGGAGGCAGCAACGGGCTCATCACGCGCACCTGCAACGACTTCGGCAACATGGCGGCGTCCGACTTTATTGACAATCTGCAGAACATTATCACGGAATACATGAAGGGCAGCGCTTACAGCGTCGGTATCAGCGATCTCATTGCCAATCGTGCGACCAACGAGCAAATCACGCAGTCCATCACCTCCAAGAAGAAGGAGGTGAAGACCTTGATTGATCAGACGTATCTCGGCATCTTTGAAAATGTGACGGGCAACACAAATGAAGATGAGTTTGAATTCCAAGTCACCAACATTTTGAACAAGGCCACAAATGACTCGGGCAAAATCGGATTGAAGAGTCTGGACAAGGACAATCGCTTCGTCACCATGGTCAAGGCGGGGTCCAAGGGCAGCGATTTGAACATTTCGCAGATGATTGCGTGCCTGGGACAGCAGCTCATTGACGGCAAGCGCATCCCCTACGGGTTTGAGAACCGCACGCTGCCGCACTTCACGAAGTACGACGACTCCCCGGGCGCGCGCGGCTTCGTGGAGAACTCCTTCATTTCGGGGCTCACGCCGGAGGAGCTCTTCTTTCACGCCATGGGTGGTCGTGTGGGTCTCATTGACACCGCCGTGAAAACCTCGTCGACTGGATATATCCAGCGCCGACTCATCAAGGGCATGGAAGATTTGAAGATTGAGTACGACATGACGGTGCGCAACAACAAGGGCCGCGTCATTCAGTTCAGCTACGGCGAGGACGGCATTGACCCCGTCAAGGTGGAGAGCCAGATCATGCCGCTGGTGAACCTGGGTCTGGACGAGATTTATGCGCACTACCACATGCCGAGCAGCGACCCGAAGGACGTGGTGTTCACCGCGGCATTCACCAAGGGCGTCATTTCGCGCATGAAGAAGCAGAAGGCCGAGAACGACGCCAAATGCAAGCACTGGATTGACTTCATGATTGAGCAGCGCGAAACCATAATTCAGCGCGTGTTTCGCAATAAGAACACTGATCGCGTGTACCTGCCAGTCGCATTCGCCCACACCATCAACAACGTGAAGGGTCTGCAGCAAATCAACAACAACTCCATCGTGGACATCACGCCCTTGGAGGCGTTTGCCATGATTGAGGCGGCATACAAGCGCCTGGAAGGCATGCATTATTGCGCACCCACCCAGCTGTTCAAGGCCATGTACTTTTACTACCTGTCGCCGAAGGACCTGCTCATGGTGAAGCGCTTCAACAAGAAGGCGCTGACCGTGCTGCTGGAAATGATCGTGCTCAAATACAAGAATTCGCTCATTGCACCGGGCGAAATGGTGGGCATGATCAGCGCGCAGAGCATTGGCGAGCCCACCACGCAGCTCACCTTAAATACATTTCATACTGCAGGCAGCGGTGTGGCCATGAAGGCGAACGTGACGCGCGGTGTGCCCCGCATTGAGGAGCTGCTGTCCATCACCGAGAACCCGAAGAACTCGTCGCTCACCATTTGCCTGAAGAAGGACGAGGAGACCGACTGCGAGCGCGCCAAGGAGCTCATTGCGCAGATTGAGCTCACGCAGCTGAGCGAGCTGGTGGAAACCGTGTCCATTTGTTTTGATCCCGACGACCTGAACACGCTGATCCAGGAGGACCGCAGCACGATGTTGCAGTATTATGAGTATCAGCGCATGCTGAACGAGTGCGCGGGCATGGATGCACCAGCAAACGAGGCCGACCCCAATTCCGCGCGCTCCAAGTGGATCATCCGCATGGTCATGAGTCGCGAGGCCATGTTGGACAAGCGCATCACCATGGACGACGTGCACTTTGCAATTAAGAACAGCCACGGCGACGACGTGAGCTGCATTTACGCCGACTACAATGCCGACAAGCTGGTGTTCCGTCTGCGCATGAACAACATCAACGGCAAGAAACCGCTGAAGCCGAAGGAGAACCCGCTGGACCAGTCGGACAAGATTTACTTGCTGAAGGCGTTCCAGGACCAGCTGCTCAACAACATTGTGCTGCGCGGCCTGAAAAACATCAGCAAGGTGACGCTGCGCAAGCTCATGGACACGCTGCACAAGGAGGATGGCGCGTATGTCAAGAAGGACACGTGGGTTTTGGACACGAAGGGGACCAACCTGATGGACGTGCTGGCGCTGGACTACATTGACGTGAATCGCACGATAAGTGATGACATACAGGAGATTCACGGTGTGCTGGGGATTGAGGCGGCGCGCGAAGCGTTGCTCACCGAGATGACGGGCGTGTTTGAGAACGACGGCACGTACATCAACTACCACCACCTGAGCCTGCTGTGCGACCGCATGACGGCGAGTTCCCACATGGTGTCCATTTTCAGGCACGGCATCAACAATGACAACATTGGGCCGATTGCCAAGGCGTCATTTGAGGAGACACCGGAGATGTTCCTGAAGGCGGCGCGCCATGCGGAGCTGGACCAAATGCGCGGCATTTCGGCCAACGTCATGTGCGGGCAGGAGGGGTACTACGGCACCAGCAGTTTCCAGGTCATGCTGGACCTGCCGCAGATGATTGCCAAGATGGAGGACGTGGCGTTCCAGGCTAAGAACGAGCAGGCGGAGATTGCGGAGGCGATGGGCTCGGCCGCCATGGACACGAGCGCGTGCGCGTTTGAGAAGCTGACCATTGAGTCCAATGTGGGGAGCATCCAGAAGGTGGATATGGGCAACAGCGCATCGGACAATTACAATGTGGGGTTTTAAATGCATTCGTTTAAATGTGGATTGGACCAATAAATTTATTTTTTTATATTGATAATATAAACCATACGCCGCGCAAGTAAATGCAAAACTACCCAAACCACCGTTTGCTAAATTTAGCAAATTTTTCACCCGACGACATTCTCAGACGATTGAGGAATCTATCCAGGGAGATTTTTGGAGAATTCAATGTTGCGGATTATCTTAATCTTGTGGATGGGTTTCACCGATTGAGATACGATGCCAGTTTAAATGAAGACAATGCGGAAGACTTGAGAGGATTAATTGGTAATGGAATTGACGAGATTGCTCAACGGTATGAACGTGGTGAGGAAATACATCCGGGCACATTGAATATTGTGGTTATGGCAATTCACGCGCACAACCAAGCGTCTGAACATCCGTATCAGTTTGGTGCGGTCATTCAAGGCATATCACCTCAAACCGAAGAATTCATGGAGGAAATTGTGCTGCCCATAACACGAAATCTGCAGATGTTCAACCTGCATCATGCGGCGCCCTGGGTAAATCCAGTTCATGTTGCACGTGAAGCTGCACGCCGGGCAGCTGAGGAAGCGCCTCCAGCCGAGACGCGTGCGGTTAAAACGCTGGCTGAGTTCAGAGCCATGTGCGGGGACCAAATGGATTCAAAATGCCCCATTTGCATGGAAGAATTTGTTGAAGAAGTTGGGCCTTCTGCTGCGCGCTCTGGCTTCAGGAGATCGGCAGTCTTCATGCCAGTTGTGATTCATAAAGATGTGGATGGAAAATGGAGGCACCCCATTCACATGGCGTGCACACACGAATTGAAAAAATGCGCAATGTGTCGTGATAAAGTGGCGTATCCGAAATTAATACGTCGGCTCTCTCGACGTCCCAAAAGTTCTCCATTGAGAAGTGTTAAACGCAGTACCTCCAAACGCAGTACCTCCAAACGCAGTACCTCCAAACGCAGTACCTCCAAACGCAGCCCTGGTCGCAGCCCTGGTCGCAGCCCTGGAAAACGCAGTACTGGAAAACGCAGTCCAAGAAGCGCTGATTTTTAAACTTCAAACTAATGATAAAAATATATATCATTAATTTATAAACCCAAAATGGATAAACAAAAACAAAAACAAAAACGAGAGCATTCCCGAAGACTAGATGCGCTGGTGGTTGGCTGTGCCATTGGTTCAGGGTGCGACGAAGCCGAATGGGTGCGCCTAGCAATAGAATACGCGCATGAATTTAGGTGCCCGTATGCGCTGTCATCCGTTCACATGCGGTCTCTGGAAACGAGCGCCGAACAGGATGCGGCCAAGCAAATGGAAGCCAAGGTGAACAAGGTCATCGCCAAAACAATCCGACGGGAGGGACCCGTGGGTGCAATGAGCCGGGAGATAATGCACCGATTGACAATGCAGCCAGGACCAACCCCGCGGGCCATAATGCGCTCATGCAAATGCAGAGGATCTAGGCAATCCCCCAACTGCAAGATGCCTCCTGCGCTGTGCCGGGCGGCAACGCATGCCTTGTCAAGCACGGTTCCCAGGTCGTCGCCTTCGTCGCCTAGGCCAAAGACCCCTTCTCCTAAAACCAAAAAACATTCACCCAAACACGATAATAAGCATGGAGGGAAAAATAAATCCAAATCAAAGCGATGCAAGCGACGATGATTCTAAAACCAGTCGCCGCCCATGCCGTCAATGATGGCTTCTGCGCCGTGATACACGGTTTCGGCGCCGTGCACAATGGCTCCGCCGTACTGGTGGTTGTGAATGTCCTCCACCGTGGAAATGCCGTCGCTGAGCGCTTCGGCACCGTTGCTGATGGCGCCGCCGCCCGCAATGCGGCCAACAATGTCAAGCCCGTGCTCAACCTCGGGTGCAGTGATGTGAACGTGAGGAAGGTGAAAGTGCATTTTTATTGGTGTATTGGTGTATTGATTGGTAGTGTTTATACTACAAGTCAATATTTTATTTTTATTTTGTTTATTTTGTGTTTTGTTTTATTTTGTAATTCCTTTAGCCCCCTTCATTCTTCGGCAGCAGCAGCAACCAATCCAACCCGTTTTTTCACGGCAGCAGGCGCATATTCCGCAACGAATTCTGAAACTGGAAGCACGCCAACCACCAGTTGTTTCATGATTTCCGCCACAAATCCAGTGTTGGTGGTGCATTGACTCAGAGGGAATTTCATTTCATTTGTGTCGTTCCGAACAATGCTGTATGCGGGCGCCACATCGCGCATTCGCCCAAGCGTCATTACAAAATAAAATCGCAAATTGCTGGCGTCTTCGGGTGGATTCGGCAGACACAAGACAAGCGCGGATTCCTTGTTTTCAACCAACGGGTGCTGCTGTTGCGCTGAAAATAGCACGATCGGGATGCGAAAATGTTGCGCTAAAATCCACAGATCCAGGTGTGTCATATAGTGAAATGTGTTCATGATGAACTGCTCTGCATTGGCGGCCAGCATCGTGCGATTGGCGGTCAAATGCTTATAGTAATTCATCATTTGCACTTTGTGCGTTCGCATGAGCTCCTCGTATTTAGAAACCAGAATGATCTTCAGTTCGCGCACGCTCATCTCGGCGTATTCGGCTTTTTCTTCTCGCAAAATGGAGAGAAAGGCGTCAAACGTGCACTCTCCTGCTGCATTTTCAAACGACAACAGTTTCATTGATGCCGGAAAATAGTGAACAGATGCGCGTCCGCTCAATGATTTCAATGCAACGGGGGCGCACATGCCGCCAGCAGCAGCAGCGCCTTGGGCCGGCGCATCTTCCACGTGCTTGTATTGATTGGACGGAATTTCTCCCGGATTCAGGTCTGGGTTTGCCGTGTAGAACGTATTGTATCGTGCAAACCGGTTCATAGATCCGCCACCTGGTTCCAAATTTTCAAAATATGCGTCCAGTTGCGAGTGAAATAGAATGATTTCATCATCGTTTAAATTGTATTGAATCGGAGTGAGGGACGTGAATGAAGACGACCCTGACAAAATGAAGCGCCGAATGCGCGTGTATCGCAACAATTCGTCGGCCAGTTTACCGTAATAAAATGTGCGATTGTCTATTCCGTTGATCAAATTTTTATGCGGCAAAAGGATGGTGCATTCGCCCACCGGATTCACGGTGCGCATGCAACTGTTGGCCCTGTATTCAATCCGATTTTCGGCAGAAATGCAACGCATGAAGGCGGTGGACGTGGATTTAAACCGGTGTTCTGAAATGAATGCATTCAGAACGGCGTCTTGCATCGTTGTGAAATGAATCACAGGATCGCCCATCTCTCTGCAAATTCGCATGATTTCCCGAATGTCGCCATGGTAGTCATTGCTGGTGCCCAACACGACATCTTCCAGTCGCTTCTTTTGTTCAATGTTTTTTATTTTGTTGATCATAATGCGCATGGAATTGCGAAACATGTCGTACATCTCGGTTTCCAGTTGAATGCGCTGCACGTATCGCACCCGGTCCATGTCTTCACCGGCCACACCCGTCTGCACTGCTGCATCAGCGGCATGAGGGTTCGTCATGTTGTAAGCAATGATGTCCAGCGGCGGAGTGGTTTTGATTGAGGGTATCATCGGTTCCGGTATGTGCGGTCGGATTTCCATGAACTGGTTGGTTTCAGTCATGATTCCAATGAGGTGCGCGTCATCCACCACTTTAATGCGCGGCAGGCACGGAATTTTCCCTTTGGTTTCTTTGTGGACGAATGCAAGGAATGCCAGTGTGTCGGCATACGAACTCCAAATATCGGGATCATCCATCATCACCAAATCCAATTCCGGATCAATGTCCGCATCCAACGGGGATGCTGCCGTCATCACGATACCAGAATGCAGGCGATCGGCCGTGCGTTTTTCAGCCACGAGTCCGATTATTTTGGAGTCGTAGTTCAGCACCAATTCATTCACCACAATGTTGTGGCGTTTCAGAGTGGCCATCGCCTCCGAGGCGGAAATGTTGTATTTGAACGTGTAAGGTTTAATGCTGGCATTTGGAACATGAATCGGATCGCATCCGGGAAAAATGGTGTCCTTTATCAGCTCTATCATGACTTTCAGGTTGGGCATGAGCGTCGGCGCCGACAGACTGAACGACGTCTTCACGTCCGTCTTTTTTGCGTCGTCATTGTCCGTGAATTGAAACACGGGTTCGTAGTAGTTGTATTGCTTGATCAACACCACCGTCATTTTTCTCACATCAAAAAAATTGTTGGAGTAATGGTTGGACGGACAAATGATGTTCAGCGCGTCGCTGTTGTCGTCTTTCGGCACCTCCAGAATGATGAGATTGAACCCCACCTTTTGCGTGAATATCTTGGGGTTAAACGTGGTGAAAATGTCCCACATGTACGTGTGATCAATCACGCTGTCATTGTTTTCAATGAACCGTCTGAAATTCTCGTAGGAATTGATTGTGTTGCTCATGGTGGTTTGAATTCGGTCCTGTGTTTGAGCGCTTTTTTCTTTCATCGTTGCCCTCATTTTCTGCACGTATTTGGTTTTGTTGTATATGGATGCAGCGGCGTGCACCTCTTTTTCTTGGCCGGGAGCGGGTTTGAAAGCATTCACCAGCGTACCGTTCTGATACGTGAGAAACGAGTCCAGCGTAATGCCGTCCAAAATGAGTTGTTTCATTTCAACGATGGTTTTCGGGCGGGGGTCCTGTCGCAGCGCCGCCATGCACGCAATGAACGACTGCAGTTCGCTCAGTTGCGACGGTTTTTCGTCACGCCCCATCGCATCCTTGTCCCACTCTTGCACCCCGTTTCGTAGCAAGCACTTTACGCCCTTTTTCAGCGTTTTGTTTGCGTGGCTCACCTGGCACGTGCTGTTGTCGTAGTTCAAAAACCGCTGCACGGCCTGAGGCAAATGGCCACGACGACCCAGCGGAATGGGGAACTTGTCTGGACCCACAATGTAATCATCCGGAGCCTTGTGGGGCACCTTTAGTGCTGCTGCCAGCACTGGTTCCTCTGCTGCTGCGCTTGGCACTGCTGCGCTTGGCACTGCTGCGCTTGGAACTGCTGCGCTTGGCACTGCTGCGCTTGGAACTGCTGCGCTTGGCACTGCTGCGCTTGGCCCTTTTGCGACCCGCAGCTTGTCTTCGCACGTCTTCAAGTCGGCAAACTGTTGTTTTTTTTTGAAGCAGCAAGGCACACACAATCCGTCTGGATGCACGCTTGTGTTCAAAAACCCAGGATAATGTGGAATGTAACCCTTGGCACCCATGTGTTCCTTGCCGTAATCATTAAATTCAAATATGTATTTGTCCATGGTAACTTCTTTGTCTTTTTTTCCAATGACGTGCCGTTCTAAATTTTTGTCCTTGACTTCTTGTTCGGTCATGGGTCGTCGGTCCTTGAAGCTCCAGTACCTCGGACACATGTAATAGTACTTGCTGTTGGGATCTGACCCGTATTCCAGAGCATCTTTTAGCATGGGCCGCATTTCGGGGTCGGCATGCAGCTTGTCGTATTCCTGCTTGGAAAGCACAACCGGTTGTCGTTTGATGTTGGATTGGCAGTTTGTGGAATACGTGTCGTAATTCCCCGTTTTTTTGGATAGAAACAGGATGGGCTCGCTCTTTTGCAGCTTGTGTTCAAATGGGTTTGGATTTTTCAAGGACTGAGGTGCATACGCCTTGCCTCGTTCTTCTTCCTCCTCTTCTGCCTCGTCCTCTTCTGCCTCGTCCTCTTCTGCCTCTTCTTCGGTTGCAACCGTGACTGCAGCTGCTTTTTTGCGGGGAGCGCCACCGGATTGACTGCCGCTGCTTCTTTGGTCTGCTTCTTCTTCTTCTTCGCCTCCCATTAGGTCAAGCATGTCGCCAAGTCCCGCATATTCATCTTCTTCGGCTCCCATTGCACCCACCCCATCGGCTTCACGTTCTTGTGCGCGTTCCAGCGCAATGCGGTCTTCAAACGAGAGGTCCGCCACGAATTCGGGAATGGGAGCAGCACCAGCGCCAGCAACCACATCTTCGTTCAGTTCTTTCAATTCAGCGACCATTCGTTTTGGTTTTTTGGCACACAGCCTCTCCAAATCGGCTAGCGGCACGCCGGTGGTTCTTTCTCCCTTGCGATCCCGATAACTCGCAATCCGAATCAAGGAGTCCAAGTAAATTTCCAGCAAGCGAATATACCACACTTGAGTGATGTCGCTTATTTCAATGTGCAATTCCGTGTTTTCACGTCGCAACACAGTTAAAAACCCGGGCTGTTTCACCCGCATGCGTCTGCGTCGGTGTGCGGTTTCCAATACCTGTTCTTCGGCTCTGTAATCAGCAACACGTTGCATGGCTGCATCTTCAGTTTTAACTAGGCGATTTTTGACAAGCCCGGACACAATGCTTGCCACCGTTGCATCTTTCCGCATGCGCTCGGCAATGTAGGCTTCCGCACCAAACCGATCGTCATAATTGGACACGCGCTTGTATCGCATGCTCAGCTCCTCACTGGTTTCATCAATGACAGTGAACACCGAAGACACGCATCCCATGATGCCGTTTGCCCGAATCATCGGCGTGTCCGTCAAATATGCGGCGTACACAATGTCCACAATCTCCACCGTGGGCACCGCAATGCTGCAGAACCGATCAATGCTGTTGCCGCTAGTGCTCTGCAAGAAATTCCGCATTTCGTCCAAAATTGGATTCAAACACTCCCGCAGCACGCGATCCGTCACATTGTTGTAAGCTTGATCGTATTGCAATGCCCTCCTAAAATTTGCTTTCACATGCACGTTGGCTTCCGCATCAAATTCGCACACCACTTCACACATGAACCCATCAATACGACGCTCCATGTAAGCCGCCACCCTTCGGCGTTTTCCGATTTCACCGTCCAGGCGCACAATCTTCGCCTTTGTTAGAACCGGAATCCGGTTTCCATTTTTCGCAACGTTGGGCGCATACATGCGATACACCTTTTCCCTCTGACCTTGCGGGTTGTATTTAATGAGCGGTATTTGCTGCGCGCTGTTCAGCACCTTGAACACACTGTCCAACGGCATGGTGAATCGGACAACCGGCCGCATGATGAAATGCAGCGATTTGATTCCACGTTCGGCGTATCGCAGCTCGGCAGGGTTTTGCCTCGCATCATGCACTTGATACAACATTTCAACCGCGGCATTGTGCTGCAAGAAGGTGTCATCAATGAGTGGGCGTGTGTCATCCAGCAGTTCCGGTTTGCGTTCGGTTAGCTGTTCGCGTGACATAATTCCTTTTTCGTGCAAATATGGATAATACAGCTTGATTCTCTCGGCGTCGTTGTCTGGGTCTGCCGCTAAAACGTCTGCAGCACAGCACACGTGTATAACATTTTCATGAATGACGCCGTGTTCCAGGAGCACAGTTTTATTATTGGTTTGCACCAAATCAGGATGCGTCTTTTTCAAAAAGGGATCTAGAACCGACTGAAACGGATCGGCTGGCATGGGGTAGTTGTATTGCAGCGTTTGACCCAACGACACGTCCATGCGCAGGTCCTCGCTGTTTTGAATGGCCAAGAGGAATTCGGACAATTCATCGGAAGTGTAGTCAGTTTTCTCTAAATTGGATCCTATGTTTGCGCACAGCTCTTCGGCCAAGTGCGGGCTCTTCAAATTCTGGCACAGCGTGACAAGCCGGTGCCGAGAGATGGGGAATCGTTGACCGCACGTTAGGAGGTGAATTGCACGCTCCACTGTCATAAACGGCTGCACACTGGCAAACAGGTAGAGCTCGTCGTATGACACTGACGGCAGTTCCACTAATATTTTGCGCTTAATGGTTTCTATGGTGTCGTCTGGATGTATGTGTTGATTGGAGTATTTGATGCGATCGTTTGGCGGCGGACCGCCTTCGTCGGCGGGGCCGAACACAATGGTCAATTCCCTTCCCACAATGTTCGCAATGTAGATCGGTTCCATTGTTTCTGCTTCTACACAATTATATAATTGTTGATATTATATAAATGTCATCATTTGTCATTAAATTAGTTAAATGCAAAGAAACACTTTTAGATGCTTCACTCATTCATTTGCGAATGCGACGTTTTTTAGTTATTGCATTTCGACGATTGTGATGTTTTTTGGTTGCGTGAGGGGTTTTCTGATGTTTACCTTTTCCACCATAACCATAACCATGCCCATTATATGGAGCATTAAAAATAGCTGCATGGCGACTCAAATCGTCGGATCCTAATCCGGTCAACGGCCCGTCATTGAATGCGGGGTAACCACGACCCCGCCAAACAGGATTGAATGCGGGGGCCCGCCAAACAGGCCCGTCGTCATTGGGTATGAATGCGGGGTTGTGACCTGATTCGCCAAGTCCTAGAATTCCAAGACTATTTTGACTATTTTGACTATTTTGACTATTTTGACTATTTTGACTATTTTGACTAGAAACAGTGCTCCAACTGGTTGGACTATAATGCGCAATATACTTGTTCCCAATGACACGACATGTTAAAATCACAAATGCTATTTCTGACCTTGAAAAATCCTTGTCAGCGAAATTCAACTGTCTCAAGGTGCCATTGTGTGCATTACACAAATCAAATAAGGTTGGTTCTCGTTCATGCATTCTCACGTAAGTAGACTTTTTATACTTATGCGTTGCACGCTTTTTGTTTTTCTTACGCACCCTGAGTTGTTTATTTTTTGCAAGTTTCAATGACGATAGTGCGTTTTTATTGAGCATTATGTTTGCATTTTTTTTGGAATCCTTTAAAAATGCACGGGTTTTAACGTCATATATAATTATACAATCGCGATCATAAATATTTCCACTTGTGAAAATGTATTGATTTGGAACCAACCCGTTGTATGCATCATATTGTCTAAACTCTTTTTCTGTAAACGAATTCATATCATTAAGTGACTGAATCAGTGTACCTCCACTTAACGTGGAATGGTTCCATTTCTGAATGACATCGTTCTGAATGGTTGCACAATTTGCCACATGCGAACACATGCCATAAGATGTTTGAAACACAACATCACAATTGCTGTGAAATCCAAAAGGGGGGTCGTCATGTGGACGGTGTACTGTTTTATCTCCTTTGTCTACTCCTCCGCCATGTGAAACAAGAAAAAACACATAATCAAGTTGTTTGATTTTAAATGCAGAACTCATCACAGGCAGTATATCCCTATACCTTGGACCCAGCACTGGTCGCAACAATGATGATCTATATGGTTTACCCTGTCGTAGAAATTCTGCATCTATCACATGTTTTTTTGACTTTATTATTTCTTCTTTTTCATCTCGTGAATGTTTCATTGTTTTATATTATGCAAATATTATATTTTATTTTATCACCGACAACAATGGGTCATCATTCTTCATCATACTTCATATATGTTCATTTCATACAAATATAGTGTGTTATTAACATAACTATTACCCATATGACAAATATATTTCAACATGCGGTCAGCATGGCATCATTCACATATTCCATGGCTGTGCTCGTGGTGTATCTCATCGTGATGGCGTGCACTCTGACGGGGTGCAACCTTATGGGTTCGGTGCTATCCGACAAAATGGTGCACGTGGTTAAGCGCGTCGTGTCTTCCTGCGCAAACGGCGTGTTCAAGTATTTCGCATTGCAGCCATCTTGCGAGTATTTGAACGACACGCAAGACAACATGCGCCACTACAAAAATAAGAAAATTAAATCGGTTCGTCTGTATTATCGGCGGGTTCCCAAAAAGTTGCTTAATTTGTATAATAAAATAACGCTGTGTCGGCTGGACAGTTTATACACCGAAATTATGACGGAATACACAAAATCGGAACATTGCGGCGGCAATAATTGGGAAAACACGACGTCCATGTCCATGCCCGACTATTTGCGCGCACATGCGGAGTCATTGCCGTTTCATTGCGGACTCATTTTTGAAATGGAGGACGGGGTGCATTTGATGCTGGACAAAACATCCACCATGACGCTGCACAAAATGAAGGAACCGCACATTAAAAATGCGGTCATGAAGGACATTGTCCTCCTCAAGGACAAGTCGTTCACGCTCGGCAGCTTCCTGGATGCCGGAAAGCGCCGCATGAAAGACGAGCACTGGTTTCAATGGGACACCAAACATAACTGCTTTTACATCACCAAGCGGCTGCTCATTAAAAACGGGCTGTATTCCGAGGAAGCGCATGAAATGACACGATACTACACCCAAATGCAACGACTATACGACGCATCTAAAACATTTAGCTACTCCAAAAATTTGGAAATGTGTGTGCAGCTGCAGGCACGCACCGTTTCGTGCAATCTGGGATTCGTTGATAAAATCAATCGCATCATCATGTATTCATTCAATTAAAATAATTAATATATCCAATTATGTTAAAGGATGTTTAAAGGACTTTTTGGTAAGAAACCAGTAGCACCTGCAACTGCGTCAGCACCTGCGTCAGCAACTGCTATTCCTATGGCCGTACCAGCCGGAGGATTTCCGACTACAACAAGTGAAACAACAACATCTCCGACTACAACAAGTGAAACAACAACATCTCCGACAACGACATCTCCGACACTCAAAGACGTAACACTGCGTCCGATTGTTTTAGGAATAAGCCCAAACTTAACAATGGTTGCTGCAAAAACCGGAAAGGGAAAGGTCATATCACCTCAGGTTAGTGCAACAAAATTCAATCAATACACCCACGTGTTAAAGATAATGGCCCAACTTGCTCGCATAGTGTATTGCGATTTAAGCGTGATACGCGAAGTTGTGATTGGTGATGTATTTGGAAAAAATGACAATCCTGCAGTAAACAATCAAATAACACAACTAGACAATAAATATTCTTCTATGCGAAGAACTTCGGTTGATCCAACCAAAAATGAAGGTCGTCCAATGAAATCATATGCAGAGCCTGCGTGCTCAACTCCGCAACCCGCTGGCACCGAAATTTTGACATACGTGTCATCCCCAAGCGATGTTACATTTCTCATTATAGGTGGAAAACAACTACGAGACAAATCAGGCATTGATTTTTTCAAAGATGACGATTTGGTCATTTGTTTCAAGGGTTCAAGCACAATGAAAAATTTCAAGCATGATTTGTATTCCCAATTCAATGCAACGGAATTGAATGAGTTGGTGCAACCAGCAGGTTTAACATTAACTGATAAACCAGTTGGCAAAGTGACAGGTGCGTTTGTAAAACCATTGATGAAAATTTGGGCAACATTGAAGAGAGAACTTGCATCAAAAAATCCAAAAAGATTGTTTATAACCGGACATTCAATGGGAGGTGCATACGCTTCCATGTTTGGGTTCATTGTTGCGGGCTGCCATGCAGCCCAATTTCCATCCATTCAATCAGCACATTTAATCACATTTGGATCTCCGACGTTGCTTTCGGATACTGCACGCAATACTTTTAATAAGTATCTTGATAGTGGATTTTTAACACTGGATAGAGTGGTGTCGCAAGCAGCAAAAACTCTCGTCATTGACGCCATACCCAGTATTCCAGCTGGTTTTACACATCCTGGATTTCAGCCATTAAAAACCGAGTTTTTTCCAGAAGACAAAGGGCGGCCATATCAGCTCAAAAATGTGGAAGGCGTATTCAGTGATCCCATGCTGCTAACGAAGGGAGGTAAAAAAAGGACAAAAAAGGGCGGACTTTTTGGATTTGGTGCCGAAAAGAATAAGTATGATGATCAGACGAAACTACACATGCCCACAAAGATCATGATTTATGCAACGGACCAAAAGAGTCAAGCATTTCCACATGCGGAATACTGGGGCATGACATATTTTGGAGGAATTCGCATGGCGGGTATGAAAAATCCGGGTTACAAGGGGAACACATTTGTGGGTAGAGTATATCCCACATGCATTTCATATGCATATGAACCATCAACTTCAACTGATGTGCCTACTCCAGACGCCGATGATAATGCTACACTTGGGACAGAATCCGGTCCGGTTGTTCCACCTTCTTCTGATGAAGCTGCTCCTACACCTGCTGCTGCTCCTACACCTGCTGCTGCTCTTAAACCTGCTCCTACACCTGCTGCTGCTCCTGTTACCGCTGCTGCTGCTGCTCCTGTTGCTGCTCCTGTTACCGCTGCTGCTGCTGCTGGAGGACGAACCACTCGCAAGCACAAGAAAGGCAGAAGAGTGTCGCGCCGAAAACACCGCAAGTCTCATGCCAGGCGGCACTAACCCTCATTCATTAAACTACCAAAATCAGTATAAAAAATAAAATACATTCATTTTTTATATAATCCAAAAATTGCATAATAATTGATGAGTTGTTTGTTCAACAGTCTCTCGTATTTCATTGCGCCACAAACCGATCCGCAGGCCATTCGCGCACGTATTTGCGACTACCTGCAAGCCAATTCGCCGATCATTGACGGCATGGCCACGCACGACGTGCTGCAGCTGGATTCTTTGAACACGTCGGATCAATACATCGGCGCCATGCGCAGCCAATCCACATGGGGCGGCGCCATTGAGATCCAAGCCGCATGCAACATTTGGAATGCGCGCATTGTGGTGCATGATGTTCGTGGACAAGCACAAAAATCCATTGAGTTCTTGCCGGTTTCCGCTATCACTTCCGACAAGACGTTCACACTAGAATGGAGCGGCGGACACTACGAGCCCATGCGACACCTCTAAGCGTCAAAATACGGATTGTCGTTGATTTCAATGCCGCAGTACTGCTTGGGCTTGTTCTTGTAATCCACCGGCGTGTAGATTTTAATTTCGGCCGCATTTTGAAGCAGGAACTTGAAATTCTTCCAGAACTCGTCCTTGTGCCCGATGCTCTCCGTCATGATGTGCGACATCTCGTGCAGGGCAATGAACATGAGCGTGTTGGAGTCAATGAGCTTGGTGCCCTCTTTCGTGGTGTTCAGACAGAACGCCAGCTTTTCGCCCTTGTTCTCGCTGTACGCGGTGAATTCGCTCGTGGGCAGCGTTTCGCCCACTTGCTGTGGGTCAAATTTGGTGACCAAGCGCCGCACATTTTCTTGGTCAGGATACGTCTTATCCATGTACTCCACCAGTTTCTTCATGTTGACGGTGCACTGCGCCAGTAAATCCGCCGCCATCACCAGTTTGGCGCGCTCGCGCACGCAGTACTTGTTGCCGTCCACCTCGGACACGATGCAATTCAGCTGGAAAGAGTCCGAACTTTGATAAACTCGTATGCAAATGATGGCAATGAGCGCAATCAAAATGTATCCTAAAATGTTGAAATTCATGTTTACAATCATGATATAACCGTGTTATTTTATTATTTTTGCATTTTTCATCATCTGCCCCACCCCACCACTGCCTACCATTTTATGAATTTGTACACAATCCCACACTGAGTTCGGGTTTCCCAAACTCCAAAAATGGTGACACTGAGTTGGAATCCCCCCGCGTCAGTCGTTTCGTCATTTGTTGCAAACCCATTTTCTAATAAATGATCATGGTCGCCATGATGCGCATGCGTTTTTATGCATCCCGAATTCAAATGTTCTCCAATGGAATAAATGCATTGCCGCGATTCGCCTAAAACAGAGTGCATGAACTTATCAATGATTGAGCATTCAATTCGGTGCAACTGGGAAATGATGCCGGCATTTGTCGGATGATCCGCATCGTAATGCATGACCCACTTGTTGCTGTAAATTGAATGCGCGGTTTTTGTCGGAATGAAATGCATGACAAATCCCGTACTGTTCAATGAAATGTGGTTTGTTGAATAAATCATGCGATGAAACTTATTGTCTGGATTTTCAGTGGTTTGATTTTGTGTTGCTGGGTCAAAATGCACATGACATGCATCAAACTTGTGTGGATAAATGAAAAAACTCATGGCGGGCAAACTTTAACATTAAGATGGAGACAATTTTAAGTTGTTACAAAACCAATGATATTTAATATCGGATCACATATAACGCCGCTCTGCATATAACACGCATGAAGACACCCTCCAAAAAAGTGCAAACAAACGACAACGATCAAATCGTGGAAAAACACTGCGTGGAGGCTTGTCATAAGCCAATGCAACCAAACACAAACGATTTAAAGGGTTTAAATAAATGACACCGAATTGTAATTAGACGAAATCTTATAATTATTGTAATCACAATCCACGACCCACAAAATCCTGCAATGAAAATCCCGAATCATTTTGAAACGCAGGTTGAAGCGGTGCGTTCAATGTCGCTTCATCCCAAGCTAAAAACAATATACGCAACCGCATTCCCGTCCAGCATAAACCATCTGCGAAATTTGATTTTTTATGGACCAAGTGGAACGGGAAAATACAGTCAAGTGTTGTCGTGCATCAGTAAATACAGTCCAACCCATCTTAAATATGAAAAGCGGTTGACAATCAATTGCAACAAGGAAACGCAAACCATAAAGATAAGCGACATTCACTTTGAAATTGACATGTCGCTGCTGGGATGCACGTCCAAACTGTTGTGGAATGAAATGCACACCCAAATTGTGGACGTGATCAGCGCGCGAACCGACACCGTGGGGATCATTGTTTGCAAATACTTTCACAACATTCACAGCGAATTGTTGGAGACGTTTTACAACTACATGCACATGCCGCACCACAACAACATCCGATTGAAATACATATTGATCACGGAACACATTGGTTTCATCCCGAATAACATTTTAAATAGCTGCGAAATTATGCCAATTTCACGTCCGACCTCCACCATGTATAAAAAAATCACCGCAAATGCGCCTACTAGCGCCAGCGCCAGCACCAACGTTACTAATGTCACCAACGTTACTAATGTCACCAACGTTACTAATATTAAATCATTGCAGTTGGGCCAATCCATTTCTCCAATGCAAGAGCTATTTGACAACTTGTTGCATTACATTTGCAACGTGGAACAAATCCGATTTGCACAACTGAGAGAATTGTTGTATGATATATTGATATACGATTTTGACATTAACGAATGCGCGTGGCACCTTATTTCAGAATTAAAAAAAAAACACATTCTACAGGATACCAACATGTCAACCGTGTTGATTCAGACCCATAAATTCCTGCAGTACTACAACAACAATTATAGACCAATTTACCATTTGGAAAATTTTGCATTCATGTTGGTAAACATGATTTGTGCAAACAAAAAAAACAGTATAAACACAATTGTACAACACAACACAACCTAATAAACCAACCGCAATGACCCCCGCACCCAATGAACCCAATGCACCCATGTCAAAAAAGGACGCGCGCGCCATGCTCGGAGTGTCGCGTGACTGTTCTTTGGCCGAATTGAACAAGCGCTACCGCATTTTGGCGCTGCAGATGCATCCCGACAAAAACAGAGATTCACCCGTCGCAACTGCTGCATTTCAGGAATTAAATGCGGCGTATCGCTTGTTGTTGCCCGGCGCACATTGCGACAACGACCCGGACGCAACCGATGCAGACACAGACACATATGCGAATATTTTCATGAATTTCATGAAGTCTCTCTTTAAGGGAAAGGACAAGGCCGCAAATCATGGGAATGGAGGGAATGGTGGGAACCAGGTGTTGCTGGAGCTGTTGCACCGCATCGTGCACGATTACGCGTCCGTTTCTGTGAATGCCGTGCTGGATTCGCTGGACCCGTCGGTGCTGTTTCAACTGTACGAAACGTTGGAGCAGTACAATTCAGCGGTGAGCATGGACGCCCGCATCTTTGAGGAAATCACCCGCATCATCCGAGAGAAAATGCACAAAAATAACATCATCATTTTGAAACCATCTCTCAAGGACGTGATTCAAAATAACATTTCGGTCCTGCAGTTTGAGGGGCAGACCTTTTACGTGCCACTTTGGCACAGCGAGCTGCACTACCGCGTTGAAGCAACAACGCCGGCCTCTCCAGACAAGTCCGGCAAACAGCTCATCGTGAAATGCATGCCCAATCTTCCTGATCACATGTCAATTGACGCCAACAACGAGCTGCACATTGATGTTCAGGCGGACATCAAAGAGCTGTTGAACCTGAGCACGGGTGTGCTGCGCATTCCCCTGTATGAAGATGAATGCGTGGAATTGCAGGTGAAGGAGTTGGGGATTAAATATAGACAAACTGTAATTTTAAAGAACAATATTTATGGAATTTCTCTCATTTGTGCAACTGACATTTATGATGTGAGCAACAAGGCCCCGATCTGCGTGCATGTGCAGCTGGTTTGAGCCATGGGATTGTAATGATGCAATAAAATAAATAAAATATATTAATGTATTATATCATCATATAAAACAAACGGAATGGTAAAAACAAGACGTAGTTCAAGAAACAAAAGAAAAACAACTAGGCGGCGACATTATAAAAAAGGAGGTGGCGCGCGCAAGCGTCACCACGCGCATCAACCGCAGCAGTCCAGCCGCGTCTGCAGTGGCCTGGTTGCCCCGTTTGAACAAACAAAAGATGAGGAGGCCGCCAAAATAATGGCGCAACCGCCTCATCATTCCGCCGCGCATCCTCCACCTCAGTTCTCGTTTGTTCCTGCAGCGCGTGCCTCATTGCTCGTGCCAGGGGCTCATGCTAAACACATGTCGCGTCATTTAGGCTTTCCAAGGGCAACCGGTCATCATGATCCGCGGTCTGCGACGCAGGCTCCTCTTGAAAGCAAAAGGGCACATGTGATGGTTGCTGCAATTTATGCCAGCATTGATCGGTTGCTTGCTCGCTGTGACTTTGCAAATGCGGTTGTGCAACTGAACCGAGCCGTTGCGCTCGGAAGCATGCGCGCACGCGTAGAACTGGCCGACATTATGTGCAATGGCAGAGTTGGAGTTCCTCAAAATGTGTATATGACACGTGCTCTTCTGAATGATGCAGATGCTAGAAGAAATCCTGATTGCATGGGATTGCGGGCATTCCTTCAACTGCGAGGATTTTGCGACTGGGATGAGATTCCAGATGTGGAAGGTTTAGATGAAGATGACGTGCATATGATGCAACGAATGAATGCCAAACACGACGCTGAAACGAGCGCTGAAGCGGGGAGCAAATATGGTCAATTCGCATTTGGATCATTTGATGAGGAAGATAAAAATCCAAATTCCATCCCGAACTTTGAGCGTGCGGCAGCACAGAATTATTTTAGAGCGCAAACTGCCCTTGGTTGCAAGTGGTATCATCGGCCTGGCCCCACTAAAGCTAGCCTCGCCGAAGCGAGGAGATTGTTTACTCTAGCTGCAGAACAGGGCTATCCCTTGGCGATGCACAATCTCGGTGTTATGTGTTTCTTTAAAGTGCGTGAAGATGACGAAGGGGATAGAGAAGAGATGGCCTTGGCCACACATTGGTTTAATCGCGCTGCGTCTGTGCCCTTCCGGCCCTCAGTAGATGCAGTGGAAGTGGTAAAGGAACGCGCTCTCGGCAAGGGCGGAAGGATGTACGAAGTTCGCGCTGTTTGCTAGGTAAACAGATTGCGCGGTTATTGGGTATGACCAAGACTGAAGTTTATTTGTATATGTGTTTGCAAAATCAGTTCAAATAATATTTCTCCATGGCCGAAATGTAATTGAAAATTGCATTAATGTGCCAATATTTATTCGTCCAAAACTTAACCAAACGATGATTATTCATGCAATATTCTTCCATTGAATAATACACATTAGGTGTCATCTGATTGCATTTGCGCATTAGGTCATGTTCATCCTGTGCAAATACAATTCCACGAGTGTCATAATATTCTGCAATGTTTGGACAGCCAATGTACAATGGAACCGTGAATGTTAAAAAACAATCTATGATTTTTTCTGAATAATAATTAATTTGTTTTGAATTTTCAAGAGAAATGTTGAACACTAATGCAATCATAATAAACACCATAATGCCCGAATTGAAAATACCCAAAGAAAATGTATTGGGATTAGCACATTTGAACCCATTCAATTTTTGAATATGACACCCGAATTTGTAAATTATGCCATGAGGGATTGGGATCGCGTGCTGGTGCCGAAACACTTTGCAAAATTTGAAACGACGTATTGCATGATGTGGTCCACATTGCACTCATTTGCGTGCATGACGTTTTCCAGCTTATTGAGCAATTCCTGAGTGATGAGATTGGGTTCTCGTCGCATGATGTGGTTTGCATAAATTTTTATCATGTGTTTGCGGTCCAGATTGCATCGGTGACTCATGCTTTTCAGTTTTTCACAAACGGTTTGGACATGGGCAATGCTGGTGCCTTTTTTTAAGTCGGCGGTGATCTCGTCCCAGTTGGTTTCGGTTGCAATGGCGAGGTGTCCGCTTTGCGCGTCCTGGTTGGTTTGCATGTAGTTGATCATGCTGCGGATGTCGGAATTAAATTGTTTTTGGATGGACACAATAATTTGGTCGGACAGGTTCAGCCCTTCGCCCGCACTGACCTTGTGCATGAATTGAACAATGTCCTGAACCGGCAGCTGGTTGAACCGGAGGCGCACGAATTCGGTTTGCAGCGCTTCGTCAATGCGGCTGATGTAGTTGCATATCAGACAAAACCGGACGTTGTGCTGGGAGTAGTTGTAGCTGTTGAGCAGGTACCGCAGCGCGGTTTGCGCATTTTTGGTCATGTAATCCACCTCGTCCAGGATGACGAACTTGGTGCCGATTCCAAAGAGAGACTGCGTTGTGACGAAGCTGTTGATTTGATTGCGAATGATGTCTATGCCGCGCTCGTCGGAGGCGTTCAAGTGAATCATGAAACCGCCGTTGGTGTGCTGCATGGTGGCACGTTGGTACTCATTCACGAGATTTATGATGGTGGTGGTTTTGCCCGTGCCCGGGGGTCCATAAAACAGCAAGTGGGGGAAATGCCCGGTTGAAATGATGTTGCGCAGCATGAGTTTGTTCAACGGGTCCAACACAATGTCATCAAAGTGCGATGGACGATATTTTTCCACCCAGGGCGTGGAAATTGAATTTGTGTTTCCGGAGGTCATTCAATTGTGTGAAATTAGGGTTGGTAAGTATTTAAATATTTAAACATAGTTTTATATTGATATTAGTGAACTCATTAACGAACGACTCATTGATCTTGCTGTTTCAAATCGTGGTTGGATGATTCGTTTAATGCAATAACAAATATTATTTTATTATTTTAATTATTAAAATGAAAATTATCACAGCAGTGGTTAACAATCCAATTTTCATTGAAGTGCAATATCACACTCTAAAAAAATATTTTCAAGGGGAATATGAGTTCATTGTGTTTGACGACTCTAAAGATTTTCCTGACTTCACAAATGGAAATGATATTACGATAAAACCACAAATACAACACATTTGCAGCAAATTAAACATAACTTGCATAAACATTAAGAATGAACATCACAAACAAAACACCAATGCTGCTGCAAGATGTGCTGATTCCATGAATTACATATTACACTATCAAAAAAATAACCCTGACAAATATTTATTGTTGGATAGTGATATGTTTTTGATAGACCATTTTGATGCAAATAAATACTCAAACTATGATTGTGCAGTGGTTTTGCAAAGTAGAAATAATCACAAAATAAATTATTTTTGGAATGGCATTTATTATTTTGACATGACGAAAATGAACAATTTGGAATTGTTGAACTGGAATTGTTGCACCAATTGTGACGTGGGGGGAATGATGCAAAAATGGTTGAGAACACAGATGTCCAATAAACCCATTCCAAACACGGATGAAATTCGGTTCACAAATAATCAATATTGTGTAAACAATGTGTATTTTATAAAACATCTTTGGTCTTGTTCTTGGGATATAGGCGAATTTCCAACAAATTTAAAAAATAATGCAAAATTGATTGATTTTTTAAAAAATGACATCAGAAATTCAAATGGTAAATTTTTTTGTGAAGTGTACGACAATGCATTTTTGCATTACAGAGCTGGTGGAAATTGGAGAGCAGAAGGATTAGGTTTACACAAATCATTGTCTCAAAAACTAAAAAATTGTTTATTGTAAGTTTCATTTCATGATAAATATTTATTTTGAAATTAAAGTAAAAATTGATGAATAAAATCTTGAACTCATGTTAGAAATAGACAACCAACAACCATGCCCGGATATTTAGAATTAGCCATCGGCCCCATGTTTTCAGGGAAAACCACGTGGTTGACCAATTTGCACAAGCAGTGCACCTATTGCAACATGCGCGTGGTGGTTATCAATTTTGCGGGAGATGTGAGATACACGGCAGCCGGAGAAGCGCTGCTGTCCACGCACGACCGCACCATGATCCCCTGCATAATGTGCTCTATGATTGAGGAATTGAACGCAAAGCACGCCGATGAAGTGGCAGCAGCCGAAGTGCTGCTCATCAATGAAGGTCAGTTCTTTGGTGACATCATGACGGTGTTGCAGTTTGTGGATGCCGGGAAGCGCGTGCACATATGCGGGTTGGACGGTGATTTTGAAAAAAAACGCATTGGATCATTTCTGGATTTGATCCCACATTGCGACAAGGTGTGCAAACTGACCTCACTGTGCAGCATTTGTCGCAATGGAAAAGAAGCGATTTTCAGCTTCAGAACCACCAGTGAAACCGACCAAATTGTGATCGGAAGTGACAACTACATTCCACTATGTCGCACATGCTATCACAATGAAACCGAGAAAAAATATAACAAAACAACTTAAACTGTTTCACATACTTCATACATAATTCATTCATATAATTTATTTTTTGTTGAAATGCCACCCAGAATCAAAAAAAATCAGGTATCAAACGCTGCAACATCTGAGCCGTTGGCGCCCGTTCCGTTGGAGTTGGAGCCCGCACCCGTAATGTCTTCTTCCACTGTGGCAGCCAACAAAAAACGAGGACGTAAAAAACCAGAAACCATGGCATCAGCATCAGCATCAGCATCAGCATCAGTGGCAGATACATCAGTTGAATCACTGGCAATAACGACAACCACTCCAGCCACAATAACAACAACAATGGAAGAAATCATTGTTCAAAAAAAACACAAAGGCAAAAAAACAAAACTAAAAAATGAAACAACTGAAATCAATGAACATGCACCCACAACGGACACCAATGAGTTGGTTGTTGTTGTGACTAATAAAAAACGTGGAAGAAAACCCAAGGGTGGAAAAGTAATTCAACACTTGGCGAATGATAATGCAACAATCAGCCTGGTTCCCAACATCATATTGCATTTGAAGTGCAATGCGTTGGATGCGCACAACAACAACTTATCATCAAATGAAAATTTTAAACCGGGAGACGTGGTTTCGTTCAATGAAATGGAGAACAAGGGTTCGGATTTGAATGATTCTTATCATTCACAAATGAATTCCATTGGCATGGATGACAGTAAACCAATTGATGCATACAATTATTTGAACGACAACGAATCGGATGACAACGATGATGACGACAATAATTCCATTAAGGATATTTTGAAAAAGCTGAACCATCTTAAAACCTCGTTTCACAGGAGTGACGTGTTTCAAGCCATTGGAGCAGCTCCCCGGCGGTCCTGCTGTTTTTGGGACACATGTGAATTTGACACTCCTCCCATTTATTTGCCCAAATCCATTTCAAACAATGGCGGGTATGTAGTATATGCCTGTTTTTGCAGCCCAGAATGTGCGCTGGCATATTTGATGAACGAACGAATTGACACTTCGGTCAAATTTGAACGGTGCCAAATGTTGAATGCAATGCACGGAAAAATAAATGTGAGCATTAAACCGGCTCCCAATCCGCAGTACATTTTAAGCAAATTTTACGGCAATCTCAGCATTCAAGAGTATCGCAAGCTGTTTAAAAGCGAACAGATAGTGTATGTGGTGAACAAACCACTCACGCACATCCTGCCTGAAATTTACGAAGAAAACAACGACTTCATGCTGAACAACAAAATCATTCCCACCAATAATTACAAACTGAAAAAAAAGACGAGCGTATTCGGTTAGACGATCATTGACAGACATGACTACTGACATTTATTTATTTTGCATTTTTTTGGATTTTCTTTTCAATCTTTTTGTTTTCAGTTTTCCACCACCACTACCACGCCTTGCGGATAATGCATTGTGCGAAGACATTTTTTCCATTTTTTTCAAAACCTTCAACAAATTGGCTTGTTGAACCGAATGATCATCTATGGAATTGATGTCAGTTTTTCCCAACAAAGGATATATTTTATTCCAGTCTGATGCATCATATTCATTGAGAACCACATAATTTGCCACATTTTCATAAGGCCGATTGGTTTTATACATTGATTCAATCCCTCTGTCAGCGAACCATCCTAATAACCCGTTTTTTATCTCGGCGTCCATGATGTATATTTGATGCAATGTATTTGTTTTAAATGCATTGCTCATCATGACAGGTTCATCCGATTCTCTTCTAAGTTGACGAATTTCATCCAAAAAAATCACAGCAGTCTTATTAGCATCACCATCACTCATGTTCGGAATGTATTTTTGTAGTAAATATTTTTTTAATTCTACATACAAATGTTCAAACCAGTTCATGCATTGTCTACGTACTAAACCGGAACTGGAACCGGAACTGCAAGACATCTCTGGACCTAAGGCGGTTTCCATCCACGTCTCTGGATCTGATTCAACACTGGGTTGCGATGTGGCAGGCTCGGTGTGTCTTACATGGCTTGGTAACATATATCGGCGCCAGTCGCTCCGTATTTTAGAAATGTTCTTAAAATGTTTGCGCCAATGATGACGCCATGAAACTTCATTCAAATATGTTCTCATATGGGTTTTTTCGGAGGGTGACAACGTGTTTAAAAATTCAAAAAACTTAGATTCTTTTTCCTTAAGTGTTTCACTCATTTTGATTGTGTGCACGTGTTGTGAAATATGCATCTATTAAATTTTTCACACCGATCGCAGATGGTCATAAGTCATGTTCACCAAATTTATAATTCAACATGTTTAATTTTGAATTATAATGAAAGTCGTTTATTTTCAGAAGGGCGTTCATTTCCCCGATTAATTTAAATAAAATATTTGCATATAATAAATAATAAATACAAAAAAAACATGCCAGTTATAAATTTTGGTGCATTGCAACCAGTGGCTGCTAACACGGGATTGTCTAGTTTTTTGGAATCGTCGCTGCCCCCCTTAAGCGCGAATGGTTTAGGAAATCCGAATCCACCACAACAATATCCGTCGTATGCAGGGTCAATTCAGTCAAGTAATCCCAACCCAAGACCCGGACTTCCACAACCCCTTCGGGTTGATTTCAAAGGGAAAGCTGACTCATTGTATGGGAAAGATATCATTCAAAAATTTTTAAACAAATTAAGTGAGTATTCTGACGATAATGTGGCATTTCAAGAGTTAGTTAATGAATATGCCCAAGAATCATTTGACACACCGGGTAATGTTAATCCAAAAATGATTGAATATATGAGTGAGTTTGAAAAACCAATTCTTAGGGAAGCACAATATTTGTTACGAAATCCAAACGACAATCAAAGAAACAATGGACCCAACGGATTTTACGGAAAATTGAATCAAATGGCTGAAATGGTAAGACCAAGACTCCCTCCTGCACCCGAACCCGCAGTTGCACCCCCACCCACTGCAGCCGACCCCCCAGCCTGGCACAAGTACAAATTTTGGGGAGGGCGTAAAACTGCGCGCAATCGCAGTCGCAATCGCAGTGGAAAAAAAACCCGTGCACGCAAGCTGAAACAAAGGTCGCGCAAACGTGCGGTTCGTCGTCGTTAATCATGGAATTAGAATGGTGCTGGGGGGGGGGTCCATTGCATTATTCGCATTGATG
>Ga0214919_10000704_pt1 | contig 57196 bp, 52 predicted proteins | sample LL1503_MetaG_FD_177994 | JGI IMG/M metagenome (GOLD analysis project Ga0214919, IMG submission 177994) | Freshwater microbial communities from Lake Lanier, Atlanta, Georgia, United States - LL-1503 | ecosystem: Environmental > Aquatic > Freshwater > Lake | place: USA: Georgia | collected... | reverse complement strand
TAAAAATCCTCCTGAACAAGATAATATACACAGAGCAAGTGCTAAATTATTAGATCATGTCAAAGATATACCACCCATGCTTCATAGAAGCACCGTACAGTTCAATACTTCACAATTAGCTAAAAAACATGGTCACAGTTATTAAGCAGCTCATATTAATTGCCAACGTACCAACCAACTTGTACTCCTAAAATTCTAGTCAAGCCTGAGTAACAACACTACGGGCTTGTTTCATTATTTTAAAATCATCACCAGCATGGTAGGAAGACCTCGTAAGAGGTGAAGCTGATACCATTAGAAATCCTTTTGTTCGTGCTAATCTTTCAAAATACTTAAATTCTTCCGGCGTGACATATCTAGCAATTTCGGCATGTTTTTTTGTTGGCTGTAAATATTGACCGATAGTTATAAAATCTACGTCTGCCGCCCGCAAGTCATCCATAACTTGGGTTATTTCTGCATTACTTTCCCCAAGTCCAACCATGATGCCAGATTTTGTAAATACTTCTGAATCTAGCTTTTTTACCTTATATAATAAGTTTAAAGAATGAAAATATCTAGCCCCCGGTCTAATCCTTTTATATAAAGAAGGAACAGTCTCAATATTATGATTAAATACATCAGGCCTAGCCTCCACTACTATCTCTATAGCACCTTCTTTTTTTAAGAAATCAGGCGTTAAAATCTCAATAGTAGTATTTGGCGATGATTTTCGTAGCTGTTTTATACAATTAGCAAAATGAGTAGCCCCACCATCAGGGAGATCATCTCTATCAACAGAAGTTATTACCACATGGTCAAGTCCTAGCTTTCCTACAGCTTCGGCTAATCTTTCTGGTTCATGGGGATCAAGTAGATCAGGACGGCCAGTAGCTACATTACAAAATGCGCAAGCTCTCGTGCAAACCGATCCTAATATCATAACGGTGGCATGTTTTTTTTGCCAGCATTCCCCAATATTAGGGCAAGCAGCTTCCTGACACACCGTGTTTAATTTAAGTTCGCTAATTAAGGATTTAGTATTTTCATATTCCTTTGAATTTGGAGCTTTAACTTTAATCCAATCTGGCCTTTTTAATTCCATGTTTTGTGTGGGTTTTTGTTAAATATAAATCATCTGACCGATCGCAGCAATCCTCTCTAGACCGACCATATCCGTTGCCGTTATAAATGTTTGTAGTTTACTATTTATTATATATTGAGCAAGACAATCTTTTCGTTTATCGTCAAGATGGACAAACAGCTCATCCAGTAGTAGGATAGGGGTTGTTTTTGCTATTGCTTTATTTGCCTCAATCTGGCCTAGTAATATTGAGATTAACAAAGCTTTTTGTTCACCAGTAGAACAAAATTTTGCAAGTTGGCATTTCTCTTTATGTTTTACAATAAGTTCCTGTTTATTTATTCCTAAATTTGTTCTTTTGGTAATTCTATCTTTTTGTCGATTTTTGTAGAGATATGTTGAATATGTTTCTAGAAACTCTTCATCTTCTATTTCTTTACCGAATAAATGGTTAACTTCAAGCTGAGCTTTAGGGAAAGGTGCGTCAACTATATCTATATATCCCTGCACAAAGTTTATCACATTTGAACGTAACTTAATGATTTTCAATATTATATCAGCAGTTTTTGTTTCTAGAATTTTTAACCATGAATCATTAAGATTCGAATTATTTTGCATAAGAAGTTTTAAGCGTTCACGAGCTAGATGCTCATATTTATTTATATTACTAGCATGTTCCTGGTAAAAATTATAAACTATTCTATCAAGAAACCTCCTCCGCTCAGAAGGAGAACTCAAGAATATTCCATCCATCTGAGGGGTAAGCCAAATAATATTGGCAAGGGTAGTAAGCTCCGTATTGCGGATCTTTGATCCATTATATTCTATTGTTCTCAAATTGTTGCTAAGTGCATAAGTAGATGCCACTAATGCTTTACCTATCTTACTTTTTAAGTATATACTACTGGACCAGCTTCCATTGTAATTATAAGCCATCTCGTCATATTTTGCTCCTTTTAATCCCCTTCCTGGAGAAAGTAATGAAATTGATTCCAGAATATTTGTTTTACCGCTACCATTTTCCCCAAGGATAACAACTATATTGTTATTAAAAGCTAGCTTTAATTCCTTGAAATTACGATAATTATGGAGGTTTAACCCTTCTAAGTAAACTGACATTATTAATGAAACTGTTTAAGAAATTCTTTTGCCTCTTCTAAAATATCAGCCGAGTTTTTTAAATCTTTAATAAAAACTAATTTATTATCGGGTTTAATTTTAGCATGTCTGGGGAATTTTTGGACAAAAGGCATTACTATATCTGCGACATCAAAATTTTTATTAAATTTAACTACAAAACCGCCAGATCCACAATCCAGACTTTCTATTTTAAGAGAATAGCATATATTTTTTATTTCAACTATCTTAAGTAAATTATTAAATTCCTCAGGTAAGAGGCCGAATCTGTCTATCATTTCATCTCTAAATGCCTCAATTTCAGAACAATTTTTAAGATTAGCTGTCCTCCTATATATAGCAAGACGGAGAGAACTGTCTCCAATATAATTAGTTGGAATATAAACAGCTATTCCAAGGTTAATAGAAGGAGTAAAATCTAACTGCTTTTCACTAGAATTCTGATTTTTAAGCTCTGATATAGCTTCATTAAGCATTTCTTGATATAATTCTGAACCAACTTCCTTAATATGTCCTGACTGCTCATCACCTACCAAATTACCAAAACCACGTAAATCCATATCATGACTAGCAATAGTAAAGCCTGCACCAAGAGAATCTATATTCTGTAAAATTTCTAGCCGTTGCCAGGAATGTTTTGTCGTAACTTTATCATTCATTAATGTAAGATAAGCATACCCCCTTACCTTACCACGACCAACCCTTCCCCTTAATTGATAAAGCTGGCTAAGACCCAGCATGTCTGCTTTATGAATTATTATGGTATTAGCAGCTGGTATATCAATTCCAGATTCTATTATCGTAGTTGAAAGTAATATATCAAATTTATCATCACAAAATTCATTCATGATATTATCGATATCCTTAGGTAACATCTGCCCATGAGCTATTTTAAACTTCAGCTCAGGGACGTATTCCATAAGTTTCTTGGTAACCCAGTCAATATCCTTTATTCTTGGTACAACATAAAAGCTTTTTCCCCCTCTAAAACGTTCCCGCATTAGAGCATCCCTAATTACTATTCCATCAAATGGCATAACGGCCGTTCTTACTGGTAGCCGGTCTATTGGCGGGGTGGCAATAAGACTTAAATCTTTAAGGCCTGACATAGACATTTGCAACGTTCTTGGAATCGGTGTTGCAGAAAGTGATAAAACATGTACACCAGATTTTAAAGATTTAAGACGTTCTTTTTGAGTTACCCCAAAATGCTGTTCCTCATCAATAATTAAAAGCTTTAAGTTCTTGAATTTTATATCTTTTGATAAAAGAGCATGAGTGCCGATTATAATATTAATTTTACCGGCCTCTATATCATTTTTTATTGCTTTGGCTTGCGCATTACTAATTAATCGGGATAATTGGCTAATACGAATATCAAAACCGCTAAAACGTTCAATAAAGCTCATATGGTGCTGGCGGCATAAAATAGTAGTAGGCGATATTATTGCTACTTGTGGATTATCATCCTGATAGTCAAAAGCCGTCATGAAAGCAGCCCTCATAGCTACTTCGGTTTTTCCAAAGCCAACATCTCCACAAATCAATCTGTCCATTAACTTGCCACTTTTTAAGTCTACTTCAATATCATTAATGGCAGAAAGTTGGTCTTCTGTTTCGCTGTAAATAAAACGATTACAAAAATTTAAATATAATTCAGGATCAAAATTAACTGGGATTGTTCTATGTATTTCCCTTTCAGCGGTAGTCTTAATTAGGCTAGCGGCTATATCTTTTATTCGATTTTTAAGGCGAGCTTTCCGTTTTTGCCAATTTACTCCGCCAAGCTTATCAAGTTCTGCTTCTTCATTACCATATTTTGTTATTAAATCGATATTTTCAACAGGTAAATACAGAACATCGTTATTAAAATAAATAATTTTCAGACAATCGTGAGGAATCTCACTAACTAATATAGTTTCTACTTTTTCAAATCTCCCGATTCCATGTTCTTTATGGACTACAAGTTCCCCTTCGCCTATATTATCAAGTTCAATTAGTATGTTCTTGAGTTTCCTGCGACTTGGTTTATGACTTTGAGAAGTAAACTTTTCTCCCAAAATGTCTTGCTCTGAAATAAATAAGTAACTTTTGTTAAAAAATCCGTGAGAGAGAGGAGTAATCGCTATATTTATCAGCTGCTTTTTTGCGTCCTGAAGAAATGATATTTCACAAGTAGTATACCCCTGACTTTCAACAATAATTTTAATCCTTTGCTGCACACTTTTCGCACTACAGCATATTATGATGATCCTGTTTTTATAATCGTTGATTAAAGTCGGTAAAATTGATGATTCAACACTATGACGACTAAGAGGTTGTGGCCACTCAATACCTCTTAATGTCTTAGGAATATCCATACCATTTAGCAACTTACTAGCACCAACCTCTACTTCACCTTCCTTTTCTGGGCTATTCTCAATAAAGAAGTTATTGCCTTGGTTTAAAAATTCTTTAATAAAAACACTGGAAAAAATAAGCTGATCGGTAGAAAGAGCAAAATAAAATGATTCAGGATTAGCTTTATTAGAAAGAACTCTTGCCTGATAAAAATCATCATAGGATTTTTCTAGTTCAAGAATCGATTGTATAGATAAATTATCATAGATTACTACATGATCACCTAGATAATCCCTGAAATTAGCCATTTCATTATAAAACAATGGTAACAAATGTTCATAACCTTGAAACTTCTTCCCTGACATTATCGATTCATACATATTATGCCTAACATGATTTACACCGAAATTCTTTAGGAAATTATTTCTAAAAACTTCTATATTATTAAGGTTTAAAATTGCTTCACTAGCAGACGATAGCTCTAGCTTATCAACTGATTTTGTCGAAATTTGGCTATTTACGTCAAATTCTTTAATTGATTCTACAATCTCCCAACCAAAATTAATTCTGTAGCCTTTATTATTAGAATGGATTATATCAATTATCTCACCCTTAACGGCGAATTCTCCGCTTTCCACAGCGATTGGCATCCGGATAAATCCATTATTAACTAAAAAAAATGCCAGTTCTTCTATAAGTAATTTATCTCCTTTAGTAATAGTAACTGCCGAGTTTTTAAACACTGCCGGCAGAGGTACTTTAATAATTAAATTTTGAGCATTAGTAACGATAATTTTTGGTGATTTGTTTAAACTTAAAATAGTCAAGACATTTGCTCGTGCTGCAATTATTCCTTGATTCGGAGAGATACGATCATACGGCAATGTATCTAGTGAAGGGAAATACACGACCTTGTTATTACCACCTTTATCTGCTAGGAATTTAAGATGTTTATAAGCTTTTATCGTTGCTTCTTCATCAGAAAATGTTAGTAAAATATTTTTACGAATGTTGTTAAAATACTCATAGGCAAACAAACATTTAGCAACAAAGGGAATGTAGATTTTTTGCATTTCTCTATAGAGTAAAATTTAACAACTTGGTAATAACTGAATTAGATTTTTCTATTGGTAGAGGTTTTTTCTTGATGTACCAGTCATAAATATCAACATCTGGAAACTCCAGTAATTCTGAAAAAAGATCTAACTCCTCATCGGTCATTTTATCTAGATTTTTCCTTGCAAACCTACCAATTATAAGGTCTGTTTCTTTACATCCCCTATTACAACTTCGATAAAGTAATTTTTTGATTATTTGTTTTCTTTTTAGGAAAGTCATCGATAATATCTTGCAAAAAAATTTATTGGTAATATTATTTACTTACTATGAAGAAAACATCAAGTCTATTTTATAGATATACATAATTTATTGATATCAAGTTAAGTTTTTAACTCTAATTTTGGGTTTAGATATCCCAGTTAGTTAACCATTTCTTGACCCTTATTTGACTATATGAAGCAATTAGAGCAACTCGAAATAATATCAAAACCTAATAACCAGCATAATGAAAACCCACATAATTTATGGGATGAAGTTAGCCGTGATCTCATAAGCCATTATGGGCATGCTCTTTACAAAAACTGGTTTAGTAAAATTGCTTTCTACGAAAGGACAAAAAACAATAAATTATTGCTAGCAGCACCAAGTAATTTTGTCAGGGACTGGATAAAATCCAATTACTTTGAAACTATAATAAAGTTAGTTGCTCATTATGACCCTGAGGTAAAATCGGTCGATATTATTACCAAAGAACTTAATAACTTTTATGCTATAGGATCTCAGGAGCTACAAGAACCCATAAAAAATGAGGTTAAAAATCCTATAAATTTAGAAACAGAAGATGATTCTCTAGCCTTTTTAGATCAAAGATTTACCTTTGAAAATTTTGTTATTGGACCGCCAAATGAACTGGCCTATGCCGCAGCACTAGCAGTAGCTGAATCAAAAACAGCAGTTGCAAAATCTAATCCGTTGTTTTTATATGGAGGTGTAGGGCTTGGTAAAACCCATTTAATGCATGCTATTGCTTGGCATTCTAAAAAAGTAAATCCAAAAAGAAAAGTTTTATACTTGTCTGCTGAAAAATTTATGTATCGCTTTATAAAAGCTCTTCGTAATAAAGACGTGATGGCTTTTAAAGAAGAATTTAGATCAGTAGACGTGCTAATGATTGATGATATTCAATTTATTTGTGGGAAAGATAGTACGCAAGAGGAATTTTTTCATACCTTTAATGCTATTATTGATAATAATAAACAAATGGTTATTTCGTGTGATAGGTCACCGTCCGATCTTGATAACATAGAAGATAGAATAAAGTCCCGATTAGGGTGGGGACTAGTTGCCGATGTCCACAGTACTACCTATGAGCTGCGCGTCGGAATATTAGAATCCAAATTAGAGCAAATGAATATCAACATTTCTCAAAATGTTATCAATTTTTTAGCTGCAAAAATCACTTCTAACGTCCGAGAACTAGAAGGAGCTTTAAATAAAGTAATAGCCCATTCTACTCTAATAGGCAGAGAAGTGACTCTGGAAAGCACGCAGGATATTCTGCGAGACTTGCTCCGCTCGAATGAAAGAATAATTACTATCGAAGATATACAAAAAAGGGTAGCTAATCATTACAATATCAAAATTTCTGAAATGTCATCTGTTAGAAGAGCTAGAACCGTAGTAAGACCAAGGCAAATAGCTATGTATTTATCTAAAATCCTTACCCCAAAAAGTTTAGCAGATATTGGCTCTAAGTTCGGTAAAAAAGATCATACTACTGTGATCCATGCAGTAAAAAAAGTAGAACAGTTAATGGCTGAAGACGCTGATGTTCGGGAAGAAGTAAATTTGCTAACTCGGATGCTACAAAATTAATATTTAACTTTTAATTAAAAATCAAATTTCAATTATGTCTAAAAACGTAAATAACAATAGCTTAGAAATAATAGTTCAGACAAAAGAGCTTGCTTATGTCCTTAGTTTTGCAGCGTCAGTAGTTGAAAAAAGAAATGTTGTTTCAGAATTAAGTAATGTAAAATTAGTTGCTAGAGATGGAATTTTAGAAATCGGAGCAACAGACCTGGATCTATATTTAAATCAAACTATAGGTGCCGAAGTAAAAAAAGAGGGTCAATCAACCGTTTCAACACAAATTCTATCTGACATAGTAAGAAAAATCCCAGATAAAGAAATAATTTTAAAACAAGATGCAGGTTCTGAACATCTGCATGTCATAGGTAATTCTTGTAAGTTCGATTTACTTACCTTACCTGCCAGTAATTTTCCCCAAATGGAAGATCTCGAAGCAGAAGTATCATTAAAAGTTAACTGTGAAGAATTCGCCCGTATTGTCGAATATACCAGTTTTGCAATGTCAAATGAAGAAACACGCTATAATTTAAACGGCATATATTTGCACGTCAAAAATGGAGAGTTTTTAAGTGCTGCTACTGATGCTCATAGGTTTTCAATAGCTAGTAGTAAGATAGAGGCAAATATTAACGATTTCGGGGTCATAATCCCTAAAAAAACTGTTGTTGAGCTGTTAAAAATTGTAAAAGATACCAAAAATATCCATTCTGATATATCTGTAACTCTAGGAGCAAACAAGGTTAAATTTGCGTGTAATAATTTACTGCTGATGTCCAAATTAATCGATGGAAACTTTCCTGAATACGAAAGTTTTATTCCCAATTCCAATGAAAGTAAATTAATAATTAACACCAAGCTTCTGGCCAGTGCAATAGATAGGGTAGCAACTGTTACAGTTGATAAATTCAGAGCAATCAAAATTTTGCTCAATGACACTTGCCTAGCAATTACAGCAACCGGAGAAGCAAAAGGGGCTGCTAATGAAAGTATAAATTTTTCTGACCACAAAGAATCGTATTGTAGTTTTTCCGGTAACAACCTTACTATTGGGTTTAATCCTAGGTATATTATGGACGTTTTGGGAACGCTAAAAGAAGAACAAGTGCATATATATCTTAATGACGCTTCCTCCCCTGCCCTTATTAAAACGTTAGAAAATCCCAGGGATAGCTTTGTCATAATGCCTGTAAAAGTATAAAAATGCCATCATTTAGCGATACAAGGTTATTGCCTTATGAGGCAAAACTGGTAAGAGACATCATATTAGATATAGGAAAATATCCTGAATTTCTACCGTGGTGTTCGGATGCAGAATTATTATCAAACACGGAAAAGGAACTTATAGCCCAGTTAACAATTAGCTATAAGTTTTTCAGAGAAACCTATAAATCCCTTATTGTAACAACAGAAACCCCTGAGGGTTTTATAATAAATGTTGAAGCAATATCTGGCCCCTTTAAGAAACTAACTAATTTTTGGAGCATCAGAAAAATAAATAATCAGTGTGAAGTAAAGTTTTCTATTGATTTCGAATTCAAATCGGTGATACTAGACGCTGTTATAGGAACATTTTTTTCTATGGCTACTAATAAAATGATCAAAGCTTTTGAAACTAGGGCTTACCACATTTCAAGAAATGGTGTGCTGTAATAGCAAATACTTAGCAAGAAAATATAGTAAAGTATATTTTTTTCTACGAGAGCCAGAAAGGTAGTGTTAGAATCGAAGATGTTTGATTGATTAACAAAATTATAATTAACAAGGAGAAGTTCATATGAACAAAGGAGATTTCATATCATTTATCGCTGACAAACATGACTGTACAAAAGCAGAAGCAGAAAGGGTAATAGATATGTTTACCAGTTCTGTTATCGGCGCACTTGGAAAAGGCGAAGAAATAACTCTAGTTGGTTTCGGTAGCTTTAGTGTAAGCAAGGTAGCAGCAAGATCAGGTCGTAATCCAAGAACCGGTGCGGCAATTCAGATAGCTGAGTATAATCAACCAAAATTTAAAGTTGGTCAAAAACTGAAAGACGCCTGTAATAAGAGAAAATAGTAACTACTGATCAACGATGGCCGTTATAGAGTGCGATGTCTGTAATATCATTGCACTTAACTCTAGTGGACTGGGTATTGGTATTTCAAATAACACTGCAGATACTTCTAAAGTAATTGAAATACCTTATACTGCTCCAGATGAAGTAATAAAATTTGAAAAACATCTTCACAAAAACCACTTATCTTTTACGATTTCTAAAATATTAACCCCTTCGAAATATAGGGTATCTCCACCATGTAAATACTTTACTGTTTGCGGGGGGTGCAGTTTGCAGCATCTTGAGATCAATTACTATAAGCAATTCAAGTTAAACGTATTACACCAAACTTTTGCAAAATACGGTATAAGTTGCAAAATATCTCCGCTAAGATCTATCGGGTCTTCTAAACGCCGAAGAGCTATTTTAGAGGCTGTAAAAAAACAGGATCAATTATTCTTAGGTTTTAAGAAGTTCCATTCGCATCAAATAGTAAATATTGATAGCTGTTTGTTACTCATGCCAGAATTATCAGATTTAATAGATAAGCTAAAAGTTATCCTCAAAGAGTTATTGGGAGATAAAGAAAAATGTAAAATATTTATTACAAAAGCAGATAACGGTATAGATTTAATTATTGAAATAAAGAACCATAATTACCTTTCTTTAACAAAAGTACAAATCCTTAAAGATTTTGCAATAAATAATAATATCATTAGATTTACAATAATTAATGACGATAAATGGAATCAAATATATTTCGCTGAAAAACCATATATACTATTTGAACATACAGCAGTAACTATCGATAATCATAGCTTTCTCCAAGTTAGTAAAGAATCAGATATTATCTTAGCAGAACTTATAAATCATATTTTTTGTAAATTAGAAAACGCTGAGGATAAAGAATTGCAAATTGCTGATCTATTTTGTGGAAGAGGCACTCTAACGATTCCGGCAAGCAAATTTGGCAATGTAGATGGATTTGAAACAGAAATATCCGCCGTTAAAGCCTTAACAGCAGCAATTAATAACTCAAAATTAAAAGCCCTAATATATAAACGTGATTTATTTAAGAAACCGTTAGAGTGGGATGAGTTAAACAAATATGACGCAGTAATTATTAATCCGCCAAGAGCAGGTGCAAAAGCGCAATCCAAACTGCTTGCTACTTGTACGGTTAAAACTATTATATATTTATCGTGTAACCCGGAAAGTTTTGCTCAGGATGCAAAAATCATTATGCGTAACAAACGATATAAACTTGAAGAGGTAACCCCTATTGATCAATTTCAATGGAGTTACCATATCGAATTATTGGGGATATTTAAGTTGGCTATATAAAATTTAAGAATAACTTAGCACTTACTAAATCCAAAAAGTTGAAGGATTAGGATAAGGCAAATCTTGAAATAAAAAGCGTAGTGCAAACATACTTCTTATTACTAGCCACACAAACACGGCAATATACAGAACAAATCCCATAAAAATCAAATTTTTTATTAGCGACAGTACAAACCACACCATGTAAATATAAAAGTTTTTTAATGCAAATAAATAATGGCTTTGCCACAACTTATTATGACTTGACTTGTTGGCATAAGCAAAGACTCCACCTACAAAAGGAGTTATCGGATTCATCAACCCAATTAAATATAATATATATATTAAGGTTATGTTCTTTTTCCCGGGTTGCAAATATGTGTTAATTTTATTACGCATTAACTAAGTTCTCCCCTTTTATTATCTCCATGGCTATTTGCTAAATTTTTTAATACCGCAGCAAGTATACTACCACTTTTGATATACCCTATCTCATTCTCGGTATAAACCTGCATTATAACGTCAAACGATTCATTTTCACCATTACTGTGCTTTATCAAGCATTTTAAAGGCTGATAAGGCTCCATATCTCTACTTATGCCCAAAATACTAATTTCCTCATTACCTTTGAGATTCAAATCTGACCACTTTTGTCCGTCTTTGAAAGAGAGGGGTAAAACACCCATACCAACTAGATTTGATCGGTGAATTCTTTCAAAACTTTCGGCTATAACAGCTTTTACCCCCAGTAAACTTGTACCTTTTGCTGCCCAATCCCTTGAGGAACCAGTACCATATTCTTTACCGGCAAAAATTACTAATGGTATAGATTTCTTTTTATATTCCATAGCTGCATCATAAATACTCATTTGCTGACCATTTACGTGATTAATAGTTATGCCCCCTTCTATCCCAAGGCATAGATAATTCTTAATGCGACCATTAGCAAAAGTTCCTCTCATCATTATTTCGTGATTACCTCTTCGTGCTCCATAAGAATTGAATTCAGCTTGAGTAATTCCCTTATCCATCAAAAATTTTGCTGCAGGACTATTTTTGCTTATTGAACCGGCTGGAGAAATATGGTCTGTAGTAATTGAATCACCAAACAAAGCAAGTATTCTAGCATTGTTGATGTCACTTAATACCTGGGTCGGTTTATTAATATTTTCAAAATATGGGGGATTATTAATATATGTACTGTTACTATTCCAGTTGTAAGTATCAGTTTCTTTAACTTCTATATTCTGCCAATTTTTATCACCCATAAATACGTTTTTGTATTTTTCTTTAAACATGCTCGTTGTAATACAGGAATCGATATACGATTTAATCTCCATATTAGTTGGCCAAATATCTTGTAAATATACTGCTTTACCATTTTTATCATTCCCGATCGAATCCTTATCAAGGTCAATATTTAATGTTCCGGCAATAGCATAAGCTACAACTAACGGCGGGGAAGCCAGATAATTGGCTCGAACAAGAGGATGGATTCTACCTTCAAAATTTCTATTTCCCGATAAAACTGATGCAACAGCAAGATGGTTATCGGTTATCAATTTTTCTATTTCGGGTTTTAGTGGACCTGAATTACCTATACAAGTAGTACAACCATAACCAACAAGGTTAAATCCCATAAAATCCAAGTATTTATCCAATCCACCTTTTTTCAGATATTCAGTAACTACTTGAGAGCCAGGAGCAAGGGAAGTCTTAACCCACGGCTTAGGTTTTAAACCTAACTTATAAGCCTTTTCTGCAACTATACCGGCAGCTACCATAACAGAAGGATTAGACGTATTGGTGCAGCTAGTAATAGCAGCAATTACGACATCGCCATTCCCTAATTTATAACCTGCGGAACTAACATTAAATTTATTATCGATAGATGCTTCATTACCAGCAAGTGATGGCAATGCTTCTTTAAAATTGTTCTTTACGTGCCCTAAAGCAACCCTATCTTGAGGTCTTTTAGGACCGGCAAGAGACGGCTCAAGCGTTGATAAATCAAGTTCAAGAACATCAGTGTATGTTACACCGTTAGAGTTTCTCCAGAAAAGCTGATTCTGAGCATATTGCTCGACTACTTTAACTCGATAAGAATCCCGACCGGTTAGCTCTAAATACCGAATTGTTTCCTTGTCTATTGGAAAAAATCCACAAGTTGCTCCATACTCCGGTGCCATGTTAGATATGGTAGCTCTATCGGCTAAAGACAAGTTATCAAGACCAGAACCAAAAAATTCTACAAACTTACCCACCACACCTTTTTTCCTTAACATTTGCGTAACCGTTAACACTAGATCCGTTGCTGTAATGTTACCTTGCAGAGAGCCGGTTAGCTTAAACCCTATTACTTCTGGTAATATCATAGGTAGTGGCTGTCCAAGCATTGCTGCTTCAGCTTCAATCCCCCCTACCCCCCACCCAAGTACCGATAATGCGTTAACCATAGTAGTATGGCTATCTGTTCCAACTAACGTATCAGGATATACTAATTCTCCTTCCGTATCATTTTTTATCCAAACAGTTTGGGCTAAATATTCCAGGTTTACCTGATGGCAAATACCAGTACCAGGCGGAACAACTCTAAAATTACTAAAGCTTTTTTGCCCCCACTTTAAAAACTCATATCTTTCCAAGTTTCTTTCTACTTCTTTGCCAACATTTTCGGCAAAAGAAGTAGGTGAACCATAAGAATCCACCTGAACAGAATGGTCAATAACCAGGTCTACCGGAATCAAAGGGTTGATTTTGTAAGGGTTAGCTCCAAGAATCTTTATTGCATCACGCATAGAAGCAAGGTCTACTATTGCCGGAACTCCAGTAAAATCCTGCATTAATACTCTTGCAGGGTAAAAATTTATCTCTTCTGATGGAGTCTTAAGATTTAACCATTTTTTAAAGGCAGAAAGACGCTCTTGATTTCCGCCATTCCTTAAAACATTCTCAAACAAAACCCTTAAAGAAAAAGGCAATTGTTCAAGATCTAAACCAATATCTTTTGATGCTTCTTTTACGTCAAACATCCAATAATTTTTACCGTCAAATTTTACAGATTTTTTATATTGCCGATTTTGTTCATTAGACATAAAATAACCTCACCCAATTTTTTATACTGATTTAGAATTATGAGTAGCACCTGCACAATATCCATGGTAATAAAACTGTATATTAAGTACAACTAATATTATTAACGTTTACGGTTTATAAGAAAATTTATTATCGGTAGTGTACAAAAATGCTCTCTCTAAGTTCTGTCTGCATAAATACTAATGAATCTGAACTTATAAAAAACCTTTCTATAACCTTTCTGCCTAGTGCAATAGCTTATTTCAGAGGGAAAAACGGATGCGGCAAAACATCCTTGTTACGTGCCATCGCCGGAATAAAAGGGGTATCTTCAGGACAAATTACTTTTGGTAAAAATAATACACCAATAGAGGAGCTACCAAAACCATACTGCATTTATATTGGTCATAAAACTGGTGTAAAACCAGAATTAACCGTAATTGAAAACATAGAGTTCTGGGCTAAAACATACAATTCACCTGAATTAGTAGCTGCCGCTATTTTTTATTTTCAACTTGAAGAGTATATACATACCAAATGCTACGCCCTTTCAGCTGGTCAGCAACAGAAAGTTGCCTTGGCTAAATTGCTTGCTTGTTCTTCCCAGGTTTGGTTACTTGACGAAGTTGAAAACAATCTTGATTCAATTAGCAGACAGCTTTTAACTAACCTGCTTATTTCAAAAGCCAATAACGGTGGCATAATAATAGCTAGCTCGCATACCGAAACTTTGATTGATTCCGCCTTAATTATAGATTTGGCTTCTACTTCCTAGCCACATTTATTTTATTAAATTGGTGAAGAATTATTTGAAATTGTCTAAGAGCCTATGTTAGGATGCAATCCTGCGGGTGATAAAAATCACCCCCAATCTTAAATTTTAATTTTTTAATGATCCACTTTATAAAGCACGAATTCTTGCTCCAAAACAAAACATGCAACTTAACCAAATATTTTTTTATCTTTTTTGTCTTTTGCAATGGTAACATAACTATAGTAAGCTCACATGATAAAATTGCTAATTTGGGTATTATTTTTGCTGTGATTTCTATACCACTTTCATTAATTGGTATTGCCGCAAATTTTTTAAAATCAGAAGTTGAAGATGGTTCATTAGAGATGTTGCTTACATCATTTAAGCCTATTCAAATAATTTTAGCTAAATACCTTGGTTTATTTATCTGTGGAAGCATAGCTTTTATGTTAAACATCCCAATTTCATATCTCCTGTTTAATATAGATGTATTCCAGTTAAACTTGGTAATTATTACCGGATTATCATTAATGGCCACAAGCTGCGGGGTAATAATTTTAATATCATCTATCCAGTGTTATTTCCGTTCAAATACCCATTTGCTTTCAACTTTACTCCTTCCGCTAATTATACCAAGTATTATACTTTCAGGTATTATTATACAAAGCGAAAACAATAGCTATTCCATTTTCTTAATAATGACCGGAGTAAACTGTATTATTATCCCGATATCTATTTATCTATCAAGCTACCTAATTGAAAATATTTACAACATATAAACACAAATATTTGGTAATAGAAGAAAATATCATTTCTTCTACTAATAATTCAGTTTACACTGGAGAAAAGATTTTAAGCAATTAACGCAATAATTAACTTAATTAGGATTTAAGTTATGTTCGACTCGTTTATAGGAAAATTTAAAGTGCTTTTTAAAAGCCCGTTTACAGTTTTTGTTTATGGTATTTTAAGTAAATGGTTTATTACTATTTTTATTACTGGAATTGTTGTTGCATACTGGGTTTTCAAAGGTCTTAGCGATGCAGGAATATTAAAAAAAGCTGAAGACATAGTATTTGATGCACTCATCCAAACAAAATCAGTAGCCCAATATTGCATCCCTAAAATAGCTCATTTTGGCGATTTTTGGGCTTGCTTACAGGATCCCCCGGCATATGTACCAAGTGATGAAGAGGCGAAACTAGAGCAAGGGATGAAAAAAATTATAGATCCGATAAATTATAACAAACCGAACCCTTATGATAATGAGGACTAAACAAAATTTTATTTAATTTATTGATATAATAAATTCATGTTTATATAATGCCAAGAAGTTTAATAGTGATTGAAAATAGACCACTTATGTCAGACGATAATTTTTCAGAAAATTCAAATAAAACCACAAGAAGAGATTTTGTAACCCTTACTGCAAGTAGCCTAGCAGCAGTGGGAGTTGCTTGTAGTGCATGGCCGCTTGTTGATTCCCTGAATCCATCTGCAGATGTATTAGCTCTTTCTTCAATTGAGGTCGATATTTCGTCAATCGAACCAGGTCACACTATGACTGTCAAGTGGCGGGGCAAACCTGTGTTTATTAGAAATAGGACTGAAGAAGAAATAAAAGAAGCTAGAGAAACTCCTATGTCAGCACTTGTTGACCCTCAGGAAGATAGTGCAAGGGTTAAAGCAGGTCATGATAAGTGGCTTATAACAATTGGCATCTGTACACATCTTGGATGCGTACCACTTGCAAATAAAGGTGATTACCTTGGTTGGTTTTGCCCGTGCCATGGGTCTCATTATGATACTTCAGGAAGAATAAGAAAAGGACCTGCACCATTAAACCTTGTAATTCCTCCCTATGAGTTTATTTCAGATACTAAAGTTAGGATCGGATAGTTATGAAGGACAATGAAGTTCAAGATGCAGCTAAAACTGATGGGGTTATTGCCTGGATAAACTACAGATTGCCAATTTTCTCATTTTTATCCCATTTTGCTGTTTATAAAACTCCCAAGAACCTAAATTATATGTGGAATTTAGGTTCGATTGCCGGTATTGCTCTTGTTATCCAAATAATAACTGGCTTAGTCTTGTCTATGCACTACACTCCCCATGTAGACTACGCATTTGATAGTGTAGAAAAAATCATGCGTAATGTTAATTACGGGTGGTTGATTAGATACATGCACGCTGTTGGGGCATCAATGTTCTTTGTTGCAGTTTATTTGCATATATTCCGCGGCTTATATTACGGCTCCTATAAAACCCCAAGGGAATTGCTATGGCAAATAGGCTTAGTTATTTTCCTTACTATGATGGCTACAGCTTTCATGGGATATGTTTTACCCTGGGGGCAAATGAGCTATTGGGGAGCAACGGTGATCACTAACCTGTTCTCTGCTATACCGCTTATCGGTGAAAGCATTGTTACATGGCTATGGGGTGGTTTTTCAGTTGCTAACCCGACTTTAAACCGGTTTTACTCACTACATTTCTTATTACCTTTTATTATTGTTGCTCTTGTTATTCTTCATCTTTGGTCACTACATACCCATGGGTCTAATAACCCTAAAGGAGTGAAGCTAAAAGAAAAAGATATGATTCCTTTTCACCCTTATTATACAGTAAAGGATTTTGTGGGTTTTGGAATTTACCTGTTGATATTTGCCTATTTTATATTCTACAAACCAAATTTACTGGGCCATCCGGACAATTACATACCCGCTAATCCTTTAGTTACTCCTGCTCATATTGTCCCTGAATGGTATTTCCTGCCATTTTATGCAATACTTAGAGCTGTACCATCAAAACTCGGAGGCGTAGTATTAATGTTTGGTAGCATTCTGATTTTATTCTTTCTGCCATGGATAGATAAATCACCAGTAAGGAGCGCTAACTATAGACCGCTTTATAAATGGGCATTTTGGATATTTGTAATTAATTGTTTAGTACTTGGTTATGTGGGAGGCAAACCTGCCGAAGAGCCGTACCTAACAGTTAGCAGAATTGCAGCCAGTTATTATTTTTTTCATTTTCTTGTTTTAGTGCCTTTAATTGCTAGAATTGAAAAACCTTTGCCATTACCAAAGGAATCAGCAGAATAATAATGTTATTTAGGTAAAGATAAAAAAGTAACAGATTATGTATAATAGAGTTATTATTGCTTTGTTAATATCCTTTAGTAGCTTTGGTGCATTTGCTGACACTACTGCAAAACAGCCCTTGCAATTAGTTTGGCCATTTGAAGGAATATTTGGAACATTTGATAGGCAAGCCGCTCAGCGTGGCGCTCAAGTTTATTTTGAAGTCTGCTCAGCCTGCCATAGCAATCATAATCTATACTATAGAAACTTAAAAGATATAGGTTTTTCAGAAGCTGAAATCAAGCAACTTGCTCAAAAATATACAGTTAAAGATGGTCCAAATGCAGAAGGTGAAATGTTTGATAGACCCGCTCTACCGTCAGATAGATTTGTTTCCCCCTATCCAAATGAAGAAGCAGCAAGAGCTGCTAACAATGGGGCATATCCGGTAGATTTATCCCTTATAATAAAAGCAAGGCATGATGGTCCAAATTATGTATTTTCGCTATTGTCAGGTTACCAAGAAGCACCCGCTGACATTAAATTGATGCCAGGTCTATATTATAACCCGTATTTTGAAGGTGGGCAAATAGCTATGCCACCACCGCTAACTCAAGGTCAGGTAACTTTTTCTGATAATACCCCAGCAACTGTAGAACAAATGGCCAAAGACGTGGTTGTGTTTCTACAATGGGCAGCAGAACCGGAGATGGAGCATAGAAAATCCATAGGTCTAAAGGTTATGATTTTCCTTTTAGTTTTTACTGTATTTTTCTATATGGCAAAAAAGAAAATCTGGAAAAATTTATCAAAATAAGCTGCTAAACCAGATATAAAAAATTTAAGTACCCCTCCCACAGAACTAAATATTAACAAACTGCAACTTCGCTTGTTAATGGCATTTAGCATTAGCAATGGTGGGTATTTATACTAGATGAGCAACAAATTACAATGTCCTGGCAGGCTAAAATTTAATTGGTTATAATCGATATAAGGTTTTTTAATTAGTTTCTTAGCCTAAAGGTACTGTAATATCCTGTAAGAAGATTAAAGCCATAACTGGCATATATATAAGCACAAAAATCAAAGAAAGCAAAACCGCAGTGGCAACTTTTTCTGGATATATTTTATAAAGCGAAGCAAGAACAATTGTGTTAGTAGCAAGAGGAGCAACACAAAGTAATTGCAACGCATTATAGTATTCATTGTTATACCATCCCAGAAAAAATCTATCACAGATAATAAAAATATTGAATACAACCGGATAAAATAAAAACTTACTGGCAAAAGCCGCTGCCGTAAATTTTAAATCTAGTTCAAATTTTTTGACTTGAGAAAGCGCAAGACCAATCATAACCATACCAAGAATTGAGTAAGCTCCTTTCATATTAGACACAAATTCCTGGAAAAAACTTGGCAATTGAAACCCCAAAAGGCTAAGAGAGCACCCTAAAAAGAAGGCATTAAGTAAGGGCAACTTAGCAATCTTTAACATACTTTCTTTAAAAGTACTTACACTTCGTGCACAAAAATAACAACCAATAGAAGCATCATAAATTGCAATGCCAATTAATCCAAGAACATATATACTAAGGGTATTATCATTAAATATACTAGTCGCTACAGGTAAAACTACATATCCACTATTACCTGTCCCTGCAGAAAAAGCTAAAATATTTCTATGACTATCCTGCCATATTTTTCCATATAACCAATAACTGAAAAAACCCAAAAAACTGCATATGACAAAAGTAACACCAGTAATCCCTAGAGAGCTAAAGGTAAGTTTTGTACTGGCAGGAATTGCAAAAAAAACTATTGGCGCTACAAAATAAAATAATAACGAAGCTATACTATCTTTTTCGACGTTCGAAAACCTACCTGACAAATATCCTATAACTACACTTAGCAGAGATGAAAGGACTTTAAAAAATACTAGACTAAATATTGCCATTTTGAAATTATGCGAGCTTTAATAAACTCAAAAAGGAATAATTATAACATTAACCAAATATTATATCTAGTTTAAATTACAACTATTCCCCTTGGGCTAAAGAGTAACCTGGCTTACCGTCAAAATTATATAAATTTTCTACTTTGATAAAATCAATTTTGGCACTCGCTAATTTACTCAATAAATTAGTAATATCTTGATGGGTTATCTCTCCTGAATCTGGCATAAACCTGCAGCACCAATGATCGGAGTTCATAAAGAAACTATCATCACGTGGCCAAAGCTTTAACCCTTTAGAAGAAATAGTTCTAAGTACCATCGGGCCTGCATCTATGGGGTTGATCTTGGCAGCTACATCATGAGCTGAATTTACATTCATATCAATAAAAACATCAAGACCTACAAGAGACTTTTTCTCCTTCGTCTTGATCTCATAAACAAAGTTTTTAGCTTCTTTTTCAGTAGATGAGCTGTAAGCAGCTACCTTTAATTTCGCAGGTTTCTGCCCTAGCCTCTTTACCACTTCCTCAGCAAATTCCTTAGTTCCAGCTTTTTTAGCAGATGTTTCTGTGTTATAAATATCAGCTGTATGGACTCCATCTTCAAGGGTTTTTTTCCAAGCATTTTCGATTAAAGCTGCTACCTCTCCTTGCCCAATATGGACTAGCATCATAATTGCTCCGTTAAGTAAACCGGACGGATTGGCAATATTTTTTCCTGCTATATCAGGAGCTGACCCATGGATTGCTTCAAATAAAGCAAAATCCTTACCGATATTTGCCGATCCCGCAAGCCCTACAGACCCAGAAATTTCAGCTGTAACGTCAGAAATAATATCACCAAAAAGGTTAGAAGTTACTATTACGTCAAAAATTTCTGGTTTAGTAGCAAGCCTGGCCGTTCCTATATCAACAATATAATGCTCATTGGCGATAGCCGGATATTCTTTAGCTATTTCATTAAAAACCTGATGAAAAATACCATCAGAGAATTTCATAATGTTATCTTTGCTAAAACAAGTAACTTTCTTACGATTATTTTTTACAGCATATTCAAAAGCATACCGGACTATTTTTTCACAACCGGTTCTGCTAATTAATTTTACTGATTCCCTAACATTATGAGTATGCCTATATTCGATACCGGCATATAGATCTTCTTCATTTTCTCTTATTATAACAAGGTCAAGTTTTGGATGCAAAGTACCAACAAACGGGTAATAAGATATTGAAGGTCTAACATTAGCATACAGCCCTAGGGTTTTTCTCATAGTTACATTAAGACTCTTATACCCTCCCCCTTGCGGAGTGGTAATTGGAGCTTTAAGCAAAATTTTTGTCCGCTCTATAGATTCCCAGGTATCTGGTGCAATCCCCGATGTATAATTTTTGTTGTATAATTTTTCGCCTACTTCAACGACTTCAACACGGATTTGCGCTTCAGCTTTCATTAAGATATGCAATACAGCCTGCATTATTTCAGGGCCTATTCCATCGCCATATGCAACTGTAATTGGCGTAATTTCTGACATTATATACCTCTCCTACTGTTAACCATTTTCTGCAATTCTAGCATAAATGGAAGTAACGTAGCTATAACATCATTAAATGCAAATAGCAGTTTTTATATGGCTGATGCTTTTAGAACTTTTTTGTAATCCCTATTTAGCAATACCACGCCATAAACCCACACTAAGCAGACAATAACGAATATAGCAGCTAAAAACCCTGCTATATCTTCGTGGTGGGCAGCTGGGAAAATAGAAAAAGTGACGAATTGTACTGATGCTCCGATTGATTTGCCAAGCTTTGCTCCAAGGATGTCCACTGCTGCTTTACCTTTAGTTTTCATTTCTTTATCAAGTGGTATATAAACCATTTCCTTAGTAGCATCAAAAAGAGAATATTTGATACCTTTACCAAGTACATTTTGTAATCCACCAATAAATACGATAATGACTAAAGGCGATAAATGTAATAAAGTCGCAAATATTTGATTTAAATGCTCTTCTAATAGAACAAATCCAAAAAACATTCCGCCTGCAATTAGCGTTACCAAAGGCGTAAGCACTGCTCCCCAAAACCAACCAAAAAGCCTAACTATGGTATTACCGATAAAAGCAAAAACTAATGTACATACTCCGGTCCAAAATAGCACATTGCCTTGATAAACCATAAAATCTTTGGTTTCCGGATATAAAGCTTTTGTTCTCGACATCCATAACCCCTCAATTAAGTTTATCGAAGTGCTGTAAGATACCATTAATATGCAAATAATAGCCAAATATTTCGAGGTAAAAACCATTTTAGCACTGTGCCGAAGTCCTAATTTTAATATATCCGTTCTTTGATTTTTAAAAATTATACCCTTGATAGTTTCAATATTTTTTATCTCAATGTAGCGATGCAATAACAAACAGATTACTCCAGATATCAATAGGAGTATCGTTAGTGATTTTAAAATCACTTCTGAGGAATTGGTAATGCCTGTAAATAACGGCAATAAAAAATGCTGCCCCTTAGAAAAATAAATTATAATACTACCGGAAATGAGTAAATTTGTCTGCCCAAACAACCCAAAAAACACATAATACCTGGTGGCTTCCTCAGTTTTGGTTATTTTATTAGCAAGCTGCCAAAAAAATAGCCAAAAAATTATTAGCGGCCAAAGCTCACCCATTATATAAAATAAAACATAACTCCATTTTCCCCACATAACGATAAACCATTTAAAATGCGGAAAAAGACCAATATAAGTCTTGATTCGTTCGGGATCAGGGTGAAAAAACTCAGTATTAGGAAAAATAATGTAAGCAAAACAGGCAAAAAACACAAGAAATCCTGTAACTACTATACGAAAAACCTGCTCAGTAGTCATCACATTACACATACGTACATATAATATTACGAACAATATACCCATAGGTGCTTCACCCCAGAGTTTTATAAAGCTAAGAATTTCTGTACCAATCATGGTAACAACAAAACTATCTTTTATACTGCGTACTAAATTTTGATTTAGCAGTATAAAAAACATCAGCAGAGCCATTGGCAAAAACTTATGTAGCTCGCTCGACCGAATCGGCCATATTACGTACCTTACCCTACTATGCCTAATCTTTGACCACAAAATAGCTATTTGTGACATTAAAACTCCACTAAAATTCATCTACCACTACATTTGGAAGCTGAAGCTAAACCATCTTCTAAGAACTGTCAACGGATCAATAATAATAAATATTTCAAAATATTTAGAAAAAGTATTTGCAAAAGAAAAACTATTTTGCTATATGTAAAACTTATACAACCTTAAGTTAGGTTTAATATTATAATTTTAATTATAAATTAAGTTTTTAAGATTGTAATTTGTCAAATTAACAATTTGAATATGAGGTTTTTTTTATGAGTAAAGCCAAAGAAGAAGGCAAAGAAAAGGAAAAAGTGAAAGAAGAGAATATGGCTAGGCCTCTACATTATGATGAGCTAAGTTCATTTGATAAAATTTATGGGAATTTGTTAGTAAAACCAGGAGAAACTTTAACCGATAAAGAACTTATAAAATTAGGTGAGAAGTACCTCACTTCAGATAGGATGCTTGAACTATTTTCTAAAAACCCCGAAGAAGCTTATAAAGAACTGAGTGCCGTTAAGGAATTCAATGATAGTATGTTTATTAAATTAATAGTTTATGAAGAAATATGTTCTAAAGGAAAATTTGCTTTTAAGCATCCCGATTATCTACTGGCATTAGTAAAAGAAGGTAGTTTTAATCTAAAAGACCCAATGCTCCTTGCATATGCGGTACGTCTTAGTAATGAAAAGCTCGCCCTATCTGTCCAAAGAACTTGTTAAAAAAGGAGCTGTACTAGCTGATAATATTTTGTTTCATTCTTACAATAACCCTGATATTACCAAGTTCTTACTAATAGAAAAACCATCAATAGTTAGCTACACAGATAAATCAACAAGCATTGATAGCTTAATCAAAGCACTAAAAAAAGAGGGATCTAAATTCCAAACAACTTTAGAATTACTAGAAGCTGCTAAAACCGGAGGTGATGATTTAAATATAAAGTTGGATATAATTTGCCCCCCTATTTTTGATAACGACTATAGTAAAAGTTTATTTAAAGAGTATGCTTCTACTTATACGCAACATGGTATTGAGGGTTTTAAACTGTATAATAACCAAATTTTTAATAAACTAGAAAAAACAATTAAAGATGGAGGTAACCTTAAGGGCGTAAGCCAAGAATTTAGAAATTATGTTCATAAAATTTCACCAGAGGAAATTGTTAAATTATTGGAGCCATTTATTTCTCAGGATGTATCTAGTACCGCTTTGACTACAACTACTAGCTTTAGCACAACTTCTAGTTTTGAAAAAGCTTTTGATAGCTCAAGCTTTAGTAGCACTTCGGAATCTTACACTACCAAAACTGCGATATCCCCTACTTCATCTTCAAACAGCGACAGTTTAATTACTTTAAGCTCCACTACCGTGTCATTAGTTACAGAAGATATTAGTACAGAGTTAAGTGGCGAAAGTGCTACACTGCTAACAGGTGAAAGTGCTACTGATGGCACTTCATAAATCAAACTAAAAACATATAACAATGTTTACCAGGGTTTAGGGTACAATAATATTGCGGAGCTAAAAGTACGCTAGACCCCGGGAAAGCATATAATCAAATAACTCATAGAAAATCTAGCTCAGCTCGCTCAACCGAATCGGCCATATTACGTACCTTACCCTACTATGCCTAATCTTTGACCACAAAATAGCTATTTGTGACATTAAAACTCCACTAAAATTCATCTACCACTACATTTGGAAGCTGAAGCTAAACCATCTTCTAAGAACTGTCAACGGATCAATAATAATAAATATTTCAAAATATTTAGAAAAAGTATTTGCAAAAGAAAAACTATTTTGCTATATGTAAAACTTATACAACCTTAAGTTAGGTTTAATATTATAATTTTAATTATAAATTAAGTTTTTAAGATTGTAATTTGTCAAATTAACAATTTGAATATGAGGTTTTTTTTATGAGTAAAGGAAAAGAAAAAGAGAAAATGAAAACAACTGTTAGCTCTAGTAGTACCTCAGAACTTCAAACTACTACTGCAGTATCCACTGCTGTTTTACCTTTAGGCGGTGACTATATTGATGGAGAGAGCATGAACTCTACCGTAACTACTTCACGTACTGTTACAACCATAGCTACTTTGGACTCCAGTGCTACATTAGATTCTCCATTAACTCCAATAACAAAGTATTTTACATCACTTTATGAAACCTTATACAAATTTAATACCAATCCGATAGAAGCTGCAGAATTTAAAGGAGCAAAATATGGGCAGGCCATTATGGATGCTGTAAATTCAAAGCAAACCTTAGCTGGCTTAACCAAAGATCAGCAAATTTATATGTTGAGAGTAATGAAAAATATATTATACCCTAAAAGCAAAAGCCCAGAAGAAGGTGGATCAATTCCAAATCTGGAATTTTTAAAAAGCCTTCCCAAGGATTTCACCGATTCACTAAAAGAAGATGCCCGTTCCGTATTAGAGGACTATATCCAAGACCAAGATTCCAGCAGCAATTCTAGTACCACTTCGACTACTACTACTAGCGTTAGCACAACTTCTAGCCTTGAAAAACCTTCTTCTAGCTCAGGCTCTAGTAGTACTTCAGAACTTCAAACTACTACTGCAGTATCCACTGCTGTTTTACCTTTAGGCGGTGACTATATTGATGGAGAGAGCATGAACCCTACCGTAACTACTTCACGTACTGTTACAACAATAGCTACTTTGCACTCCAGTACTATATTATTTTCTCCATTAGATCCAATAGTCGCTGCTACACAAGATACCAGTACAGAGCTAACCGGGCAAAACCCAACAGCTGCTACAGAGTAATCGAAATGACCAAAAGAAAATTATCTGAAGAAGCAAATAATTTAAAACTACCAGATTTGAATACATTTAACATATCTTCGAAAATCTCTGAATCTTCCGATTACATACTTTTTGTGCGCAATCAACAGGATGATGAAAAAAGCAAAACATTAGAAGAGGCTTGGAAAGAAGGAAAAAGAGCAACAGATAAGCTACTTCAATTGTTAAAAGTAAAAATTATAGATGGGAATCCCGCAGTCACTGCCGAGCCAATGGGTGAAAGCAGTGAAACTCACACAGTAGACGAGAACCAAACACAGTAATAAAAAAAACTAATAGTAAGAAATTATGAGTAAAACAAAAATTATAGATGAAGAAAAAAATGTAAGCAGAAATTACCAGGCACATTCTGCGAAGCTAAAAAAATTTTATCTGAATATATGGAGTTAAGTGGAACATCTTTAGCCTTTTATCTTACTTCTATAGAAAAGTCAATTGAGGAAAAAGGTATTTTAGAATTAGATAATAATCAAAAAAAAGAATTTGTAGAATCAATAGTTTTTCTTTCAAAACAAGATTTCCCTTTTGCCAAGAGCTTAACAATTCGTATTGCAACAACTATTTTAAAAAATTTTTCTGAATCACTTGATGGTACTTGTGTTCTTGAATTGCAAAAAATTACTGGTGTCCTAGGGTTAACTTTTGAAAGTACATCCTCATTGACTACCACAATTACTACCACTGCCGCCACTGATAGCTTTCTAACACTAGCGGGTGAAAGCAGTGAAAGTGACACGGGAGATAAAGACCCAACACAGTAATAAAAAAATAAGGAAGCTGCTGATTTTTTAAAGCTGTTTCTTGGTAATCAACCGTTTAAAGAGGCCCTAGAACCATCATGCCTTACAAAGTTAATTGCCAGAGAATCAGCCTATTACAGGACTCGATTTATCATCTGCTGAGATAGTAATTATCGGTGAACATTTATCGGAAACAAACAGATAGCGTATGACTTTTACTATTACCGGGCTATCCCTTTAAGATAGCCTAGGGAGTATAGATACAGCGTTATCAATAATCCTGTTAGCATCATAATAATAAGAGCTATACCAATAACAAAGAAATTACCGTAATATAACTTGCTAACTATACTAAGGGAAACAGAAGTAAATATCAATCTAACAGAATGGATTACTACCGACGCTTTACCCATATGATTTGTTATGGCAGTTAAGGCATTAGCGTATAAAAAATTAATCAAAAATGCCGTACCGACTGTTAAAATAGCCATCGCCGCAGTAATAATTTTCGGCTCATCTATTCCAGTTAATACAATTATAAACTGGCATATTATACTAATAAAGCACATCACTATGCTAAACAAGAAACAATTTTTACATCCAAATTTATCAACTATTAACCCATTCATCAAACTTATGATCCCAAATATTATGGCTAATATATTTTTATACCACATATATTCAATAAGAGGCACTCCTAAATCATTAACATAATAAATAGGAGACATGCTAATAAATACCCAATAAGGTGCTATAATAAAGCACAAAGCCCCTGTAAATATCATTAATTTACGGGATTTAATTAAGGTAAAATACTCTTTAAATGGCAAAAAAACCGTGATTTTATCAGTTACCTTGTTACTGGCCTCTACCACCTTGTAACTTAAAGACCAAGCTACGAGTGCCATAACAAAAACTGCTAAAAAATTAAAGCGCCAACTAGTATACATACCTAGATAACTACCAATAGTTGGTGCCATAGTCATAATTAAGGTAATAGAACCATTAATTAACCCAAGCCTTGTTAGTTGATCTCGGAATTTACTAGTCTCAATTAGAATTACATAACTTAGTACCGTAGGACCGGCAATAGTAAGCCCTTGAACAAACCGGCCAAATAATACCAAACCATAATTACCGGCTAACGCACAGAGTAAAGTTGCAGCCGCAAATATAGCTAAACTACTTATAATTATCATGCGGTAATTGAATTTATCACCCAAAAACCCGGCTATTAATCCACCAAGACAATATCCTATAAAGTTTAAACTTAAAGATAGCTGTACTTCAAAGGGAGATAAGCCAAAATGTTTTTGTAATACAGGAATACAAGGAATAAAAAAATCTGCTTCTGATCTGGAAATAATACAGATAGTCAGGACAGTAACGAATAATAACATTTACCTATATTCTATTGATTTTAGCAGTTTTTTATCCTGTTTTTTGCAATAATTATTTAGCTCTAGTAATCGCTTCTTCAATTAAGTCTAAAGCTTTCTTAGAATTTTCCCAACCGACGATCCTTACCCATTTACCTTTTTCAAGTTTTTTGTAATTTTCAAAAAAATGGTTTATCCTATCCTTAGTTATTTGTGGGACATCATCAATATCTTTAATACTTTCAAACGTTACATCTATTTTATTAACAGGTACAGCAAGAATTTTTTCATCTATACCGGACTCGTCTTCCATAATTAAAACACCAACCGGCCTTACTTTAATAATAGCCCCGGGAATAATAGGATATTGGCTCATCACAAGCACGTCTGCCGGATCTCCATCCTGTGAAAGAGTATGAGGGATAAATCCGTAATTACAGGGATAAAACATAGGGGCTTGCATAAACCTATCGACCATGATTGCTCCGATTTCCTTATCAAATTCGTATTTCACAGGATTATCGTTCATCGGTATTTCAATGATGACATTAAAGCTATCGTCTTTGGTTTTTGCTGGGATTTTATTTATAAACATATATTAAACAAGCAATTTATTAACTGATTTTTTTGTTCTACTAGATATCTATAATAAATCACCCCAAATAGCAAGGAATTTTGATGCCTTTAAGGAGGAGAAGAAAATTTTGCAGCTGAATTATCCAAATCTCCTATATTCATCGTTCTAGAAGCTGTAAAAAAATTAGAAAAAGAAAATGCTTATACTATAAGTTAATATCTACATAAGAGAAGGAAATTTAGGTAAAATAGCAAGTAAGCTCTCAGATAGTCACATAGAAAAATCCGATAAAATGCAAATTGATAAGAAAGATAGCAGAAATTTATCGATTTATCTGAATTCCTTTCAATATCCCATTTTAATCCTTTAATTTCTTCTGAATATAATTCATTATTTACCAAATATCTTAATATTTCCTTTACACCAGAACCATCTCCTGTATCTTCCCCACAAAAACCACAAACTTTTGATTTCTCTACATTAGTTGCTCAAAAAGTAATATAAAAATTGGAACAAGAACGCGAAATAGCACAACAAGAAGCTTGGGCAAAACAGAAAATGATGTTTTATATCAATCTTATCAAGAATATAAAGAATCCAATCACATGCTTGAGTCTATAGCTTATTTTTTTTAAAAAAATAGCCACAATACATATTACAGTGAAGTAGAATACAAAAAACTACTAGAAGAAGCAGCTAAATTAGGGAAAATCGGACTTTACGAAGCAGTTGGAGAAGTTCTGCCATACCGTGAATTAGACAAATCCGGAGTTTACCAAGCAGCGGTGGAAAAATATCTTTTACCAATTAGGCATGGTTTTGATATTATTTTTGAAAAACTTAACAGTATTTTTTCAGGAAAAGCAAAAGTTACCGGTACGGTTCTTGACTATCTAGACGGAGATTACAACTTTAGCTTACTTGAAGCGATGGAGTTTATAACATTAAAATTAGATCCTCGAACTACCCATACCATAACTGATTACCTTGGTGCTGATTGGCAAGAGGCTGACGTAATAGATTAATACTTTATTTTTTCTACCACAGAACCAAGCAGAAAGAACTTGCTTGGTTCTTCAAAACACTATTTAATAAACTCGTTTTACCGGTGGAACAGGGTTCACCTCATCAGTTAAGGTAGTCAAAACCACCGGTTTATAATCTATTTTAACTCTGCCGTTTTCTTCAAGCCAAAGAAGTGTGTGTTTCATCCAGTTCTTATCATCTCTCTCTGGAAAGTCTTCTCTCGCATGCGCCCCCCTACTTTCTTTCCTATTTAATGCCCCGTGAACAGTAAGAACTGCTTGATCAATTAAATTGGCAAGCTCCATGGCTTCAACTAAATCACTATTCCAAATCATTGAGCGATCGGTTACCGATATATTACCATATTCCTTCCTGATACCATCCATCATCTTTTGACCTTCTTCTAAAACTTCTTCAGTTCTAAAAACTGCAGCATGATCTTGCATAGTTTTTTGCATTTTAAGACGTAAATCAGCCACCGATATATCTCCTTTTGCATTTCTAATTTTATCTAGTCTAGAAATAATAGGATCAAGTATCTCTGGTTTTAGTTTTTTATGAGGCATGCCAGCTTTTATAATTTCTGCCGCCCTATATGCTGTTGCCCTGCCAAAAACTACAAGGTCAAGTAAGGAATTTGAACCAAGACGATTTGCACCATGTACAGAAACACACCCTGCTTCACCAATCGCCATAAGTCCCGGGACAATAGTTTGCTTACCGTCTTTAAGGGTAAGAACTTCTGTATGATAATTGGTCGGTATCCCACCCATATTATAATGAACAGTAGGTAATATTGGAATTGGTTGCTTTGTTACATCCACTCCTGCAAAAATTTTTGCTGTTTCAGAGATTCCCGGTAACCTTTCATGTAAAACTTCCGGCGGTAAATGATTTAAATGCAAAAATATGTGATCTTTCTTAGGGCCTACTCCTCGTCCTGCTCTTATTTCCATCGTCATGGCGCGGGAAACTACGTCCCTTGAGGCTAAATCCTTAGCTGAGGGTGCATAACGCTCCATAAAACGTTCCCCTTGTGAATTGACCAGATAGCCCCCCTCTCCTCTTGCTCCTTCAGTAATTAAGCATCCAGCCCCATAAATTCCAGTTGGATGAAACTGAACAAATTCCATATCTTGCATAGGTAATCCGGCCCTTATACACATTCCACCGCCATCACCGGTACATGTATGAGCTGAAGTCGCAGAGAAATATGCCCTGCCATAGCCTCCAGTAGCTAATACTACAATATGTGCTCTAAAAACATGTAAACTTCCATCATCTAAATTCCATGCAAGTATCCCCTTACACTCGCCATCATCCATAATTAAATCGATTACAAAATATTCTATAAAAAATTGCGCTTGGTGCTTTAGCGCTTGCTGATATAAAGTATGTAAAATTGCATGACCTGTTCTATCAGCTGCAGCACATGTTCTCTGTGCCGCTTTGCCCTTACCAAAATTAGTTGTCATTCCACCAAATGGCCTTTGATATATTTTACCTTCTTTGTTTCTAGAAAAAGGAACACCGTAATGCTCTAATTCTATGACGCTTGCCGCCGCATTCTTGCACATATATTCTATAGCGTCCTGATCCCCAAGCCAATCTGATCCCTTGATCGTATCATACATATGCCATCGCCAATCATCTTCTCCCATATTGCCAAGTGCAGCACTTATCCCCCCTTGGGCAGCAACAGTATGGCTACGAGTTGGAAAAACTTTAGTAACACAAGCCGTACTAAGGCCACTTTGTGCCATGCCGAAAGCAGCACGAAGGCCAGCCCCACCAGCTCCCACAACCACTACATCAAATTCATGTGTTTTTATGTTATAGCTATTAGTCATAAATATTCTTCCATTACAAAATCATTACATAAAAAGCTGCAAAGGCAAAGGAAATAGCCGTAATAATTGCAAATATCTGGATTCCAACAACAAGAACAAAGCGGTAAGCCCTACAACTTATATAGTCTTCAATAACGACTTGCATGCCAAGAACAGCATGATACATTACCGTAAAAAACAAAATCAAAAGCATTATTATATTAAAAGGTTTCCTTAAATGAGAAATAGCTGTAGTGATATTGCTTTTAGAGATATCTCCAAAAAAGGAAATTACCCACAATATCATGAGAGAAATTATTATAGCAGTAAGCCTTTGATGCCACCAATGATGAGAACCAGAGCCTGCTGCCCCTAAATTTTTAGCTTTTGATAAATCTGATCTATATTCGCTTTTCATTGTAAAACCATATGTAATTTACCCTCACTTAGACAAACATCCAAAAAATTAGTGTTAATAATATAGAAGCAATAACAGCTAACCAGCCGGAATAATTTATGGCTCTAATAGAAAATCCCCAGCCAGTATCCCATATTAAATGCCTGATGCCTGTACATAAATGGTAAAAAAATCCGTAACTCGTAACAATTAGTAAAAACCTGACAAAAGAACTATCGAAAATTTTTAAATATATCGGGTCAAATTTACTGAACACCCATAAAATAAACCACCAACCTAAAGCAGAAATCATAAAAAATAACCCAACACCGCTGAGACGGTGACCTATCGATAATACTGAACTGATCTGAGGTTTGTAAATACTAAGATGTGGAGAAATTGGTCGTGCTTTGTGTATTTCTTCTCGAGATTTTTGCATGAAATAATACTCGCTTTGATTAACTCTACTTATTTCAAACTAAAGTATATAAACTAGTCTATACCTTTTCAAGTTTCTTCGGTATCTTTTGTTAGAAATTCCCTCATAACGGTTAAAATAAAACATAACACTGCACATTTGCCAACTCTCTTACTAATTTAACCTAGGTTACGAAATTTCTTATAGACATAATAAATTTTATTGACTATAAGTTCGTCTAAGATATCTACTTCAATACCATTCATAAAAAACTTCCAAATAGGGAACTATTTGGCCAGATAGCTCAGTTGGTAGAGCAAAGGACTGAAAATCCTTGTGTCGCCGGTTCGATCCCGGCTCTGGCCACCACTATTTATTCCAAATTATTAAATAATTTTAATGTTTTTTAATAAACCAATTATCAGGAAAAGAAACTTCCTACCTATTATGCTATTTGTAGTTAAAATCTTTTAGATTCCTAAGAAACACCTTGTTAAACTTACGTAAAAAATTATCTTGATTATAATTTTTTATCCCCTATTATGTGGCCGAATTACAATTAAGAAAATTAATAAGCTTTAAAAGTTTTTAAAATTACCTTTATGAATATACAAGGACACGAGGCAGAAATATTTTTGTCGGAAATAAGAAAATTAGTCCATAAACAGTTTAAAAATTTGGGTAATATCACTGGAGATTTTTTCCTTTCATTAGAGGTGTTATATACAGCCCCCTACTACAACGACCAACTTATCTTACAACTAAAAGAATTGGTTGATAATTATGCAGCAAAAGGAGATGAAATCCTAGAGTATTATTCAACAAATTTACTGGGCGACATGGAGAAGCTTGCCTTGCTTCTAACAACAGATTTGGAGAATTTGAACCTTACTAAGAACTAAATCCCAATTACTCATAATATAAATTCGGCTTTAAGATAAGTACTTTCTCTAATCGAGACAATCTCTAGGCATTATTTCATAAACAGGATGTTCTAGGGCAGAAATTGAAAGATTTGATGAATCCATCCACCCATCAAACACCAACGATTTATTACCATCAGTTTTGTGATCGAAAACCTTAATTAACATAAGATTAGTCGGTTTTAAAGGATTAATATTTTTAGCGCATTTATGAACTTCCACAGAAAGATGCCCAAAAGATTTTGCTTTATTTAATTCAAATTTAACTAATTCGGATTTAGCAGTAATCTTATTTAAGACAACAATACTAGCAGTTTTCTTATAAGAAAAATCTGTAGATTCTTGGGGAAGGGTAATTTTAGATGATATGCTTTCCTTTTTTTTATCTTCTAATTTTATTAAATCCTTACGTTCTGTTTTTTGAGGTTCTCCACCAGGAGATTGATTAATTAACCCTTGTTCTATTTCATCAAGTACCGATATTTCTAACTCTTCATCTTCTGCTGCGCAAATCCCAGATGTACTACAAAATACAAACAGTATCCCTACAGTAAGATACAAAATCCAATATTTGATTAACTGAAATTGAAGGTTTCTAAAAATTTCCATACTTTATAAGTCCTTAAGGTTCAGTTTAATATAAGTCGATTTTACTTGTTAAAAACCTTTCCTCTACCCTATCAAGAACAGTATCTGTAATTTCTTGAGCAATATGTGCCATTCCGAATTTTCTTTTAAACCATGACTGCTGATGCTCTATATATTCTATTTTTACTTCATTGCCATATCTTTTATAAATAAATGAATATAAATCGTCTATTCCATCAATTAGGCCATAATCCAAAGCTTTCTGGCCTGTCCAGAACTCACCATTGAATATAATATCATCAGTTTGGGTAAGTCTGCCTTTTCTTAATTCCTTAATACTATCCGTAAAATGATCGTATATTTTTTTCTGTAGGTCTTTTACCAGCTTTACATCAGAAGCTTTTACAGGTTGAAAAGGATCAAGAACAGATTTGTTTTTACCTTCGGTTATTACCCTTCTCTCAATTCCTAATTTTTCTATAGCACCATGAAAACCGAATCCACTTGAAATAACTCCTATGCTCCCAATAATTGAGCTGTTAGTAGCAAATATTTTATTACCACCGCAAGCAAGCCAGTATCCGCCAGAAGCTGCAACATCTTCAACAAAACTATAAACCATTACATCTAATTCCTTTGCTAAGGAAATTATCCTTTTACATATTAGCTCAGACTGAACAGGTGATCCTCCAGGAGAATTTATGCATAAACATACGGCATCTAACCGTGGTAGTTTAAACATTTTTTCAATTAATTTATTTAAAGAAGAAATAGTGAGACCTGGTTTCATAGCTCCTGCTTTACCTATCACCCCTTCTAACCTCATAACGGCTACAACAGGCTTAGTATTATAGAAACCAAGAGGCAATAGCGACATTAATTGATCTATTTTACCGAGGCGCTTAGAACCAACAGGTACTTTTACACTAGAAATAGAATTTTTACTTTGGCTTGTTGCTTTCATCTTTTTTTCTCTAATTTATCTGTTTGTGTATTATTTTGTAGTTTCTGATCCGGGTTATCAGGCTCTGCATTGGCCTTTAAATCTTGTGTAGGTTTTTTAGTGTTCTTTTCTTCTGGTTCACCAATTGATGGAGCAATTTTTTTATTTAAAGATGTCGTTATGTAGCTATTCTTTGGAGTTTCCGGATTACCGGGAATTTCAGAAAGCAAAATATCCCGAACTGGCTCATCATGCCATTTTGTATTCCCTTTAAATATAACTTTGATTTTCCCCTCAGGGTCAATTAAAAAAGCAGTAGGTAACCCGATTACTGACATAGCTTTAAACAAACTATTTTTATAATCATGATATAATTTCAAGTGTCTAATTCCATATTTATTAAAATGGTCCTCAGCTGCTTTTACCCCTTTAAAGTCTTCCGAAATAGCTAGCACCTCAAATGGCAACTTTCTAAAATCTTTTTGCAAAATATCCAAGCTGGGTAATTCCTCAACACATGAACCACACCAACTTGCCCAAAAGCTTACCAATATTGTTTTACCCTCGAACTGATCTAGAAAAACTTTATTTCCTTCTTCATCAAAAAAATTTATATCTGGTACAAAAGAAGATTCTGGCCTAATAATCGTAGAATTTTCAGCCAAAACGAAACCACTATATATGCTCATAGCAAAAATAAGGCTGAAAAACCATAAAAATATTTTTGTAAAAATTTTTGCCATAGAATATATTGTCCTAATCCGCCAAAGTTAATATTATTTTTACATTACAAAACTTATATCTCAAATATTAATATGAAACAAATTATTTCTTTTGCCATTTGTTGCTTACTTCTCTCAAATTGTGGTTTAAAAAGGCCATTAACTCTACCAGAAGAGCCAAAAGAAATTAAGGTAGAAATGAGATAGGATGATATTATCAGCATTAGTCTTTTTTTCTATCGTCACCATTACCGCTCCAATAATTGGAAAATATATAGCTTGGCTTTTTTTTGATGAACCTCGAAATAATTTAATTACTTACTCTCCAAAAGGAGCAATTAAACAACAAACTTGGAAAAAGTATTTTACAAGCTTAATGATCTTCAACCTTATTTGTATAATTTGTACTTTCTTGATAATCTTCTTTCAAAAACACTTACCCACCGGTGAGGATTTAACAGGAGAACTAGATTTTGCAGCGACTTTAAATGCAGCAATTTCTTTTTCTACTAGCACATTTTGGCAAAGTCATAACCCAGAAAACCAATTAAGCATCCTAAGTCAAATTTTTGCGTTGACGATGCAAAATTTTTTATCAGGAACTACTAGTATTGCTGTATTTATAGCTTTTGTTAGGGGAATAATAAATAATGCCAATCCCTATATAGGAAATTTTTATAATGATTTCTTACGCATTTTATGTTTCCTGCTCCTACCGGCAGCATTTATCATATCGCTATTTTTGATAGCCGGAGGTGTCCCACACGATTTTACTGGCAATATAGACTACTTAAATCTAGAAGAAAAAAAAGAACAATTATTTATAGGACCAGCTGCAGGTCAAATAGCAATCAAACACATAGCTACCAATGGAGGCTCTATTTTTTCTGCCGCATCTGCACACCCTTTTGAAGCTCCCTCAAGGATGGTTGTAATATTAAATTTATTCTTAATCGTAATCGCTCCGATTTCTTTGATATTTACTTACGGTTTTGCTGTTAAAGCCACAAATTTCAGCTGGTCTTTGTACTGGATTGTTGTATTAGTCATGAGCCTTTCTTTGCACGTTTTATACCTTGGAGAAACTGACTATGGAGTACCATTAATACTCGTAGATAGAATTATAGGCGATAATTTTAACTATACTGGTAAGGAATTGATATATGATAAGTTTCCTTCTTTAATGTGGGTGCTTTCTATTACCATGAGTTCAAATGGAACAACAAACGCATGTCTTGAAAATTACTCACCTCTTAGTACCATTTTCTTATTTTCTAACTTAGTAATAAGTAAGTTTATTATGGAAGGTGTGGGATCTGGTTTTTTTGCAATGCTTGCCTATTTAATTGTCTCAGTTTTTTTAAGAGGCCTAATTACCGGTGATAATAGTAATTTTTTTGGCAAAAAAATTACTATTAATGAAATTAATTATGTAGTAATAGTATTCCTAATAATGCCAGTAGGGGTTTTATTGTTTACTGGAATTACTTTTGCTCTTCCAGAAACGAAGCAGCTAATAACTTATCAAGGTTCCCAAGCAGTAACGGATATTGCTTATAACTTTGTTTCCAATTTTACTAATAATGGATCTAATTTCGCCGGACTTAATACTGCAAATAATTATTTTAATTATATGACTGCTCTGGCAATGTTCATCGGAAGATATCCAGTTATATATTACTCCCTTGCAATTAGTGGTTCTTTTGCTAGCAAAAGGAAAATGGAAAATTGTACTAAAAATCAAAATCAATCGAGTTTTGATCTAAGTTTTTTCTTATTAATAACTGTATTAATTGTTGGAGCAATAATGTTTATGCCGCTAATGATTTTAGGCCCTATACTTGAATTTATTAATATGTAATCAGCCCCGCCTTCTACAAAATAATAAAATATTTTTTCTGTAAATAATGTTTATGCGTTTTATATTTATTTTACTTCTTCCCTTTTTACTGCAGGCTTGTAGTACTACTAAATACTCTATAGATTCTTATAAAAAACTCACCAGTGATTTACAAAAAAACTACAAAATAAAAAGAGCAGATTTAATTTTAAGCTATGACTTAGCGAGAATAGATAGCACCAGCTGTATTTTTTCAAAAGAGCTCGGTTTATTTGCTAATGACAAAATTTATGCCCAAAAGTATCTACAAAAATTTAAGGAAAAATATCGCTCCAATACTCCTTTTGCCAAAGAAGCCAAGCTTAAAGTACAAAAGATAACTACGTTGTTAACCAGACTGCAAAATAAATATAAGATACTTGCTAAAAACCATTATCAAAATGTAAAAAAGATTGCTAAAGCCGATTTCACCAAAGTTAATTCCAAAGCGGAACTAGCAAAACTAGATCAAATAACATCTCATCTGCCTTTGATGCTTCCCTCTTATAATTCTTATATTTCAAGTAACTATGGAATTAGAAAACACCCTAGCAATAAGAAACATAAAATGCATTGTGGTATTGACCTAGTTGCAGGCTACCACGCACCTATATATGCAAGTGCAAACGGGAAAGTATCTTTTGTTGGTCACCAAAATGGTTACGGTACTACCGTTGAAATCAGCCATGAAAATAATATTAAAACCAAATATACTCACTTGAAAAAGACTTTTGTCAAAAAGGGACAAAAAGTCATACGAAGCCAGGCAATTGCTTTGCAGGGTAGATCAGGAAACGCTCATGGTGATCATCTACATTTTGAAATACATATAGCTGGAAAACACGTAAACCCTTATGATTTTATTGGCCATAACTATGAATGTTTTAAAAGATAAAAACCTGGTGAAGCACAATCACAGGATTTTATCTTTCTAACAGTTATGTTTTAATTAGATTTATTAGAATTTTCTTGACTAGGAATTTCTACTTTTTCTTTATTACCTACTTTATCATTTTTGTTTTCTACATCTAAATTATTTTTATTAATTTCCCGAGGTTCGGAGCTCTGAGCCTGTTCAGCAATTTGCCTTAACTCTCCTATAATGGTTGTAAATTTCTCCTTATCAACTAACCCCGGTATAAAGATACCGTTAACTACGTAAGATGGAGCTCCTTTTATTCCAAGGCTTTTTGCTAGGTCAAAATTCTTTGCTATTAATTCTTTTATAGCAAAACTACTAAGTTCATTCTCAACAAGTTGATAATCAATCTGATTAGCAACTAATAAAGCTTTCACTCCTTCTTCTGTTATCGGTTTCATTTTCATCATTTCGTTATGAATAAGAGGAAATTTCTCCTCCGATATTTTATGCACAGCTAATGCTACTTTAGTGGCATACATTGAAGTTCCGCCTAATATCGGTAAAGGACGAAGGACAATTTTTACCCCCGTATCGCTCTCTAGTATTTCATTAGTAATTAAATTCGCCTGTTTACAGAAAGAGCAATTATAATCATAAAACACAACTGCTGTTATATCGCCATTTTTATTACCAAAAACCGGGGGCAGCCCATCATTTTCAATATTAGTTTTGTTCTCTAATAAATAATCTGCGGTTTGTTTATTGGATTCTTCGATTTTTTTTCTTTGCATAGCTTCAAGAGATTCCACAAGAACTTCAGGATTATTTAAGATATAATCGTGAATTTTAATATTTAAGTCTTCTTCCGATAATTTAGGCTCATTTAAAACTTGCTGAGCTGCTTTTTCTTCATCTGTCTGCGCATTATTAATAGAGGTTTTAACGATTTCAGGATTTCTAAGGATTTTATAAGCAAAAAGAGCTACTAAAATAAGTAAGATCCCAAGCAATATATTGGTAAAAATTTTCTGCATAATTAAAATTATTTATATTTTTATAATAAAATTAAGTGCTTTTATAATTACTAGATAATTGCTGTTTTTGCAAAATAAATAAACTTATAAAGAAGCAATAAATAATATCTCTATCGCTATTTATCTACTGCAATAATATCATTGGCTTTATACCAATCAGGAGAATTTGCTTCTAAACCTTTCAATGCTTCAGTTGCAAGTTTTTTTGCTTCCTCCTCGTTTCCTGATTTATAAGCGATAATAGCGGAATTCAGGTAGCTTTTGGCTTTCAGACCCTTTTTCTCATAATAAATAGCCATATAGTATAAGGCCAACAAATTATCTGGTTCTTTTTCAACAACGAATGACAAATCTTTATAAAATTCGTCTAATTTCTGCGGTTGATCCCCATAATTACTGATTCCTACTATTGCTCGTCCAAGTAATATCAAAGTATCATTTTTCCTTATTTCTGACGCTATGTTATATTCGGTTAAAGCAGCAGCACTACCTGACTCAAATAATATTTGAGCTTTTAGCTCATGATAATAAGGGTCTTTAGGATGTTGCTTTAATAACACATCGGTGTTTTTTAAAGCGTTATTAAAATTACCAGTTCTAAAACATTTTATAGCCTTGGTATAGAGGTTAAGTTCGTCTATCCCTTCCTTATAGTCACATTGCGGCAGTGTATTTAGCTCTCTAGTATAAGCTGCTAATTTTACTGAGGCTCTACGAAACTTGTCTATTAGCTCTTTATTATTTTGGCTTGTATTAAATTTCGACTTCTTATTATAGTTTTTTAACACCACCAATCTATCCTGGCTTAGCGGATGTGTTTGTTCATAAGGATTAACTAAATCGCTCCTTGAATCAATTCTTGTTTTCTCAAAAAATTTGATCATACCTACACTACTGTGATGGCTTTTTTCAAGCAATTTTAAAGCCATTTGATCAGCACTAGACTCAAAAGTTCTTGAGTATGCCTGTACGGACCTTTCAGCAACATGACTCCCCGCCATCATAACAGCAATACCCGGAGATCCACTCCCTATAGCCGTAGCCAGACCGAGGGCTGCACTACCCATAGCAAGTAATCTATAATTGTCTATTACTTCCTGTCTTCTACTGATATGCTGCCCTAATATATGACCTATCTCATGAGCTACTACTCCCCGCAGCACATCTGGATCAGGAAATTTTGTTATTAAACCACTATGAATAAAAACTATTGAGCCACCTACAGTAAAAGCATTTGGAGTTTCATCATTTATTAAAAAGATTTTTAAATCTTTTATCCCGGAAACTTCCTTCAGTGGTGCTATCACCAAGTTGATGTTTTCCTCAATTTCTGAGTCTCTTATGATATTCGCATAAGCGTTTTTTAGTAAGAATAGAACAAAAACTACTACACTAATTAATTTTTTTATCATGAAACGTACCTGGTAAATATTTCCTAAGTATAGCCAAACCGCTCGTAATAATAACAAGCTTTTATAAAATTATAAATAAACACCTTAATAAATTATTATAAAACGACTTGAATAATTTGTTAACTTAGGGCAAATTACAATCAGTAGTTTTATATGTCGAGGAAAAATATGTCTAAATTAGCTGTTATTACAGGTGGAATAAGGGGTATTGGCGCAGCAATTTCAGTTGCTTTAAAAGAGAATGGTTACGAGGTTATAGCAAATTACGAGCAAAATCATCAACTTGCAGAAGAATTCTCTAAAAAGCATGACATCAAAGTTAGACCTTGGAACGTAGCAGATTTTGAAGAATGTAAAAAGAATATTACCGCAATTGAAAAAGATGCGGGAAAGCATGTATCTGTACTAATTAATAATGCCGGTATTATACGTGATTCTATGATGCACAAAATGGATATACTACACTGGCGTCAGTTAATAGATATCAACCTGTCTTCATGTTTTAATATGTCCAAAGCAGTAATTGACAACATGAGAAACAACAATTTTGGTAGAATAATCAGTATCAGTTCTATTAACGCCCAAGCCGGACAAATAGGACAGACTAACTATAGTGCCGCCAAAGCCGGTATTATAGGCTTTACCAAAGCTTTAGCAAGAGAATCAGCACCTAAAGGTATAACTGTAAATTGTGTAGCCCCCGGTTATATTGAAACCGATATGACAAAAAACGTACCAAGTGCAATATTAGAGACTATTATTAATGCTACCCCAGTTAAAAGACTTGGCCGCCCTGAAGAAGTAGCAAGAGCCGTTCTGTTTCTTATTGACGAGAAATCAGGATTTATTACTGGTGAGACCTTATCTATCAATGGCGGCTATCATATGAGTTAATATTTTATCAAAGCATTAACTTTAAAAAGGATAATATAGATTCCAATTTTAATCAAAGTATAATAACTGAGTGGAAACTACTTTATTGATTAACCACTTGCCAGCCTGACCAATATTTCTTTTTCTTTATTAATTCTTTCCTCAATGTAATCAGTAAGTGTCCTTACATCGTGATCTTCGTACTTCTTGGTACTAATAACTTCTAGGACTCTTAGAGAAATCAAGCCTGGTTTTCTAAACCAAAACCCTTTTGGCCAAAAAACACCGGAATTATGAGCTATTAACACTATCGGAACATTTGCATTAATTGCTAGTTTAGCAGCACTAGGTTTAAATTTAACATTTCTATCTATTTTAACTGTGCCACCTTCTGGGAACATTATGAGAGGCAAGCCCTGTTCTATTTTTTTTTGCCCTTCAGTTAATATCTGAAGTACTGAGCGGCTATTACTTCTATCTATAGCTACAGGATTAAGCATTCTTAAACCCCAGCCAAATACAGGCATATCAAATAATTCCTTCTTGAGAACCCACGAATGCTTGGGAATAATCAATTGCATAAAGAGATTTTCCCAAAATGACTGATGATTAGCAAGAACTATATAAGGTTTTCCATCTTGAGGCAATTTATCTATGCCAGTGACTTGATATTTTATACCACATAAAAGCTTCGCCAGAAATATAAAAATACGTGAAAAAATTTCGGCAATTTTATACCGGACATTATAACCTAAATTCAAGAAATACACAGGAAGGCAAAAGAAAAGACCCATTATTACTGCAAACAAGCTTAGTGTAAAATAAAAAGCAAGAACTCTTAGTCGCCAAAACATGATATAATGTTAAAATTATTAGCCTGGAGACTATAGATTTTTCGTAAAAATTGCAATTCAATAGTGATGGTTAACAACAAAAACAAAGAGACACCCGTTAGAAAATTAGATTCAAGAAAGAGCGCAAAATTATATTTCATGTTTTTCCATATAATACTTACTTGGATCTTTTAAGTTAATTACCTTATAATTTTGATCAAACAGCTTGCCTTCTTTGTTTAATGAATTTAGATAATCATAAGCCTCTTGGAAACCCTTTTCCGGCATTTTAACGTTTATTTTCTGTTCTAGATTTAGATCCCATCTTCTTTGACCATAACGTACAGCAGAAACAACTTTTTTTGCTAAAGAAGGATGCTTCTCTAAATCTTCACAAAGACTACGAGCATAGACATTTGCATCCTGACCCACAACGTGTATTAAATCCCCAAATTTTTCTACATTTTTTGAGCTGATTCGATTACCTTCTTCATCAATTAAATATAATTTTTGCTTAAATTGCCAAATAGCAATTGGCGTTCGCTCAGTAATCGTTACAGATAACGTGTCCGGTAACTTTCTCTCAACTAAGGCTATTTTTATCCAAGGGTTATCCTCAATTCTTTTTCGAATATCATCTATATTTAATGAATATATCGGTATGCCATAGTCCCCACCTATTGCTTCTATAATCTCTTTTTCAGTTATATTGACTTGCCCTACAATAACCAAATGCTTAAAAACTAATCCCGCTTCAGCGGTTTTATCGACAAAAAGCCTAAGTAACTTTTGTTTCGGCTTATTTAACAAATCGGTAAAGAAGAGAAGCGCAAAGGTCAATAATATTCCAATTTTTATTAAAGTGATAAAACGCAAATAATATAGACTTAACCGCCGTTTAATGCTTATTGTTGCCTTGGTATTTTTACTTTTTTTGGCCATTATTCAAATCTTGCTTCCTCGAGTATTTCCTTAACAAGATCCTTATAAGACATATTTTCTAAAGTAGCAATTTCTGGACAAATAGACAATGGTGTCATACCAGGATGAGTGTTAACCTCTAACATATATAATGAATTTTTTTCTGAGGAATATATCATCTCAACCCTTATCATGCCAGTAACACAATCAAGGGCAATACAAGCCTTTTCAGCTATGGCTTTCATGTTATTATATATTTCCGACGATACCGGAGCAGGAAGAAGATGTTCAGAAAAACCTTCAGTATATTTTGTTTCATAATCGTAGAAACGTTTATTCTTCAATAGTTTTATTTCAAGGATGCCTATTGCCCTACCGTTTAGCACTGCCACTTGCATTTCCCTACCTTTTATATATTCTTCTACTAGGATTTCATCGCCATATGGAAAATCATAATCACCAAAGGAAAAAATATCTTCAGGAAATATAACTTGAACTCCAACACTTGACCCTTGGGAAAGAGGTTTTATAACGTACGGACGTTTTATAGGATCTTTGGTATAACCATCTGATTTTTTAATAAGTTTACTTTCTGGTATTTTAATCCCGGTAGCTTGAAAAATCTCGCAAGACTTCCTTTTGTTTAAAGCAATGGCCGAAGCTAAAACCCCAGGACCGGTGTAAGGAATACGCATTATATTAAGAAGCCCTGGCAGGCAACCATCTTCTCCGTAAGTACCGTGCAGGGCATTATAAACAACATCAGGTTTCAAGTTTAACAATACTACGGCAATATCTGCTCCCATATCTACAAAGGTTACATGATGACCAAGTTCAATAATTGACCTGACAATACCATTGGAGGACATGTACGAAACTTCCCGTTCAGCGGACATCCCGCCGCCAATTACTACTACGTGCTTTTTGATTTTATTTCTTCCCGATACGAAGCCTTCTATAGGTTTACCTTGAAGCTTAACAAAATCAATTAATTTCATATCCGCTAATTCACGCAGCGAATCAAGTTCAACAATAAGTGATTTTTCCTTATATACAGTTTTAAAATTTCCGTTAGACATGCGTATCTATTCCCTCCCTATCCTTTTAATTTCCCATTGCAATTCTACCCCGCTATTTTCCTTAACCTTTTGCCTTACTAATTCCCCTAAATTTTCCATATCAGTAGCAGTAGCGTTATTAGCATTAATCATGAAGTTACAGTGCATTTCTGACATACACGCCCCCCCTACCCTTGTCTTACGTAGTCCAGCTTTATCTATCAGTTCCCAGGCCCTAAAACCCTCGGGATTAGCAAAAGTACTGCCGCCTGTTTTTTCACTAACTGGTTGCGAAGAACTCCTAATAGCACTTATCTCATCCATTTTCTGTTTTATTTTGTTTATATCTTCCTTGTTTTTTGCCTTAAAAAAAACCCTAGTAAAAATCAGATCTTTTGGTAAAGAATTAGCTCTGTAGGAAAAACCAATCTGATCTATAGGTACTATTATTAAATTACCTTCTTTATCTAATACTTCAACGGAAGCAACGATATCTTTAAATTCACGGCCATAAGAACCGGCATTCATCGCCACGCCTCCTCCTACTGTTCCAGGAATACCAATAAGAAACTCAAATCCGGCAATTGCATTAACTAAACAAAATTTAGCTAAACTGGAATTCAAACATCCAGCCCCTGCAGCAATCAAATTATTATCAGCAAATTGTATATCGGTAAAATTTCTTCCCAGTTTTATAACAACTCCCTCTATTCCTTTATCTCTGATAATTAAATTTGACCCCGCACCAATAACGGTAACGGGAAACCTGTTATTATTCTCTTTTAAAAAAGTTTTTAGATCCTCTATATCTTCCGGCTTAAAAAATATATCGGCACTACCCCCTACTTTAAGCCAGGTTAGGTGTTTCAGATTATAATTCTGCTTAAATACCCCTCGGATACCCTGAAAATTCATAAAACTAACTATTATTAGCAAATTTATCAGGTAATTGCCAGGCCCACGAAGAAATACTGCCAGCACCCATCATAACTATCAGATCGCCACTATCAGCCTCAGACCTAATGATTTCTGAAATATCCTCGTGACGGGCTATAAATTCTGGTCTTGCACCTAATTTTACCATTTCGTTTATCAAATCCCTTGAAGTTATACCATCAATCGGCATCTCTCCTGCACCATAAATATCTAATATGTATAATTTGTCACTATCTGAAAAGCATGTTGTAAAATCATGAAATAAATCTTTAACTCTCGAATATCTATGAGGCTGGAAAATAGCAATAACCCTGCTTTTTCTTTTTTCTGCGATAGATTTGGCAGTAGCAAGAGTAGCTTTTATCTCTACCGGATGATGGGCATAATCATCTATAATTTCCGCTCCATTATATTCACAAACTTTGGTAAAACGCCTCTTAACGCCTGAAAAATGCTTAAATCCATTTTTAATAGCCTTAATACCAAAATCAAGTTCTACGCCAATAGCAATGGCTGCAAGAGAATTAAGTACATTATGTTTACCAGGAGTAGGTATTGAAACCTGCTCTATGGTGGTAGTTCCTGCTACATTTGGTAAGTTTATCTCTACATCAAAACTAGAGGAAGAAATATCTGATTTAATATTATAGGCTCTAATATTAGCATTTTGCGACTCAATACCGTAAGTAATTATCCGACGTTCTGTAACATGATTAGATATTTCCCTTACAACAGGATGGTCGATGCACAAAACGGCAAAACCATAAAATGGTAGGTTAGTAATAAAACTCTTAAACGCAGAAACCAAATTTGTAAAATCCTTATAGAAATCCATATGTTCAGGATCGATGTTGGTTATTACCGCAATAGTAGAGGGGATTTTGATAAAAGTTGCATCTGATTCATCAGCTTCGGCGATTAAATAGTCACTTTTGCCAATATAAGCATTAGTCTTTCTCCGATTAATAATACCACCGTTTATAACAGTAGGGGCAAGGCCTGATGACTCAAACATACAGGCGATCAGCGAAGTGGTAGTGGTTTTCCCGTGCGAACCAGAAACAGCAATAGAACATTTAAGCCTCATAAGCTCAGCTAGCATTTCTGCCCTTTTAATTACCGGAATCTTTTTCTCTATAGCTTCTTTTATTTCAGGGTTATTATTATTGATAGCCGAGGAAACTACTACATAAGACACATTTGTTATATTACTTGCATCATGCCCGATAAAAACTTGAACTCCCATATCTGTAAGTCTTTTAGTATTATTACTGGCAGATAAATCAGACCCTTGAACTTTATAACCAAGATTATACATAATCTCGGCAATACCGCTCATTCCTATTCCTCCAATCCCAATAAAATGGATAATTTCAAGAGTTCCATTATTTTTTTTTGTCTCTAACAATAACATTTTATTTCAATAAATTATAAATTGCCGTCATTCTACTTAGGTAGCTACTCAAAAGCAAGAACCATTAGGCAGATAATTGCCCCTTGATTCTGCACCTTAAGTATGGCTATACAGTTTTAAGTATTATAAAAAATACTTATATTATGCTTAAAAAAATTATAGCTAACTCAATATTGTCATTAACTCATCCCACTCCCTTTTGCTAAGTCCACTAGACTCTTGATCCACTTTCTCACCCTTCACCATTTTACGAACTATTTCTAACCCCGTTTTCGATATATTTGCTCCATTTTTTCGATGCTCAATGAACGCTTCATAAACGAAAGGAACCCAAGCTTTTACTATATCAAGCATTACTTCTGCATAAACTCTAATTTCATATTGAGCGTGGCTATCGGCACGTAAAGCTAGAAAATGAAGTAAATTATGTAAATTAATTTTCCAATACCACTCTGTATAATGATTGAGGGTTAAATTTATTCGTGCTAACTCCCTTGTAATGCCGACGTTATCTTCATCAATTATATTCCCCTGCTCATCTTGATTCATCATAGCGACATAATTCTTGTAACATCTAAGAGAATCTTCTTTAATTGTAGCAAGAACCCTCAACGCTATATTTTCTGGTAAAGCCTCACTGCTCCTACCTTGCTTATTCGTAGAAGATTGAGGCGTAAGATTCTCTCTATCCGGTAAATAAAATTCATTACTAAGTATTGAATATCTAGCAGAATATTCATTAACGCTGGCGGTTCGATGACGAATCCACTGTCTTGCAATAAAAATGGGTAATTTAATATGAAACTTTATATCACACATCTCAAACGGAGTAGTATGACGGTGTCTCATTAGATAATTTATTAACCCCTTATCCTGTAAGCTTTTTTTTGTGCCTCTACCATACGAAACCCTTGCTGCCTGAACTACCGCACTATCATCGCCCATATAATCAATTACTCTTACGAATCCATGATCAAGTACTTTTATCGGTTTATACAGTATTTCCTCTAGAGCCGGCACAGTTGCTCTTTTTGTAGTATTCTTGATTTGTAGCACTTCGTTTAGTTCAGCTTGATCAGACATATTTTATACCTTATAATGTTTACGCTAAGTTAATTGGTTTACTAACAGCTGGTTCTACTTGTAACCAGATATATTTAATGGCTCATTTTATAGAAATTCCTTGTCAAAGTGAGATATTATCAATTAAATTAGATTCTAGTAAATGATTTTTTTAATAAATAAACATAAATGGTTTTTCTTATTATATCCCTAATAATAGGGTTGCTTGCTTTTGGTGCTATGATGGCAGCAGGCGAGACTTCTATAACGGCTGCTGCTCCAGGAAAACTACATAAACTAAAATCAGATGGCAACAAGAGGGCTGTTACAGTTCTGAAAATCATAAAAATAAAAGATAGAGTAATTAGTACACTACTAATTGGTAACAGTTTGTCTAATACTTTATGCACAACAATAGCAACCAGTTTGTTCATCGATCTACTTGGAGATGATATAGGCACAATTGTTGCATCGATAGTAATGTCATTTGTAATTATTGTTTTTTCAGAAGTAGTGCCAAAAGCCATAGCCGTTGCCAAGCCAGAAAAAATAGCACTTTTTACAGCTCCGGCAACCGTCATACTTCTAAAATTATTTAAACCACTAAATGTCTTACTTGCATATATAGTAAAAATATTTTGCTTTATATTCCGGATCAATTTACAGCAGGAAGTCTCCGTTGAAGATGAAGTACGTGGTGTTATCGAACATCACATGCACGAGGGAAATGTAGTTAAAGACGATAGAGACATGCTTGGGGGTATCCTTGATATAAGGAATATGGTTACCGCTGATATTATGATTCACAGAAGTAAAGTTTTTGCTATTAATATCGATACACCTAATGAAAAGTTGCTTAAAGCAGCCCTTGCCTCAAATCACACAAGGATTCCCATCTGGGAAAAAACGCCGGATAATATTATAGGTATATTGCATATAAAAGATCTTGTCCGTAAAATACACGGCGCAAAAATTAATATAAAAGACATTAACGTACGATCATTGCTTAAAACCCCAATATTCGTACCGGATAATGCTCTAGTAGTCCAGCAGCTACAGCTTTTCAAAGAAGGACAAAGCCATTTGGCCTGCGTAGTTGACGAATATGGAGATTTACAGGGGATTATTACTATGGAAGATGTAATAGAAGAAGTTTTTGGTCAGATATATGATGAACATGATTATACCCATAACAAGATTACAATAAATTCTGAAAATGAATATATTATAGATGGGTCAGTATCGATTCGAGATGTTAACCGAGAGCTAGGGTGGGATTTACCGGAAACGGAAGCTACAACAATTGCAGGTTTTGTAATCAATGAAATGAAAAGAATCCCGAATCAAGGAGAATTCATTATCATCGACAATCTAAAAATAGTCGTTAAAAAGAAAACACAAAATCGCATAAAATCTTTAAGTATTTTAGTTCACCCAGACAAGGACGAAAATAGTGATTAGTCTTACTGGCAATTGTTTGTTGGTGTTTTCTATAACAACCTCAATCTTAGCCATTTTTACTAAGCGTTCTATTAAAGCTTATATTTTTTGGATAAGTAGCTTAGCTGTAATTACTGCTTTTCTTTTGCTAATCCTGGCTTTTATAACTTCTGATTTTTCAGTTAAAAATGTTTTCCTGAATTCAAGCACCATTAAACCGTTAATATATAAAATAGCTGGTAGCTGGGCAAGTCATGAAGGGTCGATGTTACTTTATGTAAGTATGCTCAGTTTTATTAGCTCCCTGTACACAAAAGTAGTCAATTACCAAGGCAACACTCGAAATGTCCAAATAACAATTTTAGCTTTTATTCAAATATTATTCTTATTTTTTATATACTATACCTCAAATCCTTTTGATAATTTTAAATTTGCCCCAGAACAAGGACTTGGGTTAAACCCTGTATTACAGGATAAAGCTCTTTCCATCCATCCTCCGTTACTATATATGGGTTACGTATCTTACGTAACTCTTTATGTAAACGCAATATTACTACTTTTAATACCAAAAGAGAGAACAACCTTGATAAAAGATAGTTTACGTCTTTCAGGGTTTGCACTTATTATGCTTACAGCTGGTATAGGTCTTGGAGCATGGTGGGCATATAGGGAACTTGGCTGGGGAGGCTATTGGTTTTTTGATCCTGTAGAAAATATATCCCTAATGCCTTGGATTGCAGGGATTAGCTTACATCACTTCTTGCTAGTTACTAATAAATCAAGAAAATTTTTTTACTGGAGCGTAATAACTTCCTTTATAGCGTTCTTGCTTACTTTATACGGTCTTTTTTTTGTAAGAAGCGGAATAATTACTTCTGTTCACAGCTTTGCATTCTCCCGGGAGCGTGGTTTCTACCTCTTTGTGATCTGTAGCATTTTAACTTTCCTAGCCTTTGCTGCTTTTATAGGAAGAAAGAAAGAAAATTATACAGGTAGTAAAGATAATGTGGCTTCTGTATTAACGATACGTGATAAGGCGATAATGGGGGGAAATATTTTATGGATAATTGCCCTTTTATCTTTATTTATTGCAGTTATATATCCTATCTATCAATCATTTTTTTATGAAAATAACGTAGCCATTGACCCAAAATATTTTCATCAGATATTTATTCCGATTTTTATACCTTTAATGCTAATTGCTGCCATAATTCCTTACCTTAATAACCATCAAAGTTTTTCTCGAAAACTAATTCATTTACTAATTCCTTTTCTCATTACCTTAGTAATTTTCCATTATATACCTAAACCTGGTATCATTAGCACGGCCATAATATTTGCTTCTACCTTGTTAATGATTCAAATGACAAATTTATTTCTAATTGAAAGTAACTACTTCCAGAAATCTTTAACGCCGAGAAAATTATCACTAATAATTGGCCATTTTAGCCTAGGCTTATTAGCTTTTTCCATAAACATTAACGTTCTTTTTTCAAAAGAAATTGAATTTATCGGTAAAACTGGGGAATCTGTTTCGGATGAATTCTTTTTAGTAAAATTGGATAATATAAGATTTAGCAATACAGAAGTCTATTATAGACAGATAGCCGAATTCTCAGTTCAAGATAACAACGGTAACGTGGTCATCTTAAAACCAGAAAATAGATTATATAAAATTGAAAATTCTCTCTCTCAAGAAACTGATATTTACTCATACCTGACACACGATATGCTTGCGAGTTTAAGCAAGGTGAACGGTAATACCATTCACGCTATCATATACTATAAACCCATGATTTGGTTTATCTGGTTATCAATATTCCTAATAGCCGGTAGTTTTGTTATTTATATAACTAAGGTAAAATAACTACCTATCCTTAAAATAAAAATACTTCGCTAAAAACTTAATTAATAGTAAACTTATTAATACATAAGTAATTTTTAAGGTATGGTTATGAAAACATTAATATGCAATGTACCTAGCGACCGTCTACAAAATGAATATATAAAAGATTATATTCTAAAACAATATAAAGAAAATAACAAAATACGAGTGTTATCAGAAGGAGCAGTAAGCGACGAGTCAACCAGTGAATATGATTTGTACGACGAATTATCCAAAACTACTTTAGAGTTAGAAAAGGCAGGAGTAAAAATATTTGGTATCGACGATAGGATCACTACAGTAAAAAGTTCCAATACCACTGCAGAAAGTTTAATTCCTACAAGTTTAAGCGATTTTGCAAAAATCATTCCCAAAGAACATGATGAATCTGTGTTCAATTATGTAGAAAAAGAAAAATCACCTTGTATCGTAATAGTTTGCGCTTTCCATGTTATTTCTTGGATTTTTCAAGGTAAACTAAGTGATAAATATGAGGTAATCCTACCAGTACATGATAAAACACTATTTGAATTATTAAGTAACCCTGGAGCAAAAAAGTTTGGTAGCGAAGAAGAAAATGCAAAAATAATTGGAGAATTATATAAGCAAGTTTTAACTTTGCCTTCTATTAAAGTTATCGATATAGACAAAAACCCCTTGAAAGAAAAAGAAGAATCAAAAGAACGCTTTAGAGAATTATCATCCACTGAGCAAGAAGAAGAAACAGCAGAAGAAGGGACTAGTATAATTAAATCATCTACATGCAGCTTAAGCTCCACTTCTTGTGGAAGCGTCATTTCTTGCGCCAGTAGCAGTATGGTTAGCGTCCCAACCATTTCCAGTAAAATTGTTCCCGAAATAAATTTTAGCGGAGAAATTATAGAGGTTCAAGAATTTTAAGGAATTGCCTAGAGCTTAAAAAGGTAAGATTTTACCTTACTGACGCTATTAAGTTACCTAGCCTTTGCTAGTTGTAGTGTGTCTCTCAGATAAATATTGAAGATTTCTTAATAGCTTTTCAAACTAGAAACTATTATGATTAATGTGAATATTAAAGATCCAGTTAATTTATCCTTGACTGTGATACCCTTTGTGCTTCATATTTCCAAGAAGAGCCAATTTTTTATTCCTCGAATTTACTGAGGTGTAAGTAATAGTTGGAATTACTAATATTAATATATCTAGAAAGAGGTTTTATGAAAATATCTTATCAATTTATGAGAACAGAGAGGGTAGACTTTGATTCCGATTTTCACATATCTGGTTATGAAGATGATCCAGTTGAAAGCAAGGTATGTAGTAAATTTAATGCAAGGAAAAACGGCGGTTACCCTGTTTACATAATCCAGCATCATACGGTCGCAGATTTCGAGAGAACAGTTAACTTATTTACTGCAAATAAAGGGAACGAAATGTGGAATTGGGGGTCTGCGCATTATGTAGTTGATCCAATAGGAAATATAGAGTGTATGGTGGATCCAGCTTATAGAGCTTACCACGGAGGAGTAGGATATTTTACCTCCGGAAGTAAATTCAACCCAAATGGATCTGTGCCCATAAATGATATAAATAGCTGGTCAATTGGTATTGAAAATGTCAATGACGGTTATAGCGTTTTCCCAAAAGAACAAATGTATTCTAACATTTTGCTAATGGAAGAGTTAGTAACAACATTTCCTAGTATAAATACTAAACTTCTACTAGGACACGCAGACTGGGATCCTAGTAGGAAATGTGATCCTAACCCTTACTTTGATTGGGAATTAGCAGCCCATGCCGGAGAAAAGTTTGAGGAAATACAACATAATTTTGGCGTATACCCTACTATACAATATCAGCCTGATTCTCAGCCAATAATATCTGGTTTAAGCAGTGATTCAATTGACCCTATCGAAGTAAGACATGTACAGGAAATTCTTGCAGAAATTGGTTACAATGTTTTCGCTAAGGATAGATCAAATGAAGGTATGTATGACTTGCAGACAAAAAATTGTGTAAAAGCATTTAAAAACCATTATATGAATAAATCTGTTGTAGCAGCATTGGAAGATATAAGATTATATGAATCATATGATGATCACGATCCTTTTATGGTTAAGGTCACTAATAACACGCTAGATACTATGGGAGAAGTAGCGGATCTATTATCGTAAAGATAACTTATCTATTTTCCAAATATAGCTGGAAAGCTAACAATGTTGGGGAGATAAAAAGTGAGTTTTACATAGAGGGAACTAGTAAAAGAGCAGCAATTTTTTATATAACCCTCTAAAATTATACTAATAATATCAGTGTTATAGCTATAGATACTACTAATTAAAGAATACCTCACTCAAGGAATACCCTACCAGTTAAGTTCCCAAGGATAGAGGATAAAAAGAGCAATCAAATAGCAATATTAGGCAGGTATTGTTTTATAAATCTTAGCCTGATATTCCATAAACTATGTATAATTAATCTATACGATTACGCAAATAAAGGGGTTATAAACGTTACTTTTTAGTGAAATTACTTAAAGAAATAAGTTTTAGTGAAAAAACTATAGAGCTTCAGTAATTTTAAGGAAGAGTCCAAAACTGAAACCAGCCTAATTTGAGACTTTCCCTGCTATAGCTCATTAAAACATGGGTGGGTGATAATGCTCTTTACTATTTTCTCTGGAGTTAAACCAAAATGGTTGTATAAGACTTCTGCGGAAGCAGAAAGGCCGAACTGATCCATACCAAAGAACATTCCATCTACACCAATAATTTTATGCCACCCTAAGCTCGATCCAGCTTCGATAGCAACCCTTAGCTTGGCATCAGCAATAAGTTCATTTAGATAATCTCGACTTCTTTGGTCTAAGCTTTCAAAACATGGAACAGATACCACTCTTACTGATTTACCATAAGATTTTTCTAATATTTCCTTAGCCTCGAGGCCAATTGATACTTCTGAACCAGAAGCAAAAATAACTATACTGATATTTTTATTGTCTTTAGCTTCTGAAATAACATATGCACCAAGTGCGCATAAGTTATTTTGTCGCTTGGAACTTAAGCTCAGCTGTTTTAGATTTTGCCGTGAAAGCGCTAGTATTGAAGGGCCATCATAATGCAAAGCTTCGATATAACATTCAAAAGTCTCCACAAAATCCGCAGGCCGAAAGACTTTTATATTTGGCATAGCTCTAAAAGATGCAAGATGTTCTATCGGTTGATGCGTCGGGCCATCTTCCCCGACACCTATTGAATCATGAGTCATTATATATATAACTTTAGTTCTCATAATCGCCGCCAGTCTAATTGCAGGCCTCATATAATCCGAAAAAACGAAAAAAGCACCAACTATCGGTAACAACCCTGAAAGGGCTAGGCCATTCATAATCGCTGCCATAGCGTGTTCACGAACGCCGTAATGGATAAAGTTACCAGAAAAATCCTGGGCATTTATAGCTTTATTATTTACTCCAAAAACGTTGTTAGAAAGCGACAGATCAGCTGAGCCACAAATAATTTTATCATTATGCTTAACTAGTTCCTGTAGAATTTTACCAGATGACACTCTAGTTGCTTCCATCTGGTTGTTAATCCCAAAACTTTCTAAATTAAGTGATTGATAATTAACCGTGCCTCCCTCCCCCAGATATTCTTTCTCTTTAGGACTTAACTTGGCAAATGCTTGCTGCCACTTATCAAAAAGTTCTTCATTTCTTTTACTTGCATCTTGCCAAACATTAAACAAGCGATCTTCAATTTCGAATGGTGTATTATTAAAAGAAGTGCTATTTTTTAAATATTCAATTTCGCTACTACCAAGAGGAGAACCGTGAGATTTTTCGCTTCCAGCTTTTAAATTAGTTCCTTTAGCTATAATAGTTTTACAGGCAATAAAATATGGCTTGTTAGATGCATTTGCCCTGTTGAGAGCTTCAGTTATTTGATCAAAATCATGACCGTTTATTGACTCAGCTTCAAATCCAAAAGCCTTAAACTTAGCTAAATGATCTTCAGATACCGTAAGACTTGTACTACCGTCAATAGAGATACCGTTATCATCAAAAATCACTATCAAATTATCCAACTTTAAATGCCCTGCTAAAGATGCCGCCTCATAGGATATGCCTTCCATTAGGCAACCATCTCCGACTATAGAATATACCTTATAATTGCAAATATTTTGTCCAAGGTGGGCTTGATGCTTCTTCTGCGCTATAGCCATGCCAACAGAAGTTGCAAATCCCTGACCAAGAGGCCCGGTGGTAGTTTCAATAGCTTCATATAAGTGGCTTTCAGGGTGGCCGGCAGCTTTTGAGCCAAAAGACCGAAGGGTTTTTATTTCATTTAATGAGAAATCTTTAAATCCGGCAAGATAATAAAAAGCATATAGAAGCATTGAGCCATGTCCGGCAGATAGCACTAGCCTATCACGATTAAACCACTTTGGCTGACCTGGATTAAATTTTAAAAATTTAAAAGCAAGTACAGTCATAACATCTGCCATACCAAGAGGCATACCCGGATGACCTGATTTTGCGGTCTCTATAGCATCAGCTGTTAGAATTCTTATACAGTTACTAAGTTCTTGTAAAAGTAACTTTTGATTTTTCTCTAACTTCATTATATTAATTACGTAACCTCGAATAAGCTAAATCGGGTGCAATTCTAAAATAAAATATTTAATATGACAACCATATTCTCGAAAGTTCCTCACTGGTTTAACACGATATTTCTTCAATTATGGTTATCTATATCTTCCGTCAGCTTTTATCAAAGGGTTATTTTATCTTATAACGGTTACGGGGTAAAATATATCCTAACTCTTTCTTTTGCTTCTTCGTTATTGTGTAGTATATATATGCTACATTACATAGATAATATAAGACAGTATTTTTCCTACGGTATCATATCCCAAGCCGTTGTTAACTTAGATCATATATTATCTCAATTTCCTGAGCTAAAATATGACGGAACAAAAATCTCTCTTGAACAGTCTGAGCCAATATACATAAATAATATATATAACCGGCCCATAGTCGCCATAGATCCAGATAACAAAATACCGGCCTCAAATAAAGCTAAAATACCTATTTTACTAACAAGTAGAAAAATCTTGTTCTCCTTTGGTGATACACAAAAAAATAATGTAAATAATTTTCAGGTTGATTATAAGCAAATATTTGGCAATGAAGAACAAGTTATTACTCAAGCAACAACTAGAGCTTTACTAGAAAAATTTTTCAGCGCAGCTCCAAAAGTTGTTATTTATGGAGTATTTCCACTTATCGGATTGCTTATTTTTCTCAACACTTTCTTTGAAAAAAGCTTTATTATAGTAATAATATATTTACTTGCACATTTTATGTCCATAAAGTTTTCTATGAAAATTTGCGCCAGACTTGTAATGTTTGCTAGTGGAGCATTTGTTCTCTTACAACCTATTACTCTGCTTGTAGCCCCTACTTACGGTAATTTTATATGGATAATCCAAATTTGGGCAAATTTACTAATGATTCTTGGTATCTTAAAATTTACCAATCACAATTTTTTTAAAAATAACTAGCCCTTACCAATAACATAATATTCCACACTCTTTACCTAAAAAAAAGTAATTTTATGGCCCTTGTAAGTTTTGTTAATATATAATTAACTAATTATATATTAGCCTAGTAGCAATAAGCATAAATTACAAAATAATATTACTATATATGGCAGAAAAATCAGATGGTAATCCTAAAGATACAGCACTTGGGGAAAGAGAACAATTCGACAGTTTCGATAGACTTCAAAAGGTAGACCAGAAAGACCTTAATGTTGACAAATTAAAAGCCACTGATAAAGATTCTGACAGCGAAGAATTACTCGCAACAAAAGATCGTACTCATTATACTAATATTAAAGAAGAATCAGGTATCGTTAAGTTTACAAATACCGATTTGCAACTAGATGATAATCGTAAAATAGAAGATGTAGACCTTGCATCGATTGAAAATTTTACGAAAACAGGGGCTTCTCTTAATAAAAATATGTTATCAAAATCCGGTAATCTCCTTACAGATAATGACTTTAAAAAAACAACTGGCACTCAATCCATTGAACAGAACTCAAATACTATAACCGGAGAAGCAAGAATTTCTAGTATCGCCGATAGAGAAGAAGATATTAATCCCCTTCAACCATTAAAAACTAATAACGCCGATATTCAAAAAGATCCTTCACCTGAGAAGGATCTAGAAGGTTCTCAAGACAAACAAAATGATGATAGTGATCCTAAGCCACTGGTAAGTCAGCAACCCGGTGATAAAACTGGCGGCGGCGGTGGAGGTACTGGCGGCGGCGGTGGAGGTACTGGCGGCGGCGGTGGAGGGACTGGCGGCGGCGGTGGAGGTACTGGCGGCG
>Ga0214919_10000703_pt1 | contig 57231 bp, 55 predicted proteins | sample LL1503_MetaG_FD_177994 | JGI IMG/M metagenome (GOLD analysis project Ga0214919, IMG submission 177994) | Freshwater microbial communities from Lake Lanier, Atlanta, Georgia, United States - LL-1503 | ecosystem: Environmental > Aquatic > Freshwater > Lake | place: USA: Georgia | collected... | reverse complement strand
GTTTAAGTGAGTTTGACGCAATGAAACTGCGACGAATTATTCAGTCGTTTGGTGTATCTATTGCAGTCGGTTTGATTTATTTTTTGGTTTCGCTGTTACAAGTGTGGGACATGGGTCGAAGCGACGATCGGCAACCAGTTGACGCGATAGTCGTGCTTGGCGCCGCACAATACGACGGCCGACCATCGCCGCAATTGCAAGCTCGACTCGACCACGCGCTCATACTTTGGAATCTCAATTTGGCTTCTTATATTGTGGTCACCGGTGGCAAGCAAGTTGGCGACAGATTCACTGAGGCTGCAGCGGCCCGCAAGTTCTTTGAATCAAAAGGTATTGCCAGTGACTCAATTTTTGAAGAAAACACAGGCAAGACAACTTATGCATCATTGTTGGCCGTGTCGCAAGTTGCAAGCGACCACAAAATTGCAAAAGTAGTGATTGTTAGCGATCCGTTTCATCAGTTGCGTGCGAAGTTAATCGCTCAAGAAGTTGGGCTTGATGCAAGTTCATCACCCACTCGGTCGAGTGTCATTCGGGGTGGCGATGCGTTTAAGCACAATTTGCAAGAAGCAGTTGGTGTTGCGGTTGGACGCATTGTCGGTTTTCGACGCGTTGATTCGTGGACTAATTAATTAAATAATTGCGATATCCTAAAAGCCGTCATTAAAACCGTCACTCTGGGGAGTGGTGTAACTGGCAACACAGCAGATTCTGGTTCTGTTATTCAGGGTTCGATTCCTTGCTCCCCAACTCCACAATGCTTCGCATTGTTCTGCTTCGCTCCGTAACGCTTCGCTTCTCAACACAAAGAACACGAACGACGTCAGCTAACTTCAAGGAGTTAGATCTAAATCCATTAGCAACTTCCAGCCTTTGTCAATTCTCTCAGTCATAATTTCTGCAACTTCAGCAGTCTCCCAATAAGCGTTCTTATCAATTTTTTGAATGTCTGCCGTGGGCGCAGGGTAGACACGTTCTCCGATCATTCTTGCTCGCTCGTCAAACTGCCAATTAACGATTGACCAACGAGATTCAATATAAAAACCGTCGTCGTCTTTAACATCATGCCCGTAGAGACGAGCGGTGTCACCTCTCATATAAATCTGATATTTGGCTTCTGACATGAATCCCTTATCGGTCAAATAGATTTCTTCATTTTTGAGCAATCGAACGCTTGAGCCTGCCGTAGAGAGTGAGTTGTAAAACCACTTCACAGCGTCAAGGGAGTCGAGTTTATAAAGCTTTTTAGGGGCAGCAAAAATATAATTAGGCCGCTCAACTGTGAGTCTTGGATCAAATATTTCTTCCCATCGACCAGCGATTTCAAGAGTCGCATGCTGGATATAAACGAGCAAAATTCGTCTTTGATGTGGAGAAAGATCTGTACAAAGTAGATTCTCAGCGCATTCCATGAAATTTATTACGTCTAGTTTTTCTTTGTTTAATGTAAGCAAACTGTTCATAACTGAACGATATCAGAGTTGGATTGTGGTACATGATTGATAGGAATGTTTATGCCCCACTGGTTAGAGTAGATTTTATTGAAGGTTAAAAACTTGGGGGAAATTAAATGAAAGTTAGTTTTGTTGCATCCGTTGTCGGCATGAAAAATAATCTAAGGACATGGGATCTAGAATCTTTCGAACGAGAATGTAAATTAGCGGATGAGTTGGGCTTCTACGCTGCCTACACGGGTGAAAGGCGGGGTCGCGGCAAAGCATCTGGCCAAACTGCGGTTACCTATAATCCTGATCTTGCCTGTATGTATGGATTATCTAAGACGAAGAATTTGATTTTCGGCTCGCACGTCACATTATTGCCGTTACATCATCCGGTGCGAGTGGCGCAAGATGCTCTAATGGTTAACTCTCTTTATCCTGGACGATTTAAATTAGGGGTTGGAGCGGGATATACGAAAGAAGATTTCGATGCATTTGGTGTGTCTCTCAGCGAGCGCGGCAAAAGAATGCAGGTGGGTCTTGAGGCTATTAACGCTTTTATTAAAGGTGAAGAATATGAGATTAAAGGCCCTTGGCAAGGCAATGTTCCCCTTCGTGACCCAGCCATGGGGGATCACTCGCTTGAAATTTTATCGGGTGGTTGGAGTGTCCCAGGAGTGCGCAGGGCTGCACAACTTTCGGACGGCTGGCACACCGGACCAATTCGGACCGTAGCAGCCGAAGCTGAATTAGCCAAAATTTATAGAGAAGAATGCAAGAAATCTGGTCGAAAACCTAAAGTAGTTTTAATGCGTGAGGCCGCTATCGGACTTACCGACCAAGATGCATTGGACTCAATGGGAGAATATCTTCTTGAATATGCGCGAATTTATTATGAGCGCGGGGGTACCTACGAAGAGAAGTACGATCCATGGCTTTCACAAGTTACTCAAGCGTCGGACATCACGCTTGACATGGTGGCGCCAGATAGGTTTTTGATCGGATCAATAGATACCTGGCAAAAAACTTTAGAGGAATGGAAAACCCTCATTGACCCAGACGAAGTATTGCTTAGATTGCGCTACTTTTACGGCCCGCCTTTAGAGGTAGCTCTGAATTCGATGAAACTAATCGCGCAACACATCATCCCCTATATATAGGTATATAACTATCTTCAGCAGGAAATATTCTGGTTGGAAATTTGCGGGGCAGCAATGGTCTTGCTATGCTCTTTGTCACTGCCAAAGCAATCGCTAGGTAGCCAATAACTAAGGGGGAAAAAGAATGAAAAAAAGTCAGAAGATTTTTATTAGAGTTTTGCTAGCTGCCGCAGTAGCTATCCCAACTCTTTACAGCACATCGAACGTATCGGCGAGTGTTGTGAGCCCGAAAGCAGGCGCTGCTTGCGACAAGGCAGGAGACGCAGACGGTGTTTTGTTCTGTGAAACTAAGGACGGAAAACTTGCATGGGCAGACAATCAACTCAAAAAAGGCATTTACAAAATCGGTGTCGAAAACCTGCTATCCGGACCATCGGCATTTGCTGGAGTTCCGATGTCTAAGGGAATGCGAAAAGCTTTAGATGAAATCAATGCATCTGGCTTCTTGGGCAAAGGTGTAAAGCTTCAAGTCATCGAGAGAGACAGCGCTGGTTCAATAGCCACAGCCCTTGGTGCAATGAATGAGTTTGCAGCAGAAAAGGTTTCAGGAGTTATCTGCTGTTCTCTTTCAAGCATGGCTGCCGCAATTGGAAAAGTAGCAGAAGAGAAAAAGATCCCAATTGTTATTGAAGCTGCAGTGCTTGCAGGTTTAGCAAAGCCGCCGTACATCACTCGAACAGTCTTTATGACGGGTGCGACGAATGGTATTCAATGGCAAAGTGCCCAACTCATGGCAAAGGCGATTGGTGCAAAGTCAGTTGCAATTCCTGTCAATAACGACAATCAAGGAATGGCCGGAGACGGAGCAATGTACACAGCAGCCTTGAAGGCAGCGGGCGTGACAACGATCTTGGACATTAAAACCCCAGCAACGGACACCGATGTAACGGGTGTTGCCAGTCAGATTATTGCAGCTAACCCAGACATGGTCATTCCAGCAATGCTCGGTGGGCCAGCAAGTCGATTGGTAAAAGCTTTACGTGACCGAGGATACAAAGGAAGAATCGTCGGAAACTATGGGCTCTCAGATCAGACCAATTTTGCAATCGCGGGAGCCTCGTTGGCTGGCGTGATGATGCCGGTCTTTTTCTACGCAGAGGCCCCAGTTAACAAGGCTGCTAAAGATTTGATCAAGTGGTGGAAACTTAATAACAACGGAGCACTTCCATCGGCTTATCCAGCGATGGGTTACACCGCCACTTATTATCTCGCCACGGCTATGAAGAATAGCGGTGATGGTTCTGCTGAGAATGTAGCTAAGGCGCTACAGAAAATCGGTCGAATGGAAACCGTATTTGGTCAAGTCAAGTTCACGGGTGGTCAGTTGGCAATGGCAAAGACACTCAAGCCAACCTTCATTGTTTGGACCGAGAGTGGTAAGCAAATTATTTGGAACGGTAAATAAGCCGAGTAATAACTCAATTATTTAGTTCTATAGAGTTCCGTTCCGTTCCGCCCAACATTGGGCGGAACGGAACGCCCTTAAATTCGGAGCATGTTATTTTATTACTATTACAACAGTTGTTAAATGGGCTAGCCCTTGGCTCGGCTTACGGAATGTTTGCGATGAGTTTTGGTTTGATTTTCGCAACTATGGGCATTTTGAATGTAGCTCATGGGACAATCGCTACATTCGGGGCAATCGCTGCTTTAGTGGTAGTTGAAAACCAAGGGTTTTCTTTTTTCCCAGCCCTACTCGTAGCTTTTTTGTTTCCGGCGGTGATCGGTATTATTGTCGATCGACTTGCCTTTCAGCCGCTTCGCGCACGTTCAAACACTCTTGGTTATCTAATTACCAGTATCGGAGTTTGGATTGTCTTAATTAATTTGGCAGAGTCGGCGCTCGACCATCAAATAAAAACCTTCCCTCCTGATTTTATTGGTTACCCAAAAATAATGGGGTCGATCTTTCTCGCATCAGGTCAAGTTTGGCTAATTATTGTTGGTTTAATTCTCGTAATTTCCTTGTACCTAGTATTGACGAGAACTTTATTGGGTTCACAAATTAGGGCCGTAGGTTACAGCGATACATGGACTCGAATTAGTGGTGTGAATTCAACATTTGTAATTCTTGCAACGGTAGTGATATCCACGGGTATTGCGGGTTTGGCAGGCTACTTATCATCGATCGCATTTGACAATGTTTCAGTGCCCCTTGGAGAAGGTCTCTTGTTGAAAGGATTTGCGGCAGTTGTAGTTGGCGGATTCGGTGATGTTCGTGGAGCATTTTTGGGTGGTCTCGTAATAGGAATGACCGAGATTCTCGGGGCACAGTATGTTTCTGGAAACTTTCGAGACGTGATTACTTTTGGTTTATTGATTTCCTTCCTCCTATTCAAGCCTGAAGGAATTTTTGGCGAAGTGAAGTTTGGAGCGGCAAGATGAGTAACTTTTGGAATGTTTACTCAGGAAATTTTGAATTTGCGTTTGTGTTGGGTATTTTCGCACTGAGTGCTTACATTGGGCTCTGGTCAGGTGTTCTAAGTCTCGCGCCAATAGCATTCGCCGCTGGAGCGGCTTTTACTTCGGCTCGAGTTGATTTTGATCACCCGGGTTTGCCGCTTGCTTATCACCTTTTAATTGGTGTCTCTGTGGGGTCGTTTCTAGCTTTAGTAACGTCATTCGCTCTTTTGAGATTAGGCACTCATTATTTGGCATTGGCGACTATTGCTACAGTTCTTATCGCAAGAGTTATCGTCCTCAATCTCCCCCAGTACACCGGAGCTACTGTCGGAATTCCGATCACTCGAATGATAAGTACTACTCAGATTTTGATCATCCTCGCTGCAGTATGTCTAGTCTTCGGTACTTTAAGAAAATCAAGATTTGGGTATGCACTGGACGCAGTGCGTGAACAACCAGAAGTTGCGAGCGCACTCGGAATCAATGTTCTCAGGGTGAGAAGAATTGCATTTGTGATGTCCGGTTTTTTTGGTGGCTTAGCAGGAGTGATGCATGGTCAATTATCCCATTATCTTTCTCCCGATAGTTTTTATTTAGACCTAGCTTTCATCGCGATCGCATCAGCAGTGCTAGGTGGAGCTTATATTTGGGTCGGACCAATTGTGGGTGCTTTGATTTATTCGGCACTTCCAGAATTGCTGAGGCCATTTCTTGGTAGTTATAAAAACATTGCGAATGGTGTATCACTTGTTTTAATAATGGTTTTTTTGCAGCGAGGTTTAATTGATCCGCGGGTATTTCGAAAACTCATTAACAGAAAAGGTAAATCATGAGCCTCCTTGAAGTCAAGGACTTGACGCGGGTCTTTGGTGGACTCACTGCGTTAAATAAATTCTGTTTTCAATTAGAAGATGGTGAAATTGCCGGGATTGTTGGGCCGAACGGTGCTGGCAAAACAACTGCTTTGAATTTGATTAGTGGACTTGATTCGGCAACGAGTGGAACTGTATTGGTTAATGGTTCTCTTTCAACAGATATGCAGTCTCATGAGTACGTGAAATTAGGTATAGCCAGGACGTACCAAAACATAAGACTATTTCTTGGAATGTCGGTACTTGATCATGTGATTGTTGGGCTGGATTCTCGTCGAACAACTAAATTTTTTCAAATGTTGGTTCCAAATCGCAAGGAATTATCAGAGCGAAAAAAAATGAGAGAACTCGGAATGGAAATTTTGTCTAACTTGTCGATTGATCATTTGGCGGAAGCCGAAGCAACAACTCTTTCATATGGACATCAGCGAAGACTTGAAATAGCACGCGCACTTGCAACAAATCCAAAGCTTCTACTGCTTGATGAGCCCACGGCAGGCATGAACCAAACTGAATCACAAGACGTCCGCGACATTTTGTTGAAACTTAATAGTGAAGGTATCGCACTGCTGATTGTTGAGCACAATATTAAATTTGTAAGAGATTTGTGTAAATCCGTTACTGTTCTGAACTTTGGTCAAGAATTGATTACCGGAACACCCGAAGAAGTTTTTTCATCATCTGTGGTGCGCGAAGCGTATCTTGGTAAGCCACAAGCCGAACGTGTTAAATCATTTGACAATCTTCGTCAAGGTGTCTCAAGAGATTTCAATGTGTCAGATTTCAGTGAGGTTGGGGTATGACGAAGGTAAGAAATTCTTTAGTCGTGCAGAACTTATCTGCGTCTTACGGCTCTATTAGAGCTGTACGTGATGTCAGTATCAAAGTGCCGCAAGGCTCAGTCGTCGCCGTAATTGGTCGAAACGGTGCGGGGAAATCAACTTTGTTGAACGGAATTTGTGGTGTCATTAAAATTGACGGTGGCAAAGTTATCTATGGCTCCAACGATGTCACTAATTACCCATCGCAAAAACTAGCAAAGGCCGGTATCGCTTTAGTTCCTGAAGGGCGAAAGATTATCGCTCCTTTGACTGTAAGAGAAAATATTGCCTTGAGCAAAGCGGCGAATAGAGGCCGAAGCGAGGATCTTGAAAATTGGGTCTATGAGTTATTTCCTGTACTAAAAGTGAGATTGTCTCAATATGCTGGCTCGCTCTCTGGAGGAGAGCAACAAATGCTTGCTATTAGTCGAGCAATCATGACGAATCCTGAATTGGTAGTTTTGGATGAACCATCCATGGGGCTTGCGCCACTTGTCGTTGAAAAAGTTTTTGAGTCGTTAATTTCGATTAATAATTCTGGTATTAGCTTGCTGATTGTCGAGCAGGATGCAAATCTTGCGTTAGCAGTTGCGGATTATGTTTACGTGTTGCAGCAAGGCGAAGTTTTAGAAAAAGGATTTAGCAGCGACCTTGCAAAAAGTGAAGTTGTCGCGAGCGGTTATTTTTCTTAATACTTTTTAAGTGATTATCACTGAACCTAATATGAAAAGAGGATTGACATGGGCATAACTTCCCAAAATTTGAGGTATTTAGTTACTGGAGCAGCGCGGGGTGTTGGGTTAGCCGTTTGCGAAAGTGCTAAAAAAGATGGCGCGTTTGTCGTCGGAGTAGATATCAATGACATACAGTCCGATGCAGTAGATCATAAAATAGTGGGAGATCTTGGAGATCCCAAATTTTGTGAAAGAATAATTTCGGAAGCCGGCTCAATAGATGTTTTGGTCAATGCTGCGGGTCTTCTCAGGCCTCAGAAATTTCAAGATGTCACTTGGCAAGATTTTGATACAACGGTGGCAATCAATCTGCGGAGTGTTTTCATGCTGTGCCAAGGCGTGCTGCCAGAAATGGTGAAAAGTTCTCGTGGGAGAATTATCAACTTCTCATCTGTTGTTGCTCGTACCGGAGGGACCACCTCAGCACCTTACGCGGCGGCAAAAGCAGGTGTACTCGCATTATCCAAAAGTATTGCCAAAGAGTATGCAAGAAATGGCGTGACGGTAAATTCAATTGCACCGGCCGCAATTGATACTGAATTGAATAGTTTTTTAACCCCAGAAGGTCGAGCCAAATTGATACAAGACATTCCAGTCGGTCGCTTTTCAACGCCTCAAGAATTTGCTGACATTGTCATGTTTCTTGCGAGCGATAGCGCGTCATTTATTACGGGTGCGACATTGGATGTCAATGGTGGATGGGTGATGATTTAGGCGTTGAAAGAAACGCGAAGGTTAAGGATTTGCTGGCTTAATTCCATTTCATAATGGGCCGCCATCTCCGAAAACATACTGGAGAAATCGTTATTTGATTCACTCATTTGGCCGAACAAGTACCAGTCAGGTTCTTGAGACACGTTTATATGTGACCCACTCCTTCGGCAAAGCCTTACGCTATTTGTGCACCCAGCAAATACATTTGAAAATAGTTGTTTAACCGAGTCAATTGACTCCTCGGAATTGAATTGCAGGCCCAAAGCCATTTTTGAGTTCGGCACGTCTGAAGATTCTGCATTCATAACTGCGATCTGTTCATAGGGCGTGTTGCTGCGGTTAGAGACATTGTCAAGCACTGTTGACCGTAACTTGTCAACCTCTGGATTTCTTGCAGTCAAGTACTTTTCGGAAGTAAAAATATCTACAGAGGGAATTAGATATATGTTGTGGATAGTAGGAGATCCCGTCAACGCGTAGTAAGCCGAACAAGAATAGAAACCAGATCTGATGAGGTCTGGAGCATGTCTATTGTCGTACCAGTCTTCAAAAGTTTTGATAAAACTGGGTGTAACATCCATTCGCGCGGCATACAGAATAGTCATATCGTTATTTGCCGTAGCCGTGGTATGTCCGGTACTCAAGAAATTCTTCCATACCAAATTGTCCTAGTTCTCGACCGATTCCTGAAGCTTTTAGTCCCCCGTACGGAGCATTCGTTGCGAAGTCACCGCCGTTAATGGTGATAGTCCCCGCATCAATTTTCGTTGAAACTGTTTTGGCTTTATCGTGATCGCTCGACCAAACCGAACCACCAAGACCGTATTCCGAATCATTTGCGATCTTTATTGCATCTTGCTCATCTAAAGCCCCGAAGATTGACAGAACAGGTGCAAATATTTCTTCACGAGCGATTCTAAATTCAGATTTTACATTTCTGAATATAGTTGGCGAGACAAAATGACCAGTTTTCGGCAATTCAACGTCGTTCAATGCTCCAAATATTCGTTGAGCACCTTCATGAATACCGCTCTCAATTATTTCGTTTGCGCGATTCTTTTGCTTTTCTGAAACCAATGGTCCGATTTGTGTTTTTGGATCTCGTGGGTCACCGACGACCATTTTTCGCATTATTTCAACACTTAAGTCACAAGCCTGTTCGACTAATTTAAGTGGCACGATTAGACGAGTTAGAGATGTACAGGTCTGACCAGAGTTACGGACGCAGCTGGCAAGAGTGTTTTCAATAGCCCTCTCTAAAATTGCTTCGTCTAGGACAATAGAGGCAGACTTCCCACCTAACTCTAGACAAGTCCTGATAAGTCTTTGTCCACACAACGCGGCAATCGATGCTCCGGTAGTAGTCGATCCCGTGAAAGAAACAATTCGAATTCTTGAATCCTTTACTAGGGCATTACCTAGTGTCGGACCATCTCCTCCCACCAAGTTAATGATTCCTTTGGGGAGGCCACGCTCGGTTGCGAGTTCCATAAAACGAAATGCGCACAACGGAGCAATTTCGCTTGGTTTCGCAACAACTGTGCATCCGGCAGATATTGCAGATGCACTTTTAATTACAAACTGGGACAATGGGTAGTTCCAGGGAGTGATGGCGGCCGCAGGCCCAATCGGTGATCGAGATGCGGTGCTTAGGCCAAATTTAAGATCAAATTCAAAATTATCAAGTACGTTTTTAAGGTCATCAAGAACTCGCACAGGCAAAAAGCCAGACGCCTGACGCGCAGTCGTAATGGGAGTGCCTACTTCGTAAGACCAAAGTAGTGCGAGCTCCTCAAGATTTTCTGTAATCACAGACTTTAGTGTTGCCAAGACTTCTTGACGGTCGCCAATTGACGACGATTTCCAGAAAGCGAAGGCATTCGTCGCCGCTAAAACTGCCGAATTGAGATCTGAAGCGTCGCTAAGTGGCGCACAACCAATCGTTTCTAGAGTGAATGGGTCTTCAACATCTAGTGTCACACCGCTTTTGGTAGGCACCCACTTGCCATCAATCAGATTTTTTGAATATCTGTAATCTTTAAGTTTCATAGAAAATCGATTAATAAAAGTGAAAATGTCGTCATGGTCCCACTCTACGCTTTGATTTGCGAACCAAGCAAATCATTGGTAGGTTCAAAGAAATCATTGGGGGTAGTTGAAATGACAGTTAAAAAAATTCCTAAAATTGCCGTTGTTGGTGGTCGAACTTGGGGCCACATGCATCTTCGAGCATTTTCTCAACTCCAACGCAACGGAGATTGCAATTTGGTGGCACTTGTTGATCTTGATGAGAGCATCTTGAGTCAGCGAAGTGCAGAGTTTGGTATTAGTACTTTCACCGATCTTGACACGATGCTGGATGAAGTCAAACCTGACGGCGTAAGTATTGCTGTACCTGACCATCTACATCATCAAGTAGCAGCTAAATGTCTTTCACGTGGATGTCACGTGTTGATTGAAAAACCGATGGATGTAACTTCTGATGGCTGTCGAAAACTAATCGCCTTGGCTTCTGAAAAAGATCTCATAATTCAGATTGAATTTATGAAACGAAAAGATCCGTACCACATCGATTTGGAGCAGAGGATCGCCAAGAATCAATTGGGCAAAGTTCAATACGGTTACGCGTGGATGGAAGATCGAATTGAAGTTCCAAGAGACTGGCTTCCACGTTGGGCATCGGAAAGTGATCCTGCGTGGTTTCTGGGTGTGCATATGTTTGATCTTGCTCGTTGGCTAATAAAGTCAAATGCAGTTGCGGTTTCGGCGACTGCTAGCAAAGGCAAATTGCTAGAAATTGGTATAAATACATTTGATTCGGTTAGTTCAAAGATTATTTTCGATTCAGGTGCTTCGTTTTCAATTGATGTTGCTTGGCATCTTCCTGATGGCAACGAAGCAATCGTGAATCAGGGGATCAAGGTTGTGGGCTCAGAGGGTTGGATGACGGTTGACACTCAAGACCGTGGTGCGCGTGGCTGTTTAGCTGGCGCGATCTCGATGGCCGTTGGCTCGTCGGACCGTACTCTGCCTGAGAACGCTATGTTCACTCCAAATCTTGGTTTATTCACTCAAACTAATGATCGGTGGGGTCAACCTCAATACACGGGATACGGAATTGAATCAATTCAGGACTTTGGTTTAAATCTTGGCTTTCTTATGTCGGGTGGAAAAATCTCAGATTTGTCTGGCAAGTATCCGTCGGGAGAAGACGGACTTGAAGTGACAAAGATAGCTGAAGCTGTTCATCAAAGCATCGAGCGAGGCGGAGAGTTAATTAAAATTCTTCAAGAAAAATAAAGAATGCTCACAAGTTCGGAATACATAAATCACGACGCACTAGGCCTGGCAGAACTGGTTGCGACTGACCAAGTTACTCCTACAGAATTGTTGGACATTGCTTTAAGCGTCTGTGAGAATTTGAATCCAGATATTAATGCTGTTATTCGTGTCATGGAAGCTGAGGCACGTGCGGCAATTAGTCATGGCGTGCCACAAGGATCATTTAGCGGTGTTCCGTATCTATTAAAAGATTTAACAGCAATGTACGCCGGAGTTCCAACAACGAACGGCAGTAAATTTTTTAAAGATAATGTGCCCGGTTACGACACAGTGACGGTGGACCGTCTCAAAAAAAGTGGCTTAATAATCTTCGGTAAAACGAATACACCTGAGTTGGGTGGAAATGTTTCAACTGAGCCACAGTTATTTGGACCAACCAGAAATCCTTGGGATCTAGCAATTTCGAGTGGCGGTTCTAGCGGTGGATCCGCGGCAGCCGTCGCAGCTCGAATCGTGCCGGCAGCTCATGCCACTGACGGTGGAGGCTCAATCAGGATTCCGGCTTCATGTTGCGGACTGTTTGGATTAAAGCCCTCGCGAGGGCGAACATCATTCGGCCCAATTCTTGGAGAGGCATGGAATGGGATGACTTCCGAACACGCAATTACGCGAACTGTTCGCGATTCGGCCGCTTTACTAGATGTAATTTCAGGGTACGAAATCGGTGACCCATATACCTGCTTCCCACAAGACGGCACCTTTCTTGGAGCGTTAAACCAACCACCAAGAAAGTTAAGAATTGCTTGGACGGGTATATCTCCGAGCGGAGCACCAGTGGCCAACGAAGTTCTTCACTGTTTGGCGAATACGGTGAAACTTCTTGAGTCAATGGGACACACTTGTGTAGAGGCATCTCCGCCCTATGACGGGCCTGCGTTATCAGATGCAAATGTCAAGGTCATTGCTGTGCATCATGCAAATAATATTGCGAAACGAGCCAGCAAGATTGGTCGCGAGCCTGAAGAAAACGAAATTGAAAAAGTAATGGCAAATCGTATTGGTATCGGAAAATCGGTGACGGGTGTTGAATACGTTCGTGCGGTTGAGATGTTTCATTCGTCGGCGCGAATATTAGGACAATTCATGCGTGAATTTGACATAATTTTACGCCCAACTGTTGCGAAACTTCCGCAACCAATCGGTACTTTCGATATGAACACTGACGATTTGAAAAGTTTTCTAAGTGAACTTTGGGGATTCATACCTTTTACCGCTTTATTCAATGCGACTGGGCAACCAGCAATGTCTGTACCACTCGGATGGTCAAATGATTTACCAATTGGAATGCAATTTGCTGGGCGGTTTGGCGACGAGGTCACGCTATTGCAACTTGCGAGACAGCTCGAAATTGAAGTCCCGTGGGCAAATAAAATTCCCAAGATCGTAAGTGATTTGTCGGTATGACTTTGTTGATGACGGAAAGAGAAATAAAATTCGCAACACGTGGGGATGGATCGCCGTGGAAAGTTAAGGCCTTCACGTTTACAGGATCATCGCCCGGTCCGCGCACAGGTATTGTCGCCGGCATTTGGGGCGATAAGCCTCGGGGTGTGCTTGCCGCACACGAGGTAATAAAAATTTTGATGGAGCGCAAGGATTTGCGTGGCTCGGTAACCGTACTACCTGCTGTAAATCCCGGAGCGTTAGAAATTGGTCAGCGGATTGGCCCTGATTCACTTTTGCTGAATCGAAGATTTCCAGGTAGCCCGACAGGCTTTCTTACTGATCAAAATGCTCACCACTTAACCGCATTTTTGGATGAGACATGTGATGCGGTTTTGGATTTGCACTCAAGTACTCCGACAATGGACTTGAACTATACCTATGACTTTGGATGCGATTCATTTTCTGCGTCGTTTGGGGTTTTGCCCGTAATTCTCAACCGTACCCATCCGACGCAACTTAGTTCAGTCATGGCTGGAAAAGGAATTATTTCTTGTCTTGCAGAATTTGGTGGTCCAAAAAATAACTCAATCAAAGATGGTGTGGTGGGAACACTTAACGTTTTAAGAGCGCGCGGCAACTTAGACGAGGCTCTTGAGGCACCAACACATGTCGACTTAATTGAAGAGGTCCAACTAGTTTTATCATCGAGCTCAGGGATTTTTGTTCATCGAGCGGATGCTGATGTATCCAAGCCGATTTCGGTTGGCGAGTTTGGCTCAATTATCAATGTGCAGAATGGTCATTCAGTTGAGAAATTCGAAGTCAATCGTGATGGCGGTGTGTTATTAATGCTGAGCGCATCCTCCGTAATGGTATCTCCTGGCACTTTTTTGTTTATGGTCGGCTTTCCGAAAGGAAAGGTTCGCGTTCCGTCAACGGGAGAACTTGAATTTAGCAGTAGATAATAATCAGATTTTAAAAATAACAAAATAAGAATTGGGGACAGATGCATCAATCAATTTCGGGGATTCCGCGCAAAAAAGTTTACACACGTGCCGATGTGCCTGATTCGTGGTGGGACGAACTTGATTCGAATCCAGGTGAGCCACCGTTTATTAGAGGTGCATACCCTGATATGTATCGATCCAAGTTGTGGAGAATTTTCCAACTGAGCGGATACGGAAGTCCAACGGACATGAATGAGCGGCTTAAATTTCTACTTAATGCTGGCGAGACAGGAATCATTATTAAACACGACCGGATGACCGATGATCATCTGTACGACGTAGATCATCCAGAAGTAGCAGAGCGCAGAGAAGATGTTGGGTTAACTGGAACAGTCACGGTTGGTCTTAAGGATTACCAAACCATCATGAAAGATATTCCAATTGAAGAGGTTTACGCGAAACCAGGAGGGGGAGTACCACAATCAGCCCCCTATACGCAGTCGTGCTATTGGTCGGTGGCTTTATCCAGAGGGATTCCTCTTTCAAAGGTCTCAGGGACCGGTCAAAGTGATTTCTTTTTAACGTATCTTGGTTGTCCTTGCAAAGAGCAGATTCCACCACGAGCTGCTCTGCGATTCAATTTGGACATTATTGAATTTTGTAATGAATACATGCCTCATTGGATTCCAGTTTCAGTTGCGGGTTACAACGGTGCAGATTCAGGTTTAAACGCGCCTCAAGAGATCGCATCAGTTCTAGCTACCGCTGTTGAATATCTTGATGGGGTTAGTAAGCGCGGAAAGCTTCAACCAAAAGATTTCGCTCATCAAATTGGTGGGGTCAATTTTAGGGTCTCGATGGACATCTTTGAAGAAATTGCAAAGTTGCGTGTTGCTCGAAAAATGTGGCACGACTTGTTGCGAGACCGTTATGGGATAACTGATCCTAAGGCTTCGCGGATGCGGATACATGTTGTCACCGCGGGTAGTGCGATGACATATCAAGAGCCGATGAACAATATTGTCAGGGGTACGATCATGGCCCTTGCTGCTGTTTTAGGGGGAACCCAATCACTCGGTGTTTCTGGTTACGACGAGGCTCTATCGATCCCGTCTGACCATGCACACTTGATGTCAATTCGAATTCAACAAATCTTGCAAGAGGAAACAGGTCTCGCATCTGTTGCTGACCCATTGGGTGGTTCTTTCTACATTGAAAGTCTTTGCAATGAATTAGAGTCGCGTTCATGGGAGATTTTTAATGAGATCCAGAATCAGGGAGGATTTGTAACCACAGTTGAGAATGGTTGGTTGCGGGGCAAAGCTTCTGAGGAGCAACAGAACTTGGCAAAGAGATTTGAGCAATCCGATATGAAATTAGTGGGAGTAAATGCGCATCAGATCGCAGATCCGATTTTGCATGTTGACGGCTTTGAGGGTAGTTCTGGAGATGCAACTTGGTCTGATGCAATGGATCGCTTGAAAGATTTGAGGCGAACTCGCGATACAAATATGGCACTTGATTCTCTCCGAGAGCTTGAGTCAGTTTGCAAAAGTGATAAAAATATTGTTCCGGCCGTAATGAAAGCTGTTCAGGCAGACGCATCAATTGGTGAAATTGGTTCCGTTTTTCGTGAGGCCTTCGGTGTTTGGGATGTTTCCGAGAACGAATTTGGGATGTGATTGTGGATACTGATCAAATTACTCAAAAAGCAAAAGTGCTGGTAGTGAAAACTAGCTTGGACGGTCACTGGAGAGGCGTTTCACTGGTAGCTCGCGCTCTTCGCGACAACGGTTTTGAAGTCGTGTTAGGCGGCATGTTGCGACCTAGCCAAATTGCAGTTGTTGCCCGCGACGAAGATGTTGAGTTAATTGGTTTAAATGTTGGTGGAAGAATTGAAGTGGTGAATCGAATTTTAGATGAGTTAGAGAAGGTGGGCATGTCAAAAATCCCTGTTTTCTGTGGGGGTACGGTTGCACCGAAAGCGGCACGAGAGTTGTTGGCACGGGGCGTTGAGGTTTACCCACCTGGGACGATGTTGGCGACAATCGTTGAGGCCGCCTGTCGATTAACGAAGTCTGTTTAGGTAGTTAGTTCACAAATATTTATGAAATCAGGAGTTTGATGGACTTTCAATATCGGCGAGCAGTAATTTCGGACATGTTGAAGCGAAATGCAATGAGAACACCCAACAAAATTGCTGTGGTTGAAAGAAAGTCTGATGGCAAGCGTCGAGAGGTCAGCTATCAAGACTTAAATCAACTTGCAAATTTGATTGCAGCAGAGTGGCAACTCTTAGGTGTAAAACCAAAATCGACCGTGGCGGGTATTGGTAAAAATGGAATTGAGCTAATAGCCGCCTATTTTGCCACGCTTAAATTAGGTTGCGTATTTACAATGCTCAATTATTCGCACACACGATCCGAATTGGAATACCAAATTAGTCATGCCAAACCAGAAATTCTTGCGTATTTAGATTCAACTTCGGATTTAGTTGATTCGCTGCAAAACTCGCTAACTGAATCAAATGGCTGTTCGTATGGGCTTGACAAACTTCTTAACAAATTAGTTGATGCGACATATCTCGAGCCTGATGTCGAAATCGCGGATGACTGGTCCGCTCTTCTTGTTTACACAAGTGGCACCGAAAGCCGTCCGAAAGGTGTTGAGTTAACACATCGAAACTTTATGATTGCCACAACGCCGGCTTGGTCATATGAGGGGTATCTGCGAAATAGTGATCGGTTTTTGCTTCTCGCGCCGATCCACACAATGGCTGGAATTGGGACTGTTACTAATGCGATATCTCTTGGGGCGACACTTGTGGTTCTTGACAGCACTGATCCGAATTTAGTTTTAGAGGCAATTGAAGTCGAGAGAATATCAAATATGTCGCAAACTCCTACTTTTTATCGTCGAATGGTTGAGTCCGATAAGTTTTCCTTGACCGATCTCACATCTTTAGAGCAATGCCACACCTATGGAGGTCTAAACCAAGTTGGAGTTTTTGAAGCGCTAGTAACAAAAGTTCCACACTTACAGTGGGCAACTTATTGGGGCCAGTCTGAATTGAGTCAACTGGGTTGTATCGGCTGGTTTAAGTCACTGAGTGAGATACCGGGTGGCGATCTTAGGTGGATAGGTCTACCGGTTCCTCATCTTGAAGTTCGTGTAGTTGACGAATCTGACAATGATGCGGAAGTTGGCGAGATGATAATTCGTTCGCCTGCAATCATGTCTGGTTACAGAAATGATGAAGAGAAGACAAAAGAAGTATTAAGAGGAGGATGGTTACGTACCGGAGACATCGTTCGTCAAGATGCTGAGAAGAATCTATTTTTTTATGATCGTAAAAAAGATGTGATTAAAACAGGTGGAATGAACGTCTCGTCTCTTGAGGTAGAACAAGCAATTTTGGAAATTCCTGGTGTTCTAGAAGTTGCAGTGGTGGGAGTTAGCGATGAGGTATGGAGTGAAGCGGTAGTGGCCTTCGTAGTAATCAAAAGCAATGACAAGATCGACTCAGTAAAAATAATTTCACACTGCAAATCAAATCTCGCGGGTTACAAAGTTCCCAAAGTTGTACATTTCAAGGATTCTCTCCCGAAAGATCTGCAAGGGAAAATTCTTAAGCGAATTTTAAGAGATGAACTAAATGTTTCCTGACCAAGAAGTGGTTAACTCTGAGCTTGTGGGGTTTCCTGAGGTGTGGTTTGACCACTTGGCGTACTGTGTGGCTGATCCGCGTGATGCTTTTAGTTTGTTGCGGGGGAGTCTTGGTATGCAATGGGAATTATGGGAAGTAAACAGCGAGTTCGGAGGAGTGCAGGTTAAATTTTCGAACGGCTTAAAACTTGAGCTCATTCATCCTAATTCGCACGATGAAAATCACTTCACCAATCGTTTTGTGAGCAAAAATAAATGCGGCCCACATCACCTTACTTTTCGAGTCAAAGATATTCAAAAGTTCCTTGCAAAGGCTGCTGAGTTAGCTATCCCAGTTATTCAGGTCTCGCTTGACAATGAACTTTGGCGTGAATTTTTTATTCACCCCAAAGAAGCAGAAGGTTTGCTAATTCAAGTTGCCGAGTGTCCAGTGTTTAAAGCATCAACACCGCCTGCTGAATGGTCGGAGTTAAGCGCAGTAGCGCCGTGCAAATTCTTTAGAGTCGAACAATTGTTTCGTAATTCCGAAAACGTTGAGAGAATTTTTTGTCGGTTATTGGGTGGAACTCGTGAGGAGTTGTTGGGGGCGCCAAAGAAGCTGACACAATTCAATGTGCGTTTTAATGAAGATCGGATTATTCGGTTCATTCATGCGGATGATGGACAACAGCCAGGTCATCACTCGCTTGTGATAGGCGAATCAGTGAGTGCAGATATTGATTCTGCATTTGTCAGCACATTGGGCGGAAAACTAGTAGTTGAAACTTTAGGAGGGTACACAGTATGAGTGGCGGCGAACTTAGTTGGATGATTGATTACAAGGCGCAACCAGTAGTTCGCCCCGCCAGAAAACATGTGAGCATTGGAGTAAGTGAAGTGTTCTTTGGAGAAAATGGTAGGCAGTTATCTTTTCTGCAAGATTCGGCACAACTTATTGAAGAAATTGGTTACGACTATATGTGGTTTCCCGAACACGTGGTCTTTTTTGAGTCTTTTGAATCAAAGTACCCTTATGGTGCCACTGGAGCAGCCGAGATAACTCGTACCCGAAACGAAGAAGGAAATTTTGGCACCCGAGGAATCATGGATGGTCCTATTTTGTCTGTGGCGGCAGCTGCGGTTACAAAAAAGATTCGTTTTGGAACTTTTATAGTGATTCTTCCTCAACGTAATCCGGTCGTGTTTGGTCGGGAGATCGCCACTGTTGACCATCTGACTGGTGGCCGGTTTGATTTAGGCGTAGGTGTTGGTTGGCTCAAAGAGGAATACCAAGCGTGTGGTGTTCCGTTTGAAAACCGGGGAGATCGTCTCGATGACTATATTGGGGCGCTTAAAGAATTGTGGACGTCAGAAGTTAGTTCTTACTCAAGCGAAACAATTTCTTTTAAGTCTCTTCTTTCTTACCCCAAACCGCTGCAACTACCGCACCCACCAATTCTCATTGGGGGCCAGTCATTGCGCGGAATCGATAGGGCTGCTCGTTTAGGTGATGGTTTAATGGTCTACGACTTAGACATAGAGCAGATCAAAAAAGTCATGGAGGTTTTTGAAAATCGGCTCTCAATTTACGGGCGCAATTTAGATGACGTTCGTTTTATTGTTGGTCGTAGAAACGAAGGTCGCACCGTTGAAAGTTGGAAATCTGATGGTGAATTTGTCAAGTCTTGCAAACTCATCGGTGGTGTTTCGGATGTAGTTTGCTCGCCTCGGTTTGCGAACATGGATTATGAAAAGAACATGCGTGAGTACGCAAAGTATGTGACGTTAAATTGATGCCCTTTTAAGTTTATTCAAAGGAACTTCTATCGTTGACCCGTGGACATACAAAACTCTGTTAGAGATTTTTAGTTTATTACTCTCGAATACGAACTGATCAGAATATCTTCCGAGAACAGTAAAATTTGCTGACGTGTCAACCAGCATTTGATGCCACGCCATGACATATGCTGAGCCAGAAACTTGATCTTTACTTAAATGGGTTTGGATATTCGAAATATGGTGACTCGTGTTTTCGCAACTCAATCGGAGTTGTTTAAAAAGTGCTGAGATATCTATGTGTCCTTGACACTTTAAATTCGGCCCGTAATCAATCGTGGCATTTTTTGCAAAGAGATTAACTAGGTCTTCAAATCGCTTTGAGTCTACGAAGGTACAATACTGATAATGAATATCAGTTATCTCAGAAAGAAATTTGAGTTTGCTGATCAAGAGGATTACCGTTTGCTCTTAGATAATGTACCAGAGACAGCCCGCAAAAGGAGAGTAATTGATAAAGACAGGTATCGTTCAAATCTTTGATGGAACTCCGGGACGAGGGGTTGATCATGTAGTCGAGTTTGCTAAGCACGTTGAGCTGTGTCAATTTGACTCCCTCTGGGTGCCTGATCATGTGGTTTTTTTTGATAAATATGACTCCAAATATCCCCATACAGATACTGGGGAGATTGATTTCAAAGTTGATCAAGGAATCTATGAACCCTCCATGACTCTTTTGGCGGCTGGGTTAAATACGTCACGAATTCGTCTTGGTACTTCCGTCGAAATTATCACTGAACGTAACCCGATAGTTCGCGCTAGAGAACTTGCAACTTTAGACGTCGCTACCTTGGGCCGGGTTGAATATGGAATTGGCGTTGGTTGGTCAGCCGAGGAGTACGCCGCGCTTGGTATTCCCTTTGAGAAACGTGGTCAGAGAGCAGATGAATACATCGAGGCAATGCGGATTCTTTGGAGTGAAACTCGTCCCTCATATAAGGGTGACTTTGTCGAATTTGAGCCTCTTATATTTGAGCCAAAGCCGATGAATCGACGAATACCAATTATGGTAGGAGGAAACAGCATCGCTGCTCTCTCGCGAGTAGCTCGATTGGGTGATGGTTGGCATGGCTGGAATCTTTCATTAAGTGAATTAGCTGAAAAAATAAGTGAGCTTAAGTTACAGCTTCAAAAAAATAGTCGAAGTATTATCGATGTAAAATTAAATATAGGAATACCATTTCGCGGAGATCTTTCTGAACTTGTTGCCTATCGCGACGGTTGTGTGAAACTCGGAATAAACGAAATCGTGATCGCAATGGGCTTCTCTAGATCTCGATACAAAGAGCAACTATCAGAATTGGCTGGTCGTCTAGAAATAATCTAGAATTATCAAGGGGGTAACATGATTGGTTTTTGGAATATTGCAAAGGTAGACCCAAAGAAGACGGCTTTGGTTGAGACTTTCTCAGACAGATCAGTGACACGTGGCGAGTTGTCAGAAGCGACAAATAAGATCGTTCACGTTCTTCGGAGTCGTGGGATAAAAACCAGCGATGTAATTGCTGCTGTAATGGATAATTCGATTGAGGCTATTGAGATTTTTCTTGCAGCAATGCAGTCAGGTCTTTATTTTGTGCCCATCAATTATCATCTAACCGAAAATGAAATCGCTCATATTCTCGCTGACAGTGACGCTAAAGCTGTATTTACAACTTCAACGTTCGCTAACAAAGTTGTGTCCGGTGCTGACAGTGCGAACATTGCATCAGACCTAAGATTTAGCATTGGTGATGCTGAAGGTTTCGTTAGTTTTGCGAACGTAGTTAAAGAAGCATCTGGTAGCGAGCCTGATGATAGATCAATGGGTTTAATGATGACCTATACATCTGGGACCACTGGTAAACCAAAAGGAATCAAACGACCACCTAGTGGCGCGAGCCCGGATGAAGTTGGTGAAATATGGAGCCATCCGATGCGAATCTTCGGAATTGAAGGTGAGAATCAAATACACCTGATCCAGTCACCGTTTTACCATACGGCTGTTCTCGTCTATGCCAATGCCTCGTTGCAGTACGGACATGAAGTTGTTTTGCTGAATGATTGGGATGCAGAGTCTGTATTGAAATGTATAGAGAAATATAGAGTTACAACTTCGCACATGGTGCCAACTCATTTTCATCGGTTATTGAAAATTCCACAGGCGCAAAGAGCAAAGTACGACACTAGTTCTGTTCAATATTTGATTCATGGCGCGGCACCGTGCTCAATCGAGACCAAAACTGAAATGATTAATTGGCTAGGACCAGTTTTGTACGAGTACTACGGCGCATCTGAGGGTGGTGGTACAACTGTAAATTCTGTTGACTGGTTAAAGTACCCGGGCACAGTCGGGCTCCCGTGGGCAACTGCAAAAATCAAGATCCTAGACGACAACGGAAATGAAGTTCCGAAAGGGGTTCATGGTTTAGTTTGGATGCTGTCTGGCGCTTTTGATTTCAAATATCACAAAAGCCCTGAAAAAACGTCGCTTTCAAAGCGAGATGGGTTTTTTACGGTTGGAGACATCGGACATCTAAATGAAGAGGGATTTCTCTTTCTACACGGGCGTGCAAGCGACATCATTATTACTGGTGGGGTGAATATTCACCCTTCTGAGGTTGAAGCAGTAATGCAGCAACATCCAAAAGTCGCAGACGTAGCGGTATTTGGCGTCCCCGATCCCGAATGGGGAGAATACATTCAGTGTGTTGTGCAACTCGTTAGTGGCGAGAAACCGAGTGAAGCTCTCACAAAAGAATTACTGGAATTTTGCGCCTTGAGACTCGCAAAATTTAAACTTCCAAGAAAAATTGACTATTCGGAAAATCTACCTCGTGACCCAAACGGGAAATTGTATAAACAATCGTTGAAGAATAAGTTTACGAATTCTGCTATTTAAAGAGTAGTCAGATGACATTGTCAAAGAATCGCGATGCGGTTATTGATTTATTGCGGTGTTATGCAAGTGCCGTGGATAGTCGCGATTGGCAGGGCGTCAGGAATTGTTATTTTGCAGATGCGGTTGACGATCATGGTGTAGTTGTTGGTGACCGAGACGTAATAGTCAAATATTTTGAGAAAGCTCTCATCAATTTTGAAAATACGATGCACCTCGTAGGCGAACCGAAAATTACTGACCTTGAGACAAACATTTTTGATGTGTTGACACCTTGTATCGCACTTCATTTAGCAAGAAGTGGGTCGGAAGTCAGAAACCTAATAATAAGTGCGCTGTATTGCGATCGAGTTGAAAATCGCAATGGCACATACGCCATCGCCCAACGAAAAGTGATTTTGCAAGATGCCGTTGAGTTTGAGCGCGACTCAACTGACTGGAAGTTTATGAATTTGTTTTTAAATGTTAAGACGAGCCTGTGATGGTCAATTGTCTTGCAGATCTAGTAAGGGATAAAGCCTCTACAAATAGTTCAAAAATTGCGTTTAGTTCTCTTTCGCACTCAATTACTTATAGCGAACTTCAATCAAGATCAAATCAAGTAGCCCAAATGCTGATTGCGGCTGGGGTTGTGTCGGGCGACAGAGTTGTTTTTCTCGCTCGAAATCGGACTGAATATTTTGATGTGCTTTTTGCGGTTGCAAAAATTGGGGCCATCATTGTGCCGATTAATTGGCGACTTGCTGATTCTGAGATAACTGATGTCTTGCTTGACGCCCAACCTAGTTTCGTGTTTTTAGACCCAGAGTTTTCGCATTTAGTTGAAAGTCTGCGCCTTCAAATTGATGGAGTATCAATTTCTATATTCTGTGAGACAGTTGATCAGTGGCAAAATGAGTTATCAATGTTCTACGACATTGATCCAAATGTTGAGGTCAAACCCGACTCGATTATGTGTTTAATTTATACATCTGGAACAACTGGAAAACCAAAAGGCGTGATGCTCACTCATCATAATTTTTTTTCGGTGGCAGAGAAATTAGCAGACGCTTGGCATTTCGAACCGAATTGCACGGTGTACGTTCCGTATCCGGTATTTCATGCAGCCGGAACTTTCTGGCCGCTTCTGACAATGCTGCGTGATGGCAAAGTTATTTTTCGTAGTGGCTTTGATGAAGTTGACTTTATAAATTCTGTCGAACGAGAGGGAGTGAACCTCACGCTCATGGTGCCAACGGTTATAAATATGGTTCTATCGCACCCAATGAGTGACTCTGCGAATCTTCAGAGTCTCAAGAATGTGATTTATGGTGTTTCGCCGATTTCGCAAACTATTCTCGAAAACGCGATCAGTCGCCTACCGAATTGCAGTTTTCACCATGCTTATGGTCTTACTGAAGCAACCGGAATGGTGACGACGATGCAGTGGAGCGATCATCGCCCCGGCACTGAAAGAATGAAATCTTGTGGAAAGCCTTTCGATTGGGTCGAGATGCGAATAGTAGATCCAAAGACACGTTCTCAGTTAGGGCCACGAGAAGTCGGAGAGGTCGCGGTTAGAAGTGCTTCTGTGATGAAGGGCTACTTTAAAAAGCAAAAAGAAACTCGCGATGTTCTTGACGATGACAACTGGCTATATACAGGTGATGCTGGATTTGTCGATGAGGATGGCTTTTTGTACATAACTGACCGAATTAAGGACATGATTATTTCCGGCGGGGAAAATATCTATCCCGCAGAAATAGAAAATGTTCTCTTTGCAATCGATGGAGTAAAAGAAGCCGCAGTGATTGGAATTCCAGATGAAGTTTGGGGTGAGAGTGTTCACGCAATTATTGTCTTGAACGATGGTGCAAAACTTGATCGTGAGAAAGTAATCAAGTTTTGTCAAAATCGAATAGCTAAATATAAGTGTCCGAAAAGTGTCGAGTTCAGAACTTCTTCTCTGCCTATAAATCCGACTGGTAAAGTTTTGAAACGAGAACTTAGGGATTCTTATCACGCGCAGAGTGAGGCAGGGGTTTAAACAACGTTTTTGTATAAAGGCATTCAGTTCGGCAATAATTCAGAAAATCTGGGGGAAATTTAGTGAAATTCGGTGTAGTACAAATAGTTGACGGGGTCCCTGGTAGGGGACTTGACTTTGTGGCGGAAACCGCCTCAGCCATGGAAGATTTAGGTTTCGCGAGTTACTGGGCTCCAGATCATGTTGCATTTTTTGACAATGTGCTTTCTGTTTATCCTCATAGCGAAGACGGCACTTTTGCATTTCGAAAAGACCAAGGTTTACTCGAACCGATAATGGTTCTACAAGCTGCGGCTTCAGCGACGAAACATATCCGAGTTGGCACTTCAGTTGAGGTCGTCACGCTACGTAACCCACTCGTGCGCTCAAAGCACGTAGTGACACTTGATCATTTCAGTAACGGAAGATTTGATTACGGTGTAGGAATTGGCTGGATGCGAGAAGAGTACGATGCCGCCGGCATCCCATGGGAGAATCGTGGCCAAAGAGCTGATGAGTACATTCAGGCAATGAAAGTACTTTGGACTCAGAGCCGAGCAACATTTGAAGGTAATTACGTTAAGTTTAAAAACGTTGTAGCTTTTCCTAAGCCACTGCAGACTCCTTATCCTCCAATTTTGATTGGCGGAACAACCAAAGCGGCGATCGCGAGAGCTGCCAAGCTTGGCGACGGCTGGTACGGATGGAAAATGACTTTAGATGAGCTTGATCTCGCAATTGGACAACTTCGAATTGAGTTAGAAAAGGCCGGACGCTCAATTGATGATGGTTTCAGGTTGCTTTTAGGAATGCCGCATCATGGCGACCCTTCTGAAATTCAAGAGTACATTCACCAAGTAAGTGAGCGTGGAGTCACTGAATTCACGTTTGGGTTGTCACTTTCAAGGTCGAAAATGAAACAACAGTTAGAGACTTACGCGCGAATTTTTATTTAGCCCGAATTTTTATCAGATGAAAAAATAAGGAGGTTTCGGAGTGGACGACACACTTGGGTCTGTTCTTGTCAGGGCATGCCATAGATATGGGGGCCGGACAGCAATAGTCGGCCGTGATGGGTCGCGCACGTTTTCTGAACTACTCGAGAGAGGAAGTAAGTTAGCGAACGCATTGATTGGGCTCGGGCTCAAGCCGGGCGACCATGTTGCGGCGTTGCTTGAGGATACGGCAACGGCTTTTGAGGTATATGTTGGTTGCGCAATTGGTGGTTTTCCGATTGTCCATATAAACGATCGCCTCGTGTCTCGCGAAGTGGATTTTATTTTAAATGACTCCGATTCGAAAGTACTCATCCACACAGACGGTCGCAGTGCGACTATTGAAACCCTTGAAGCAATTAGTGAACTGCGGGCAGTGGTTACAATCGGGAAAAATCGACCAAAAGGAGCCAAAGACTATGAGGCTCTTTTAGAAAAAGCTTCTTCGACGACTCCTGAGGATCGACGGGTTGGAGAGGACTTGGCGATATTGGGTTACACATCGGGGACCACTGGTTTTCCAAAAGGTGCAATGGCAAGCCATCGGGCGGTAGTTGGTTGTATGAAGTTAATTCCATACGCATACCGACTTCCAATGTATGGACGTTGTGCCTTTACGGGTACCTTGTCGTTCGTTAGTGGAATCTGGGGAGTGATATTACCGCACTTGTACATGGGCTCTACAGTTTCTTTTCTCGCGCCGTACACAATAGAAAGTTGGGTTGATCACATTATTAAAAATCGTTCAACTTTTACATATGCACCCTCACCGTTAGTGCCAGGTTTTATTAATGAAGTTAGATCTCGGACTGACGCATTAGATCATCTTGAATCTGTCTTGCATTCAGCGTCGCCGCTATCACCGACTCATGCGAAAAATCTCGTGGACCTCATTGGTGAAAGATTCGTCGAAGTATGGGGAATGACAGAGACAGTTGCTCCAATTACTGGTTCGACTCGATCTGACTGGCGCGGCAGCAATCTGGCAGATGATATTTATTCGTCTGTAGGGAGATCGCTCGCGACTGCGAGTGTTCGAGTGGTTGACTCGGATCGAAATAGTCTTGAAGCTGGGGAAACTGGAGAACTCGTAGTTCGTGCAGACACAATGTTTTCGGGTTACTACAACAACTCAGAAAAAACTAGAGAGGTATTAGTTGACGGTGAGTACTTCACAGGGGACATAGGTCGGATAGATGAGGCTGGCTATGTTTACGTCACCGATCGAGCTAAGGACATGATTATTTCAGGTGGGATGAATGTCTATCCCGTGGAAGTTGAAACAGTTATCGCTCAAATTGAAGGTGTTGCTGAAGTCGCGGTTATCGGTGCAACGGATGAAAAATGGGGAGAGGCCGTTGTTGCTTTTGTTGTTAGAAAGAATGGCTCTGACTTGTCTGAGTCGCAGATAATCGAAGCTTCAAAAATAGGTTTAGCAAGTTATAAAAAGCCTAAAGAAATAATTTTTGTTGATTCGCTACCTCGAAATGTGAGTATGAAAGTCCAGAAACATCTGCTTAGAGAGAAGCTAGATTTTTTGAGGCGATCATGACAAGTACCCAGGCCGGCCTAAATTTTATTGCGGCTCTTGACAGTAATTATGTAGATGCAATCAGAAAAACTGTTGATACATCTGGTACTTGGTGGGTTGATACTGGACTAGATAGAGCATCCGGGGTTCACAATTTTGATCCTGGAGATAGTCGTCCGTGGCCACTGCATGGCCAGATGCCCATGGAGCAAAAAGTTGAACTACTGTCAAAAATTAAATCGAGATTTCCCGGAGGTATTAGACAAACGGCTTGGAATTCATTCTCGTTTGGTGAGTTTGTTGTTGTAGAAGTTGATGGCTATGGGATTACGGATAGAGGCGGGCATTACGAGAATCGTTATGCATTCGTGATGGAGATTCGTGGTGAGCGAGTTCTAAATGTTCGCGAATATTTAGATACGCTTCATGCAAGTAATTTGTTTGCTGTAAAAAATCTCGATCGAATTTCATCAGTTGAAGACTTTCAGGTTGTAAGCCCCCAAGTTTTGGGCTCAGATACTGATATTGCACTCAGATTTTGTCAAGCTTTGAGCGATGGTGATTCGGATAATCTCTGCGCGATATCTTCAGTTGAATCGACTTGGTGGGCTGACTCGGGGACTAACCGCCCTCGCGGGAAGCGAGACTCACCTATTGAGCGCAACCCGGCCCTGCTAATGATGGGCAACTCACTAACGCACGATCGTGCCAAACTAATACCCAAACTCCGTTCTACATTTAACGGTGGTTGGACTCTGCTACCGACACGAATTTTCTCTGATGGCTCATCGATTTGTATTGAGGCATTAAGCAATGGAGTTCGTTCAAAAGATTCGAAAACAATTAAGAGTTATCAAAATAGATACTGCTTTATTCTTGAAGTATCTGACTCAAAAATTTCATCTGTGAGAGAATACTGCGATACGGCTCACGCTTTTGATGTCTTTCGTTTAGGTGCTTAAATTTCCTGTTTGTGTTTATTCCAAAACATGACATCTTCAATTTGCTTTCGACTGACAGGCCCAAATGGTCGCAATGGATATCCGATAGGAATCGTTACTTCAATATGCGTGTCACTTGGCAAGCCTAATTCGGATTCAAATTCTTTTTTCGCGTGTAAATGTAGGGTAGTGAAGGCTGCACCAAGCCCTGAAGCGCGTGCGGCTACCAAGATGTTTTGGGCCGCCGCATAAGTCGCACTCAATATCATTTCCCGAGAGTCAAAATCTTTGCCATAGTTAGTATCTATTCCACATATAAAAATAATTGCGGGAGACTTAGCAAACTCTCTAATCAAATTAGCGGCCGATTCGTATAGACGTTTTTGTTTTTCAGTTTCTAGTTTAGGAATTACTTTTTCAACTTCTAGAGCCCTTGGCTCTATAAATGATGCAAGGTTTTCTTTAGTCACAGGATCATCTACAACAATGAATTTCCAAGGCTGAGTGTTGCGGGGATTCGACGCAAAGGTTCCAGCCTGAACAATTTTTGTTAACACCGCACGATCAATAGGCCTATCCTCGTATTTTCGAACCGATCTTGCAGAGCCCAAGATATTGAACACTGTATTGAGTTCAGTGTCACTCATAATGATGAAGTTTCGATTGGTTCAAACGCGGACGGCAAGCCAGCTGGCGTTGCAAAACCATTTGACCCAGCTGCTCGAATTTTATGAAAACTGATTTTGAGAGCGCTGTCTCCGACTTCAAGTAGATTTGAATACTTCCCCCAGACTTCGGCATGACTGCCGTCTTTCAACTTATGCCAAGCATAGATTGAAGACGAGATCTCCACTTGCTTATCATTCACGGAAATGATCCTGATATTTGAAAGATGATGACTCGTAGCTTGATAATTTTTAAGCCGAGTTTCAAACAGCTCGAGAATAGTTTTTCTGCCGCTAAAAACTCGCCCAAACCCATAATCAAGGGTCGCATCTTCGGCGAATAAGTCAATAAGGCTTTCAGTCTTCGCCCTGTCAACAAAGTCGCAGTAAGAGTACATAAGGTCTTCTACTTGTGTGCGAAGTTGATCCATAATTTCTGTGCTCCTAATTGAGAGAGTGAAATGCCTTGACGATGTCTTGAAGTCGGTCAGCGTCATTCAACGGCCAACCAAAATAGGATGAAACTCGGTCGAGTCGAGTGCCAAACCGTTTACTTACGAGAAATGGAATTTCTTCGGGTTTGCCTTGAATAATAAGGCTGTCAAGGAGATCATCTTCAAAGACTTTTGCCATTTGGTTCCAATCTCCTTGTCTCGAAAGGTTTTGAAGAATTGGTTGGATGTCTCCGTAGCCAAGTGCATCAAGTACTCCTTTATATGCGGGGGTAGAAGCATAAAAAGATAGTTGTTTTCGTGCTTCCTCGCGCTGGAGGATAATTTCGCCCTCAGAGTCACCCATCACAAAGAACAAAGGGCACGAAATGGTGAATGTCTCACGAGAATTTTTTGAGGTTTTAAGTCCGTTCAAAAGAGCAGGCATGGTCACCGAGTCAATAAACGTAGGGTGTGTCATTCCATGAAGAATTACCCCGTCACAAATTTGTCCGGCAAGAGTTGTCATTTGCTCGCCAACTGCAGCAATGACGATTTTGATTTCATGATCGTGATGAGGAGGGGTGAATACCGGGGTCATTAAATTATGTTTATAGTAAGTGCCCTGGTAATTAAGTTTTGATCCTGTTCGCCAAGATTCAAATATTGCTTTTATGGCGTTGAGATAATCGCCCATCCGCAATACAGGATTACCCCACGGCATTGAAAATCTGCGCGTTATATGAGCCTCTACTTGCGACCCTAGTCCCAGGGTAAATCTTCCATTACTTGCACTCGCTAGATCCCAAGCGCAGTAAGCCGTTGTCATGGGGTTTCTTGAAAATGCGACGGCTATCGCGGTACCAATGTCAATTTGGTCGGTGGCAAGTGCAATTGCCATTGATTGAAGAAAGGAGTCGGTAATACTTTCTGTAGCCCACGCACCGTCAAATCCCCAAGACTCAGCTGATTTAGCATCGTCCATTGCCCGACGTGAAGTGTGCCCAATGAGACTGAAATCAATTTTCATAATTGATGCCTTAGTTGTTTATAAATCTTTGTCTGTGCTAAATCTAACCAGTGCACTTCGTTGAGCGCAGCAAACGTTTTCGCCCTTTTGGTTTAGCGCACGGTGCTCTAAAACTACTATTCCTTGATTGGGGCGCGATTTTGACGGACGCTTACTAATGATTTCGGTTTCGGCATAAAGGGTATCTCCGATGAACACTGGATGCGGAAATTTTATTTCACCAAAGCCTAAATTCGCAACAGTTGTACCCTCTGTAGTATCACCGACGCTCAGTCCGGCGACAATAGCTAAAGTCATCAGACTGTTCACTAGGCGCTGACCGAACTCGCTCTTTGCTGCGAATTCGGCATCAAGGTGAAGACTCTGAGAATTCATCGTGAGCGTAGTAAACAAAACATTGTCTGTTTCAGTGATTGTTCGACCGGGGCTATGTTTGAAAATATCTCCGATAATCATTTCGTCATAAAATTTTCCGCGTCGCCTGTGAATAGTCATAATGTCCTTTTCTGATTAACTGAATTTATTAGTTCGTTTCTATGGTCGGGATGACAAATTTCGATGAGAGCGCTCGCGCGTTCGCTGTTGCTCTTACCCCTCATGTCGGCAACTCCGCGCTCAGTAACAATTATTCCTGACATGCTTCTCGGGATAGTCACCGCGCTTCCGAAAGCAAGATTTGGAACTATTCGAGAAATCGTCCCATTTTTCGCCGAAGACGATAAGGCTGTAATGCTTATCCCACCGGCTGATCGCGTAGCTGCTTCAGTGAAATCCAAACTTCCCCCAACTCCACTAATTTGTCGAAAGCCAACCGTTTCAGAGTTGATCTGGCCAGTCAGGTCAATTTCGATAGCAGAATTAATACTGATGAAGTTTTTAATGTTGCCAAGGTGATATGAGTTATGGCCGACTTCTGATGAGACTACGGATACCAGGGGATTTTCGTGGGCGAAGTTCATTATTTTTCTCGTTCCCATGAGTTCTACCGAAAGTATCGCTGGGTTCTGATCCGATGCATTGTTCGCAAGCTGACCCGAATCAAACATGTCGGACATTGGATCACAGCCCATTCCGGCAAACCGCAGAGACTCTAGATTGCTTTGCAACAGCTGCGACATAACTGATTCTGAGATTGAACCGATTCCAATTTGTAACGTTGAATTTTGTGGGATGAGTTTTATGATGTGTGCTGCAATCTCTTCTGAGTCTCCGGTATCTGATCCAATTTTGTACTCGGGCATTTTCTCTTCCGATTTAATGCAAGTCGAAATCAAAGACTCATGAATGCGGTTGCCAAAAGTATGAGGTACGTCTTCGTCAATCTCGGCTATTACGGTTTGGCAATGTTTAGCCGCCTCGCACATATAACTTCCAGTAGCCCCGAGGCTGTGATAGCCCGATTGATCCTTGGGAGAAATTCGTACTAGGGCGGTATCTATTTTCCATTTCTTTATCAGGGATGGAATTTGACTCGCTTTGGCGGGTATGTATTCGGCAACTCCAGCGTCTAGGAGGTTTCTCATTTGAGACATCACATGCCAAGTTGAATATTTGAGCTTTTTCTGATCAACTGATTCGTAAAATGGTGAGTAATCAATCTGCAGTCCAGTAAAAAGATGCATGTCTGGAGTATTTGAGGAGGCACGATTGAGTATTTTTAAAAGAGTTGTTGGGCTTCCACAACCAGGGGATGCAATTATTCGGGACCCAGCCTTAAAAAGCTCAGTGACTGAGTCGTTATATTGGCGCTCGTTTTCCATAATCAGATAAATCGCATCATTCTCAAATACCATAGCAAGCAAGTGTTAGTTTCCAAAGTCTAAAAAAAGGGGAAGTTCGATGGATCAATTGCATTTTGATGGGCAAGTTATTGTGGTTTCAGGCGCTGGGAGAGGTTTGGGTCGCCAACACGCTTTGGCCTTTGCGGAGCGGGGTGCGATTGTGGTCGTCAATGATATTGGGGTGTCTTTAGGTGGTGAATCCGAAAGTAAGTCTCCTGCTGCCGAATTAGTGGAACAAATTAATTCATGCGGAGGTGTGGCAATTGCGGATTATCACGATGTCTCATCACCAGAGTCAGCTTCAAAGATTATTGAATCAGCGATTACAAATTTTGGTCGCATTGATGTTGTGATAAATAACGCTGGTGTACTTAATGACAAATCGTTTTTAAACATTGATGAAGGCGCTTTCAAGAGAGTGATGGATGTACACCTAGGGGGGAGTTTCTGGCTAACTCATGCAGCATGGAAACACTTTAAAAATCAGAACTATGGGCGAGTGGTTATGACAACTTCGGTTGCTGGGTATTTGGGAAATTTTGGTCAGGCAAATTATGGTTCGGCAAAGGCAGCAATCATGGGGCTTACAAAAACTCTTGCGATTGAGGGTGAGCGGTATCAAATTAAAGTGAATGCGGTTGCCCCAGGAGCAAAAACTCGAATGACGGAAAATTTGCTTGGCGAATTAGGTGGAATGCTCGGTCCGGAGTTTGTCTCTCCGGTTGTCCTGGCTTTGGCCCACAGCTCATGCAACGTATCGGGGGAGGTATTTCTTGCTGCCGGTGGGCGGGTCGCTCGAGTGTTCAGTTCGCAGAACCTTGGAATTTTCTCAAAAGAGCTAACTCCTGAATTTGTGGCGCAAAACTTTGAATTGCTTGTCAGTCAAACTGAAAGGTTGCCAGTAGAGACAGTTGATCAAGAAATGCAGGTATTGATTGACCTTCTTAAGTCTCATAAAGAGGCTTAAGAAAAAGACCGAATCAATATGGCGGCTTTGCAATCTAACCAAGCAACTGCTAGGTTAGGCGATTAGCATTCAAAAAGGAGTCGCTAATGAAGTTTACTTATTTTCATCTAATGCCGTTTGACGGGTTGCCTGAAGACTTCCAGCAGCGTTACCGAAGTGTTTGGGTTGACATTCCGCCTGAAGTTCAAGATGTTAAAAGAATTCATACCCTCTACAACGATTACCTAGATGAACTTGAGTACGCAGCAGTAAAAGGCTTTGATGCGATTGGCGTAAACGAGCACCATAGTAACGCTTATGGAATGATGTCAAGCCCAAACATGATGGGTGCCGCATTGGCGCGAAGAATTACTGATACACAATCACAGCTACTGGTGATGGGAGATGCGGTTTCACTTTATAATCCACCGATTCGTGTCGCTGAGGAACTGGCGATGCTGGATGTTTTATCTGGTGGACGCTTAATTACAGGATTTCCAGTTGGAAGTAGCCAAGATGCGAACTTTGCTTATGGAGTTCCACCAGTGACAATGCGGGCTAAGCACCGAGAAGGTCTTGAGCTGGTTCTCAAAGCATGGAAATCTAAAGAAGTATTTTCATTCAATGGCAGATTCACTAAATTGCGCTATGTAAATCCGTGGCCAAAGCCTCTTCAAGATCCGCACCCACCAATTTGGATGCCAGGTAGTGGATCTGTTGAAACCATGGATTTGGCCGCCGAAATGGATATACCGTTTTTTCTACTCTCATACTTTGGTGCTGACTTCGCAGAAAATATGTTTAAAAAATATTGGTCGAGGGTAGAAGAAGCAGGGCGTGACTACAACCCGTTCAGAACCGGAATGGTTCAACTCGTGATGGTTGGAGATACAGACGCTGAAGCAAAGCGACTTTACGAAAAACACGTTCAATATTTTTATCAGCGCTGCACTCACATATATCCAGGGTTCACAGAAGCCCCAGGATATAAAACTATTCGATCACTTAAAGAGGTTCTCCCTGCAAAGGGTTCGAGTGTGAAGTCAAGACCAGATTCTTTTGCGGTGGCACAAAAGTATTCATGGGATGAATTAGTTGAAAATGGAATTGTGATCGGTGGAAGCCCAGATACTGTTCGCGAGCGACTAGAAGCGGTCAGTAAAAAATCAAACATCGGTAACTGGATTTTGATGCTTCACATCGGATCAATGCCTCGTGAATTAGCTATGCACAACATCGGGTTATTCGCAGAAAAAGTCAAGCCAGGATTGTCTAATGTTTTCGCTGAAGCAGAGCTCCGTTGGTGGCCAAAGCCAATAGATGGATTTCAGGCAGCGACGGTTAGCCCGGTGCACCGTGAGGAAACGAAGTGATGCAGAGCAAAGTACTACTCGCCAAAAATGGAATTGAGTATGCATTTGATGTGTCAGATTTAGCGGATCGACCAACTGTTGTGTGGATTCATGGCGAATTTGGTTCATTTGATGATCCACCTTTGAATGACGCTTTGAAATCATCAGTAAATTTAATTAATTTGCATCTTCCAGGATGGGGTAAATCAGTTGGAGGCGAAAATTTTGATCAAATAAATGAACTAGCTACGGCTATGTGGTGGTTGCTTGAAGAAATTACTGAGAATAAAGTTTTTTTAGCTGGGTATGGTCTTGGGGCCACAGTTGCAATTGAAATGGCGATCCAACAACCGGGTCGGATTAGTGGAATGGTTTTCGGTAGCCCGTTTGGAATGTTCAAGGAATCGGATCCGGGGGTAGATATTTTTGCCTTAATGCAGAGAGATTTACTGAAAGAAATTTATGCAGATCCCAAATCTGAGTTGGTGAAACGCCATTTTCCAAGTTCGGAGGACGGCTATGAGCGAGGTTTGATCGCAATAAGGCGAGTTGAAGTTTTAGGAGCAGCAAGTCGATACATTTTTCCTATACCTGACACGAACATTAGGTCTAGGGCTTATCGTTTAGCGAAAATTCCGATGACGATACTTTTCGGGCGTAGCGATGGTGTTGTGCCTTTTTCTCTTTCCGAATTATGGCAAGAGTCGTTTCCGCATGCGGAGATTATTATTTTGGAAGGCGCTGGACATATGCTCGCCTATGAGACCGATGAGATCAGTGTTTCAATCAAAAAGATGCTTGCTGATCAGGGTGCTCATAAATGAATTTTGCCTACACTGAGGATCAGACTCTGATTGCAGAGGCTGTTCGTCGGCGATGTGCAACATTTGACGACAAATATTGGTCAAACTGCGATGAGCAACACCTTTTCCCTTGGGATTTTTATTCTGCCATGGCGGAAGATGGATGGCTGGGGTTGGCTTTCCCTGAAGAGTTCGGTGGGGGAAACAAGGGGATATTGGAAGCAGCCATAATGATGCGCGAAGTGGCCGCATCGGGTGGTGCCATGAATGCGTGCACTGCTATGCATTTGACAGTATTTGGACTTCAACCGGTTATTAAGTATGGCAATGAGCGTCTTAAGAAAGAGTTTTTACCTCGAGCGGTCTCGGGAGATTTGCATGTCGCTTTTGGCGTGACTGAGCCAAATGCAGGAACTGATACATCTCGTATAACCACTAAGGCAGTTAAGCAAACCGATGGAAGCTGGAGAATCACCGGTCAAAAGATTTGGACTTCAAAAGCATTGGAGTCAGAAGTTGTTCTCATCCTCGTAAGGACTGGAGAGGACAAAGAAAACCGATTTGGTGGACTGACTTTATTCCTCGCCGATTTAGACCCTAAACACGTTGTAATTCGTCCGATTAAAAAGTTGGGTAGAAACGCAGTAGCAAGTTGTGAAACTTTTTACGAAGATCTTCCTGTGGAGAATTGGCGAATGGTCGGAGAGGAAGGTCGCGGCTTTTTTCATATTCTTGCAGGATTAAACGCGGAAAGAATTCTTCTGGCCGCAACAGCTATCGGTATTGGTGAAGTTGCACTTAAGAAAGCCGTTGAGTATGCAGGAACACGTGAGGTTTTTGGAAAGTTAATTGGCTCGAACCAAGCAATTAGTCACCCGCTTGCAGACTCGCATGCGCAACTTCAGGCGGCTTGGAACATGGTTATGTTGGCGGCTTGGAAGTGCGACAACGGTGTTCCTTGTGGTGACGAAGCGAACACTGCAAAGTACTTGGCAGCCGATGCCGGATTTTTGGCAACTGATCGGGCTATGCAAACTTTTGGAGGATTGGGCTACGCAACCGAGTACAACATTGAGCGATATTGGAGAGAGTCTCGTGTTATTCGTATCGCACCAGTTAGCCAAGAGATGACCCTTAACTACATCGCTCAAAACGTTCTTGGGCTACCAAAAAGTTATTAAATGTTCGTGCCCACACCAATGAGTCGATTTAATGGAGTAAACGCGTTGATTCTTGGAGGCGGTGCCGATGGACCGCGGAGCGAATCTGAAGAGATTGCGATTGGTAATGGACGAGCAATTGCTATGAGGCTCGCCGCAGAAGGGGCGTCTGTTGCGGTTGTCGATTTAAATTTAGAATCTGCGAAAGAAACTTTAAATTATTGTGGCGGAAACGGAGTTGCAATTCAAGCAGATCTTGGAAACTCTGAGGATTGCCAGTCGTTAGTTGATCAAGCGCGAAAATCTTTAGGGCCAATCGACGTTGTCGTTGCTAACGCCGCAGTTTCGGCATCGTTCTCTCTCAAACATCAAACCATTGAAGATTGGGATTTAAATGTGAACGTAAATGTTCGCGGTCACTGGCAAGTGGCTCAGAATTTAATAATTGAAATGGTTGAAAGATCAAAAGGCTGTTTCGTGTTTGTGGGCTCAACTGCTGGAGTCCTAAGTAGTGGCAGGTCTCTTGCTTACGAAGCCACAAAAGCTAGCCAACTTGCTGTGATGAGGCATATCGCCGTTAAGTATGGGCGAAACGGAATTCGCTCAAATGCCGTGGTTCTTGGCGTCATTGATTCAACTATGGTTCGTCGAGAATTTGGCTCAGATCCAAAAGCAGTTCAATCACGCGATTCAATTTCGCCGATGAAAAGACAAGGTAAACCAGAAGAAGTAGCAGGAGCTGCAGCGTTTCTCGCTAGTTCTGACGCGAGTTACGTTAATGGCCACTCACTCGTAGTTGATGGTGGCGTTTCCGCTTCTTGGCCAACTCCGATAACCAGTTTAAGAAATTGAGAATTTAGAAACATGTCTAACGGAGAGGCTAAGTAGTAACAGCATGGAAGAGGTCTACATCCGCGGAATCGGCATGACAAAATTTGGTAAATTTCTCGATTTGTCAATGAAAGACATGGCTCGGGAGTCAGTAGAAGAAGTGCTTGCGGATGCTGAAATGGAGTCAAAAGATATTCAAGCAATTTTCTTTGCCAATTCTTTGGCTGGGTTAATAACTGGACAAGAGTGCATCCGAGGTGAAGTTGTTACTTATCCACTTGGGTTCGGAACTATTCCGATTCACAATGTGGAGAATGCTTGTGCATCTGGCGGTAACGCCCTTCATCTCGCATGGATGGCGGTTGCGTCTGGAATGTGCGACACTGCAATGGCGTTAGGTGTGGAGAAGGCCAATCACATTGATAAGTCAGTGACTTTTGCTGCTTATCGTTCAGGAACTGACGTTGAAGAAATGTTTGCAACCGGAAGTGGATCGGGGATAGATCGGACTCCTTTGGTTGACAGGCAGGCAGCTTTAGCGAAGGAGCTGATGTCTGAAAAGGGATTTACATCCGACGCATTCGGAATAATTGCGGCAAAGGCATATCAATACGGAGCGCTCAATCCCAAAGCTCATCGCCAAAATGGTCACGACTTATCGACGGTTTTGGGATCGAGAATGGTTGTAGACCCAATTACAAGTTTGATGAGTTCGCCGGTAAGCGATGGTGGAGCTGCGGTAATAGTTTCTCGGCTTCGTGGGCGCGGTGCAGCTATCCGTATTGCTGGTTCTCGTCTTGCATCTCGCCCACCGAAGGGTGTTGCGGAGCCAAGTTCTGTGCGAGCGGCAACGACCGCAGCTTATGAGGCAGCAGGAATTGCGCCAAGCGAAATTGAGATTGCAGAGATTCATGATGCGAGTGTCGCGTATGAAGTCATTGCGTGGGAAGGTTGCGGTTTATGTCCGATTGGTGACGAATTGAAATGGGCGATGAGTGGGCACACTGCGATGGGTGGAGTTCTTCCCATCAATACTTCAGGTGGACTAATTTCACGCGGGCACGCTCTTGGAGCTAGTGGCTTGGCTCAAATAAATGAACTTGTACTTCAGTTACGAGGAAATGCTGGACCCCGGCAAGTGGATGGTGCAAGAGTCGCACTCGCTCAAATTGGTGGCGGGGTTATTGATTGGCAGACATCTGTATCTACTGCGCATGTACTGATTCGGGAATCTGCGTGAAAATAATTGACGCTCATATTCACATTCTTGATCGGGATTTAATTCCGAGCGGTGTTCGATTGGCTTGGGCAAGGCAAGCAGTGGGGCGCAGAGAGCCAATGCGAAATATAGAAGAAGTAGAACCAAATGTGATGGTCAAGCAAAGTGATCCTTCCGGATCTTTAACAATTGCGGCATTTGATCGAGTTGGAATTGATGGAGGTCTCATTCCCGTTGTTGATTGGACTCTTGCTGCTGGTCGCTCATCTACTGATGTAACAATCGATGAATTACATGACTTTCATGATGGCCTTTTTGAGTCATCAAATGGTCGAATTCGTTACTGTGCGGGGATTGATCCGCGACATCACGATGCGAGAAGTCGATTGACTGAAGTGGTTGGACGCAAAGGTTGTTCTGGAATAAAGATTTATCCCGCAGCTGGTTGGAGATTGACCGACCAGTCCCATTGGTGGGTGTTTGACTTCGCTCGTGATAACAATGTTCCAATTGTGATTCACACCTCTTCATTAGGTGGGGACCCATTGATTACCCCATATTCAAGGCCATCAGAAATTGCGCCGGTAATGGCTGCTTATCCGACAGTCTCATGGGTGTTTGCTCACGCCGGATTTGAAGCATGGTGGCTTGAAGCAGTTGATATCGCTTCGGGGTGGCAGTCCGTCTATCTTGATTTATCGTTGTGGCAGAAATCTGCAGATGCCGATTACTCAGAATTTCGAAGACGAGTTAAAGTCGCGTTATCAAGAGTTGGCTCGCACCGAATCATATTTGGCTCTGACATTATTCGAGGGCCGGGAGAAGACCCAGAAGGTAAGCAACTTGAAAAATGGGTTGAACAGTTCAAAGGGCTCGCAGATTCATATAAAGGCGAAGTGCCGGTTGTTTCAGAAAATGGACTTGAACTAATGATGGCGGGCAATGCATCTCGGCTCTACGGATATTAAAGAAATAAAACTGAAAGGTAGTTGATATTTTGAAAACTGGTATAAAAACTTGGGCTTGGTATTTGCCGAATTATCGCTTAAATAGAGATTTAATGTCTGCAGCATTTAGAACGAACTCGGGCAGGGGAAGTCGAACGGTTGCTTCGTATGACGAGGATGCGTCAACCATGGGAGTCGAAGCAGCACGAATTGCTTTAAAGGGCAACCTTGAGCCGAAGTCCCTATGGTTCTCAACGACTCACCCACCAATCTTGGATAAGGGGAGCGCTTCAACAATGTCTGCGGTCTTAGGAATGTCAAATCTGATGGGTGCTTATGATGTTGGCGGCTCGATTAGGTCAAGTTTTGGCGCAATACGTATGGCGTCAAATGAGAAAGCTGAGTCACTTGTAATTCTGTCTGATTTACGTTTCGGAAAACCTGGCTCTGATGATGAAATCTACGGCGGAGATGGATCTGCTGCGTTTACATTTAGTGAAGAACCAGCAGTTGAAATTATTGACATTGTCTCTGAGACTTCTCCGGTCATGGATCGATGGCGCTCGGAGGGGTCTATTGGCTCGCAAGTTTGGGATGATCGGTGGACATCCGACCAACAAGCCAAGTCGATGATTTCTGTAGCGAATCAGATAATGGCAAAAAATTCAATGGCGCCCTCAGACTTCTCGGCTTTGGTCGTTTCTTCTGCTTCGCCACGTGCGAGTGCATCGGTTTCTAATGCACTCAAAATTTCGAGTCAATTAAGTGAGCAAGTTAACCAGTTTGGGTTTTTAGGATCAGCTGATTTGGGTGTACGTCTTGCATGGACTCTTGAGAATTCTGAACCTGGGCAAAAAATTCTGGTAATAACTGGAGCAGATGGTGCCGACGCAATGATTCTTGAAACCAATGAAAAAGTTATTGAATCACGAGTTGGTATGCCTTTAGTTGGGCGAAGTGAAGAGATTGACATCGCAACGTATTTGATTTGGCGAGAGTTGGTTAGTCGTGAGTCTTCGCGTCGTCCTGATCCAGAAGCTCCTTCGGCGCCAGTTGCTTCTCGAAATCAAGAATGGAAGTTTGGCTTTTTTGGTTCTCAATGCACAGAATGCGGCAGCCGCCAACTACCACCTCAAAGAATTTGTATGAAGTGTGGTTCGATTGATCAATCGCAAAATGTTCTGATGAGCGATATCAAGGCGACTATTAAAACATTCACGATTGATCGAATTGCATTTTCTATGCATCCTCCTACCGTTGTGGGGGTAATTGATTTTGATGGGGGCGGACGATTCAGGTGTCAATTAACTGAGGTCACGCCTGACAAAGTAAAAGTTTCAGACAGAGTTGAAATGGTTTACAGATTGATTTCAATCGCACCGAACGGTGTACGTAACTATTTTTGGAAAGCACGACCAATAGAGGAGGTTTTGTAAGTGGCAAATAGAAACACATCTACCCAGGTTGCAATAGTCGGGATGGGCTGTACGAAATTTGGTGACCATTGGGACAAGAGCGCAGACGATCTTGTTATCGATGCAGTAAAGGAACTAAGCGAAAGTTCAGGTGTTTTAGCTTCTAACGTTGACGCGTTTTGGCTTGGCACCGCCGTCACCGGACAGTCTGGACTGGTACTTAGCAAGCCTCTCAAACTTTTAAACAAGCCCGTAACGCGAGTGGAAAATATGTGTGCAACAGGCTCTGAGGCCGTTCGAAATGCATGTTACGCAGTTGCCTCCGGTGCATACGACTTGGTAATGGCAGTTGGGGTGGAAAAACTCAAAGACTCAAATATGACAGGACTGGTTGTTCCGTCATCACCAACAGATGGAACTTCAGTCGACTTAACTGCTCCCGCGATGTTTTCATTTTTGGTACCCGCTTATATGAAAAAATTTGGGGTTTCAAGTGAAGAAATGAGAAGTGCTTTGAGCCATATTGCTTCAAAGAATCATTCAAATGGAGCCAAAAACATTCGTGCGCACTTTCAACGAGAGGTTTCTGCTGAAACTATTTCAAAGTCGCCCCGTATCGCAGGTGATCTTAATGTTTTTGACTGTTCCGGAATTTCAGATGGTGCCGCTGCCGCCCTGATTTGTCGGGCAGAAGACGCGCACAAATACACCGATAAACCAATGTATGTGAGAGCCCTTTCGTTGGCTGTTGGTACTGGTACTGGTTCATTTGATCCAGATTATGACTACACAACATTTCCTGAAGTGGTGTCATGCGCAAAAGTTGCCTATGAACAAGCCCGCATTACAGACCCAGCGACTCAAATTTCAATGGCTGAGGTTCACGATTGCTTCACCCCAACAGAATTAGTGCTGATGGAAGACCTGGGCTTTTCGGAAAGAGGTAGTGGCTGGCGCGATGTGCTCTCCGGAAGGTTTGATTCTGACGGGCAGCTCCCTGTAAACCCAGATGGGGGATTAAAGAGTTTTGGTCACCCGATTGGTGCATCAGGTTTGCGGATGCTTTTTGAAATGTGGTTGCAGTTTCGAGGTGAAGCAGGTGCACGACAAATACTGAATCCTAAATTTGGTTTAACACATAATCTTGGAGGTCAACCCGGGGAGGTTGTCAGTTTCATTTCATTAGTCAGTAATGATCCTGAATAGATAGTGGTTGTGTGATGTCAGCGACGATCACGAATGAGCAGTTTGCTCTTGAGGTAAAAGAGTTCATTGATAAGTTTGGTAAAGAGTATGGTCAGAATGAATCTTGTGAAGCAAAGCAGAGTTCAAGCAGAATTTTAATACCTCTTGTTTCTGGGAGTGGTCTCTCGCTGAAAGAAGAGGCACTCGCTGTTGAGAAATCAAGGATGCTTCAGCGCGACTTGTTTGAGGTTGGTCTTGGGTGGATCAGTGGTCCTATAGATATAGGCGGACGGGGTTTGCCATCTGAGTATTCTCGTGTTTTGAGTTCTGAGCTTGTTGCTAATGGTTTCCCCGATAATAGTTTGATCCGTACTGGAACTCAGGTGATCGGTCCATCGCTCGACCGTTACGGTAACGAGTTCATAAGACGCCAACGCCTTCCTAAAATTCATCGTGGAGACGAACTCGTCTGCCAGTTATTTTCTGAACCAGAAGCAGGTTCAGATTTAGCAAATATCAAAACAAAAGCAGACCGAAAATCAGGTGGGTGGGTGCTTAATGGTCAAAAAGTTTGGAGTTCCGGAGCTTTGCATTCAGATCTTGGACTTTGCGTCGTTAGAACAGAAGAAGGAAGTCTTAAGCATGCTGGCTTATCGGTTTTTCTAATCGATATGAAATCGAAAGGCATCGATGTACGAAAAATAAGGCAGATGACTGGGGGAGCTGAGTTTTGTGAAGTCTTTTTGACAGATGTTTTCGTTGATGAGGAACATTTGGTCGGGACCTTAGGAGATGGCTGGCGGGTTGTAATTGATGTTCTGATGAACGAAAGATCTTCAATCGGAAGCGAACTTTTACCATCGGAGGAGCTTATTGAGCTCTTGTTGAAGCTTTGTCGTGAGTTAGGTGAATCTAGTTCTGTAACTCGGGACGAACTTGCAAAGTTAGTCATCGGTTACAAGATAACCAAAATGTTGACTCAGAGACTCGCCAGTAATTATCGTGAAGGCGAAGTACCTGGACCTGAAATGGCGCTCACAAAAATAGCCATCTGTAAAGTGATGAGCCAAATGTCCCATGTTGCTGGGCTTTTATTAGGGCCAAAAATAGTTGCAGATTCTGGGTACCCCGAAGCCTATGCGTGGAGTGAATTCATTCTTGGAGCACCAGGTATGCGGATTGGTGGAGGGACAGATGAAGTTTTGAAAAATGGAATTGCGGAAAGAGTTTTAGGAATGCCTCGAAAGTGACAATGTATTTAAAGAAAAAAACGAATGGGGTATGCTTAAACCGTGGTCGCTAAAAAAATTGCCATCCAAAAGAAAATCAAAGCTGAGCAGAATGTTCGGCGAAATGAAATTCTCAAAATTGCTGCAGAGGTGTTAGCTGAAAAAGGTTGTGCAAGTGCGACTGTTAGAGATATTGCAAAGGCTTCGGGAATACTTTCTGGCAGTCTCTACCATCATTTCAAGTCAAAAGATGAAATAATATTCATCATCCTTAGTGAGGTTTTTGAAGAATTTAAATCTGGGTACGAAAACATTCAAAATGAATCCCAAGATCCAGTTGTAGTTTTGCAGAATCTAGTTATTTTTGGCTTCACAGCCCTTGACCGATGGAGTAGCGAATTACAGATTTTACAAAATGACTTTGGATTTTTGTCTCGGTTGCCCAAATTTAGATTTTTGCTTGAAGGTAGCGACGAAATTGAGGCCACATGGATTAGGTCAATAAGTGGCGGCATAGAAAAGGGAGTGTTTCGAGGAGATTTAGATGCAAGGTTTGCTTATCAAATGATGATTGGGTCAATCGTCAGTGCAAGTCGTTGGTATCGCATCGGAGGAAAGCTTTCGGCGATTGAAGTTGGAAAGCACCACGCAGATTTCTTCTTGAACGGGTTACTTAAAAATTGAGGTAACTCAATTCTTTAAAGATTAAAAGATAATGACTATCAAAATTGTCGAAGTCGGTCCACGTGATGGACTACAAAACGAATCTTTTATTCTTTCTGTGGAAACAAGAATTGAACTGATCTCGCGCATTTACTCAGCGGGAATAACAAATATTGAAGCGGGGTCATTTGTGCGGGCCGATCGTATTCCGCAGCTTGCAGGAAGCAGGGAAGTGCTAACTGGGATTACAGAATTATCAGATTTAACGAGTATCTGGTTAACGCCAAATGAGCGGGGTTTTATTGATGCAAGTAGCTCAGGTGCCTCACATGTCGCCGTATTCGTTGCTGCAAGCGAAACGTTTAACAACAAAAATGTCAACTGCTCGATAGATGAAAGTCTTGTACAAGCCGCTCTAATTATTGAAGAGGCAAAAAAACAAAGCATCAAAGTTCGAGGCTATGTGTCAACCATCGCTGGGTGTCCATTTGAAGGCAGTATCAACATTGAAACTGTGGTCAAACTCACAAAAAAATTAATTGACTTGGGATGCTACGAAGTCAGCCTAGGAGACACCATCGGTGTTGCGACTCCAAAAAAAACGCGAGAAATTATCTCTGCTGTTGCGGGAGAAGTTGATTTAAACAAATTAGCTTTTCATGGTCATGACACGTATGGCATGGGAATAGCCAATGCGATTGAAGCAATCAATTGCGGGTTGAAAGTTATTGATTCGTCGCTGAGTGGACTCGGAGGGTGCCCGTTCGCGGGCAAAGCCGCACGCGGAAATTTGGCGACAGAAGATTTGGTCTATGCACTCGGGCCTGATGAATTAGATGGCAACATAGACATTGCAAAGCTAGTTGCTACATCTTGGTGGCTCGCAGAATTTACTGGTCACTCACCACATTCATTGGTGGCTAATGCAATGCGACGCATGTAAACAAGACTTAAATCAAAACTCAATTCAACTTTTAGCCTTAACTCTGAAATTCGCGTATTAGTTTATTTTTTGGTTGCAAAGAAAAGAGAATTGTGATTTATCAGACAAATTTGTTGCCCGTGTCAGAGTCACAATACTTCGTTGCTAACCACCAACATTATTCAGTTAATAGACAGTGCTAGGTGTCGACTGAGCCCCATCGTCTAGTTATCTAGGGCTCCCTCAAAATGGTGGCATTGGTTCGAATACTTGCCCACCAACTATTAAACTTCAACAATGAGTGGAGACCCGAAAATTCACGGTCTTGATCCGATGTATTTTGATCGCCGGCGTAGTTTAGAAAGTGCCCTGAAGTGGAGTGGTGTTAATACAGAACCTAAGTTTGTGGTTGATGTTGGCGCGAACATTGGTCAGTCGCTTGAGACTTTTCTAAGTTGGTGGCCGAGCTCACGCTGCTTGTCAATTGAACCGCTCCCAGAAGCTTTTACCGAACTCCAGGTTGTCGGCGAAAAGTATCGAGGGAGATCTGAATTAATTAATTGTGGCGTCGGAAGCAAGACCGGATCAATGGTGTTGAATGGAAGTACAGCACAATCAACTAATTCTTCGTTTCATAAATTTAATAAATCTGCTGAAACTGTGAAGGTACATCGTGGACTAAGAGAAGCACCATCAAGTTTTGAATTGAGTGCTGATGATAGCTATCAGGTTGAAGTAGAAATAAAAACTCTTGACGCCATTTTGACCGAGTCCAAATATGAGTCGGCGTCTTGGTTTTGCGAAAACGGTGTCGATGTTTTAAAGACTGATACGCAAGGATGGGAACTTGAAGTTTTGCAGGGTGCTGGCGAAGTACTGAAACAGACAAAAGTGGTGTTAACCGAATGGCAGTTTGATGATATTTATGGCCAACCCCCACCGCTTCACGAACTGGACAAAATTCTGAGCGATGCAGGTTTTCGTCTTTGGGATATTTCGCACATTTATAAAGATCTGAAATCTATGCGAACAATTTGGGTTGACCTTATTTACGCACGACCAAGCCACTAGCGAATGCAAATTCACAGGTAGCGTTAGGTGTCTACTGGGCCCCATCGTCTAGTGGACTAGGACACCACCCTCTCAAGGTGGCGGCACGGGTTCGAATCCCGTTGGGGCTGCCAATGAAAACAGGTGCATTGATCTTTAGTTTGCTTTTGGTGGCTGCTTGTGGTGGCACTGACCAACAAGTTGGGGCCAAACCCACGGGCATTGCCGCAACTGTTGCCGATGTCGTTTGCGAGAATTCGCCAAAAATAAAACCTTCGTCAACTCCATCGACGACGAAAGAATCATGGCAGTGCGAGCGAGATGGTCATGCAATCAAATTCGATGTTTATCGCAACGAAGATGAAAAAGCTGAAGCGAGCAGTGAAGCGCTTGCACTACTCGGGGTCACTGGCGATAATCAGAATTGGTCACAGACGCCGATTCTTTGTGGCGCTACTTGGACAATGGGAGTCGCCGATATTGAAACTCGCGATCTTTTGATTGAGATGTTCGTCAGTTCTGGAGTTGTCGCAGCGACTTGTTGATCACTTGCAAGCTACGACGTCGCCGACAGATACTTCGCCAGGCTGTATGACAAGACAATAAACACGACTCACTGCGCCAAGTTCGTGTGACAGTCGTTGATAATCTCCGTCGCTGAACCACCACGAATTTTTCTTGCACGGAATCGCATATCCCGTGACTTGCGTTTTAACTGAACCGAATTCAAGCGTCGCACCCGGTCGCACGGCAGACCAGTCGAGTTGACTAATCGTGATATTTTCGCCAGCGCTCCCACGAGTAATCGGATGACCAGCCTTCGCATGTTGTGCGATAACTTCATCGCTCCAAATACAAAGTGCTTGCCACGGGCGACCATGGTGTGTTCGGGCCATTTGGCGGTCGCCAATTAAACCGTCGTAGTTAATTGTGCCTCGAGTGATAGAAGTTTTTGGAACACTGTTTGTTGAAACTTGGATGCCAACAACTTGTCCGACATTTTGTTTGGCTAGGTTCTGGATATCGGCGTTGCGGAGTTTTGCAAATGTTGGCCACAAGTTACTAAGCCAGGTCGCAAGTTGAATTGGATCAATTTCATCCATACGGTGAGCCGCAGATTCACCAAGTGCTTGCAGAGTTTCGCTTAATTCAAGTTTTGGAATCGGCTGACTCAAAAGATTGCTGAGTTGTTCGCAAAGTTTTTGGCCAACTTGGGCAACAACTATTGGGTTGCGTTCAACATCATGCAGGTGATGCTGCCAAAGTGACCCAACGCTAAGCAGCGTGCGATGAGCGTCTGTGCCTGAATATTTGTAGTTTCCGGCAACAACCGCAGGACGAGCCATCGTGTGACGATATCAAAACTATTGTTTTTATTTATAGCAACTGCTGCAGGCATCAGGGATAATTCCATTTGCGTGCGCAGTTCTAAATTCACTGTAGGCATCGCTAAACCAGGCGTCTTTTGCCGAGAATGTCTCACTAAGACCATTCCCTATTTCAAAGTGATCGGGATTGGAGATGTGACAACAGGGTACTACGCGATCATCTGATGAGATAAAAATTTTACTAAAGGGCCAGCTGCAGAGAGAAGATGCCTTTGGCTCAGCCACGTATCTTTGGACAACATCGACGAAGCCAATTGAGATGTCGAAACTTTTCGCTTGCTCAACTAATTTAGAGACGTCGTCTTTTGTGATTCCACGAACATTCTGGCTATTTTTATCACGCCATACTTCTGATCCCCAGTCAAAAGCATCAATTGTGAAGGCAATAGATTTGAATCCAAGATGCTTTGCTAACGGCACAAATTCAAATAGTTCGTGAAAATTTAGGGATTGGAGCACTACCGCCATTTTTGTTCGCTTAGGAGTTACGCCCCTGGCATCGAATATTTTATTTAGTTCAGTTGCATTAGCAATTACTCTTTCAAAGTTTGATTTATTTCGGATGCTTTCAAAAGTTGCTTTTGTAACGCCATCAACAGAAACTGAAATTTCATCTACATCTATTTCAACTAGTCTTTCAATCCAGTCATGTTGGTGCAGAAGAGATCCATTTGTGACAATATGTGTCCAAATCTTTCGTTCTTTACACGCTTTTAGCATTGGCTCTAAAGTATGAGTTAAAAGAAATAATTCAGATAAACCAACTAGTGACACCTGAACCAGTCCTGCAAGGTCTTCCAATCTTTGAATGAATAAATCTAAACTCATGTCTTCGCATCGTTTTCCGTTTGCGAAGTCACTTACCGCGCACATGGTGCATTTAAAGTTACATCTTGAAATTGGGCTGATATTTCCGCTGACTGGAAGAAAATCAATTGGGGCAAAAGGATTGTCAGTTGCTTGCCAAGATAAAAATTTTAAATAATTTGCAGCCGCAAATGCCGAAAATTCAAGCCTTTGATCCAGTCGCTTCTTAAAATAATCAACTCCGCCGGCTGGAAGTGTCTTTGGATAATCGTCAACCGGAATTTCTAATTTTCGAGGGTAAGCGATTTTTTTCTGGTCCATATTTTATTTTCTAATGAATTGTACAAATTAATGATTGACTACTACGTTTTTTTATTTGATCGACAATTCCAATAACTCAAATGATATCAAACTAACCTCAGCGAGTCTGCGTGGGGATCCCGAGCACACATACATAGTCATCGTTAAGTTAAGCAATTAATAGGACCTCAAAGTTTATTAGACGAAGGTACCAGCTGTTTGTGACGATTTTATAGCCCTTCTACTGCTTCAAAATTTTAGTGGAGAGTTATGTATTCTTGGCTTTTGGCGCACGGATCGCGTGGGCTTCATACCGTTGGTGCTGCCAAAGTTGCCCAGCGCTAAGCATTGTGCGTTGCATATCGGTGCTTTAATACTTATAGTTGCCGACGATAACTGGTGGTATTGCGATTATTAAAGTTCTTTCGCTAAATTTGGCAATGATTTAATTTTTTTGTAATCGTTAATTTCATTATAGATTTGCGCCGATAGGCGCACATAAGTTGCGTCGCCGGGCGAGACGATTACCGTTTCGGTCTTTAATTCTTGACTTACTTTCAGTGTGAGCGCGTCACATTGTGGTTTCGTTAGTTGTTGTTTCATCGGCAACCGCACAAGGCGCATCCACGGGCAAAACAATTCTGTTGGCACATCTGGTTCAGTACCCCAGTGCTCGTGCAGCATTTTTGAAGCGTCCTCAATTACACCTCGATTCTGAGTGTCACGCTCAATAAAACTTACTGAGTCGTGAAATTTGATTGCGTGTGGTGTGGCGAGGTAGCTCGAGTAATCATCAGTGCCCTGTGCAAAAAAAGATTTTGGAAACCCGGCTTCGAAATCCCATGATGGTGCGAGAGGTGTGATTAGGTTTGCAATTTTCGCCGTGTGGCAAACTAGACCTGCAGACGCTCGCGGAGCGCATATCCATTTATGAAAATTACCAACCCACACATCGAAGTCGGCTGGCAACGCGGGGGTCAACATGCCCGGGGTATGTGCAGCATCGATAACCACGAATGCATTCGGCGCTACTCGGCGAATCGTGCGCACGATTTGTTCAATCGGCAACACAAGCGCCGTTTCGGAAGTGATTTGGTCAATAACGACGAGATTTGTGTCGGGTGTCAGCGTCGCAAACACGCTGTCGGCGATGTCATCTGCGGTTTGTACGCCTGCTGTGAATTCAATTTCAGCTATGCGCAATGAGCTTTGTGTACGGCGAGCAATTTCGGCGAGACCATTGAGCACGCCGCCGTAGCCGAGACTTGTCGCAACTATTTGTGAACGCAGTTTCGTAACTAGTGAGCTGGCGGCAGTTATCACACCATGCGACGCGTTGGGCACGAAGGCGAAGAGTTCTGTTGAAGTGCCGAGCCATTCGGCGACGAATGCGCGAGCGTCGTCGTGCAACTGCGGCAATGTTGTCCGAAAAAATAAATTTGGATTATTCTCTTCGAGCATTTGTAACTCGCGCTGCGCTGCCGCCACTATTTTTGGCACCGCACCAAATGACCCGTGATTTAAATACACAATTTGCGGGTCCAAACTGAACTGCTCGCGATACTTGTTTATTGAGATATTTCTACACTAGTCGTTGGTTCTGCCAGTTAATGAATAGTATCTAGCCCGTGGATCAAAAAGATTTTCTAAGAGAAAATCCAATCTTTTTTTTAATGAAAAGATCTGGACACGAAGCGGCAGAACTAAGTCGAGCGTTTCCAGGAATGTCGGTTGAGGCAATCACGTCAGTACTCCACGATAATCGTTTCGGACTGCGCAGAACAGTTGAACGATTTGGTTATTTGGGGATACGGGAATGTAAATCCGATTATTTCAACGTAGATAAAAATGGTAGTAGATCAAATGGTTTAAGTTCGGTAGTGAGTAATGACGGCTATCGAGTTCATTGCTACGGTGGTTCAACAACGGTAGGTCAAAATGTTGCAGATAATCAGACGATTAGCGCGTACCTAGAGTCTCAACTGCGAAAAAAACTAAATGTAAATGTCTTAAACTTTGGTGCCGGTAACCACACATCGTTACATTCATCTCTTCGGTTACTTGATCATGCTTTATCAGGAAATATTCCTGATTTAGCAGTATTCTTGAACGGCTTTAATGATTGTTCTTATGCTGGTGGTGGAGCAGATGGTATTGTACCGTTTCTAGATCAACTATTGGCGAATAGTCAAGATTCAACCAGAGTGAAGAGAAGATTAGAGGAGTTTATTGATTTAATACCTAAGGGATCAGAAGTAATGGATCCAAAGAAATTGAGCAGCGATATTAATGATGAGCAATTAGCCGATAATGTCAGAATGCGCTATGGAGCATCGATAGCAATTCAAAATTTTGTAGCAAAAAATTTTGGTGTCAGAATTTTGCTGTTTATTGAGCCATCGCCATACTTAAGTTGTCGACCTGAACAGTACCTCTTACCTCGAATCAGTTCGGGGAACATACGTCTTGAGTATGTGAAAAGGCTTTATAATCTGATAGGCGATCACGGATGTGCAAAAGTGTTTGGCGACGCAGAATTCACCTCGATAGTTGACATAGGCCAAGATATCCAGGGTCCTTTATATATAGATGAATGCCATTTTTCTCCAGAATTTAATCAACATATTGCTGAAAAAATAGGCGAGTGCATAAAGATCTCACGCCGGACTCAATTTCGTAAACGAAAAGTATTACCAAGCCGGGTGGTCAGGGAAAACCTAGAAGAAGTTACTAATCCCCACAATTACCCGTTATTTTAATTTTTGTAATCCACATGTTTTGAAAAGTTATTGGTCTCAGTAAACGTTTTTACCTATTTGAAAGAAACTTGACCAGCGAGTACGTTCACGGATTGTCAAAAGTTTGATAATGAGCCTTGCTGTCATTCGCATCACCTTGACTGAAATCGGCGGGATATATCCCTGTTGATTTTTGCTTTTTTATCTGTTTAAGTCCACTGAGTCTTTTGCGAATGCTTTAACAATGTCTTTGACTTTGCGTTCGCCGTAATTTTTGTTAAGGTGCAAAATTTATAAAGTGTTTTTCGTCAGCAGAGCATTTCGTGCGACAAAACCATCTGAAAGATGTTCGGTTATGAAAAGCCAGGTGTCCACAAGACATCCATATTTGGTGCCTTCGGGTAATCACTGGGATTCAACAGAGGTTGCGAATTGCTCGACGCTGACTTTGATTTTTTCTTGATCAACAAAAATCGGATATTAAAATGGAGCAAAACCATCGTAAAATGCAAATGGTGAGCAGGCTGTTTCGGCCTCGGCGAGCGCAACGAATAACCGTTGTAAGAATATTCGCTATAGTTCATTGGTGTGGTCAAGGCGACAAAGGCTCGCCAATCCGATCGCATTTGACACCTCGTTTGAGTTTCAATTCAATGCAGGAAATGATGCATTTTGGGGATCTTGAAGGTTTAAGTCAATTCGCCAAACTGGTTTTCCGCGGTCTGAGTAACTCAGCGCGGTTCTATAAGTCTTAAAATTTTTCGTAAAGATCAGTCGACTGTTTCTGCCAGTCGCAAGATTCTTTCGATACAACGTTGACAAAGCATCAATTTATCCCCAAATGCCAACTTTTTCCCTACAAATTGAAGCACCGGTCGCTTGACTACAATCTTCAAGAATTAATATTAAGACATCAATTATTGCTTCTTTGATTGCGGGCACATCAACACATCTAACTCAGAGTTTTGCCTCATTCATCCAGCGTTTAATTGTTTCTGATGTAGTAATTGGTTTGTAACCGAGTTCAATTGCTCCAGTTGAGTCAATTTGAAATGGTGGTGAATTCGGCTCAACCCATTTGATGCGGCCTTTGTAATTAGTGGCTTTAGCCATCATGCCGATGATTTCACGTAACGGGATGGGTTGGGTTGACCCAATCGGAACAGCTCGATACGTCGGTAAAGACTTTTTATCTAAAAGCGTGAAAACAAAATCGGCGATTACATCCTCATGGACAATATTGTTAAAATAAAAATCAGGGTTTGCAGCCTTGATTATCGGCTCTAGTCCAATCATCTTTTCAAAAACTTTTGAAAGAAAATGGTTATGAGTAGAAGCTCCCGCAATCGCTGGCGACCTGACGCTGATTGCTTCAACGTGTTCCCGCTCGCTTTTCACATAGCATTCGGCGGCCCATCTTGCCGCATGATAGGCGTTGCCGTGAGGGATTGGAGAATTTTCACCGATAGTTTCACTGGTCCCTAAACCGTACACAGCCATCGATGAAATGTGAATGAAACGCGGTATGGATAACTCTTTAGCACGTGTAATCAAAAGTTGGGTTCCTAAGCCGGTGCTCGTCATCAGATTGGTCGCGCTACCGATGCTCATTCCAGCTACATGAATGAATGCATCAAATGAGCCGTTGACATTTGCGAATGAATTCGAATTTTCGAGGTCCAATGCGATTAGTTCATTTGCGGGTAGGCCTTGTGTATTGATTTTTGATGATCGCACACTTCCGACTACTGAGCGCCCTTCGGCTTGAAGCTTGCGCCCTACGGCCTGCCCTAAGGGTGAGTTAACACCGGTTACAAGAATACGACTCACGACACCCTAATTTGCAATAAGTTGGTCAAGCGATGCGAACCACCAGCGCCGTGATGTGGCGAAAGATCAATTAATGAGAGGAGTTCTTCGAATTCGGCGATGTGATCAACTGAAGAAATCACGATTTGCTCAAATGTGAAGTGCAACGCGCATCCTTGTTTGAGGGTTCGTTCGACGACCGACCGTCGATACTGGCGATCGCCTGGCAGCATCGAGACGCTACACATTACAATCCCATCGTAATGGCAAGCCTTTTCAACAAGTGCTTCAAGTACTAAATAAGTATTAGGAATTTGGTTTTCAACTACATGTAAATGAAAAACAAGATTGTTTTTTTCACAGTAATTTCGCAACGTAGTACTCTGCAACGTGATAGGTATTTGAAACCCACCGAATGTTCGAGGTGTTGTATATGCCTTCATCGCTTTTTGCAGCACAGAATTTTTATCGACCATGTTTTGAAATCTCTTGTGTGTTGAGAATTGACACCCCCATTTTGGTCGCCGCGCGAGTCGTGATCGGTAAATAATAGGTGCCGAGTCTGCGCTCAGGGTTCGTGAACGGTGTGAGCAAACCTGTGAAACGACAATTTATCGACCATCGTGATGTTTTTGTCTCATTTAGGATGTTTCCGTGTAGACAATTTGAATCAAAGATTAATACTTTTCCGTAAGGTACAACCAATGTGATCATCTGCGAGTGGTATTCGCTCTCAATATGATCCATAGATTTGAAATCACCGGCTGCAACTCTCTGTCGGGCTTCGTGACTCTCGTTTGGCGGCAGGAAAAACATGGAGTTTGACTTTGACGCATCTGTGAGAGGCAACCATAACACCACTTGAAAAGGTGAGTCGCCAGTCCAAATATCTGAGTGCATCGGCAACACCGAACTTTCGTCATTTGGCTGTTGTATGGACAAGTTGACTTTGTTTTGCATTGATAGTTCGTTTCCGACCAAAATCGCTAGGCTCTGTCGAGCGAGCCAGAAATATCGTTTCCGAATGTTGGCGATATTATTTAATTCGGTAAATACTGTTAATCGCAAGTCATTAATTCGCTCATTGGCAACAAAATCGTGAGAGATTGTGAGGTTAAAAGCGTTGCTCTCAAATTGATTTCGTTTCAACCAATTTGTTGAAATTTGAGTCACGTCGTGGCGAATACTTTCAAGAATTTTAGGCGATTCTGCATCGCAAACAACAAAACCATTTTGCAGAAAATCGGCGCTGAGCGCAATTTCTTCGGGCACAAAAAAACTGTCAGTCGAATCATTGCTCATGTATCGTAATTATATCTGTTTAAGCGGAATTGACTTTAGTATTCAGAAGCCTTGAATGGTCAATTTAGCAAACTATAAATGAGTAGCCATACCAACCGACGGGGAGGAAAGGTTCAAACTTCCATTTGGTTTGTTTTTTGTATTCGTTGAAAGCGAGTTTAGGCCCTAGGTCAGGTTGGGCCCGATATGTATTGAAATCGTCAAGATATAGCACTGTGCCTGGTTGCATAAATGGATCTACCCAAGCGAAGACTGCCTTGTAAGATTCGTATAGATTGCAGTCGACAGTTAAGAGGGACGCTTTCACGTTTTCTTCGACGAATCTTGTCGCAAGACTTTTGATTAAAGATTCATCGTAAAAGCCCTTGATAAGTTCCACTCTTTCAGTGGATTGGCCGTAACTGGTTAAGAGATTTAGAAATTCATCAGAAGCAGTTTTGGCGCCACCAGGTTTGTATTGAGGCATTTCACGAACATTTACTTCTTCAGGCCAACCTTCAAACGAATCAAATGCATAGTATTTATCCATAAAGCCACCACCGGATTTTGGGGTTAAACCACCTGCGGTCGCACCCATATTTTTGGCGTAGAAATCATCTAAGCCCATCACCATTGTGAATGTTCTGGCTCGATGGGTGCCAAATTCGAAATATGAGCCACCGATATGGTTGCCAGTTATGTAGTCCATAGCATTTCGGTAGAACTCAAATTTTTGAGACTGTCTGAATCGCTGATTGTTTTCTATCCAAGTTTCGTTACTCGCGAGGAATTCAGGACTATTCGCCGGAATGAAATATGGTTCTTTAAAATTTGCATCTGACAATTGAGTTACCTCTGAAGTTCTGGGAAGCGATAGTTTTCACCAGGTACAGGGTGATCTTGACCGCCACCGCGGAGTGTCTCTGCCATCAACATTGTTTGGCGAATACAGTCATCGATGTCAATGCCGTAAAGGTATGAACCAGCGCGACCGATTGAGAACACACCTTCGGGCATATCGTCAAGGTATCGATTGGCGCGAATCTGTTCACTTTGGTAAGGCATCGGATAGTGCTTGCCATTACCAAAAGTAGGGATCTCCATGCCGATAAGGGTTGTCGGCGACACATGGTGAGTAAATTTCTTGTATTCAACCAATCGTGTGAACTTTTCATCATTGGCATAATAAAGGAAGTAAACATTCTCCGGCAACACTGACTCAGTCGGAAAAACAATTTTGTGAAATTCGCGACCGAGAAACGGTAGTGCGCCGTAGCATTCGTGGAAAATTGTGTCAGGTGCAATTGTGTTTATTATTATGTCGTAGGACTTCTTTTCACCATTGAATGTCACAGTTTTATTAGGGATATCAAAGTTTGTAATAGTTGTTGAAAGTAAGACTTTTGCCGCCTGAGTTGCAAATCCGAAGTAGTAGTCGTATCCGTCTGGTGAGTACGGGTATCCCGAAATTGCTGAATCCCAGGCGGCTCGTGGCCCATCTTTTAATGCAACGCCTTTTGGCGACCAGCCGAATGTGTCAATTTTTTTATTGTCATCGATCAGCCACATTTTTTTGCTGTATTCGTCAATGAACTTGTCATAAAGTCGCTGACCTACGGAGCCGATCCAATAGTCTTCAATATTTTTCGCTTCTTTTGCACCACGAAATTCTTCGCGCTTCTTTTCATCCATTTCAGCTTGAATCTCTTTGTAGTCAGGCATTGTGCGAACATCAGTCATGTTGATTGGAAATGCGTAAAAAGCATTATCGCGCTCAACATAAGTTAAAAACTCGTGTTCTGGGCAACGGCGGATCGGCACAATTGCATTGAGATAAGTAAATGTTTCTTCGTATGGTGTGAGAAAGTGTCTGGGGCCAAATGTGTAAGGGTGACCACCGAACCATTGTGTGCGAACTCCTGCACCAAGATACGGTGCGGATTCGACGAGCGTAACGTCCCATCCGCCGAGCGTTTCAAGTTGATGGGCAGCGGCACAACCGGAAAACCCTCCGCCAATAATTAGTGCTGACTTCATTTAATGTCTCCGGTTCGGGGTTTGAGGAATATTTCGTCTTGAGTTCTTTCATCTGCAACGAGATTTTCGAAGAAGTCGTGCAGCGGTTGAGTTGCCGCATCAATCTTTGAGTTCACAGTATTTTGATGAATTGGCCCGCGTTTGATTTGTTTTGCAAGTTGCTGCCCGATCTTGGCGCGAAGGGTGCGCACGATTAAATTAGTTATTCGCTTGGTAACTTTGCGTTTTGTTCGAGCAGTTAATGATGGCTTTCTGCTTGATTCAATTAGTTGTGCTGTGGCTGATGATTTGTTAGGCCGAAAGATCGTGACTCGATTTGTGATTCGATGAACAGCGAAGCTTTCTGATCGGATATCTGCAAGCATTGTTTCTTTGCGTTTGAAGTAGTCATAGCCCCACGATTCTGCGAGCACTAATTTTTTGTCGGTTTCGCCCCATGCTGAGTAGAGGCGGGCGAAAATTGTCTTCACTGCCTGTGGATGCATCTCACAAAGTGCATGATTTATAGTTACAACATCAACATCTGGAATCGGTATTGACAAATTCGCGAACCGCCACCATGGAATATGTGTGACTTTGGCCGTGTCTAGTCGAGATGTTGATTCTGAATAGTCAAAATAATCTAAACTGTAAATTTCGGACCAAAGTTTCTTTTGGTAGAGGTAAAAGGCCTGTGCGGCTTCCATTGCAAAGTATTGATGGCCATCATTTGCCAGCAGCAAACCGAGATACCCACTGCCTGGACCAATTTCAAGTATTCGCAACGGACCATCGTGCGGCCGATGTTTCATTAATAGTTGATATTGGTAGAGCGATCTCGATAATGCATGCTTGCCGCTGTTTCGAATAGGTAGATGATGCTCAGAAAAGCTCAGTATTTGTTTGGCAGTTTTGGTGATCAACTGAAATTCGTGCTCTGAGCAACTACCGATGAGTCGTAAGTTCGACTCAAATCGACCTTCTTGCATCACATCGTGGTAACGCCACAACTCCGACTCATCGTCAATTCGGCATGGATAGCCAACCGCATTAAAAACTTCAAGGCTAAAAGATTCAATTGCCCTGTTTGAAACTGTTGCCCGACCTGCACGTTCGGCTTGATTGTATTTTTCAACGATATCTGACATCAGTAGATTATATCTAGCGCCGTTGTATCAGGCTTATCAACCGATGTATTCGGCGAGCACAGATGTCGTTCGCGTAAGTGAGGCTTGAAGTTCGGCACGAGTAAAGCTGTTGATATCTTTAGATTTTAAATCACTCACAACCGAGCGAATTTGCCAACCTGAATTGCGGTCAACCCAAGTCGGTATCACGACTGGTTTGGTAACTGAAACTTTACCATCATACGCAACTGAGATTTTTGTAGTCACGATCGCGCCATCTTGAGTGCTGGCCGGCCACGGCGGATCTTTCGGAGTTGTAGGCATATCAGATAGAAAGTTGCCGAGTCCGTAGATCACCCATGTGCCGTTAACCAATTTGATTGGCTGAAACACATGGGCATGGCTTCCAATAATCAGATCAACTTCACCGGACTTTGTAATCTCGTCTGCGATTTGTTGTTGAAACGAACTAGGCGCCGACTCTCGC